>Ga0126336_10000344_pt1 | contig 17589 bp, 11 predicted proteins | sample SidCmetagenome_FD_92530 | JGI IMG/M metagenome (GOLD analysis project Ga0126336, IMG submission 92530) | Coral microbial communities from El Islote,Puerto Morelos, Mexico - Siderastrea C C metagenome | ecosystem: Host-associated > Invertebrates > Cnidaria > Coral | place: El Islote,Puerto... | reverse complement strand
CTCGAGCTCGTGTTTATCAAGCGTTATATTTTGATTCTACTGCTATGTTCACTGTTTGTATTTACGGTCTAGGCACAACAGTAAATACTTCGTCGTCCCTGTGTAAGCATTCTCAGTTGTGGATGAATTTATACCGACATTCAACGTTTGAGTGAATTTGCGTTTTTCAGCAGAAATAAAAGCGATAAGAAAGATAAGCTGAGTCATTAAAGTTTAAACATTACGTCATCCACTAACGCTATAGTCAAAATATTAGGTCACACAATCACACTTTTCTTCACGCCAGTTCGTATAAATAAAGGATCGCGCTAACATTTGTGAAACCTAGGGGTAAGGAGGGTCAGAAAGCCGGTTAAAATGCCCATCGGGCTTTCTTGTCTTTATAACAGCTTACACTAATTTTTTCACGAATACACGATATGGCGTACATTACTTCGCATACATGAAGTAGAGAAACCGCTGGCCGTTGAGCCTGTATGGAGTTCGTATGATCGTTCGCAAATGGAGTGTTTTCTGTCATTGTGCTCAAGGTAAGACAAGAATTGAGGTTTAAACGGACAAAAAAAATAAAGAAAGATCGAATGGAAACATAAAGGAAATCAAGAAATCTATTTTTAAGAACGTAGGAGGTTTTTCAACCGGGAAGATCGAGTTTACAGCCGGGTGTTTTCCCCGGCTCCCGGCTATTACCGACATCCCTGCGTGTTTGTTGACAATTCGCAGTAATTTGAAGGTAATTTGACAAAGTCTCAGCAATTTTATTTACAAGAGTATTTCAATTATCTCATATCAAGTACATCCGCTATTAAGTTAAATTCCCGTGAAAGTAAATTGCATTATGATCAATAAGGTTGTTAAAGATTCCCAGATGTAAAGTAGAAAATTGTCAACTTGGTACGTGTGACTTGAATGTGAAATTCTTCAAGTAAAAAGTACGTTCCTTTCTTATCAAATAAATAGAAAAATAAGTGTTAATTTTTCTTATACAAGTATTGCAGATGATTATCGAATTAACCCTTTCACTCCTAGACCAAGGTATGGTGAGATGATCTGTCACTCTAACTTTTTAATCTGTTGACAAAATTCTATCGTGTTACCATTGAAATGAAACCTCTTCGGCAGAACTTTTGCATAGGACTATTTATTTCTTAGGATTTTACGAAACGAAATTTGGAATTTTTGGTGAATTTTTTGCTTTGGCCACTTTAGGAAGGAAAGGCTTAAAGGTGAAATCCTAGGACAGAAAGTGGCATCAATACAAGTTTCTACTTCAATAAACTTTCATGCAACAATTCCAAGCAATACGCAAGGCTATATACAAAACAAATGACAAGAACAAGCATACCTACCCTACACCCCTTGTTAAACTGTTCCAATGCCCACCATTGGGGGCATTGGTATGTCATATTCCCCAAGGACTCCTCCCATGTAAAAGTGACGTGGGTGAACAACGTACCCGTTAGGGGTAGGTGGGCAACGTAAGCGTCAAGAACATGGACGCCCCAGACGTTTCAGTCGACCACTAGAAATCTCGTCCTCTTTGTTAGCGCCATCTTGTTCCTCGACACGAATGGGAAAACGCTTATTTTGATGCCTGTGGCTTGACCAGATGGACGACAAAACGCGTCAATAGACAAACACTGGACTTCTTGTGGCTGCCTGCGACGTATGGTATGTCAACGTCCTTCTTGTGTAAGGACCCCAATGTTGGTAGTTCGGTACCGCTTTATGAAACCCGAAAGTCGTTTTCTCCTTAAATCTCTCCAGAGAAACGTGCGAACACAGAAAAGCCCCAGTTGCAGTCGTCCATTTCACACGCGCTCCAGACCTTTCGCTCGAAGACCGCGCTTTTTCGAGAGACCAACGCAAAAACGCGACTCTTTTGCAGTCAGAGAACTGTTTCTCAGAAAGACATAGTACCTCGTAAGAGTGCTAATGAATTACAGCCACAACAGGAAAACGAGATTCCGACATTTTTCAGGATTCCTTCCACATTTTCAGACTATCAGTAGTGTCACTTTTACATGGGAGTCGCGAAGGTCTGGTTATGTCACGAATCAGCGTGTTTTTCACGGTTATTTTTGAACGACTTCCCCTACGAGATTTGCAGGATCTTTGCAAAAACAATATTATGCAAGTCGCTTCTGTACGTACGAACTTGGATTGAAAGAATTAATGAAAGTTATCTTCTTGTGATGGCAACAAAACAACCTCAAATGAGAGTACAATTTTTCTTCGCCTTATTTGCACCTGATTTAGTTGCTTCTCAACACTGAAGATCATTTTCGAACTCCGCGTACTCCGTCAAGACCTTGGCTGAGGAAAGAAAAATGTGGAAGAATGTGCTTGCACTTCTGGTGTTATTTCACTATATTGATGGTGATGATGATGATGATGATGATGATGATGATGATGATGATGATGATGATGATGATGACGATGATGATGATGATGACGACGACGACGACGATGATGATGATGATGAGGATGATGATGCTGCTGCTGATGATGACGATGATCATGCATACTCAGGTTAAAGGAAATGAACTGGTTCCCAGAGCAACAGCTTGCCAACCCGCGCAAATCGCAGGAAAGTCGTTCCAATGAAAGATTAGTGCTTTGAGCTTGTTATTTAGTAAACTAAATACATTTGTGTTTAACAGTTATGTCGATCGTAAGCTGGATTGGGTGTCATGTTGTCGTTTTAGTTAGTGAAATGCAATCTGCCCCACCCCACCCCCTCCCCCCCCCTCCCCCTTCATTGCTCTCACTATACGGGTGAGGAACCTTAGAACTGGGTCTGTAAGGTCACCCAAGTCAAACTTTGGTTGTTCCTTGGGACTGAAAAGCTGTAACAGTGCTCTAGGCGTGGGTACAGTCAAATGTTATCTAACCTCAGTCCCTGCCTCTCAACCTAATTGTTCGGCGATTGGCAAAAAGCTGTTGGATCAACGACGAGCTCAAGATCTTCGCCGATTAATTCACCAAACCTACGTTTTGGCCGTTTCTTGGAAAGCCTACTGTGTTTTAGACTAGCGCTGGAGTATTATTTTCACCAAAATGTGTTGTTCGTTTAACCCTCTCTCTCCCAAGAGCTCTAACGTTCACAACAGAACACTTACTGCCTTCATTGAATGGTCACAGTTTACTTAGGATTTCACCCACAGACTCAAAAGTTAGAACCACCTTCTACAGCATAATAAACTGCACCACAGGAAAGAACCGCTCAACAACTTTCATTTGAAAGGGCACGCTTACGGATTTCACACATTCAAAAGTTTGGATCACCTGGTACAGCATAATAAACAGCACCACAAGAAAGTACTGCTCAATAGCTTCCTCGCTTTATCATTCCATCCACAGACTCAAAGGTTGGGACATTGCTTCATGAAACTTGAAGGTTTGGCTCTAGCGAGTGAGAGGGCTAACGTTACTTTGTGACCGACTTAAAACTCCAAATGCCTAAAGGCTAAACCATACATGACAATACCTAATGGTTGTTTTGGAGTGAAAAGAGGTTCCCTTTATAGTCCGGAACAACGTTTTCAACAGGCCACTGGACCCAAATCTTTCCAGTATTCTCTCAGTTTGCCGGTGATTTCCTCAATCTGACTAGACGTTATCAAATTAAAGTCATGAAGATTCACCAGGTGAAGCAGAAAATTCCTCTCCAAGTTTTTGTCTTTGAGTTCTTGGCTGTATTTATCGATAAACGAACGGCACGCTTCGGTAACTTGAAAGTCGGCGATGTAGCTGAAAAAAAAATGAAACATCGATTGAAGTAGAGATAAGGCGACTTTGGAAATCACCTGTGCACCTTACTCCAAAATGGCGCAAAAATACATTATTCTTCTGTCCCCATGTTAACTGGCCCTTGTTGCCTCGTTTTAAGCCAAATATTCCTTTGAATTCTGGAGATGGGATCGAGGCAACAAGAGCCAATGAACAATAAGACAAAAGAGCAATGTATTTTTCGCCATTTTGGAATAAGGTGCATGTTGTTGATTTGGTTGTAGTGTTGTTAATTTGTGCATACTGCCGTTAAAAAATTGTTCAAAAGGCTTGCAGTGCTTTGGACAATAAGAGAAAAGATGCCCACATTTCGGCTAATCAGATACCGATACGAAAGAAAAAACTCTCGTGTCTTTCCAAACTTGCCGCACGTTACGAGTGAATTGATGCTTTAAATTGTCATTGGTTTATTTCACTTTTCTGGTGAGAGGTTGTCAACAAAATAATAATCTTAACGACATAACAAAACTGGGAAAGGAGCTGAATGTGATGAAAGTAAACCAACCTGTTCTTCATAAGGTGAAGATTCCAAAGCTTCATTAATTCTTTTTCGCCATCATTCACGTCCGTAAACTCGTCAATCAACTGAAGTGAACAAAACAAAACAGACCTTCAACGGAAAATACTACGGTAAACACAATAGCGCAAATTAGACGAAGAAATACCCTTTCTGTCCTAAACATAGCCCCGCCTGTCTAAAATTTAACAAATTTCAAATAAAAACATACATATTTGGAGAGGAAAGTCATCCCACGATCACCCCAGGTGGCCTTCGAGAGAGTCTGGTTTTTTTAGCCCTTGCCTAGGGGCAAATTAATCTAAACTCTTATGTTTGACCAGATCATGTTCGCACCCACCATTTTCTGTTTCTTAACCCTTCAAGCCTTAACAGTGACGAAAATGAAATTTCTCTTTACACCATCACTACTTGTTCAAACATTCAAGTGATGAGAATAAAGGAAGTGATCACCAAGGATAAGATGTCTTGATATTTAGACAAATTCTCCTTACTTGTTCCCTAAGAAATGTCTGGAGAACAGTGAGGAGAATATGCATTTTCATATCAAGGTTTAAAGGGTAAAGGAGCTGTGTCACATATTTTTAGTGTTACTTTAAGAAGCTAAAAGAGATATTGGAATCAAAGGAAACTTAAAAATAATGGTTCAGTTTTGTTTAGTATTACTCCACTGGTTTTCTGAAACTATAAATAAAAGTGTTTGGATGGAAATGGACTGCGACTTCAAAAATTAGATCGGCCAATTTTTTTCAAGTTCTTCCTTTGTGCTTTGGAAAACTCGCTTAAAACTGAGTTATGCCTTGTCCTCCCTTTGAGAAAATCACTTGTAATATCTTCCTCTTAATGCTCTAGGAGCAGTTCAAAGACGACAAAAGAAACTTAGTTTTAATTTCAGCACCGTTTTGTCAGCTCTTTAAAGTCAAAATTAAACACCTGAATAGTCTTGACTCTCATCCATTCCGGGATAGTCTCATCTTCACTGTCTTGATCCTTCTCAGCGGTTCTGATAGGAAGAGTTGTCTCCGAATGAAAGTACATTCTAGAGAGGAAAGCAAACCGTCAAAACACAAAGCCTATGCAGGCATACATGCATCACGTTTCACTAATGCCTCGTCTACACGAATGCGTTGTGTGATTTTTCATTCGTTTTCACTAACTACAAGTATACTAAGTGATCGAAAACGATTAAAAACCTCACTACTTCTTTGTAGTGACTTGTTCCGGTATATCAACGCCATCGTTTTCACAAACCTCCACTTTCGACCATATTTTTACGTTTACTTAGGGATAGAAGGCCGTTTTTGTCCGTTTTTGCTGTCAACACGTTAAAGATAAATCTCCGTTTTCAAAAACCTCTGATATGGGCAGCGTTTTGTTCGCCTCCGTTTACAGAGCGTTTACGGTCGCTTACGTGTGGAAGGAAGGCCTATTTATTCCCCCCCCAAAAAAAAACAATCGATAAAAACATCCCGAACATCTACAGGAAGTCTCCGTTGTAGAGTGCACCCCCCCCCCGCTTTCTCTTCTTTTCCTTTTTATTTTATTACTATTTTTTTGTAAGAACTTTTTAAATAAGAACGTTAATGCTGGGATTGGCCAAAATTATAAGTCTGAGTAATTGTACAGATGAATGTAAATAAGCCTCAAACACTAGAATTATACACGTAGTAATACATATAATCTTTTTTCCCAATACTCTTCGTTCTTGATTTTCTGGTCAGTTCTGAAATACTACACCATCTTTAGAACGTCGTAAGAACGTGTTCAGGATCAAATCGCCCCCCAAATTAGAAAGTTCAGTTCCGCCTCAGTCACAGCTCAGAAATTAGACGTTCTTATAAGAAAAGAGAATGTATTTCACACTAGGCAATGTGCAAGTTGTGTCAACATTTTATTGCGAGACGAGTTGCACGAAATGTTACGTAATGTTTTAGCAGCCGATCGACAAAAATGCCATTCAGCTTTATTAAATAACAGACTGAAGAGCAAAAGATTGAAATGAATTTACAGATACCTGTGGTGTCCATTGTAGAAAGGTCTATTGCCATCCAAATCGCCATCATCCGGTTCCAGGAATTCGGACAGACTCTCTCTTCGACGCTGGGGTCTGGAAAAACGGGAATACAAAACACCGTTGGGTTACAAGAGAGAGGCTGGGAAAGCAGACTTGATCCTTGCTAAATGAAGAAGGAACTGCTGCAAGTGAATCTGATTCTTCAACTAAGCTATGGAGGCTATAGAATCAGGTATAAGGTCATCGAAAGGGCGAAGCGAAAAACGCACATACGTATACTGGTCTGAACGTACCGCCTTTAAGAGTTGTTTGACGGTTACAGAGGTTACGTTACAATGGCGCGGTATATGAAAGATGTGCCACAATGGCATAGTACAAGACAATTGTGTTATAATGAAAACGTGCAAGCGCACACAGTCTGTTTCTCAGATAACCTTTTTGCATTTTCAATACAATGTACTTGAACGTAGATGCGAGAAAATACCTGGCAGAAACTGCAGAATTGCCCGAAAATGCTTCCAGTCCACGTTCAATTGTATTGTGATGCAAAGAAGAAAAGTTATCTGTAAAAAGGACTATTGAGTTACAGTGGAATTGGACAGGAAAGTAGCGTTGTGTTATAATAAAATCAAGCAAGAAGTCTGCGTTACAATGGCATCGTAAAAAATAAAAAGATCGCGTTACCTCCAGACCATGACATGTGTAGCTGGCAATCTTCTGCACGGTCCCTCCCGACTCAGAGCGTAGCCGAGCAGATCGTTCATGTCCTCGGGTTTGCCGTCGTAGGATCCATCATAATTTTCATTCACACTAACATCTATTCTCTCTCCTTTACTGTGAGGCTGAAAGCAAAGGATACGAGATTAAGAGATTACTGAGCAACCAATTCTCAGGATACTTGTTTAAGACATTACATGGTGGTTCTTACTTTGAAGTCCCTACATGAAAATCTAAAGCGTGACCATTCAAACGAAAGCTACTAAGAAGTACTTTGCTCACTACTGAGACCATGGAAGAAACCGTATTTATTTTCCTGTACAAGGTGGTTTTAACTTTCGAGTTTTTCATTCAAATGAAGCTACTGAGTAGTACTTTCCCGTTGTACTGTTTGTCTTGCTGTAAAAGGTGGTTCTAACTTTGGAGTCTGTGGATGAAATCCTAAAGTTTGACCATTCAAGTGAAAGCTACTGAACACTACTTTTCTGTGGTACTGTTTATCATGGTGTACAAGGTGGTTCTGACTTTCGCGTTTGTGACCAATCAAATGAAAGCTCTTGATCAGTTGCTATTTGTTTTTGCGTTAACAGTTTGAACGAAATTTGTGGAATCATTTTTTTAGTCTGGAACTTGGGTAGTTTGGAAATGAAACGATCTGGCGTCTTACAGCGTAGGTGAAGATGAAGCGTCTGTGACAAAGCTTGAGATGTTTAAGCAAACTGTAGAGCTCACGGCAGTCGATAGAACACCAGGGGCAGTATAAGTCCTCTCTTGCCTCCGTCTGTTGTCGAGTATTGTTGTTATAAATAAACTGGTAAAATATCCGCTTTTTGCGATTTTCTTTATTCCCATCAGCCTCCTCGGCGGGCGTACGCACGTCATCTGTGGAAGCTGCGTTTTGAGTAGTCAGCGGTGCTCGGAGCGGAAGTGACGTAGGGCGCCTTGGGGGACGCACAACTGGAGTGCCCGACCACGAAAGCTTGAACTTTAGAGTGGGGCCGTATGCAAACACCTCGAAAGGACCCATCTGTGGGATAAAAGAGTTGGATTTATACTCAAGTCGGCGACTGCGGGTAGTTCTTGCTAAATAATTACCCTTGTTTTTTGCGATTTGTAAAAAAACACACACTCACAAACAAACAAAACAAACAAAACGAAACATTTAGTGGCCAAGTCGCTTAATCGCAAATATCAAATTGGTGGTTAATTGAACTTAATTGCTTGATGATGGTCGTTAAAACTCAAGCTGCAGCAAATATAGCCAGGTGTTAGGCTACGCATCGCTTGAAAAACTCGTGGCAATTTGGTCGCAATCATTAGAGACCTTAAGGAGCTGCGATGGGAAAGCCAAGGCAAATGTCACACAGAAGGTGAAAAATATTTTGTCTTGAAAAATGTTTCGCGATTATGCTGACTGCCGAATACGCAAGGACGGTGTTCCAGTTCAAAGAGAGGAAGATATATGTGTTAATTTTCTCATTTGCTCATTTCGCGTTGCTGTTTCGCAGAGAATGGCAATGTTCCAAGATGCATAACGTACGTGTCCTGCACGCACACGTGTATAAATATAAGGCCTTGTTATGCTTTTTAAACCTCTTATTTCCAGACGTTCTCATTGCCGTAGCGGTTGCTAGTTAAGACGTAGACCCGAGTTCAGGTTTTCTTCTCACAGCGATTGATGCAACGAAAGTGTTGCGGGGTACGTTAGTTGCACTTGCCAATTTAATAAAACTTTGCCAACAAGTGTACTGAACACTTCTTATCACTCCTCTATTCACTCACCTGTCCTTCAAACACGTTCTCCCATGAGGTTCTGTTAGACAGTATTCCCTTCTTTCTCCCAGGTTTCTTGTTTTTCTCGTTGAGCGCCAACTCATAATCACCGTCAGTCAACAGACAATGCTTGTTGTTATCAAACACGATCAGTTCAGCGGTATACACCTTGTGCTCAGTCTCACACGTCGACGAGGTTTCCGACGCACTACCATCGTCCGACTCCCCCTCGGGACAGCCTCGTGCCATTCTGCGTCGCTTTATGGGGGGCTCCTCTGGGGTGGCTATGTCGGTGACACCTGAAAGACAAAATGATCAGATACCACGCAGCTCTTAACAACCTCTAATTTCGCTGGACCTTGGTATCACGCAGCTCTATTGTTTTCAGGGCTAGGGTCCATTGTTTTGTTGCTTGTTCTATTGAAATGTTAACTGTGGCCGATCAAAGCAGACGCAAATGACACGGCGAACTATTGCAACTAGAAGCAAATACATGTAACCGGAGACAAACGCGGTAAACCTGCCACCAGACATTTTTTATTCTGACAAAAAGGCAATCACAGCACGTAGTAGAGCAAAACCAGAGTAAACGCGAAGCAAGGTTATAATTTGACCATCTTCAATATAATATACAGTGCCGCTAGCGAGTTATGTAGACCGGTGCTTGGTGCAAGCACTTCGGCAATATCCCTGAATCTTGAGGGAACTGATTTTTCAATTGACCGCAGTGTATCAAGAAAGAAATTTAGCTTTGTGTTGGATCAGTGCATAGCAGAAATTTGGAAAAGTCACCGACTTTGCGTGTTATCTCATCTTCCTTGCAATCGCCCGCCATATTGATTCAAGCAAAAAATCGAGTTAATTCTAGCCTGTGTAGCTGTGGGTCTTCCTGCTTTGCTGCTTCTTTTCGCCGCTCCGCCGCCTACACTTTACCTTAGCGAAAACAATGCTATCAGCTACGCAAGTATAAGGTCCTCCGGCATCTCCGTCCTCTTCGGAGAAAGACACCGAAGGACCTCAGCCTACCTGAGAAAAAGATTATAAGGGTCCCATCTTTAATAATGATGAAACCATTTAACAAACTCCGTGGGCAAATGCGCTAACTTTTATTCCCTTGTGCCCTTTACAAAGCGCAAACTTTTTACAACAGCGATTCTTGAGTTTGCATAATATAGACCCTATCAATGTAAAGAGGGCCATGAACAGCGATTAAAAACAGGCTTTCCTACACAGCTTTAATTACCCTTCTCAGTAATCATACCATTCTCTTCCTCGATTTTATCTGACTGTGGCTCTTCCGTCTTCTTCTTCCTTCCCCTTTTCTTGGTTCCTTTAGTATTGACACGATAAGGGACGCTGACCTGCAGGCTCAGAATACATGTTCGACTCGTCTTGCCGCTTTTGAGCTTCCCATTGGGCACAGAAACACTGGCCGCGGGGGAGACTGGTAACAACTGAGACCGAGGGTTAAAAGGAGCGGAGCCTTGGCCGAGTGGTACCGAAAGGACTTGAGGGTCAGTTTCCTGTGAGAAAAAGAGAAAGAAATTAAGGCTATAACACAAGGAATCCTTCGCCAGCAAGGGATTCATTCCGGGGATTTGTAAGAATTGGCATAGCCTGTATAGCAAGCGTTTCCGTAGGGCTTTCTACAGGTTTGAAGCATTTTTCGCTTCTTGAACGCACGAAAATTGGGGCGAACAGTGTTGCGCTCGCCCCAATTTTTGCGCCGCCAAAAAGCGAAAAATGCTTCAAGCCTGTGGAAAGCCCTACGGAAACGCTTGCTACGCAGGCTGCAATTAGCAGTTCTACATTGCATAATCACCATTATGACGTATCTAGTCAAGGGAACAACTCCCGTTTCCATTCAAGCTGGTGGTCGTTATTTTTGGACGGGAAGGAGGCTGGGGGCAGGCTGTTGCGGTCATTTATATTCCGGTTTAGAAATAAAAGAACACAAGGAATATCACATATTAGCCCCCCGCCTCACCGGCAATACGCAATTCAGCGTATTCCGTGAACAAACTCTCCAAACTCTCCTAAAAGAACGAAATGTAATTTGTGTTAATCAGAATTGACATAAATTAATATTTTGCCGGCACGGAAAGGAGAACTGGGTTCGAGTGTTGCCCGCGGTTCGCGGGTTTGAAAAAGTAACGGTTGAGTTATTCGTGTCATTGTACGGTCAGCCTCGCCGCGTCAACTTGGCTTTGTGAAGTTTCGTTTCAGTTGTTCTATTAGCGTGATTTTCGTTATCAGCTTTACTCGTGTGTAATGCAAGGTTTTTCCATTTTGCGATTAATTGCTACAGTGACATAACAGATCTCCTGTTCACGTGACAACTTTCGGGAGTGTTTGCGAATGTTAGTACAGCTTTGCAATTGGTCAACGACAATCGAACACTCGGAAATTTTACGAAGATTCATCAAAACGAAGTCGGTGGCGGGTAAATTATACACAACTACAGTAAGCAGATCAAAGTTTCATGACTCTTACATTGCGCATTTTAAAAATTGTTAAGTAACAAGACACTGCAAACACTATCGTTTACATACACTATGTTCCGTTCACGCACGCACCCTTAAGAATTGTTTTCGACCTACTAATGTCATTAGATAATTTTGCGTAGCGAGATAAAAAGAACTGAATTTTGCTACGAACTGCATGACGTACCTTCCTTCGTTTGTGACAGACTTTTACCAGGACCACGTCAACTTTGATAAAATCCTCAACCAACAATGTGCTCTTTTTGCTGTTACCCAAGTCACCGTTCACTGTAGAAAGCAAAAATAGATGTAGTGACTACGCACTCTAAATCCAATAGATAGTTCACGATTAGCTAACCAGTGTTTTCCATTCAACCGTAACCACTAATGTCGAATACAGATCATTTTCCCATGTGAATGGAATGGAAAGTTTCAGTTTCACCAACATTTTCAGAGAAGGACGACAACCCAAATTTTTTACCAGATCTTCTAGGCGCCCACTGAGGAGAGACAATATCGCGTCACGTGATCGATTTCGAGCAATGGGAGCACGAAAAATTTAGCGTTGTATAATTTAGTATACTTGCTGATAAGGGCACGGTAATTTCCACTATTTACGAAATGAGTTGTGGTTAATCAATTACTTAGCCAAAATTGTTTTTGGTTGTCAATTTCTTTGTTTGTTTCTGTTTGCTTTTCGCCATTTTTTCCCCCAGCTTTTACAGAGACACAAAAATAAGAATATAAAACAATCAAACCTGGGCCAGATCCGTGGAAAAATCCAGTGAATGTAAGATTCATGTATCCACTGTTTTCACTACAAATAAAAGAAAGGAAATGTTCCAGTTGACTCCTGGTAGATTACTCGAACCTTCAAGGGAAATCAAAAAGGTTCGAGTTGTCGTGAGCTAGAGTTATTAAGGGTAAAATTATAAAGCAAATGACCTGAACAGAAAAATCATTCACTTCGAGTTAGCGGGAGGTTCGAGTTACTAAAGGTTCGAATTACTGGGAGTCAACTGTAAATGTCGTGGTTACTTGTATTTCTAGCTGTTTGCTTAACAGTAGTACAGCCCCAAATTAAATCCCATATATGACCGCAATTAGAGCAACCACTTTTCAGGTAAAAGTGATACCTATTTTCAGGAGTGAGCAGATTTGGCCCACATCCTCAAAACGAAGTTCTGGTACCTTTAAGGCCTCCTTTTAAAATTTCTGACAATCATCCCCATTTAGGAGTCCCTCCAGGAGTGCAACAAAATAAAAATTCACCAACAATCCTCTTCAAACTTGTACAGCCCCAAGCTTATAACTGATTGTAATATATTTCTCCTAAGTTAAAAAGAGCACAGATAAATGTAAAAAAAAAATTGAACTTGATTCACTAGGTGAGTAAATTGACACCAGTGTTAACTTTAAATATTTATCTTACTGAGGAGAGAAACAGAAAAATTCCCTAGTGTGTGTGTGAAATATACCTTACCTAACGATTTTTTGCAACCACATAATTTGCAATTTTGGAAAGGCCTTTATGCAACTCTAAATTTTTGCAGATTTGTTCAACTTTCCTCTTTTAAAAAGTGAATTTCTTTTTCAGTTAGGTTATCATAAAACATGAAAATTTGATGTCAAGGAACTTTCCTGTAATTTGGTAATAACCAGCAAGAAATGCCATCTACTCACAGAGGGTCTGTTGACTCTGACTTGCTGCTTTCACCCTCAACTTTTTCCAACATGTTGTCCACCTTGAAGTCTTGGCTGTAGAGAAACAGAAAACATGGATTGACAGCTCCTAACATTTGACACGAAAATCAACACTTTGAAAACTGTACACTATAACATAAAACGTAATTTCTTGTACAGAGAGGTAAATTCAGCATTGTTATACATTCAACAATGAAGCATTCTTACTTTAGCTACTTTGCTGTCATTTCAACGAAAAGTTGATGTTGTTTTTGTAGGGATTCCTGCTTAAACCCTTGAGATCTATCAGGATTTTAAAATATCTACATAAGGGTAATTCTTATTTGGTTGAGGATCCTCAAAGGTTTTTTAACGATTTTGCAGGTTCATACCAAAACCCTCAAGGATTTTGCAATTAGAATATTTGCTAAAATCTTTGAAAGAACTTTGTACAAAGCTGAGATCCTCATGAAAACCTTGCACATGCTCAAATGTTACAATACAACACAAGGTTCTCTCAAAATATTTCAAAGAGCCTTGTGTTTAAGGATCTTTGGCAGGTCTTTCAGATCTCAAAAGAACAAGACTTCCATTAAATTGATAGCACAACTAATACCAGGGTTCACATCCTTTTTGAGGCTAAAAATTGAAGCTTTTTTCGAGGGCTACTGTGGACAACACTTAATGTTCAAGATGTCAGAGAGAATTTGTATCAATCTAAGGAAAATGTTTTTCACATCAATCTAAAGAAAACGTTTTGAGAATACTCAATCAGTTTTGTCAAGTACAAACCCTATGTTTTTCAAATTACCTGTTATGCAAGCCTCAGTGAAAGCTACTGATGCAAGACTATTTTCAGTTGAGAAATGCAGCATACAATTTCAAGTTGTATAACACTGTGAACTAGACTGCAACAATAACATCAGCAATTGAACCAAGACGTAAAGCTTTCATATTTTCAAGCATTTATTTGACGGAAAGTGCAGGACATTCAACAAGCAGAATGTATGTTAGCAAATTTTCAAGTACTTTCAAAATTCCCAGTACTCAAGGGTTTTCAATGGTTTGTAAGATGTCTATGGATATACTAGGAAAAAGGCATCCCTCAAGTTCTGGAAACCTCTCCCAGTTAGCTAAAGAAACTACTTAAGGTTTAAATCTATTTGCTACAGAAAAAAAGACAATACTTCACTAAGTTTCATGCATGAAGAAAGTGGATGACTTACAATCGGAGTTTATTTTCCTGTATGTCTTTTCTCCCTTTAAAGTGTTTGTAATAATACTGAGTAGATGCCAAGAGGTTGATACATTGTTTTGGGAAATAGTCCCAGTGTCTTAGGTGAATGAAATGTAAATCTGGACCCAGTTGTTCAAAAACCGATTAGCACTAAACCTGAGTTAAATGTAGTCCCAGGCTTCTGATTCTCTTGTTTAACAGCGTTACCGCTGCTAATTCTGCATGAAAATTTGAAAGCAACCAAAGTAAAATTGTTAAGGGAAAATAATTTACTACAATCCACATCATTGTGGATTAAAACTGAATTCAAAAATTGATGATAATCCTGGGTTAGCTTAACCCTGCTTTGAACAACCAGGCCCTAGGAGGCACATTCAAACTGAATAAAGCAGAATGCCTGTTTAGTATCTTGAAAATCAGAAGGAACATCAACAAATATCAATGGAGGTACTGTAATCCAAAAAAAGCTAAGTCACAAACTTGTCAACAGATCATCTTCTGAACAGTTTTTCAAGAAATTTGTATTAATTATATTTGTATTGTATTAATTATAATTATTATTATTATTATTATTAATTCAGATTTGAGACAAACCCTGTACAAATGCGACTTGAGCCTTCAAAAAAACTTGACCATCATGGATATAACTGATTTACCATTTTGCCCATTGGGTACGGCTTTTTGCTTAACGAATGTAAACTGGATGTCCACTTATGATATACCATTAGAGAGATTTCAAAGAGTTTAATTCAAAACTCTTTTAGCAACAGAAAATAATAGCAAATCGTCCACATATAAAAAGAAAATGTGGTACTGACATTTTTCTCTTTATAGTATAATTCACAAAGACCTTGTGGTTAAGGACTAGACCTGTAGGAGTCTCCAGATCAATTCTTCCACTGGGCACACATTTTTTCTGGAGGTGATATTATTATTCTCTTTCCTTTTTATCTCATACAATTAAATCGATAACAAACTTCGAGGACAGCCTTAACAAATTCACACTCAGATTGTCAAAGGAGAGAATCTCTGACTGAAAGAATGGCAAAGATACAGTTAGCAATTACTTCACCAATCAGACCAATCTTTGGCATAAGGCCAAGCGAGTTGAAAATGAACAGAAAATTTATGGTGAATAGAGCAGACACGATGCCAAACAAGTTTTCGATAGCAAACCAATTATTAATTACAAAGTTGATAATATAAATTGGCCACTGGAAAGAAGTTTAAAAGCTGACAGTGATATTGGGGATTTAACATACACTTCTCTCCCACTGGCAGTTTACATAGTTCAAGAAAGTGTACATTGTACATAATTTAGACATACACCTGTATCATATAGACTCCTTGGGTTGTTCATTTGCCAGGTTCTAAAGGTACATAATATGCCTATTTTTATGTACTTCTGTAAAGTTCCCAGCTTTGCAATCCAGTGCCGTTGTACAAAACTGAAACATGTCATGAATAACTACAATTTCTCTACATAATCCACACACAATTACTTTCTTTCCAAATATATATATTAGTCCATAATCTCTTCTTTCTAGAAAGCTTTATTTTTGTTAATTACCCACGCACTGAATAAACTATTACTTGAGATTACACACACCAAGGTAGAAGGGATTTCCTACTATAATTCTCTTTTTAGACTGCTGTTTCCACCATACTGGCTACACCTTGCAGTTTGCTCCGTATTCGTATTTGTTTTTTATGATAAGTAATGAACAAGAGTCCGGCAAGTGAACCCAGGATTTACCAACAGCATTGTAGTTTGGATTACCTTAGAAGGCCAACAACCAATATATAGACCTTCCTAGCAGTCGCGGGCGCTACTTTTGATCTTTTTTTACGCATCCATGGCGTAGGCGGAAAATTTTTCAAGCCAAAGGACGGTCACACAGAGGATGTTACTTTTTCACATGATAAAACCAATTAGTGTAACCACAGCTACATTATCTTTGAATTCATTTTTGATTTGAAAAGGCACGAGGTTGATTGAAAATAATTAATTTTCTCTCTAATTCAGGATTTAAAGGCATACCATTCGGCGTGAATTTCAAAGCACTGGTACAAATTATGAACTGGAATAACAGAAACACGTGTTGATCACATCACACGTGTTGGAGGCCTTTGTTTAAAACCCATTAAAAATTCAGCAAAATTCCAAACAGCCCAGTCTTCTAGGTAGCAATTTAACATGCAGAAGGGTACTGCTACCTTAATTTGAATCAATCTTTATATGTAGAAAGAAATAAAAAGCTGCGATCCCGATCCGCATATTTGTAAACACTCACCGTTTTTTCGCCGGTCTGGGAGTTCGCCGATGCTTCATGTACGAGAGAGTCCGATGAAGAAATACGGGCTGAAAAACATTGAATTTTTATGTAAGACTGGTTATATCATGATCTTCGGAGAGACAAAATCCCATTACACCAACTTTTCTGTTTTTGAACAGCAAATAATTCGACTTGGGGCCAACGAAATGGACAACAATTAAGCTTAGCCCAGCCACCTCGACTACCATTAGCACTTTCGCCGTTGCACTTTCAGAACTTAAACCTGTAAAACAGATAAAAAAATCTACTCACGGCGACTGCATTTCTGGTTCGAAGAAATCGGTAGATTTGCGTTGGTTCTGAAAGCGGAATAATCGACAAATAAAAGGTTAGAGATTCAATTGAATGAAACGAAGAACAGTGTATATTTCAGTCGGCTTGACACACCGGACTTACTTTCGAAAGCTTGAAGAAATAATTCGTGGTCTGCGCGAAGTTGTTCGAATTTAGTCTTTTTGGGACTCGGGTAGATTACATCAGACTTCTCGCTGGTCATTATCTCTGGATTTTCGAGGGAGCAGGCCGCTAAATTTCCGACGAGTTCTCTCGCTCGATCGCCCTTTCACTTCCTGGCGTTTGAGAACCGCGCGAAATGCACGCGAGCAGCGACCGAAAGTTATTGTGGGTAGTTTGTGCGAACTGGCTTTTCTTGCCTTAGTGCAGCCCGAGAAAACAGCCGTCGTTTCGCCAGGCTAGTATCGATTTTATATTTTTTGTCACTGTGATTTATCATGCTAGGCTTTCAAAACCAGGCAAAGAAATCATTGTATAAGCATGCGAAGGACGTTATGGCTCCGAAAGAGTGAGAGTCATGAGCAAGCGTAATGCGTGAGTGTTGGCAGGATTCCCTTGTTGAGTAAAGTGGAACAGGAAATGTGACCACTAAATTCAGGAAGGCTTAAAAACAAGACACTTAGCTATCTCAACGTCTTCCATCATCCAACTACCTCCCAGATGGGCAAAATAATCTAGGTTTCATGCTACCAAATACATTTTAGTGTATAAACACCCAAAAGTGATTTCCCCCCCTTTTTTTT
>Ga0126336_10000343_pt1:2500-17595 | contig 17595 bp, 11 predicted proteins | sample SidCmetagenome_FD_92530 | JGI IMG/M metagenome (GOLD analysis project Ga0126336, IMG submission 92530) | Coral microbial communities from El Islote,Puerto Morelos, Mexico - Siderastrea C C metagenome | ecosystem: Host-associated > Invertebrates > Cnidaria > Coral | place: El... | reverse complement strand
TATTTACTAGATACAATTTATTGGATTCTTAGGGTTATACAAAAACAGATGGTCATCCCTGTTCATCCCTGTTCATCCCTGCATGATCATATTTCAGTGTTTACATTTATAAACAAGTTGAAGTGCAATGCAAGCGGCACAGATGTTTTCAACAAATTCCCCACATTTGCTAGTATTTGGCGATTTATTTTGTGTTTTGCATAAGCTTCGCCCAATTACAGACCCTGCACGTATGTTCAGGCAGAACGCGACTCAACAAAATTTAATACACTTACGTTCATTAAAGAAAGAGTAATCTTGAAATAACGATGTAGATTAACCTTAAATCTGAAACGGCGTGCATGTTATAAAATAAAACCCAAGCCTTTCCACCTGTCTCCTCCAATGGGGGCGGTTCTGTGAAATTCTGATTACTTTGGAGTACCAAACAATATTTGTTCCTCTGATGACAATTGTAAAAGGTGCTTCGCAAAGCTGCGTTGCCAGATACTTCAGATTTCACACGTTTCTTTCACTCAGCATTTAAATTTCCACTGACAATTCTCGTCCAGCACACTGTTCCTTTCTTAGATGATCATGCACAAACCCGAGTTTCTGCACGGCCGCTATTCCACGCTTTGTCTTGACTACAAATAAATCGATCTCTCTGAACCACGAACACATATGGTTCACATCTGAGCGTATGAAATGCAAGTGCGAACAAACACAAAAATGCTCAAAACACCATCAAACTCTTCCTGTTCACTGGTTATTCTCCTGCAGATGCTACGGATTTCACAGCAAATAAAGAGGAAAGACACTTGCCTCCTTCCACCCGCAACGCTCCTGGCACCACGAGGCTTTCATGGGGAACGTGGAAATCAGTCAACAACATTAAATTCGGCGTGCTGAAGTAACAACATGTGCATGTGAACTATTCTTTGTCTTCTCGTTATTATCACATGGAAATAGTACCACATGAGGGATAACTCAATTAAGAAACACGTGCAAGGCTGATAACAATCATGTCAACAATACTTGGGACTGCAATATAGGACACAGTTTTGTCAGCATCTGGTAGTTTGATTAATGTTAATTATGTTGTCATCGCGAATCCTGGCAAGATTCCAGACAGGAGCCCCGGAGATTTTGGCTGCCGGGAAGATTTTGACCGCAAGGAATTTTGTTTCCCGTCGCAAATCCCGGCAACACTCCCACCGAGATATCCAGTTACCCGCCAAGAATCCCGGCAAGACTCCCACCAGGATCCTGCCGAGATTTTGGCCGCCGAGAATCCCGTCTCCCACCAAGAATCCCGGCAAGACTCCCGCCGGAGTCTTGCTGAGAGTTTGGCCGCCGGGATCCCGCTTCCCACCAAGATTCCCGGCAAGATTCTGCCGGGATCCCGCCGAGATTTTGGCCGCCAGGAATCTCGCCCCCCGCCAAGAATCCAAGCAAGATTCCCGCCGGGATCCTGCCGGGAATCCCGCCTCCCGCCAAGAATCCCGGTAAGAATCCCGGCAGGTACCGGGAGTCCTGGCGGCCAAATCTCGGCGGGATCCCGGTACCATTTTTACAAGGGACAGAGTTAGAAACCACTTGTGCAAAGGGGAAGGAAGAGTTATGATTGCTCGACTTTTTAGATATTTAGAAATAAAAAGTCCTCAGGTGCAGTTGTAACCTCAGTTACTCCTTACAAAATGTACGAATACATCCCAAAGAGATTGCACCAGCTAAGGAAAGCACAGTTCGACACTTAAAAAGGCAAGAAGCAAGGGCAAAAAGGTGTTTTTCAGCAAATCTAAACCAGACAAACTTTATATTGAAGGGATACATGTAAAACCAACATAAAATACTTCTTTGTAAAATACTCCTTTGGAAATTTTCCGAGTGTTCTTTTAATATTTTCTAAATTGACAAAACAGGTGTTCCCTTAAGGTATTAGCCACCAAAAAAAGCGTCATTTTTTCATAATTGAGATTTTTACATGCTAAGACAAATGTCTTCAAGAGCTATCTTTCAAACAAAATTTTAGAAGAAAATACTGGCTCAGTGGATAGTTGATAGAAGTAAAAGATTTTTCCTTGTTAATTATGGTAATAGATTGCTGGCAAGTTCTGTCACACCGGATTAACTTGATCATGAGAAATCTAAAAAGTGTGCTGGTTGCACTCTGGTTATTAGTTCTGTTTTTTACAAAGTAATGAGAGTTTTCTTTCAACTAACTGCATCCTAAAAAGGAACAGTGGTGCCCAATTGGCAGAGCGATCAGAGTTCATTTTACCATTGGGAGTAATCATTGCGTGGATGAATATCTTGGATTTTGCCATGATCTTCTGCATCCTTATCAACCTGGACAGCATTTCAGGAAATACGTATAACAGATTTTAATCATGAATTACAATTGCAATAAAGAAAATATTTCGTAAATAAAATGAAAATGACGAATTTCTTCTCACGCCCAAGAATCAAATGAATTATTTCCTGCCTCTCGTCACGTAAAATTGCTCCTGTTATTGTTAGTGTTATTGTTTGAGAAAGCTGAGCCCACTCTGGTATCAATCACGTTAGGACAAAACGTTACAACGTTTTAAGGATCCGTTAGGCACAATTCATTAGCTGCTAGAACGTTAGGACAAAGCGTTAGAATGCTTTATCTGTTAGTTTTTACCCGTTTAACAGATAAGTGTTATGGTATGTTTTCCCATTCACGGTCACAGTTACTTAGCGTGATCACTTTCCCATCTTGATGATAATTACAGATTTTAAAATATCAAAATTAATTATTTGCTCGCTTAACTTCTGCGAGCTGTTGTTCACACTTTACATGAAAGCTTACATTTAGCTGATTTCATGGGTTAAAGGCCCACTATGTGCCAAAACAAATTTCAATAAACAAAGATTATCAAAAGCATTGCGATTATCCGTTAGCATTGTTCCCACCTAACTGTAAAACATTTTAAGGCCATCCGTTAGCCTAAATTGCCAAAGCGTTTAATGCTTCGAGCCATCCATTAGACTAAATTGTCAAAGCATTAAACAGTTTGAGCCATCCGTTAGATGAATTTGCCGAAGCCTTTAATGGTTTGAGGTAAGCGTTTTGAGAACACTATCCCTTAGCTATCTGTTAGATTTTATCCATTTAACAGATAAGCATTAGTGTACGCTTTCCCGTGTGAGGTCACAAATGCTAGAGGGAGACCAAGAAAGGGATAGCAGAGAACTGGTTAACACCGAAGCACGTGGGATCTGGCTGGAGGATTTGAAAAAGCAAAAGCGAATCAATAAGATGCAGCTTACAAAGCTGTACTAACAACTGGTGGTGCTAATGTCAGAAGAATCAGTATCAGTAAATATAGAGGCCATTTTGTCTACTCTAGAGGACATGGAAGAGATGAGAAGATGTTGGATGTAATACAACTGTTGGAAGACTTAGTCATTATACATGTTGTAGTTCAATTTTATTCTTCGGTCAATGTTTAGTTTCCTTTGTCCTTTTTTATGTTAATATATGATAATGAATATGAAACAAAAGAAAATAAAAATTGAACCAAGAATAAAGTTGAACTACAACATATACAGGAAGAAAGGGGACAAGCAAAACTTGGCACACATCAAGGAGAAGATAGATTAAGGTTAATGCTGTGCTAGATGATGCAAGTACCATTTCTTTTGTGAATGAGGAGGAAGCCAGAGCTCTTGGTCTGTCTGCGACACACGAGATAGTTACAGTAAACGTTCTCAATGAAAATGTGGATACTTTCAACTCAATGTAGTTTCAATGTAGTTTAACCCTGGAGAGCTGTGATGGAAACATCAAGGTGCACTCTAAAGTCCTGACTTGTCCTTGTCAAGTGACCAGAAGCTACAAAATCGTTGATCGGCAAAAGTACCAAGACCGTTGGCCTTACTTACGCATCTGTAAGTTTTCAGACCCAGTTGCTGACCTGATAGTTGATGTGCTTATCGGACAAGCCCAAATTGATCTGCACTTTTTGAGCTGTGACATAAGATGAAACCCAGGAGAACCGATAGCAAGATTAGGACCTTTGGAATAGACTTGTATTGGCCACCCTGAAAGAAGAACCACTGCCAGAAACCCACGAACGAGTGTAGTTTGTGCCTTTTTTCCAGACTTCAAGTGTTTGATTTGGTGGAAAGGCCGTGATTTTCTTTCAAAGCATGAGTCCAAGTGGCTAAAGGTCAAAATTGCAGAAGGGTCAAAAGTGAAAAACGAGTCTAAGGTGAAGTTCGTGTCAGCACCAGTATGGACAGCCAAGAATTTACTTCGTTTTTACTGAGGCTGAACAAAGATGGAACAATTGTATCAACAACCAATGATAACACTGTTGCAGAGCAAACTACACCTAGCTGAAGCGCTTAATGCTATGATCTCAACAAATGTTTTGCCACGTACGAACATCAGATACTGTCCTATGATCGAGGGATCACCCACTAAATACAGCACTATCTACACAGTTGTGAAGCCCATCCACGCTATTAGTGCCAGTCTCAGATAGAGAAACAGTGTTGTTACGTTTCATCTAGTGATATACTACAAAGCAAAAGAAATACAATGGTGACATCCAAATGAGTAAGGATCTGGTCATCCGTATGGGCTGCTTTCATGTAGCTTCGAACTTTTTGTCCATCACTGGTTAGAAGTTCAAAGAAAGTGGAATAAAAGAGTTACTCACAGAGTCTAGATTGTATGGCAGTGCACCAACAACTGCTCTTCTCAACGGCAAGTCATGCATGGATAATCGAGGTGTTTGGGCACACAAACTGATCATGGAGGCACTTCTAAGGCTGCAGTTCAAAGCATTTTGGCAATGGATAGATGCACAGCTGCATGGAGTTGTCCAAGTGTTAACTGTGGTGTAAATCCTTAAGTTCCAGTGTAAAGATACTCATCCATTTTTCTTTTTTCTTGTTTTGTTAAAACCATTGTGCAAATGCCCTCTAGTGATTTGTTAAGAACTTGCCAGCTTCAATAAATGGGCGGAGGCCGCCACTATATCTGATATTTTCCATTTATTTGGTCGGGAAATTTTAATTTTATCAGAGAAAACTAAGGGAATTTTAAAAACTGATCACTGTGGCAACCATGGATGACGTGAAATCCATTTTGCCAGAATCGCTGGAAAAGAAATCCCATATCAGTACCACACTTGTCGAGAGCCCAACCACTCAGAAGTTGAAAGATTTGAACTTAATTGTTAAACTTGAACAGCAGCAGCAAGTGGAAGTTGGCTGTGCAGTTTTGAGAGACATGCATTAAGGACATTTGCACTAATTGTTTCTGCACTTCCTTACTGCACACGCAATTCATGTCGCCATGTCATTGTTGAAGAAATGTAGAGATATATAACGCTAGTGAGCATTATTATATCTATGTATGGATTTAACTCGCTTTAATGTTCAGTGACCCCACATTTTCTTTTGATAGACCACTTTCTTTATCGATTGTCTACGTTTTGTGAAAAATTGAAAGAAATCTGTGATGTGGAAGCTTGATTTTTTCCACTTTTCTGCCCATCGAATTCCGCTATTATTTTAGCTGTACAGTGTTGGCAAAAGCCCATTTCAAAGGTTGAGTTTAATCGAAAGGATGACACTTGTTCAAATTATTTACTTGACAGACTCACTTAAATCAAATGTAACTGAGAAAGTGGTTCTTCAGCTAATCCTTTTTAATATTTTTAAACTAACAACCACTGAGTTACGAGGGCCGATTTTTCAAAATTGGGGTAGTTTTCAACGTGCGTTATTTCGAAAACAAAGTTGTGACTCCCCAATTTTTTTGCATTTCTGAAATAGGTAACTTATCTGTCTGTAGCAAAAGTACAAAAAAATCTGTGTTGTAGAAGATGTTTGCGAGAACGTCATTAAGTTTGGTGAAGGATGGCATTGTCTGAAAATAAAAAAGTGGCTCCTAGCACTGGATTGGCAAAGGTTTGTGGAGAGGTTGTTGCAGAGGGCAATCTTAGGAGGAGAGTAGCCCAAGCACTTAAAAATAACTGCCATAGAACTGCCATGTGTACCAACATTAACCGCTCTACAACTGCCATGTGTTTGACTCATCCTTTTAAAGTGTTGAGTGATCCGAATCACTGAGGACATACACAGAAAGAAAAACAAGAAATGACACGATTCCAGAGGAGCATTTGAAAGCAGTACATCATTTCTGGGCATCCGCCCTCTATATCAAGGCCCACAGGTAGTAAATATTTCAAACGTATCTCAAGGCGTTTGCAGGCTACACTCCTTTACTGGCTTGTCGTAAGTTCAGGTAGACTGTGATAGGGATCAAGAGGTTTTCATTGATTTGTTGACACCGTACAGTTTGTCCTTCATGAAGTTCACGTACATACCAGATAGAGTCATTAAAATGTCCACAAATTGACATACAGTAGGCATTCCGGCAAAACAAAGGCACGCAAAGCGTGTGTGAGCTATTTTGTAGCGGTCAGTGAAAGGTAAAGAAATCGTTATTGAATGAATGTGTGAGCGCAAAGGTACACTATTGTGTTGTCGTTTATTTGAGTAGCATTGAGCATTCGAAAAGTATTGGTTTTTAGACAGAGTTTACCTCATAAGTGGAGCTGTGTCCGATATTCTGCAACCTCCTCCAGAGGGCATTTCAAGATTTGAGGGTGATCAAAGGTCAATGTTTGAGTCAACCAGTGATGTTTATGATAGTGGTTGTGTACACATGATTGATCAAAAATGAGTGGTGTTCCATGAAAAATTTTGTTTTGATCAGCATTTTGATGTGAAAGTAAGATGCAAAATTGGGCGTAAACAGTATGAAGGGATGTTTTGTTATGTAGAGAGGTGGAAATGGGGGAATGACTCCTAGGAATTTCATATGAGCGAATTTGAGAATAATGGAGGGGTTAACCTGTGTGGTAAGCAACGTGAATTTTACCACGTGGAGAACATGTGATTAGGTGAAGGCCAAATTTTGCTTTAATAGCTTCACTGTATATTTGGTTGTTTAGAGGTGAAACAGAAGTGAAATATTGAAGGAGGACATCTGATACATACAAGGTTATAATATTTTACTTAAAATAAGATACTAGTTCAGAGTTGTTGTTTACCTGTGGTAAAAAAGTAAAAATTTTGTCATATGGGCAGACAGTGATAATGTTTAGTGTGGGTCGTTTCACATGTAAAGAACGCGTTAGTTGATTGAGGGTTCACAGCAGTCAAATGCAAGAAGCAACATCACTTCTGGTTTTTCAGAGCCTTGACGTTTGAATCAGTTCAGACTCTTACAAGTGCAAAGTTCGTATGAAAACAATACATAAAATCTCCGGACAAACAAAATTTTGCTCCGATAAAACTTGTGGATGCCAGTTACTTCATTCTGAACACATGCTCGAAGTAAAAAGCTTACGTTTTCACAAATGGCATTATGTTTTGCCATTTAAGTGGAACTTCGACATTTGTCTGTATTTTCTTTTGTAAAATTATGGTGGGAACTGTGCACACATCGTGCGTTTGACTGCTAAGATTGCGGTGAGATGAGGTTACTGTTTTGTGGAAACAAGTGGTGTTTTGTCACGCTCGAACATGTGACGAGACAAAGATCAGTGGTGAGTCATGAGACTTTTATGACACTGTCATAAGTTCGTTTTTGGGGCTTTTATTGGCCTGCGTGGCAATTGTAGTTGGGGGTTATACAAAGGGAGAAACGTAAGGAAGCGGGGAATGAGTAAATTTGTTTTTTTTGTAATCAGAAAACTGTGAAACGAGTCTTGTGTGAAGCTATTGCGTGTTATTCTTCATATTGGAGGTGCTAATTGTTTTGATTTGCTTCTTATCGTGCTGCTCTTTCTGCTCAAACTTTGCACGAGATGGTGCCACCTCAATTGCAGCTTAATCCATTCCTCTGGCAAGTCCCCTCTAAATTTACGCCTAGCTAGCTGCACGTACAGGCAACGTTTATGCCATCCAGAGATAACTCTTTTTTCCTTGTCGACCTTGCCTTTAACGCACCTAGTGAATGAATTCAAAACAGGTTTGAGAGAGAATTTAGATCAAACTGCAAAACATTCCTTGAAGAAATTTGGAAGGCAGTCAGGTAAATCACTGATGCCAAAATTGCTGTGCAAAAGAAGTTTACCACCATAACCTTTCAAGAAATAGGTCAGCGCTTGTTTCTAAGGGCTTTCAAAATATTCAAAATATTTCTTTGGACACATAATGCGCTGTGTGTCAATCAGTGATTGAATATGAGGCATTTTCAACCTGCCATTCTTGTGGTAGTCATGGGGGGCAAGGCACTTGATTTTGTCCTTCCCTTTCCAGGTGAAGTTACAAACGATAGAATTAACTTGTTTTATTTCATTTTAAGGAAGGCAGATGAGAAATGCACGAAACATAAATTTAGGTATGACATATGTTTTCAAAATTTGAATTTTCCAAAAAGGGTGAGATTTCTCTATTGCCACTCTTTCAAAGCGGTTTCAGTATTTCATAAAAATTAAGTTCCTGTCTTTTTTACGACAGTCATAAGTGAAATAAACTCCAAGAATCTTTATGGATTTATTAACCTTCTTGATGCTTATGTGCGGGGGTTCATCATCCCTGTAGTTACTCCCTGTAGTTACTCCCAAACCATACAGCTTCAGTCCTCTCTACAATCAACTTCAACCCAGATAATACTCCCATGCACAATGTAGTCGTGCAGAAGTTCATACTCATATTTGGTAGCGTCAAGGTTGTTAATGTTCCTTTCTGATGGATGGATATTACACTGCAAGTCGCATTCCTTAATTTTCCGTTCCGTTTCGGCCAGATGGTTTCTACATTCTCTAGCTTTTTCTTGCTCTATTTCACTGAAAATTGCTTTACTCTGTACTTAAGTCCCATAGGACGTGTTTGTCCTTTACATCATTGAATTCATCAAGCCACTCAGGATGTTTGGAGGTGGTGAGATGAACGTAAGTAGCATCATCTAAAAGACTAGATTTAAATCACCAATAAGAAGGACCAAAAGGTTGTCTATTTATACTATTTAGCATCAGAGTAACTGCCGAGTTATCTACCGTTATGGCAGGAATAAATTATTTATTGTTCTTGTTTTTACTGCATCGTCTTCATTTTACTTTGCCATTGAAACGCCCATTGATTTACAACTTTGCAAGAGCTATAAGAATCTATAAGAAGCATTCAGAATGAAGCCTTTCCTGAAAAGTTTTGTAATCCCGATTCAAGTTAAGTCCTTTAGTCAAGCTTCAGCCATTCACAGATAAAGGACTACCACAAATGCGAGGAAGACTTAATTGACTATGATGCCAAAGACCCGATGATGTTATCTGAAAAGCATCAGGTGACAAGATGATCCTCCTCCATTACCACCTTTGTTATGCACCTATCAATGTAAACCCCGTGGGGGGGGAGTGCGGGCAAGGGGTGGGGATTTGACGGCGAAGTCCATCCCCTCAATGGGAGGTTTGATCGAGTACCTTTGCTCGGGGGTCGGGACATTTGATTTGTTCGGCAGAGAGACTGGGGCCAAGATAAAGCGTGGTTACCTTGCATCGGCTTTCTTGGCTTTGGAATGGCGTGGGTTTCGGAGAAGGTGAGTTTTTTATCGATATTCATCTGCTACTTCATAGGCCATCTAGTCTAAAAAATGCTGTTTTTAGAACGTTCCTACTTTGAAGCCTGTAGCCGTGGTAGAAGTGGCTTTTTATACTGAACTAGAATGATATATTTCAATAGAAACGCAAAGTCTCCTGCGTGCATTGAAGTGTTTTATAGTAGTGGCATATATTTTATTCTGATTTTAATTTATGCTTTTGAAAAGGTATATCAGTAGAAGAGTTTAAGAGCGATTTTTCTTTTATATGTTTTTTGCAGAAAGCCAAATCTTTTTTGTGCCAAATCTTGTTTGTGATGATGCCATTGTTAAAAATAAGAGACGTGAGTGGCCAGGCAAGATTTCTTGTCTCAGCTAATTCTCTCAACGAGTTAAAAGCAAAAGGTAAGCATCACTTCTTTTTTATTAAACTACTTTTGACTTGTATTTATTAAACAAAGTGTCAAAGAAACAAGCTATACAGGCAATCAAATGTTTTAACTTTTCTTTTGGTTTTGGTTTTTGTAGGGCATGCAAAACTGTCATTACTTGGTGCTCCAGAAAATGTTATTGTTTGCCTTGAAGATTCATCAGTTGTTGATGATGAAGTTGTCTTCAGTGCTCTGCCAGTCAACACTTGCCTGATGTTACTATGTGGTGAAAACACCCCTGGAAATAGCTCTGTCACTACTTGCAACACAAGTCACACAAAGCAGCAGAGACTGGCATTTTGTTGGGGAAATCTTGTTTTACGAGAACCAACCAAAGAGGTATTTATTTCGTTTTGTTTTAAACCTTTTCTTTTAATGTTTGGATGTGTGATGTAAAAATTGAAAAATTTAGTTGGGAAATCATGCCAAGACTCCGTTAGTCTTTACTAGAGCTCTGGTGAGCTGTTTTTGTTTTTTTAATTGGATCTAATATTTTTATATGACTGTGATGGCCTGTAAGTCCTAAACTTATGAAAGTTATTAAACTTGTTTCTATAAGGAACTGATGAAGAAACCTGAGGAGGATACTTCTGTGATCAAAGAAAAGGCTATAATCTACAGTAAGCCGAAAAATGAGTACGAGGAACGTGTAAATGAAGCGGCAATCAGCCTGGCCTTAAAGGATCCTAACCTTATTTTAGGCAGAGGTAAAATTTTTTGTGTTTACGTAGTCTTCATGTCCTTGTTGTTTTGGGGAGTGGGTGTCAAACTGTTTTCATTCCTGCAAACCGTTTGGCTAGCTTCTACACTTTGTTTTAGCTAGCCATCAACCTGAGCAGCATATTTAAAGCTGCTGGGAGAATGCATTACCACTAGCAATTACGTGTAGCTTATTAGGTCACTGGTCAATGGAAGCTGCAAGATGACTAGGGGACTAAGAATTTGTAGTATCAAAATATAAAACTGAGTATTTGTTGAGTAAAAAACAGCTGCTAGATACAAGATCTACCAAGTCTTCAGTTCATTGGCGAAAGGGGTGGCTGTGGTTTTAATTTGAGTTTGTCCAAGGTGCAAGATATTGTGAACACTTGTAAGGATATACATACATAAATGATAGTACACTGGAACCCAATTTCACCTTCTTGTTGTTATAAGCATCAGAAATGCATTTCATAATAGTCCCATGAATTTATATGACTATGATAGGTTAGTGTGGAAAAATAGGTTGACTGAAATGCGCTCGTTGATTTTTAGGTGAGCTATTCGATAAAGCCAAAGAACAAGTGAGAAATAGTGGCTATAAGTTTAAGAAAGGTTACTCGAGGTCTAAAAGATCAAGTAGTGGCACAAGTGATGAAAATGGCAATGATGAGGGAAGAAAAAGAACAAAAATAGACAAAGAAGAACGTGACAGAGAGATGACACATATTAAAACTCTGCTCAGTAACATTGAAGACCAAATAAGAATAAAGCAGTTGAGACTTGATAAGGCAAAGACAGTGAAAGACTACAAGTCTTGTGATGAGCTTTCAGTAGCCATAAGAGGTCTGTTGCGTGAGAAATTTGACTGTGAAAAACAGTTATCTGTTTTTCAAAAGAAAGAAGCCAAATCAAATTGGTATCAGAGAAGATCATTGACCAAAAGGAGTGACACTGCTGCTCCTGGAAAAGTGGTGCAAGATGCCAAAAAAAGCCGAGATTTGATGACAAAGTTCTTGCAAAAGAAAGAGTCACAAGATAGTGTTGATATTGTTGACAAAAATTGCATGGAACACAATGAGTGCACTTCTTTATCAGAGAAACAAGAACCTTTGTCTTCAAAGCCTGCTAGTTCAGCTTCAGCGTCTGTCATTAAGGGTGAAAGTGATAAAATACAAGTTGTAGCCCCAGTCCTTGCAACGATTTCACAACCAGAAGATGGTGGCAATGAGTCAAGCTCTGGTGGTGACACTGAGATATTGTCTTCTAGTCCTTCCTCAAGCCCAAATCAGTCTTTTTGAATAGCCCCTCTTCTCAGGGAAGAGGGGATCGTGAGCTAGTAAAGATCTACAAGGAACAGCAAAAACGTTGTCTATCAAATTATGACTCGTTTACAGGAAACATTTATGTCTCGAAATGTGAGGGGCTGACATTGTCTGAATATATGCGTGCAAGGACCATTGTGTGCTCAAGTAGTCATTGCAAAGCATGTGACTGTGATGGAATGTTGAGAGTAGGTAAAGATATTGAGAGTAAAGGCGTTTTAAAGCTAAGTGAGGCGTTCAGGTTGTGTAGCCCAAATGTTAAATACTCGTCTTTCCAAGCTCGAAGAAAGTTGTTACAGATGCCTCTTGCAGTTGTGGGGGCTGGTACTTCCAAAGAAGGAAACTGTTTGCTATACCTGCTTGAAAAACAGGAACTGGTAAAGCTCTATCTCACACAGTCCCTGTTGGCAGAAACAAGGATGCAGAAACAGGAAAAGCCAGAAATGAGCAAAGAGGAGTTGCAGAAATTGTTGAATCTGGCAGAGTCAGAGAGTGAGCGAGAGAGACTAAAGTATGCTGTTGTAAAGTCATCTGGATTATCAAATAGGAAAGCAAGAAGTCTCTTTGGCATCGATGATATGTCTGATAAGAAACGAAAAGTGCATCAAGCAATGGAAGAGGCTTCTGCTATCAGAGAAGCAATTGAGAACATTGCCAAGGTCAAGGAGAAAGTTGTGTTGCAGTCCTTTGGAGTTGATTGTGATGAAAGTGAGAGTGATGAGAGTGAAGCAAGTGAGAGTGAGACTGATACTGATGATGACATGTTTACTGTTGGAGAAACAGAAGGTCAGTCATTTCGGAGTCAAGCGTGTGACAAATCTAAATATTGCTTTCCTGGTGAGCTTCAGCTGAGAGATGTTGTCAATGAAGGGGAAACTTATAAGCATGTCACAGACACGGGCTCAGTGTTCCTGAATTCACACCAGTTATGTGATGTCCTCCGAAAATGTGATTTAAACTGGTTCTCCTTCGTCAAGGTCTTAAAGGAGCTGGTTAATGGTACAAGTGAGGTCTTCAATCAGCTATTACTAGACTTCAGTGGTCAGCTGTCCTTTGTGGGTCTATCAGAGGATGAGGAAAAAATTGTAGAACAGTCAAGGCAAGCATTCCTGTGTTGTGAGCGTCTAAGAGAAAACACTGAAAATGATAACTCTGCTGTTGAGATAAGGTCAGACTCAGATTCAAGTGAAGCGGAAATTTGGACAATGGGAGTAAACAGTCCACTGGATGATAGGGGACGACTACTGATCAAAAAAAGAAGAGCTGCAATAAAGCGCAATTCTGTGCGACAAATAAAGAAGCGACTTGCTGAGAAGCGTCTTATGAAAAGGAGAAGGAGTAAAAGAGTTGGTACAATTTTGTCTGAATGTCCAGGTATAGGAGCAGAAATCGAAGACTTTGTCAAGCAGTGTGGTGCAGGAGCTGACGCCTGGAGACGTACAGGGACACTTACGTTTGATGGCAATCGCAAGGTCCAGAAAAAGGCCACATTCAGACGTATCCAACAACACTTGGAGGACAAGTATCATCGAAGCATCTCCTATGGCACTGTCGTGCAACTGTGCTGTGCGCGGAATAAAAGGCGAAGATCTGCGGCTAGGTATCATGGATTAGCAAACGTTGTTAGCAAACGGGCAAGAAAAGGTTTCACCATTCGTTACAATCCTGACACACACTGGAGCTCTGCCCTGTATGCTGCCCTTGATAAAATTCAGTACAAAAGTGGAGAAAATATTATGAATGTAGGAAGGGATGACCAAGCTGGATTTCGTTTGGACACGATGGCTACCCACAAACTTCATGCTACACTTTGTGTTAAGGGCAGTGAGCATACTACAACCAGAACTGACTATGTAAATAAGTATGCATCTACCCTCCAGACAACTTCATATAACTTTCCATCCACTGAAACCACTGGTGAAATGTGCGCAGGAGTTGTGAAGGCTCCAGTTCTCTACCCAAAAAATGCAGCCCAGCATTTTTCTGATCTTCAAATGATTGAAAACCAGGAGGAGGTCCGTTCAGCATTCATAAATCCTGTTACCAACGAAAGAAAACAAACCGAGTGTGTAAGGGTTGATGGCAGTTATGACGAGGGGCCCTCACACTTGGAAGTGCAGTACTGGTGGACTGTGCGGCACGTTACTACTGGTACTAGAATGGTATTAGTCACCTCACGAAACAGCGGAGCAAGCTATAAGAATAGGGTCGAGTTACAATACGGATGTTTAGCGCTTGCCCATGCAAACCTATTTATCCCATCAACATTAAATGGTTCTTGCCTTGACCGTGGCGGAAAGGTCAACGAGAAAGTTCTGCGTGAAAACTTGAGTTCAGCAATTGACGTATACATATCCAGAGTGGACAAGGCACCCTGTGCTGGAACGGAAATATATTTGTACCGTGGGTCAGACAGTTCTTCCTACCAAAAGGAGAATGAACTTGTCAAAGTGTTTCTCAAAGGCAGCAAAGCATCCACAGAAAAACTAAAGACAGATCACCCAGATGAATTTCAAAGGATCAAACAGATATGGGATGTACGAGAGAGTCACTTGCGCAAAGATCTGCCTCTTAAGTACATCTTTTCCCTCACATGTTGCTACAAAGAAAGCTGTATCCATCCCCTGTGCAAGGAGGGTGCACTATCAGATGATGTCAGATGGTACCCAGGAGGTCCTCCTATGTCCTTCATCCCATTACCTACCCCGGATCCCAATCGATGTTATGGACGTGAAGATTGTGAAGAGTGCAAAGGACTGTGCTCTGGGCATTTTCTGAAGCTTGACGATCTGTGGGAACATGTTTCTAATGGTGGTAAAATGCTTTCCGAACCTCCATCTGAAGTCCTGTTGAAGGAGTTTAATCGCCATCATGTGATACCTGATGACAGCAGATTAAAGGACATTGCAAAGGAAGTATTGTTATCAGTGGATGAAACCAAAATGTGGTTCGAGCATTTAAGCAGTGTTCATGAAAACAGAAAGAAAGGGTTGCAAAAAGCTGCGAGGGCAAGAAAAGGTAAAACTTCACAGTGTAAATCAAAGAAGTTAAAGGCACAAGGTGAGAAGC
>Ga0126336_10000342_pt1 | contig 17607 bp, 12 predicted proteins | sample SidCmetagenome_FD_92530 | JGI IMG/M metagenome (GOLD analysis project Ga0126336, IMG submission 92530) | Coral microbial communities from El Islote,Puerto Morelos, Mexico - Siderastrea C C metagenome | ecosystem: Host-associated > Invertebrates > Cnidaria > Coral | place: El Islote,Puerto... | reverse complement strand
GTGGGAAAAGGCCGCTTTTTGGCCACAAAAAGAGCTCAGAAAAGAGTATGTATAGTGTGCCTAGCTTCGGCGGCCATATTGCCATTTCTCGTGACGTCACCAGATATCCAATTCTGGTTATCCACCGCACTGTTTAATAGTAATATCTAAAATCGGCATTTAAAAAAGTGGACTATGCACATTTCTTGCAAAGTGACTATACGCTTTAATTTCTACAACAGTTACACTCAGACGGAGCAGTTAAGTGCTTAGATTGGTAAGCGGTGCTCCCGGGTGCTACACGCGGGTTTCAAAATGGCGGCCGTTTCAACGGGTTTTCTTGTTACAAAAACAGAGAAAAAGGTTAAGCTCGGAGTTTGACTAGTAATATTTTCCTCCGTGCTTTTAGGTGGCAGGATTTATTTTCTTTCTAAGTTTAGTTGAGAAAAGGTTTCTTTTGTGTGTGACCGGGGAAAAAATTGCTTCAAACCCAAGACAGTGTAAGACCTAGGTAACGAGTTATTACCTAGCGGTGATTTGGGAAATATAGGCCTTGCGTTATTCAACATGGTCTTACACCTCTCAAATTTGATTGTTATAGTTCAAAGTCTCCAAGGGCGAGTTGCATAAAACCTCAGCCCGGGTGTAATTGCTAACGTCAGACGTTAAAATAGTGACTTTGACTGGAGTAAACGTCTGACGTTAGTAGTTACGCCGGACGTTAAGTTTTATGTAACTCGACCCAGGCGAGGTTGGGTTGCATGCAGTCTCTGGCCCTCTCTTGGTAGTACCAGACCTCCTCCGTAGTTTTTCAACAAACCGAAGTACAGCTAAGACGTTTATGCTGTGGCTACAAAAAGCGCATTTATTTGGCGTTACATTCATCATGCTGTCAGCTAAACAAAAGCACATCATTCGTTGTTTCAATTCTAGTAATTTTACCGATGAACTAGGTATTGTCGCTTGTCACACAGAGGGTAACGTGAGGTAAGTTTTCGGATTTTAGCAAAGAATTAGACACAAACCCAATTAAGTTACTGCATTGTTGCGTAACTGCTGACCATGATATTATTCGTATATAGCACTGTAATCATGATTACAGCTAAAAGACCACCAGTTCATTAAAAAATCATTATAGGCTTGCAACAGGAGGCTTTCTGATCTTCGTGAATTTGAAAAGTTGGCTCCAAACTGAGGCCACGTTCTTGTCCACTTCTATCGTGGAAACTGAAAAGAAAACTGAGAATTTCGCTTTCAAAGTTGTCACAAATGCATATTTAGGCATTTATAAATCAAAAATTATACCTTTTTGCAGTGCTGAAAGTTCTAGCACATGTATCGTTCTAAGCCAGTCATTGCTGTTTTGTGTAAATTGATCAATTATACCCAGAACCAAAACTGCCGATTTTTAAACCAATGAACATGATGAAATAAACACTCAGCCATCTTTACATTTATAGCAAGATTTACAGTGTGCTGCCCAATATACACTTCAGTTTGCAACAGCTATATCTCCCTTTACTCGGAAAAAAGAGTTCTGATTTTTTTCCTGAGACAGTACAATTATTTACAATCATAATGTGAAAATGATAACGTTTTGAGTTTAGTACTTGTGGTATGAATTTTTCGCCCATTAATCCTTTCAGCGGACTCAGTGTCCGACCACGATAATAAGTGTTATCCATGAAACATTTCATCACCCAAGCGACTTTGAAATCACTTATTAAGTAGTCAAGTGTTATTCGGAAACAGAAATGCGTTTTGTCTCAGTGGGCATAAAATATAGTTGTTGCGTTTACCAGGAGTCACCTGAGATCAAATTCCCTTCCCTTTGGGATGACCATTTGCTCAGTTTCAACCAAATCAGACAGAGCAACTTCAAAATGTTTTGTTTAAACCACAAAAGTCGTTTAGATGGGTATATATTGGAAAGATTCAAGTCTAATTCGAGAGATTGAGGGTGCATTTCAATGATTTCAATACAAAAAATCAAGGTCTCACAGACGAGGCTGAAACCAAGGTCACGCAAGAGTAGGAAACAGGCACTGAAATATTTTCAATCAACACGAATGTAAAAGCTACTCGCCCTCTTGCATATAATAAGGCTAACTCATTGTCGGCTATATGTGGTCATCATGATCATGATCGTGACCATCATCATCATCATCATCATCATCATCATCATCATCATCATCAGCATCATCATCAGCATCATCAGCATCATCATCAGCATCATCATCATCATCATCATCATCATCAGCAGCAGCATCATCATCATCATCATCATCATCATCATCAGCATCAGCATCAGCATCAGCATCAGCATCATCATCATCATCATCATCATCATCATCATCATCATTGTGGGGTCGTGTCATCTCCACTATGAACTGATTTCCGACTGTGAGTACCTTCAGTTAACAGGTCTATACTCATTTTCGGCATTTTATCCTAGATCGGGCCTCAACCTTAGCAGTTAATAAGATACAAGAAAGCAAAATTTTTAGTTGTAAGAGTTAGGCCAACAACACATTTTTGCAAATTCCAACCAATTTACTTTCAAAATGCGCCAAATTTAACGACGATTTCGAGAAAGGAGGCGATTTTTGCAGTAAATACCCGAATGACGTAAAGGAGTGAGTAGTCGGAAAATCGCTCTAATTACGAGTCAGCCCCTCTGAAGACAGAAAGACTGACGAGGCGGAAGAGTACAGAATCCCGAGGTATTGTGTAGGGGAGAGAAACCTGACAAACGCTCTAAAGTGTAAGGTAACAATAGCAAGAATAACAACAGAAAGTGTAACAACAGAAAACGTAATGTAGATCGCACGTGGTAGTCAGCTGATAATTACGCAACCTTGCGATGTAGCCATATTTGATAGGCCAAATTATTCTCTCGCCAGGCCTCCACTCGGTCTAAATATGGTGAAAACATCCGTCGTTATCCGTCTAACGAATGAAACACGCCGAGCCCATCTGCTACGAAAACTAAATGGTGTTTCTGATCCTGTTAAAAACCATTAAACAAAATCAGTCGCGAATCGAAACTAAAGGGAAAAAATCAACTCAAATTACAAGAAGATAACGAGGAAAGACCAGTACCTAAGCCGTTTGCCCATCATTCCGTGCTTCTGATGTCACCTCTTCTTGTCTCCCGTATCTTTTGACGAGACTGGCAAGATAAAAATTGTAATTCCAGGTGCATGAAGTTATTTAATTTTGGGTTCAGGCGTGAAGTGAAAAAGTAGGCTCCCCTCTGATATATGTTGTTGTTGTTGTTGTTGTTGTTGTTTTGTTTTTCTTTAGTAGTTTTAATATTGTCGTCTTTGTTCGTTTGTTCGTTTAAATTAATTTAGGTTCAAAATCTCCATTACAGTAGATTTAATTTTACCGTGGTGTAATTTTGAAATTAAATTGTATTGGACGAAACAACTGAAAATTAACGAAATGAAATCTGTTTGAAAACAGTATTCGAAGAAATTTTTGCAGCTTGGGTGTTTCAAAATTGACTCTTGTTTGCGTGTGTCACAATTAAAGGAAGAAAGAAAACACAAAGTACAGTTATTGAATCGGTTATTCATACGTGAAACGCGATTTCTTTTTCAGACATGTACGTTTTGCTAGGGTAATGTCAATGACTAGATTCATAACTTATTGTTATCAATTGTTTTGGTAACCCAGCCAGAGGCAATTAAATGCTTTGTTCGGAGTGTTTTTACGCGCTTGAATGCTTCATCGGTTCGATCTCGCGTGTGAATTATTTACTGATGACGAAAGTTGCAAGCTGTACTTTGAAGTTCTTTGCCGTCTCTCGAGGTTTTGCCGTCTTAAAATGGGTTGTACAGTCAGCAAAAGCAGCATAATAATTTCAAGCAGCTTCGGGGAAGAAGGAAAGAAAGAAGGGTGCGTCTAAATAGCTTAATTTGAAGAGTTATGCGAAAAGGTTTAAGTTTACTTCGCCTGAAACTCACTTAGCTCGCTAAATTACTTAAGTTTGCTTTTCGTAACAATAGCAGCATAACACATTAACTTGGGTTCTTATGTTATGTTTATTATAATATTCAGTAAATTATCAACTGAAGTTATTCTAGAGGTGCGCTTTTTAAGACGGTTTGCAGTTTTTTTTGCACGTTTTACCTCTCGTGTGCGACGTTTAAATTTACTCTTACATTGACTTGATTTAATGTCGCCGAAATACGTCTTCTTGATTAATATGTAGAAGAGTGCTATTTATACCCATCAATGTAACAAAAATATGGGTTTTGGCGATAAAGTAGGGACTTCAACGAATTTGTTCACTAAATATGGGAAAGCAAATATTGTATATTATCTGATTCAAGTTTGGTCACACTGATTTACATAATAAGAACTTTTTCCGCTTTCAAACCAGTCACAAATTTAAGGCATTTATGCTTGTCACATTAATTAATTAATAATCGTGCAAAGCAAAATAATAAACATAGATTTCCATGTGATCACAAATGATGGCCAATGTTCGTTGCATTCACTTGAACTGAGAGGTCGTCGGCAATCAAAGGCAGCCTGCCATATTACCTGCGATGCTGCGATCTGCTCTGGTTTCGTTTCGCTCGGTGAAACATTCAGGCGGGAAAGGCGAAACAACTTTAGCGAGCGGCCCACGTAAGAAAATATGAATGATTCTTAAAATTAGGCCTGATCGCAGATTAGCCTGACATTTCTACGTTCGCTGAATCGCCCCGTATCCGCGTTGTCCTTGTGATCGCTAAGATCGCTTAACCGCGGTCTTTTTCTTCTTCTTTTACTGTATGTGTTTTGTTTTCGGTGATCGAACGATCGTAAACGATCATTAAGACTTTCTGTTTTGACATTCAAACAAGAATATTACTTCTACAGTAAATTTGATTAGTTCGAAACATAGCAACAAGAAACGTTAACAGTATTTAAAGTTTATATTGAGACTCATAACTTGATCGAAGCATTCCCAGAAAGAAATGCGAACATAAATGTTTTCAACGCTATGAACACTTTTCTGTTACCTTAAGGGTTATTGTAAACATCAAAAGAAGATTAAACCATGAATTATTGCCTGCGTGGTCACGCGCGCGTGTGGCGTGACATGCCTTTCTTGCCGTCACAAGTCAAGAGAAGCGTTGCGTGACGACCACTAGGATACTACACATGACCTGAATGAATTTAAATTTCTAGTTTGGTCTAGTTTGGCCCACTGAAAGCAGTTTTTGACGACTAAAAGCGATGCTTTCCCTCGACAGAGATAACATTTTGTGCTATCTTTATTCTAGTGATGATGGAGGCCTGCTTATTGGTCACACGGATGTACTGTCGCGTACAGAAGAACATAGAGGGGAAAATGAGGTAAGATTAGCGCGTGACCTAAATAAATTTTCGTTTTACCTTAGTCTTAAGAGACCCAGAAAGTTTTAGTAGCGAATCATACCTGATGTTTTGTTACGTAGCAGTTGAATTGAAACACTTTTCAAAAAAGCAATAAATGGGATAGATATTTTTGGAGCTCAACTAAAGTTCATCGACTTCCGGTTTTGTGCAACGCATTCAATCAAATTTTTTTTCATGTTTAGGAAGGTGAAATGGACCTTGTCTAAAGAGAAATCCTGTGTTATGTCAAAAGCCGGTTGTTAAACCACTTTTCACACTGTTAGTAATCTCTGAGCTCATCCAGAACATTGGATGTTGCAACATGTAATGTACGGGCCTTTCCGCTTTCACTTTCACTGTCATGCACGGAAAAATTAAGGAAGTGACAAAATCTGACAAGTTTTTTAAATCAGTTTATTCTAAAAATATATATTTTGGTTAAAAATTGTTAAACACTGATGGATCTCGTGCCGTTATGTGTAGAATACAAGGGACTTCTTAGCTTGTCTGTCGCACAATGGTTTCAGTTTTGGAATTGTGACGTGACGTATTCAGTGTGACTTTTGCAAACGGAAGACTTAATACACTCGAATTCTTCTGTTATGCCCCTGTTAATCTTTTTCAGGTGGCAAATGTAATTTTTAGAAATCTTCTCCCCGTTTTCCCAGTTGAAGTACTGAGTGAAAGGAAGTGAAAAAAATAAGATTCAGGTAACTGGAAAATGAAAGCACTTTAATACAGTTGAGAAATCGTATCAACTGATCAATCTTATGTGACAGCACTCCTGCCTCAGTCGCAACAAATATTATATTCTTTTCCGCTTCAACCTCCCAGTTTTTAAAGGTCGATCGTTTTCACGCGGGATATGACTATTGTGTATGGCTTGGAAAAATTTTACCTTTGAATTTTATCTCGTTTGTTTCCAAAATCCTTTAGAACCCAAGTCCCATAGAGGTCCTCCCGGACATCATGGATCCGAGACTGGTTCAAAAGACTGTGCGTATCTTTCTGAGCTCAACTTTCACTGATACAAAAGTGGATAGAAACAAACTTATGGAAGAAGTGTTTGAACCAATCAGGGAGCTTTGTCAGCAGCATGGTATTGCATTTGAAGTAGTGGACTTGCGATGGGGTAAGACTGCTGGTCGAGTGCTAGAAATTGGATTTCATTTGAAATGGATAGCCGTGAAAGCATTGTAGCTTAGCAATCTTAGATTGATTCGTGTATTCGTGATTCACTGATTGTTTGCACGTTTTTGGGAGGAGTGTTCTTATATCCGTCGAAAAACAAAACGCTAAACCACTATACTTAAGTAGCTGGAGTCTCTCTTATCCGGAGATGCTCAAGCAGAGCTTATCTACCAAATAAACAGGCTTAAAGCAAAAAGGAACCGTTGTTATAAAAAAAAGAGCGAGGAACTTTAAGTGTACAGACAAAATGACGATTTATTTTTGGTTAGCTTTATGATCCTTTAAATAACTCCAGCACATTTATTTTGCTGGTTATGGACCCCAAACAAACATATTGAGGGAGGTGGCCAAACAAATTCAACATATCGATTCAATTTTTTTCGGTGTGGTTAAATTAAACTTGTTGAACGGAGAACAAGAGGAATGTTAAGTGGTGTTGGATCGAAAGAATGATGGCATTTAATCAATTTTGTTCTACAACATTTAACGCCAGTGAACATTATCCAACATCATCCAACAGGGTGGGCAAACGTGTAAAATGTTGAATCTAACAACATTGTATGTTGTTGGAAGGAAGTGTTGCATTCGTCTATCTGGAGCCCTGACAAACCCTGACCAATTTAGTCAGAGTGCTCAAAAAGTAACAGTTAGCTGACTGTACCTTCCAATCATAAATAGCTCTTGTGATGCTTTTTAACTTTTTTTGAGGACTGAAATAGCCTGCATAGTTCTTTGCGTATAGGCTAACATCGACTTCCTTTCTCCCCCATATCCTTCGCGACTCCGCCACTTAATCTTTACCTTCGCACGGACAGTGCCACCGGCAACACAGCCTAACTAAGATGCGCATGCTGTGTTTTGAGACCTTTCATTAACTTTACCTAAGCGGTTTTTTCTCTAATTAATGAACCTCACCGTTCTTTCCCTAGGTGTGCGTCAAGAATCCGTAGATGATCACCGTGTTGTGAACATTTGCATGGAAGAAATAAAGCGTTGCCAAGACATGTCTCTTGGCATTGCCTTCATTGCCATTTTAGGCGACAAATACGGTTGGAGACCGCTGCCCCCATCAGTCGACGCAGACGAATTTGAATCACTTCTTCAACTCGTTGACCAATCAGATCGCGAGCTAATTACATCCTGGTATCTTCGTGACGACAACTCAGTTCCTCCATGCTATCTACTTCAGACAATCTCAACCCAGTTTCCAATCAATTCAACTGATAAAGACGAGGTGACTAAGGCTTGGGAGGACTGGGGCAAAGTCGAGAAGAGAATTTGGAGTCATTTGCGGTCAGCGGCGGAGAAGGCTGGTCTGGACGAGGAAGAAAAGCAAAAGTACACCATTTCCGTGACGCAACTGGAAGTAGAGAGAGGCGTGGTTACCGATGCCGAGGCAAGCCAGCGTTCTCTTGTTATTGACCGTAGATTTGATCAAATAAATGAAAAGGATAAGGCGGCCAGAAATTTTGTTAACATGCAGGTAGGACAGTTTTATGACACAAAAAAATAAAATGCTTACCTATCCTTCGTTATTGAACTATGGGGTTGGACATTTATCAATTAGAAAATTTCACGTGGACGTTTTGAACGTATTAAGACCTGAGTCGTCACAATTTCCTCAAATCCGGTTTTTACTGAATATCCAGATTAAATCTGAGTTTCTGTGGCTATAATACATTGAAAAGATAATTAAGACTTTTTTAACCACACCTTCAATTGAACCTTTGATTCCTGGGTTAAATTTGGTTAAGATTTTAACGAAGAATTTTAGTGTTTATGACGTCTTTTTCTTCCGTTCGTCAGTATAAAGACGTGATAACAAAAAAAAAATCGCTCACAACTTCATCAGTCATTTTTGTCATGTCATTCAACGTCTGCTGTTTACGAGTTCATTTCTGATTTTAATGAGATGTTCATAAAAAAATCGTTTCCTTCATTTTGTTAGGAAGCTGGCCAAAAAGACCCTGAATGCCTCAAGCTGCTGTCAGAATTGAAAGAACATCGCATTCCAGCTTCACTGGAGGTTGGACGAGTACTAAAGTTTACAGACTTGAAATGGCATCACGAAGGACTTCATAAAGACGAACACGAGGAATACATTAGGGGTAAGGTGCACAACAATCGAAGCTTAAGCTTATGTTGATAACAAGTAACAGAAACAGTCGATCACTGGACTCTAGTTCACTACCCACCATATTTGAGTGAAAACTGGATAGGGGCAATAATGAAGAGGGATATAGGGTCTTTTCGTGGATCATGATTTGCCTTTTGTCTTTTAGTTACAGGGGAAAAGAGAGAAAAATAGGAAAAAATCTAACAGCCCCAATTTATCCCATTTATCTTTAGAAATGTGCAATCGAACCAAAGAGCTCTTAACATCGCGCATAAGAGACGTGTTGGAAAACCTGGGTCCTGCCAATCCACTTATGGAAGAAGTCACGCGTCACGCACTCTTCTGTCGTGACCACACGCACTCGTTCCAGGGACGCGCAGATATTTTGCAAGCCATTCACAATTACGTAAGCCGTTACGATCCCATGATGCCTTTAGTGATTTACGGTGAGTCTGGGGTTGGTAAGACGTCACTGATGGCCAAGGTTGTCATGGAGACACAAGAAACAAACAAGGACAGAAATCTGGCCATCATGTATCGATTTTGTGGAACGACTCCGGACTCATCCACTGGTATGACGAAGAACGTGTAATACATAATTATATTTTCAGTCCCTGTATTTGATAAATACCGTGCTATGGTTTTCAGTTGGCCGTATCTTTCTAAAAGAGAAGGACTCCCTTTAGTTCTGATGCAACATAAGTATTTCTATCGTTAGTGTACTTTCTTGTCATCTGAAATACTGTTGCAATAACTTATCTAACCCCACTCTACAAAAGGCCTAGACCCTTGTGACAGTTGTTGAAATTAACAAATCTTATCAGAGCTTGTATTAAAAAAAGAGAGTCGCGTAGAGAACTAGGGTTTTTGAGGGCGTCAAAAGTAAGGCAACTACAGAAGTCAATAATTGAACTGGAGAAGACAAACCTGGGAGAATACTGTCCAAGGGCACCCAGGTCCAACAGTTGGATGGAGGTTTTGTGTGGCCAAAATGCAAAAATAGCATGCCAAAGTTCAAATGACTCCCACAAACTGCGATTTATCGCCAAAAACGTTAGTAATGGTTAAAACGTCAGTTGTGAAAGTATGCCAAGCCTGCTTGCTGTACAACACACACACAACATAGGCTGAAAGGCAAATAATAATTCTTAAACCACTGAATTTCCTTTTCAGGTCGGGCCCTAACAGAAAGTTTCTGTGAACAGCTTAGACTAGTTTATAACATCAGTGACGAGGTTCCCGAAGACTACAAAAGCTTGTGCGAGGTGTTCCCTAAATTTTTGGCGCATGCCTCAAAAGAAAGACCGCTGTGTATAATAATCGATTCCTTGGATCAGTTGACTGATGAGGACGGGGCAAGGCGCTTCTTGGAATGGCTTCCGCGCAAGCTACCTGCGCATGTGTGCATGATAGTATCTACCCTACCTGAGGAGGGTGGGTGCATGCAGCGTTTGAAGACATTTGGAATGCCACCCGAACAGTTCTTACAGGTAAACAACTCTCTCTGTCATAAACATTAACTGAAGCTTGCGTCCACTCGTCATTAAAAAATATATGTTTTGATGATCCGTTTTCATTCACTGCTGCTAGCCGAATTTAATACCTTTTTAAGGCTTTTATGCTTTACTACTTAAAGTTTGCAAAATGCCAGAAAGGTTTATATAGCAATTAACAAGAGCAGACAGAGTGACACCTTAAAAGAAGAAACAAAAACAAAAAGAAATATAAAGGATGTTGTGGTTATAGCAACGGGGCACCATTCCTACATTTTCACCTCATAGAATTCATAAAATGACAAAATGGGTGAGAGACTGATACCATGATTATTCCAATTTCAGGTAACAAGGCTGGACAAAGATGATGGGCCTGCCATCTTAGACGCCTGGCTTCAATCAGTCGGCAGGACGCTGACCTCCGAACAACGGGCACTTGTCTTAGACGCCTTCAACCGCTGTCCACTACCACTTTATTTGCATTTGTTATTCAACAAGTGTCGCTCTTGGCCCTCATACAAGTAAGAACTTCTCGATTTTTGGCTGCCGAACATGTGGAGATAAAAGTTCTTTTCGCATTAGAGTGTAATTGACTACCTGCGTGAATTCGGCAGTAGAACAAAAACGAGTAAGGGTGATGCCAGCAGATTTTCACTATCGCATCACAGCCCCTTCCTCTTTAAAAGCTCCAATTTTTTTGGTTTGATTATTACTTGAGGTCAGTTACTTTGAATATGCCTTAACCATCGCGCCGTGTTATACTGCAAATTGACGTTTGGTTTCTATCGTCTGCCAATTACGTGAGATACGTTACGTTAGTAACGTAAATTAACAGAAGGAAAATCTCAGATTCAGTTTTTGATAAGAACGGTGGCCATGTGCTTTTGTCAAATGTCAGCATTTACTTTGTCGAGTACGAAACGTAACAGTTATTAGGTAGTCAGCTTACCTCTATTATCTTTGTTTTCTTTTTCTTTTTCCTTTCAAGTGTGGAAGTTAACATTTAGCTGGAAATAAAACAGCTTTAGTTAAAATTGATTGATGAAGATGGCAAGGGAAGTTTTAAAAGGAAGCCTTTTTTTGGAAAAGGAAAGCAGTGCACGTTCTCATTTTAATCGTTCCCATTATTGCAGAAATACCGCTGACATCACCCTTGAATCTGACGTCATAGGGATGATTCACTCTCTGTACCAGGACCTTGAAAAGTATCACGGTAAAATGCTGGTGGAGAGAGTGCTAGGCCTCCTAGCCGCAGGGACTGATGGGATGAACTCAGATGACATCCTTAATATCTTGAGTTGCGATGAGGAACTCCTCAAGGATGTGTTGGTCTGGCACGAGCCGCCAAAACGCCGCTTGCCACCTCTACTGCTGGCTCGTCTAAAGCACGATCTCGGTCCTTTCTTAGTGGAAAGGGGTGCGTACGGTGTGTCTTTGCTAGCACTGTATCACAGGTAAGACGATAGGAAACCACAACTAAAGTAAGAAAACAACGATCAATTAGCCTTTGTGAAGTTTAAAATTTAACTGTTAGTGAGTTTGTATTCATAACTAACGTAAGACGTTAGCGACTTGAAGTCAGTGCTCGACTCAGACAGAACTTTAGTGGAAAGTAACATAGTATGCGTGTTATGTTAACTATACCTGTGCATCAGTGTTAAAAATACAAATACCAAACGCATTAAAAAAAAAACATCTTGGTCTGATTACAGGCAGTTTTTAGAGGTTGCCAGAGAAAGATATCTAAAAGGCAATCGTCACAAAGAAATTCACAACAGCATTGCTGATTACTTCTCTGGAGAGTATCACAAGAAATACGGAATCGAACGCGTCATCCCGGCCCAACCCCACGCTTACTCCTCGGTGGCTCTTAATCTAAGGAAACTAGACCGACTTCCTGTAGCTCTTCTTGAGGCGCACGACTTTAAGAGGCTGCGAAGTATTCTGGGAGATTTGAAGTTTGTTCAGGCGAAGTGCATGGCGGGAATGGGATATGAACTCCTTGCGGAGGCTACCAAGGCTGTGAGTTGTTCTGTCGATGAACAAGACGATGCTGAGGTGGGTTTAGTCAAATGCTTTGGTCCTGACTGTTGAGCCTGGATAAAATGTTATAACGTATAATTTCCATGAAAGCTATTGAGCAGTACTTTACTTCCTGTGGTACTTTTTGTTATACTAAAAGGGAATTTTCATTAACACTTCTTTTGACATCACAGATATAAATGCGCCTTAAAAAGAAAATAATTGGTTTTAATTTTTTTCCATTGTATTATTTTCCTCTGGTTTTAGGCGTTCTCCCTACAATGCAACCATGACGACACGCTAAACTAGATCCATTTAATGCTTTCAATTCGTCTTGTTCAGCCCTCGGATTCATACCCCCATCATGACACAAAGGGGGGAGGGTTGATGAAGCTTCTATCGGGTTTTAGATGTGCTACAATATTTAGGATTAACAAGATATTACCTTTAACAGATATCTTGTAAAGTAATTGGCAAAGTGAGGCAAACATTGTGGATGTGACGCTGCTGGGGGCCTGTGACGTCATTTAAAATGGCACCAACATGGCCGTCATCTTGGATTTCACTGAAAATCACTTTATATTATTTGAAATAATTAAACACTTTCTGCTTTCTGTCAGCATTTTGAAAAATAGGCGTTTTTGTTCAAAAATTGTTGGACCCTGTTCTACTTGTTTCATATCAGTAACCAATCAACCGACTCCCCAATTCTTCGTCAAAATGTGACTGAGGGATAAACGTTCAGCTACTAGAAACGGCATGTGCCGATAAAAAATTCTTCTTGACAAAAAGATCCTTTATAAACCTTGCAGGTTGCTGGATACTACTCCTCCCCCATCTTGGATTTTGTTGAGATAAATTTAAAGCCATAGTTATGGTTTAGGTGCTCTCTAAATCTCGGAAAACTGCCATTTAAAACTGATGTTTTGGAGATGGTGGCTTAGACGTGAAAAGCATGTGAAGAACCATTGCACATTTTCTTTTGCGTCATACACTGTAGTTGTTGTCAAAAAGCTGATTCTGGTTTCGTTCAATTATTAACATTAACAGATCATCGAGGATCTGCAAGATATCTTGGGATTCTTGCGCAGTGAGATCCACATATTGAGCCGATCACCGATCCTGACATACCAACAAGCCGCCACGTACCCACAGCACCAATGGGTCGCTCAGAAAGCGCAGCGCATGCGTCTAACGTTTGATCAACCTGACCCCAACAACATCCCTATCCCAGATGGTTGGATAGAATGGATGAACAAGCCTCAAGTTCCGGAAGCCTTTGAGCTTGAACTCAGCGGTCACTCTAAGAGCGTCCTTTCTACCTGCTTTGCGAAGGACAACCGCACGTTGCTGTCTGGATCAGCGGATGGGACTATCCGAGTTTGGGATAGTCAAACTGGGGAGCTGCACGCTCAGCTTGAGGAACATCAGGATCCTGTCACGTGCGTACGGCTGTCACCGGATGGTAAAGTAATGGCGTCTGCTTCTGCAGATAAGAATATCAGATTGTGGAGGTTCCCAGCGAATCAGTGCTTCCGGTTAGTACATATATTTCACTCAAGGTGCTCTGCACCTTAAGGACGTTCTCTTCTCTAGCGAGCTTCCTATAATATAGGTTGAGCTCTGCCGGCCGGTAATTGTTCTAAACGTTAAGCGTAGTCTTTCCAATAGCTGTATGCACTTTTGTTCCTTCTATGATCAGGTTAAAACGAAACTATAACCGTCCCGTTGACTACACTCTTCACCGCGCGTATTATCTGCCGTGTGTTCCAACTTCGTTTTCGTTTTTTCAGGGTTGATCGAATACGAGTACTTTGCTTTGGTTAAAAGATATAACAATAAAATCAAACAGATGTATTCCGTTTAAGTACAGGACTTAATGTTTGTAGTGATTTATTTGCAGTGCTCTGACAAAGAATATGACGAGTTAGATTATTTTAATCTGAGATAAGATGATCAATAACCTCTTTCATCATGCCAGAATTGCTCATTGACTAAAAAGTTAACATACTATTTAGATGTTAAAACTGTCAAAGTAATTGAAATCAATTTAACATTTGTTCTTGTTATCTTTCTAAGGATCCTTGAGGGACATCAAGATAGAGTAACATGCATCTCCTTCTCCAAAGATGGCAGCAAACTGCTGTCATCCTCCAAAGACAAGACACTCAAAATCTGGGACCTAATCACCGGAGAGAACCTTGGAACACTCTTGGGTCATAAACGCTTCCCTATGTCATGCGCCTGGTCACCGGTAGATGAGTCAGTTACTGCCTCATGCGGTAATGAACTGGAGCTGTTCATTTGGGACCTGAACGAGAGGACCATCAGACTCACTTTGGAGGGACACCAGCGAGACGATAACCCAAACTTCCCCGTAAAAGACTCCTTGGAGGGCCACGACGATCTTGATTACAAGTCCCTTATTTGGTCGGTGAACTTCTCTCCGGATGGAAAGTACCTCGCTTCTGCATGCGTAGACAGTGATGTTATCTTATGGGATGTTAAGACTGGAGCGAAGATCTGGACCTTTAATCTCCCGAACGACGCCTCTACGGTGGCTTTTGTGCAAACTGATCATGGCACGCGACTGGCAGCAGGATCTTCAGCTCATCACACTGTCACCCTCTTTGATGCATCATTCGATGAAGTACGCGGGAGTGACGTCAGCAGTAGTTCCAGGACCTTGGCTTTGTTAGGCGGTCATTCCAACTGGGTACTGGATGTTGCATTTAATGGAGATGGTACTCGATTGGCGTCAGCGGCGTGTGACAAAACCGTGCGTGTCTGGGACGCAACGGCCGCAGAGAAGCTGAGGGAAGCTCGTTTTCATTCCGAACGCTGCTGGAGTGTGGCGTACTCTGATGATGGAAAATGGCTGGCTTCTGCCTCAGATGACTTTAAGGTGAGACAACTTCAAATTAATAATCGTTTTTCTTGTATAAGTTTTTGCTCGCCTCTTAGAAGGGTGGGTTGGGGTGAAGAGCTTTAGGTGACATCCTATCCTTCCGAGGATTTTCAAGGGTTACGTAATATTGTTAGGCAAGTAGAACTGATTATTATGCTCTAAAGAAGGAGGGGTAGGGAGATTTATCATTGTGTTAATTTATACTCCCCTAACTTTAAGGTAGATAAATTGAAGAAATGCCAGTCTCTTTTGTTGTCTCGTCTGGTTGTTGTTCTTCCCTTCTTGTCGTCAGAATGTTTAGGGTTGAACTTTGTTGACCTCATTTTAACCTTTCCGCTCTTTCCGCGACGTCGTCCAAAAGGTCCTCCAGGCGGTGACGAGGTTGAAATGCGATTGAAAGTGGTAACCGGTATTCTTCAGTCTCATTTGTATTGTAATGATAATCCTCAGGTTTGTGTTTGGGACATGGAGACGTTTGAAGTTTCTCTAATCTACCAGGGGCACGAAGAGAAGAGAACCTTCTCCTGTGGAGTGCGCGCATGCACCTTTTCACGTGACTCAACCCGGGTCGCCAGTGGTGGAGATGAGCTTAAAATTCGTATCTGGTCCCGAGAGACTGGTAAGGATAACATCGTGTTACACTGTGATGAGTCCATGCTGCCCTGGTGCCTGCGATTCTCACCGGATGACAAGCGGTTGATCTCCGTCGGCGAGTTTACAAACGGTGCGATTGTCTGGGACTTGGAAACACAAAGTAAGATTGCCACGTTAGGAGGACACGAGCGGTTCTGTCAGTACACTGAATTCTCGCCTTCAGGGAAGTTAATCTTGACCAGCTCCATAGACAACACCGCGCGAGTATGGAACAGCGCCAATCTCGAGCACGTGACTACTGTGACACAGCCTGATTGGATAACCTGTGCTACGTTTTCACACAACGAGCATCTACTAGCAACTTGTTCAAAGGATGAGGTGGTTCGCCTTTGGGACACCAACACTTGGCAGGAGGTCTGTGCGATGAGTGGACACGAGTCTGAGATCAGAATGGTCAGCTTCTCACCTGATGACAAGTTCCTGGCGAGCGGGGCCTTGGACCAAACGATCCGCATCTGGGACTGCTGTACTCATCGCCAAGTTCAAGTCTTCTACGCGGCTGCTGGGATTTGGGGATTAGCCTGGCACCCAAACAAGAGGAATTTGCTGACGGCTGGGGATGCTGTGGGATACCTGTACTTCTTAAAGCTTCACAAACGGGATAACGGAAAGGAGCTAAAAGAGTAAAAGGAGGCTGTTTTCATTAGGCAGTTGAAGAGACTGGAACCACGAGTAACGTCAGTTAATGTGTCACGTAAGCTTGACACAAACAGTTTTTTAAATTGTTCTTCGCTCTTAGGAAAATTGTAGAGTTACAGTTTGCCATGTCAGTAAAATACTATCTTTAAAATCTTTTGTTAGAGAAGAAGCTGCGTTCATTAGCAAAAACTGTCAAGGGATTTAATTACCTAGATTGAAACTACGAATTGCGTTAGTTAATGTTCCACGTCATGGTTTTGCAGCCAATGCGCCCTCCCGGGCTCAGAAAAATATTGCATAACTCGTAAAATATACGTAGAATCTAAAACGCCGTCGAATAAGTTGAACACGGGCAACTTGAGCTGTTGACGTCATATCACGTAAGAATTACGTCATGTTTTCAAACGGCGGCCATCTTGATCCGCCGTCTTGGATTTCTTGATTTTTCCCGAAACCCTCAAAAAGCACCAAAATTCACCAAAAAGTGATCAAAATCAATAATGAACCGACTAAAAAAATGTGAAAATGTAAACATTACGGCAAGAAATTCATAACTTCTTATTAAAAAGAGGAAAATTAAAAAAGTCTGCAAAACCTGCCTGTCAAAATGTGGTTACCAAGGCAACGTTAAAGTTGATGGACAGAGACTTGCCATACCAAATAGTCCCCAGATAAAAGTTAGGAAAAGTCACCAAGTTTGTTGGCTTTAGCCTTTATATCAAACAAAATTATAAAAGTTTAAAGTCCGTCCGGGCAACTAAAATAGCATGGGTATGTTACAGAGTTCCATGAAATACGGTATTCTTGACATACATTTATGTACATGCTGTAATCTTACTAATGGATATATAGTTCTCTCCAGGTTTCATTTTGCTATTTGCGCGACGCAAGTTGTTCTTTGAAATTTGTAAATCGAAGTAGAGTTATTGTTGTCGTTGTTCTTTCTCTACTTTTAGTTACGTTTGGACATGGTATGTTGAAATATCAGTTAATGTTGGGCGGAAAAAACTTAAGCTGTATCCCTCTTGCATACTTTTAGATTCAAAAGTGGAGCGCAAAACATAGAAAAAGAAAAACTCCCGCTTTTGTCTAGAAAATTATTAGCCTTATTAAGCAAAACAGGTCAATTGAGGGTGGTTTTAAACGGCTATATTTTGAGCCATGAGCAGTGTGAAACACAAATAAAATTACTCTAGCAAAACGAGATTTACTGAACAGTCGTGAGCAAG
>Ga0126336_10000341_pt1 | contig 17627 bp, 13 predicted proteins | sample SidCmetagenome_FD_92530 | JGI IMG/M metagenome (GOLD analysis project Ga0126336, IMG submission 92530) | Coral microbial communities from El Islote,Puerto Morelos, Mexico - Siderastrea C C metagenome | ecosystem: Host-associated > Invertebrates > Cnidaria > Coral | place: El Islote,Puerto... | reverse complement strand
AAGTATCATACGAACATTACTTGATGATATCCTTTTAGGGAATAAGTTTCTGTCAGTTTCTGCTCACTCAATTTGCTTTTGGGATCCGATAATCAGAAGCAATATTTAGTTTGGTTTCCATCCAGTGCTTTAGTGTTTTGAAATTTTCACTTGCCAAAATGGCTAGTGAAAGCGCAAAACCTACTAGCCAAAACGGAATTTCTACTAGTCTGTGACTAGTTGGCTACCGTTAGTCTCGAGCCCTGGATGTTGGGAGGGAGGGAGGCAGGGAAGGAGGGATCAACAGATGGATGGATGGGTGGGTGGCTGTGGGCAGGTGAGTGAATGAATGAATGCAAGAATGAATGACTAAATGAACAAAAAACAAACAAACAAAAGAATGAATGAAAGATTGAACAACCAAACACAAATGAACAGATGGAAGGATGAGTGAGTGAATAGGTGAAAGGGCACGTGAGTGAGTGAGAGTGTGTGAGTAAGTGAGTGAGGGAAGGAGGGAGGGATAGATTGATGGAGGGATAGAGAGATGGAGGAAGGGACGGAGGGATGGATGGAGGGAGCAAGTGAGTGAGTGGATGGATGGATAGAAAACTTTATTTCACCATGATAGTTTTGTCAAAATTACAGAGTATTTTGGTTTTCACAAAAGTCGTGCAAATAACAATATAACTATTGAATGCAAAGAATTTACACAAACATTCTTTGAAAGACAAAGTATAACACTAAATATGATTACAAAAATACTATTTAAAAAATTAGTATGGCTAAAAATTGATATATCAAGGAATTTCAGTTTGTTTTTAAAAGTTTCAAAAGAGCGCTCATGTGCTCCGTTCTAGCCCTATTTGTGGCAATATCTTCCTTAGAGGTTCTTATTGAAGGTTATAAACAGATGTTCCTATCACAAAATACTCCCTAACAAATTACAAAATCAAGATGTTGCAAAAATTTCATGTAGGTATATATTTAAGGCAATACTTACAGCATGTTGTAAAATGGCATGGGACATTTCATGCCCAAGAATAGTTGCCAATGAATCATCATTTGGTAAAACCTTCAGCATTCCAGTAAACATGAAAATCTGTCCATTCTGCACATAGAACAAAAAAACCTGTGGTTTATCAAGGATGGGCCCTTGCAAGCTGGAGTTATACAGTTGTGGGCACCTAGATTCACGGATATTTTCTATTGGGTACCAAAGATCAATAAATTTTGCGTGATCTATTTTGGAAATTGCAAAAAAAAAAAGTAGACTGCTAGCAGTCCCTTTCTAAATAGTCGAGAGGGCGCGCGAAATAGCCAAGCGAAAAAGTTGAAACCTGTTGATAGCTCGTGCTCTTCAGGCTATCTCGTGTGCCCTCTTGATTACCCAGAAAGGGACTGTTTCCAGTCTACAGAAAAAGAATTGCAAAAATGAAAACCCACAGCAAAAATTTCATACCAGGAACTCCAAGACCCAAAGTATATGCCCCATTTATCAGTTGCCAAGTGAACATTTCGATAAGCCTTCTCTTTGAGGAAAATGTTATATTTTGTCCTGGAACAATTAATTCATTTGTTTGAGCAACTTTGGGCCCTTCAGTGTCCAGTTCATTTTAATCAAACACTTTCAGAGCTTTCCCATTTGTTTTCACCTTTTAAATGGTGTATTTTAATTTGTATAATGTCCAAAACCCTCTGGAAAATTGTTGTGTACAACAATTGGTCATGCCACCATCTTTCGAATTCCTCCAAATAAGTGTGGCAGAGGCATTGCATTAACCTAGCCCTGTCCCACCCTTCACGACCGTTTGCATGTGGATCACTCTAGTTTTGTTGTTTTTATGAAAAACCCTATAAACTAGTATATATTTTTGGGCAGCTTAATAGTTCCAGAAAATGACTTTTTATTCAAAAAGAGGCAAACGTTTAACATGTTCGGAAAATGGGAAGGTTTTGTCACATGTACATGTCTTCATAGATTAGGTTCCACTCTCTCAAGAAACAAAGAAAACAAAACACTCAGTTAATACCGCATTTGCTTCTTGACACCTCAGGCTAAAAAAGCGTGTCTCAGATTTTTGGCAAGTGCGTATGTTCTTCTGTTATCAGCAGATGAAGTCAGAGAAGACAAATAAATTTATTTAGCACTTCATGTGGAATAAAAGCGAAAAGAGCAGGGATAAAAATTTGCATAGATTACACAGTTTTGTAGAAAGACTATCTGGTAACAATCTGGCCAAATTTCAGCCAAATATTATTGATCAAGTGGCTGTTGACTTATGTACAACTCACCAAAATTATACTTTCGAGAAAAAACGGAAAGTGTATTTTCTGTGACGTCTTGCCAGTAACCAGATTAATTATGACACCTAAATGTCCAGTGAGTTCTATTTTGATCGATACCAGAGAGGGATCAGCTTTCTTATACGACGGATCAGTAATCTTACGCAGCGAGTGGCAGGAGTTAATTTGTTTGCTTTCAACTCACCGCTCTCGGATGTGAGAAAGCTTTGGTCATTTCATTTTATTCACAACATATTTTCCTTATTTCAATCCATATTTCATGTAACAATTAAAATTTGTTAATATACATATTCCCTGAAAAGCTGCCCAGGTAGATGAAGATACCAAAAATCACGGCAAAATCCTGGGGAAATCATCAACGCAACCACTTCTCCTGACCCTAATTGCTACTACCCATTCTTTGACATTAGGGCCTCGTTTTCCTTAAGTCTTGGCTTAGAAGACGAAAACAGGGCAAGACGTCATACCAGCCCACATATACGGCACTAATAACATTACAATCCTATATGAATATAATTTATACACCAACTGATTAACGCACCTACCTCCACTAACACACACTTTCCTTCACTTGTACTCACTTTCCTTCATTTGTACTCACTTTCCTTCACATTAGTGCCTTATATGTGGGCTACCATGACGTTCTGGCCGAAAATAGACACAACCATTTCTTTTCAGGATGCATTAAGGTGAAAGAAAACACTCACTACTTTGCAAAAAAAAAACTTCTAAGGACACCCATGACCACTTTGGAAGAATTGCTTAAAATGTGAGAACAACCAGCATGTGCTCTCGATTTCACGTGACCAAGTTAATCAGGTGTGACAGAACTTGTCAGCAATTAATTACCATAATTAACAAGGACAAATCTTTTAGTCCTGATAACTTCAAGGAGCCAGTATTTTCTTCTAAATTTTTGTTTGAAAGAAAGCTCTCGAAGAGATTTACCTGAGCATGCAAAAATCTCATTCATGAAAAAATGACACTTTTTCCTTGGCTGATACCTTAACATACCAAGATTTCAATTGTCCAGTGACCTTGAACAACCTACTACAATGGAATTCTTTTCATTCTGCATTGCTATAAGACGATGCCCCACAGGCCTGTCTTAACAAGAATTATTGATTGTTTCAACATTTCTTATTGGAGTCTATTATTATAATAACTATCATTTATTTGTATTTAACTATGATCAACGGAAGGGAGAGAGTTCTGGTGCGAGTTTCCTGGCATGCACGCGCTCTACGTGTTCGTTTGCCATGGGCTCGATCTGCAAAACTTAGCTTTGTTGCCCTCCCTCCCCTCCCAAAAAGGGAGAGTTAGGCCTAGTTCACATGGCATACTACACGACCTCATGTGAATTAATCAATTTGGAATGGCTGATCTGCAACTGAATGTGATTCAAACTGGCTTTCTTCTCCCTGGCTCTATAGGGAATAACAGCTGCGAGCCAAATGCATCATTAACAGCACCATGTTTGGCTTATAAACATCATTTTGTGACCAGTCATACATACATGAGGAGGTTAGCGTGAAAAAATGTTTGGCCAGGTGTTTAAGTCTGGTGTTTTCTTTTGTGTCACATAAGATGTTTCCAAGACGCTTAAATGCACATTTGTCTGTCTCCATCCAGGTGTATACAGAAAAATCTTCACTTGAACCCAAATAACTCAGATTTCTTGCTAACGCAAATGATATAAAGTTTCCCCCGCTTCTTTCCATTGAATATTTTAACCCTCAACGTTTAAAAAACTGGAACAGTTGGAACAGCGCTAGCTCAGTGAGTTTCCTAACAGGTTTGGGTTCTCATGATTCTACTGACTGTATGAAATAATGGTACTGGCAAACAAAACAGCTAGTGGAGGTAGACATTTGTGGAAAAGCCTTTCATGCCAACATTGCCGCAGCTATTCTCTTTAGGCTGTACATGTAGAAACAGAAGGTAAGTGCTGGATTGATACACTACTCAACTTTGCTGGTGGGAGGCAGTATTCTAGCCAAAGTGGGACAGGGGGTTGTGTTTCCAATTGAAGTCAATAATTTAGAAGCATGAGTGAACTCATAATGATGCCCAGTAAAATGATGTTAACACACGTATTAAAAACTGGCTGATAAAAATGCCTGCCATATACCAGCTTACTATCCCCAAAATACTGGGAAAATGTCAACCTTCCCAAGTACCAAAATTGCAAATTTCAACACCCCCTCCCGACCCCCAAAAATCCTTTGCTCCTCCCTATCACTTTAAAATCCAAGTGCCTCCATCCCTGGGTATCCTGAAGACACAGGCCTTATTAGAGGAAGACACATGTCATCAAATTTCTTTTTATGATTATCAATCTCAAAAACAGTAAAAGCTTTGGTCAGCAATGGTACATTTTGTATTGGCAAGCTCACGGGAAGAAATTGCAGAATAACTTACTGGCAAAACAAATGCATTCATATCCTCATTATCCACCACATTAACTTGCCAGGATAAATGCTCCATCTCCTTGCTATGATTGGCCATCACTAACTGCTTAGCAACCCTAAAAACTCTGACATGGCTTGGATGATTTGGAGGTAAAATGTATTTGGCATATTTCTCTAAAACATTCTTGTGTTCCATCGCTGTTAGTTCCTCCATCTGCTTGTGAGATATGGGCATAAACCGTGTTCTGTGTGTGAATGGAGTTTCTTCCAGGTGGAAGAAATAAAACCCAAGGCACACTCCACCAAAACCTCCAATAAATATTGAAAATCCTCTAGCCAGGTGCAAGCGATTGTGTGCTGATAAATTTTTCCAACTCTTGCGAAAAGCCCTGAGAAAAAATAATAAAGAGTCTTGTGTCAAGCCAATTCAAGGGACCGAACAAGCCAAATGGCTCAATTAGGGGCATAACTACTTTCCCCGGGGGGGGGGGGGGAATGCCACATGTAGCCTACTGCAGGGTTACCCTCTAGCACTTTGTTGGGCAACCATGGGAGTTCAAACACTGGTGCCAGTTAATAAAAATATAAACCTGGGTTGACAGAGACAATGTGGAGTAGAGTTACTTATCTAAGAAAACAACATCACCAGATGCAGAAAACATGCCTTGAATCACTGTCACAATGAAAAGCCTGATCAAAAGTCCAACACCTTCACATTCAGGTTACAGCTGTATTTTGAACTGTTTTTACTACAATCCACATGCTGCTGCTGATCAGAGCTGTCAATAAATGGCCACGAATTCCCGATTATTGTTTGTACATTACTACATTTCAGAGCTTTGGCTGCATTGATTAGACAAATCTGACAGGCTTTCAAATATACAAGTTTAGACAAAATCTGGGCCATGGCACCCTATGGGCTATCCAATTTTTATGGTACGTCACCTGAACAACTGAGCAAGAATGTGACCCATAAATGAATCTTTAATGCCACAGGCTCGCTCTCATTGTGAAATCCTGTAAATTGGTGTCCAAGAGGCACTGCACAGAGAAAAACTAAGTGCACCTACACTGTTTAGATTACGACCAGTCCCCTCTATTTTGTATTCTCATTCTATCAAGTGTGAAGTGCAAAAGAGGGCAACAGGAAAACAAATGGCTGTGATAAAAGTTTGTTGAGCGAGATGCAAAAACACTGGGGAGTGAGATGCATGCATGGAAAAAGATACCCCTACTGTTTGCGCTGCTATTTTTTCTCTTGCTCATTTTTTTTTATCTAAGGGAAAAGTGCTCATAGTCCAAAACTGGCCTCTATGACTCCCCACCCCACCCCAGAACGTGAAAACACTTATCAGGGCCCCTTCCCCCACTCTTGTACCTAGGAAATTCCCACTTCCTGATCAGCTTTACCAAGCAAAACAAAGGTTGTTACTTGGGAAAGGAATTTTTTTTTGGTTGAGAGCAGAGCTGGAGAAACCTTGTACGTGTTCTCATAAAATATCCACCTGTCCTCCAATACACTACTTGCAGCCTGTTTCTCTTGAAAAAACTTCCTTCTAGCTCGATTGGAGACAGGTAATTGGATAGCTTTAACTAGACAAAATTGGATCAGACACTCAAACTGATCAAACGAAATAAGAAGTTTTCTTATATAAAAGTTGTTGCTTGCATCTTTTGTCACTTTTACTCAGAGTTCTGTAGGGTGTTGGCCCCGGGGGGGTGGGTGGGTGGGGGGTCACTTAAGGGAAGTTTGGATGGGAATTTGCCTCCGAGGCTTTCAAACCCTGACCCTGTATGAAGGTCATTGCCCCGAAATAAAATTTAACATGCGATTTTTGTCAAAGTTTCACAAGTTGTTATCTATCGTGCAATCTTTTAAGATAAAAATAAAAAGAATAGGTCGCCAGGTCTGTTTACGAGATATCATCGTCTCAAGTTACCCCATAATTCCTTGCAATTTCGCCTAATGAACACATGTTTATTTGATCCGTTTATGCTACTTTCCGTAGGAAGAGAAAGCACATGGTAGCAAATCTTGAAACAATGTACTACATGTAAAATATCGATAACAAGGAACAATTTACTAATACAAAGTTTTATGGCAGATGCTCGAAGCATCAGACGAAATTGACTTAAAAACTTTCTTACGTGCGTGTTCTCGAGGTCATGATTTCATCTCCGTGAGTAACGTATTTCTAGTAAAAAATTTTTTTTAAACATTATTTTTTTCTAACTCTTTGAACAAAAAGAGGATGAATGGTAGGTCAAAAATATTTGGAAAAAAAGATAGGGCCCCATGCTTGTTTAAGAGTAAATAACTATTGTTTTCTCTGGTGAGCTTAGCCTCATAGGAAACCTATTACTCCCTGGACGTGCGCGCTCTGTGAGCGTGTGCTAATGATGCAACAAATCGTGCGAAGTAAGGATGCGTAATGCAATACAGGGGAATGACCTTAAGACAAAATCTGGTCATTTCGCTACCCTATTTAAGACGAGAGACCTCTATATTTTGCTTGTGTCTTGCATTTTTCTGTCTGCCTTGTTTTTCATTTCCCATTTGGAAAGTATTTTAGAATTAGATTAAGATTGTTGGTGCCCACATGTAGGGTTCAAGGCTTCCAGTCGAGAAAGGCACTTCTTTAAGGCACTAAATAGTGAAATTGTGTACCCTGTTTAAGATAAAGACCCTCAACGCCATACCCTGTTGAGCGGCACATACGCCTTTAGGCCAAATAAGGGAGTGCCTCTCCTGGGAGTCTCAGAAAGAAAATCGTTAAAAAAAGGTTAAATCTGCTCTGAGAGTCTAGATCTTCACTCAGTGGATTATAATGTCTTTCACAAAATGTGCTACAGTTTACACTTTATATTTACGTTTCTTTCATTTAAAGCCTTTATCTACCCACTCCAAATGTTCATGTACAGGATTGCCAAATAAAATACGGGGTACAATTCACTGGCCCAATTGGTCATGCGACCAACCTTTGGTCACTTTTGTTCTGGGTTCTGCTGTATTGGAAAGAAAATCATGAACAAAAAAAACCGCTAAATCTGTTCTGAGAATCTAGATCTTTGCTCAGTGGACCATAATTTCTTCCACAAATCGTGCTACGTACATGTTACATTTTTATATATGTTTCTTCAGTTCCATCCAATCCCTTTATTTATTCACTCCAAATGCTCCTGTGCAGGCTCACCAAATGAAATGTCGGGTACGATTCATTTATGGGTCATAAAGTGGCGAATTAGTCGCGTGACCTATGCATTTATTGTCAATAATTAATTAGTCATTATTATCTATTTCAAAATTAAAAAAAAAAAAAATTGGATAGCCCATAGGTTGGCCCAGGGGCCATGGCGCAGATTTTGTCTACACCGCTGCCCTACCTTCCCCCAACTATAGCTGCTAGCTTCGTTACTTTTGAAAGTGGCCCAGCCAATTTCACGAGAAAAATTGCAAGTGGTCCAGCAAATCTTGGCTGACTTGTGCGAAGACCTCTGACAGAAAAATGCTGATAAGAACGAAACCTTTGAGAAGCCAACCAACTTGATTTCACTCGAAATTGATGAGGGACCATGGAAGCTTGAAATTTTTCACCATTGACACAGGAACGGCCAAGACGCTGAAAAACACATGTAGATGGCCTAGAAGGAAATGATGCTAATCTAAAATATGAATTCATTTTTGGTATCATTTTACACCTTTTCCGACCATTATCAATGATAATTATCTCCTCTAAGATTGTGCGGTTGCTCAGGCAAAGGTTACTTCGTCAAATATGCTATACTCAATCGTCGTGTTCATAGAAGGGAAGAAAAGATGGCGTGCGTCTTCGTTTAAAATGTGAGTCTACTGGCATGGCATGAACTTAAGTTTTGACTTCTTAATGGACAAGAGGGCTGTGTCACCTGATTCATCGACGCAAATTGCAGAGAAAAACAAGAAATCCAGGAAGAGGAAGCACAAACACAGGTAACAATCCTTTAATTTGATGTGCCAATGTAGCGTACTAATTTAAAAAGCTAAATCTGTTGCAAAACATTCAATGTTTGTTTGCTTTGCCTTTTACCCAAAATTGTCTTGTTTTACTATAAAATCTACAAGCAAATACATGTATATTTATTGCAAAAAGACTTGAGACACCCGCTAAGATATAGATTTAGCCAAGCCTAAAAGCGGAGCTTCACCTTTTTTGTTCCGTTCGTACCTACCAATTTCTGAAATACTCTTATTGAAGTCGTTAAATTAAAAAAATTATAATAATAAAAAAATAAAAATAAAATACAAGGAAAGCCCCAGGGGGCACTAGCCCCCGCCATTGTTCTCCCTTACCTAAGGGTGCAAAATATATTACAGTCACTCTCTCAAGTTATGAGCCCTTGCCTATGATTAGCGAAAGACGCGACGAGTATTTGTTTGGCCAAGAGAAAACAAGAGGTCTCAGGCAAGTGACTGCAAAAAAAAAAAGAACAAAAAAGAAAAAAATAGGGCCCTGAACGGGACTACATGGATGTGTTCTGCTGGTAGAGCCGTTTCCACAGCTTTCAGGTTACGCAGCATTTAAAAGCAGATTGAATTGGGTTCTTATGTCTACTATTGAACAATGAATTTAAAATAAAATTTTATATTTTTAATTTCAGAGGATGCAGGTTATTTTTAATTGTTACTTTATTATTGCTTTTAAACTCAACTTTCTTATTTATTGTGAAAGGCGTTGGTAAAAAAATACAATTGTTTTCCACCTTGGCATGCAATCGAACTGCTTCACAAGCAATTGTATTTCCTCTGTGCCACAGTGTCATTGGTGGAAAGTGACAGGTTAATTTTTGGATTTTTATCTTTTCACTTAACAAGAGCGACTCAATCGAGATAAACATGTCTGTTTTTCTTGGGAAAATATGTTCGGACTGATGCAAAAACCATGATTGTGAACAGAAAAAACCGGAAGGCACTAGCTCTGCTATGTTTGATGTCGGGATTGTGGCTAAATGCTACGAATTCAAGCGATATGTACCTCGACTTGATTCTATGTTACGCGAGTTACTGAGTTACATACAGTTAAGTATGATAATCACGGGTGTTTTTCTCAGGAAAAGGTGTCCGGACCGCCACAAATTAAAACCATAATTGTGGACAGAAAAAACTGGAAAGCACTAGCTCTGCTATGTTTGACGTCGGGACTGCCGCCAAATGCTGCGAATTCAAGCGATATGTATTTCAACTCGATTCAATGTTACGTAAGTTAAGCAAGTTATGCGACTTGTGATAAACAAGGGTGTTTTTCCTGGGAAAATGTGTTTGGACCATCGCAAAAGCCATGGTTATAGACAGAAAACAACAGAAAGCACTAGCCCTGCTATGTTTGGCATAGGGACCGCTGCCAAATGCTGCCCTCCACTCATGTCCAATACACCCGAACTGAATCGGACCGACTGTAGGCACAGACAACCGGACTCAGCAGAAGTCAGGTTGTGAAATTTATTATGCCTTACCCGAAGTAGAATTCTAGAGGGGGTATGGGAAGAAGAGAGACGTTGGGAATGAGGTGGAGCGGAAGTTAGTTAAAGGAGGCCCAGGGTACCAAATGTGAGCGAACTGTCACAGCCCGAGATGGACTGTCACGACCCATCGTAGCAAAACTCAACCCGATTCACTGGAAGTTAGTTTGTGAACAAAAGCTAAACACGACCCAAACTGAGGAAAATGGCAACCAAATGACATACATGTATACCTCGTTCTAAGTGTCAGACAAGCAATGGAGATGCTTGTAAACTCAAGCAGACAAAAAACAAAACTACGTGTGCATGTATACCTCGTTGTAAGCATCAGACGAGCAATGGAGACGCATATTCAAACGCAAGCAGGCGAAAAACAAACTTACATGTGCATGTATACCTCGTTCTAAGCGTGAGAAGAGTAGTCAGACAAGCATTGTAGACGCTTGTAAACTTAAACAGATGAAAAACAAAGTGTTCTACCTTGTTCTAAACGTTAGAAGAGCAATGGAGATGCTTGTAAATGCAAGCAGACGGGAAAAAAACTACACTTACATGTATACCTCGTTCCTATTAGCATCAGACGAGCAATGGAGACGCTAAACTCAAGCATTAGAGGAGTAATCCACATGCCAGAAGAGTGCGATAAGTGCTAAATTGGAGAATGGTATAATAGGAGTAGTTGTGATCCATAATTTTTCCGATTCTCCTATTATTTCAATTGTTTAAACGTAAGACGCGAATGAAAATCACAACACACCGATTAGAATTTTTACTTTTTAAGGGAAAACATGTACGCGAACCAAAGCGGAAAACGCAAATGAACATGCCCACTGTGCTTCATTCTTTAAACATGAGGCAGGAAGGAAAATCGCAACATATCAATTTATCAATTTCCCTCTTTAGGAACTGCAAACACATGAGCAGGAAATGCAAATAAGCATACAAAAGCAAACAAAGAAAATAAATAATGTGAATTTAAAAAAAATAAATAATTGGATGAATGCTTTGTTCTTTCTAAACGTGAGCTGGGGATGAAAATCGCAAAGGGGGAATTCGCAATAGCCGGTTCACTTCCAAGACTGCCCCTAAAGTCGTTGAAATTTGCATAACAACAACTCAGCCGTTCAACAGAAATTCCTTAAGCGTGTGCAATGAAAGAAGACGGCCTGATTTTTCCCGTTCTTTAAGCGCGCCATGTGAGAAAAGTGAAAATCGGACAGTTGCAACAATCAGATAATTGGAGTCTTGTTACAAGAAGACGTAAAAACGCAAACTACGGTATTAGATTCGCACAATCGGAAAAATCAGACAAATCGGCAATCGCAGACTTGTTACCATAAGGTCGTTTTGCTAAAATCAGACAATTACTATTTTTTGATATTTTATATTGACATAGATTATATAGATTACTATTCTTGTTACAGGCACTTAATCTAGTCGTTTAGACTCCGAAGTGCATTTTTCAATAATTAATAAAAAGAATTACTACTACACTGAACTACTTTTTAAAATACTACTAAGAATCGTACACTCGGAGACTTGTTACCAGAACACCGTTTTGTTAAAATCGGACAATTGCAAGTACAGTCGTAGAATAGGAGAATCGGAAAAATCTGAAAACTCATACAATCAGAGACATGTTACCAAAAGGACGTTTTGTTAAAATCGGACCGATGCAAACTATGGTCGTAGAATAGGAGAATCGGAAAAATCAGAAGAACCATACAATTGGAGACTTGTTACCATAAGGGTGTTTTGTTAAAATCAAATAAATGGCGATCACAGTCTGCTGCTCCTAAATGTCCATAAAACTGGTTGATCTGCAAAAGCGTGAACGTAGAAGCTGAGGACTTGAGGACTTTAAAACCTTCATTGAAAAACCTCTTCGCCCCGCATAAGTGCTATCACCCCGGCCGATCTCTACGTTTACTAAGGCTAAAGGATTTTTTTACTATCAAACAGCCATTCGTGAGCTCCTAATCACAAGCACATTACAAAGCGACGAAAAGCATTTACAACTTTAACTTTGCTTTTTCCCGCGTGAAAAGTGCTGCAAGGACGCTGTCAGATTGCGTGACTGTTGGTTTCTACACAATAGACCATTCAAGCGAAAAATTTGTTGCACCTCGTCAGATCAAAATTATCCGAGTCTTTTAGCATCTATTAGTGGCAAACTATAAAACAGGCTTGAATGGTCTATTGTGTAGAATTCAGCATTGATTCAATTTGACAGCGTCCTTGTGACGTTTATAATGCAAAAAAAGTTAAGATGCTTTAACTAAAAAAGTTAAATATGTAAGTGTTTTCGCTGTCTTTTTGAGTGCTTCTCTGTAGTTGATTGTATACATGTATGGCTGTTGAATAGTCAAAAAACCCATTAGCTTCACTGGATGTAGAGATCTGCCGGGGCGGTAGCGCTTACATGCCGAGCTAGAGGTTTTTTCAATGAACATTTTAAGTCCTCAGGTCCTCAGCTTTTACGTTCTCGCTTTTAGAGATCAACTTAGTCTAGAAATGTTTGGAAGGAATAGAGTTCGCTCTACTTGCTTTATTTTTCTCATGCGAGATGACTTCCGATGAGACGGGCGGCATTTTGCTAGACGGGTTGTGTCCACCCGTGTGCGATTGAGTCGATTTGCCGACATTTCTACCCTCCCTCATAACGCTCTGTATTTTTCCAAGTCTCTCGCAAACTGACTTCTGGTTAGTCGCAATTTGCTAGACGGGTCCTGACGGCCCGTGTCCAATCAAGTCGGTCCACCGACATTTCTACCCTCTCTAAAAACCCACCAGCGATATTTTTCTAAGTCTCTCGCAAACTGACTTCCGGTTTGTCAGGTGGCGTTTCGCAAGACAGGTTGTAAGAGCCCGTGTCCGATCGTGTCAATCCACCGACATTTCTACCCTCTCTGAAACCCACCTGCCACATATATTGCCGAGTCTCTCGCGAACTGACTTCTGGTATGTCGGGTAAGACCGATCATGATGGCCCGTGTCTGACCAACTCGGTCCGACCGACTCGGTCTGCCGACACTTCTATCCTCTCTGAAACCCACCTGCCACCAAAGTCTCTCGCGAACTAACCTCCCCTTTGGTCGGGTCGCATTTTTTAGACGGGCCGTGATGGCCCGTGTCCGATCGACTCAGTCTGCTGACATTTCTACCCTCTCTGAAGCCTATCTGCCATATTTTTCTAAGTCTCTCGCGAACTGACTTCAGGTTTCTCAGGTCGCGCTTTGTTAGACAGGTCGTGACGGCCCATGTCCAATCGACTCGGTCCGCCGACATTTGTACCCTCGTTTGAAGCCCATCTGCCATATTTTTCTCTCGCGAACTGACTTCCCTTTTGTCGGGTCGCGTTTTGTTAGACGGGTCGTGACAGCCCTTGTCCGATCGATTCGGTCCGCCGACATTTCTAACCTCGCTGAAGCCCATCTGCCATATATTTCTAAGCTTCTTGCGAAATGACTTCCCCTTAAGACGGCCTGTGTATTGCCTTAGTCGGTCCGACTCAGTTTGGGTGTATTGCCAAAAGACCCACATGCCCTATTTCTAAGTCTCTCACGACCTGACTTCTAGTAAGACAGACCATACACTGCCTTAGTCGGTCTGACTCAGTTTGGGTGTATTGGACAACCCTCAAATGCTGTGAACTCAATTGATGTGCCGACTGAGTTTGCAGGAGAACTTAAAAAAGAGAAAGTCGTCAGTTGAGACAAATTTCAGTTCATAACTTGAACTTTTCGCCTTCCACTTTTACAGTATAGATATCTAGAAATTTTTTGTCAAGTTCAAAACTGTCAAACAATCGTTTTGCTAAATGAGCTTAAAGCTTTTAAAGAAACCTCAGTCTTTTTCAAAAGGTGGCATTCTCATCCTCCCAGTTGGTTTGCCTTGGGACTCCCCTCCCCCTCCCCCAGAGTCTGTACGGGTGGGTGGGCGTATGCTGACATCACAACCAAAATTTCTCACATTGATAGAGATGACAAAATTTGCTTACCATAATGGTACTTCACTCTGCCACCTTCTTCCGCAAAGGAGCTCCACTATAATGACCATCATTTCTTACATTCTCATAGTTAATAACCATCTACCCCCTCCCCCCTCATCAATGTTGTTATGGATTAACAATGACATTCAAAGTGTCAAGCAACCTCTTTGAAAGGGGGATGGGGATCAGAAATGTATTTAAGTTTGCCACTTGTTTTCATCAAGTCAGTACATTTTTGTTTATCTTCAATGGAACATCGGAATGTGTGAAAAGTAGAAGGTTGCAGACTAAGCATGTTTGACAGAGGACAGTGGAGCTAGTTGGGTTGTGAGGGCAATGTGTGAGAAGCCTGTGAACAGGCTGACTTTTTGGGCTCCTGTGTCCCAAGTGTTACCTTACCTTTGTCTTACTCTTGTCTGGGATGTCTTGTATTAGAAGCAAGAAGAAAAGTAAGAAGTTCAAGTCTTCAAGTTCATCACAGGATATTGAAAGTGACAGCACGAACACAAGAAGTAAAAGCAACAGGAATGCTGATGACAGGATCAAACATCTCAGAGAGTTCTTGGATGACAGAAAAGAACTTCATCTACAACTCTTTTCAATCATTTCCAAGAAAGAAGTGAAGGGAATGATGCCAGATATTCTAAAGGTATGGAATGTTAACTGACATTGTACTTGAGATTTGACCCCACCCCCTGTAAATGTCTAGAAAGAGCACCTCAGGTCAGCAGGCCTTCCAATGACATTTGAAGCACAAGTCTGAGCTAACTTATGTACTACAGTAGTTGGCTATCTGAGAAATTGGCAAAATCAACACAAAGTATTCAGCTGCTTGATTTCATTTGCACTGTATGCATTTGTGGTGCAATTTTAAAGAAACCACTCAGGTGGAAGGGGAATTGATAGACCACCCACATACATGTAATATGCCAGAATCTCATTTTCTCGGCACCCTGGCAGCAGTCCTATACAGGATTCTACTCAGGGGACAAAATGGCAATGACCCTAATCATGTTTTATATATGATCCTACTCAGCATCCCGTAAAATCTTTCAGGATCCTGCACAAGATCCTATAGGGTCTTAAATAGTTATATTATTATAATTAATTAAAATTAACATCTGGAAACAGTCAAGAAACTGAGAGACAACATTTTCAAGAATTAAATTTTGGGTTTGTTCTTATTTTCTGTTTTGAAACCTACATGTAGTGATATTTTGAATTTACTATAACTGTGAACTTGACCTGCCTTAACAACTTATTAATCAGGTTAGTTCCATCGTTGAAGTACATTATTTGCCGTAGTAGAAATCCTAAATAATCATCCTCATAACACCTTTGGTTGGTGTATAAGGATACATGGTTTCCATCATGACCCCATCATTAAAATGTTTTTACAGAAGTAAGAGATTAGCTCACAGCCAACTGCAACTCCACTTAAACTCCTACAGGATCCTAATAGGATGGGATCCCATTTAGGATTGGATCCTGAAGGATCCTACATAGGATCCTATTATTATCGTCATTATCATTATTTTGGTTTGTGAACTCACTAACCCTTGTTGTGAGCTTAACTGGTCTCTCCTAACCTTAAACCTACTAATACTGAAAAGTCTTTCATTTTGGTATTTTCTTAAATTGCATTTTAGAAGCTCAGCTTTAGAGAGGTGAAGCACCTTTGTTTTGAACAACTTCAGTTACTGTCAAAGAGGCAACTTGAGAGGATTTTTGCTGGCAAAGATATAGCATCCCCTGAAGGTGAGAGTGATGAGAAGTCAGAAATCCTTGATGAACTAGAAACCATGCAGGGACAGACAGAGAAGGAGGAGAAAAATTCAAGGGAGCAGGTAATGTACGAACTTTATAATTAAAAAACAGGTATTATTTTCTTTTAGTATAATTGCTCAGGTGATTATAGAGAAGTGCGCGCACTGACTGGTCGAGGATTACATCATATCTTGCTACAATCACCCCCTGCAAGGTGATTATAATACTGAAACACTAATTTTCAAAATGGCCACTGTGCGATTTTTGATGTTTCTGGGGAAAAGGAAAAAGAAAATGCATTTGTTCTGATAATCACCTGAGCAATAATATTATACTAAAACAATTATTCTCCTCAGGCTCAGCAAATATTGTGGAATAATCCCCTTGACTTCGTCTTGGGGATTATTCCACAATATTCACTTCGCCCTCGGCAAATAATTGTGAAATACCCTGAGAGCAGAGGTTTTTGGGCGAATAAGTGAACCCCGTAGGAAACCGTTCAATTTTGTTCATGCATATTCAGCATATGATTTACCCATCATGACTTCCTGTCTTGTATAACTTACATGCATGCTCACATGTCAACTTAACCACATCTTGTCAACTCCATGAAAATGTTTCTTGCACCATTTGTGTGTTATTTACTTTACTGTTAAATCTTAGTAAAATAAAACTTTTACAATTGCTACCTTGTCTTTCTGCTCATTGTTGTGAGCTGGAAGAAGTTGTAAAATGTGCCCCCTTTCATCACTTGTTTGTTTTTAATGCATTCTAGGACGAAGGTGATGATACAAAGGACAAGAGAGTGAAAAAGCGGAAAGATGAAGAAAAGAAAGAAAAAGACATGATTATTTTCCAGGAAATGATAACAATTCCAAAGCAGGAAGAAATTGATGAACTTGTTGAAGGTACTGTGGGATTGCACTTGTTTTGAGTTGTTTAACTGATCAACAGTTAAGAAAGACACGGTGACATCATGACCTAATACATTCTTCCTTTAAGAACAAACTTACAAAAATCAATGATGGGGTGACAGATGTGTCAGCAAGCTTGTAATTTCACTGTTCACCTCCCCTCCCACACATGTATGTAGCAGCTGCAAGCATTGCATTTGGGTAAAGAGTTATTGTTTCTGTTGTTTATTTGTTTTTCTCTCAATTGTACCTTGGCATCATTTCTTAATTTTGTCTTCAAACAGAAACATATAACAAATACTCTGAAAGCACATTTACATGTACTTCTGAAAGCACACGCTAGTTGTAATCATCATACCAGTTGGAGTTATTGTTAGTCAAGAGGTAATTTGGTCATATCACGATGCAGTGTTTATTGGCTGAGTTGGGTCAAATTTTACTTGGCCTTTGTCTGGTGACTGACTGTTAGTTACATCTCAGCAGTAAAACAAGGCTCGGTCAATATAAGCTAAAATAGTTTTTTTTTCTGCTGTGCTAATTTCAAAATGCAAAAAACAACCACATTTTCTTACTCTAAGTGATATGCATAGCAAGTATAGGCTGAAGTGTGGGGGGGGGGCCGGGGGGGAGGGAGGGAAGTGGGGGTGGCGGGCGGGCGCAATAGCGGGGCGAGGGTAGGGGGGGGGCGGGGTGCTAAGTGGGCCGGTAGCGCCTCGGGTCCACAGGGGGTCAAATTGTTCCTGTACCCTTCAATCAACTGTT
>Ga0126336_10000340_pt1 | contig 17644 bp, 7 predicted proteins | sample SidCmetagenome_FD_92530 | JGI IMG/M metagenome (GOLD analysis project Ga0126336, IMG submission 92530) | Coral microbial communities from El Islote,Puerto Morelos, Mexico - Siderastrea C C metagenome | ecosystem: Host-associated > Invertebrates > Cnidaria > Coral | place: El Islote,Puerto... | reverse complement strand
TTTGAAGACTGTTTTGACATAAATTCCCGCGAAACAAAAATAACACAGTTCCAGAGTAGTCATAACTTTACTTCTTTCATCTCAAAGGTTAAATTGTGGGCTGTTTTTTCGTAACAAAGAAAAAAAAACAGTATCAAGTCGAATAGCACTTGCGATTAGATTGACACCGCAAGGCTTTGTGGTTATATTATGTGATTACTGGAAGCCAGTAAGCTGGTAGCCCTTCTTTCAGTGATAATAAATTCTAAGAAAAGCAAAAACGCCTCTGTTTAGTGAAGCAACTGTAGACAGTTGACATTAACAGGTGAAACTGAAGCAATAGATAAAGGAGACTAGCAAATTACTAATGGAGAAACAGGCAAGAAAAATACCGAAAACATTAAAAGCAAACTAGAAGCCTTACGTGCTTTACAATGATTTAGCTTTTAAGCTGTTTATCGAACACCCACGTACATCCGTTCGACGAAAGCAGAAGTTAAAACTGTAACGGAAAAAAGGCAAAATATATAGGAAACGTAAAAGCAATAAACCCACATCGAAGTTTAACAAGGACTTTTAAGGTGATTTACATATAAACTTGTTTAGCACACACCCACGTACCTCCTTTCAAAGAAAGCAAACGTTAGTACCTTGTTCAGACTGTTTTATTTGTATTCGTTCATAACAGCCACGATTTTGCGTAAACTTTACTCTCCCGGCACAATGCACGCGTCACTCAAGGTCTCCGCTTTGACAGTTATTGTCACCGAAAACAATGGACTCTATATTAGCTTCTAAAACTGTTTTGGCTTGTGAATAAATGTCGCGGATGGACACCCAAGCATTCATTTACACGCGATTCATGCTTATTCAAGACACGCAGGACAGCAACTGACACAATATCAGCCTTTTAACGATGTTACACCCCTGTCAGGATTTATTTTTTAATTAGAGTTCAACAATCTCGAATCAATCATTATTGTTAAGCGATCGCGAAGTTAAATTGTTTGTCGGAGGGTCGAAAAGAGCACAGCCTGTCTTCGAAAGTTGTCGATCCAGAAAGGTTTCAAGACGAGTAACAACTTGACCATCGAGGCTGACCCAGGAAATACATCTTCGCTGAACGATAAGGAGACCAGGGCACCAGACAATGAATCACAGCTGAATTACAACTGAGCAAAGGACTCATTTATATTTATCATCTCATCGATTAATTGTTGAGCACCCGCAGTGTCTAATAACTGAGCTGCTAAACTGTGAATCACTTGACACCTCTAGGCGTGAAGTTTAGAGGGAGGTATCGCACATTTGATCGATTTGCTTCCTCCGGCGGAGGATTTCAAATCAACAAAGGACACACTGTTTACATATTCCACGAGGAATCTCAACACATGATCGTGTCTTGAAGACTGAAGGACAGTCCTTAGTTGACGAGTGTAGATCGAATTAAACCCATCACGAGACCGCTCTAGAAACCGACAATTGTGGTTAATTGGCAGTGAAGTATCTAGGCTGGATCAATGGTTTGTTCTAAGGTGGACAGTAACAACGAAATCAATATGGACGGAGGCACTAACAATAAAGCCGGACAGGATACTAACACAAGTCGAGCAATTGACATTCTAACACCAGAAGGAAAGACTCTTAAGCTGAACATAGAAGAGAACACCGAGATACGGCGAATCAAGAATGACTGTGAACTTTTGTGCGGCATCCCTTCTGACTTGCAACTTATACAACTGCAAGGCAGAGATCTCGGTAATGATAGCACTCTCTCAAGCCTCGAGATATCAGACGGCTGTACACTGAGAATTACTGTCTCACAATGGTGGCAAAAGTTCATTTCCACGTGTTACAAAGGCGACACGCAACAAGTAAGAAAAAGAATTTACGTGAAAATGAGTCAGATTTCGCGAGAAGAACGGAGTTTTACAGCAGCTTTTATGGCCGCGGTCAAGGGGAATCACAGTCTTATGTTCGCGGCGTTTGCGGGAAGAAAGATAAACCTTCACAGCAAAACTAAGGTGAGCGGGAGAAATTTGCTTCACGCAGCAGTTTCCGGAGGGAGCACAAGTTGCGTTGCGAATATTTTAATGAACGGCGGGAACGCTTTGTTAGAAGCTCCAGACAACACGGGTGAAACGCCGGTTAAAATGGCGAAGAAGTTGTACGGTGAGGATGGAGACATGGTGAAATTTTTAAACGTTTATCTTGAACTTCATCGGCGCGAGACTAAACATTCCGGTTTTTCAAATCGTTACTGGGACAACCTTGAGAAAAACAATAACAGTTCCGATGTAATTAGTGTCGATAATGAGGACAACAATGGCGATGAGAACCGCTCGCAATCAGATGAAAAATTAATTACCGAACTCGGAGATCTAAATCTCGACCAAGATGACCTTTCCAGAACAAATTTTACGGAGACTGAATTCTTCACCAGTGAAAGTAATAAAAGTTTTCCTTCGGTTAGCAAAGTAAACATTGAAAATTATGACGCCAAAACGGGTTATAACTCGTCGGTTGTCACATCGAATGGTTCCTCTAAGCCCGATGGACATCTAGAGAACAATGTAAATCCTGTTAACTTAAGCTGCAGCGAGCAGAGTTACGGACAAACAAGCGATACTGGATATTTCAGCAGTGGCAGCCAGAGCAACGGAAAAGATGTCACTGAGATGTTTTGGAATGAAGATTTGTTTACACAAACAAATGTGGCTTCAACGGAATCGCAGATAACAAAACAGGAGCTAAATTTAGACGAGCAAACAGGAGCTGATGACGATGAAGAAGGTGCCACGAACTTGTCAATACTGTCCGCTGTCTCTCCCGCGGTCGAATCAAGCCGCTGGATTAAGCCTCGCAGGCGAGCTCAGCTGCGGTTTCTTGAGCAAAAAAGAAAGCGCTCTACTACAGAAAGACCGAATTCGGAGCAACTTGTGATGATGGGCTCCGATAGCGTCCCAAGCGAATCACGTGAAAATGGACAAAATGAGGAGCACACGAACGAGGGAGGTGACAAACGACAGACTACTGAATCACGTGAGAAAGAGAACCCTGCGATAACGGCTGATGACGTCATAAAAGTGTGGCAAGGACACGACAATGTGCCAACGGTTACTATTTCGACTAACCGTGATTCTTCCGCTGACAACTGTCATTCGTCGAAACCTCTCCGAAGAGCACAACTTCGCAAGAAGTCGATTGTGCAGCAAAGGCGAAAACGTTCAATGGTGGAGAGACCTAAAGTAGAGGAACTCGATAGTGGTGAACGAAAAAGTGAAGGCAGGACTAGCGATAATCTTGAAAGAAATCCTGAAGAAACTGCATCTGGAGTCTTTGAACAAACAGCCGAGGGCAACAAGGGCGAAAATCTTAAACGAAATGCAGAGGACACCACCTCTGTCATTCTTCAACACAACCTCAAAAATAGCACTACTGATCTTGAACGAGACAACGACACCAACAGTAAACTTGAACAACACACTAAAGGGTTCAAAACCAACGAATCGTTGGAAGATGAATCACCTGTTTCAGCAAAATACGTCCTTAGGCTTTGGCAAAATCAGGCACACGACGCTGAGATGGCTGCCTTGTCCGGGGACGAATCCGAAACTGGCCGGCGCTCCCCGAAACTGCTAAGAAGAGCGTTTATGAGAAAGCAAGTATTCATGGAGCAGCGAAGGAAGAAGTCTGCAACTGAAAGACCGAACATTATCAAACTGATCCGAAGAAGTGAGGAGGAGGATGAAAACGCTATCCAAGATGCCAACGAAAATGCAAGTGAGAACAACAGAAAAGATAAGCCTTCAGTGGCTGGAAACGATGTGTCCTCGCCACCTATCAGCCAAGAAAATGGTCCTTCATACATTCCAGTGGTTACGGCCGGTGACGAGTCTTCAATGAAAGTGCAATTCTGGGACGATAAGGAAACATCTGAACCAGTGTCACATTTGCCACCCAAGAGTCAAACCACGGAAAGGATTCCACTCAGGAGAGCACAAAGGTGTTCTAGCACTGGTCCCCTGTTGGATTCCCCGGAAAAGAAAGGCGCACGGCCAACTAGCTGGTCCTCTGTAAGTGGAGATGAATCAGAGGCTAGCGACCAAGAGAAGAAGGTGGTCACAGAGACAGTCACCTCCATTGGCCGCTTAACAAAGGCACAAAGACGAAGGCGTCTGCCTCTGTTGCCAGATAAAGCGATAAAATTGCCCGTCATCAAAGTAGAGGACAGTGGAAATTCACGCGGGTCTGCCGCGAACAAGGCTCCTCATCCCCCACTTGCCAGGACACGTTCAGGATCCACATGCAGCGAGGATTCAGTGTCGTCTGTAGAGATGTCCTCAGGGAAAGCAAGGTATGGCAATAGAAAAACCTCCCTCTTGAATGTTTACTTTCGGATGATCGCGGGGGTCTTCAGCGTTCTCAGCACCCGAAGCTTGGAAAACGTCTTTGTAATTTATCTTCTTATTACATGATAGCTGCACCCCTCTTTTAACTAGTCAGTACTCGGCTATTTTAAAAGTGTATTGCTATTGCAATTTTCTTCCCGAAAGAGAAAGTATAGTACTGTTACTAAATAGCTATTTTAACTGAGGTATAACGACTATAGTGAGCATCCGAATACCTTTCGACAGACAAACGCTTAACGGTTTTTCTTTTTTCTTATCTTTCCTTTTCTTTGTTTTGTGTTTACAGTGAAGGTGAATCTGTAAGTAGCCCTACCATGATGACGAACACCGGTGCCACCAAATGTCTTCCAGTGAAACAAAGAAGGAAAAGTGTGCCAAACAGTCCGTTTATCTTCAGTCAGCCGATAACCAGATCAAGAAGAGACTCAATACAAGTGGAAGAGATAGAAGAGCAAGGGTAAGGAACAATGTCTACACACCTTTTCTAGGGTGCTCAATTTCGAATTATCACTATTTTGAAGAAAATGCGGGCTCAAGCCTTAAAATTTTATGAAAAAAAAGGCCTCTATTTTTCCTGCTTTTTTCCAGTCCACGAAAAAAATGATACCAGGATAGCTCCCTGATTCAGAGTAAATGGTTTGTCCATTTGCTTTATTTCATATTCAGTATATTTGGTATTTACACTTATCTATTCTGGTGTTGTCATAAACAAGTGAACGGTGTTGTCATAAACAAGTGTGTGAACGTTAACAACAATCTATTTGACAATCATGTTGAGGAACTTTTGGCTAGGCGAGTAGTGAAACTACAATCTAGCCTCGAATATCACGACTCTTGATTATTCGGAAGCGGTAAAACATACAAAAATAATGAGTCCGGACAATAAAAAAGAGCGGATGTTTTCTTGAATCAAACACGATTTAGGTGAGCAATCACGATGGTTATTTTCACTGAACTACAGTTAAAGGGCCAGTCTTATGGCAATCTTCCTATCTTCTTTGTCACAATTTTGATTAATTTATGTCAAAGTACCTTGCTCACACATGAACTATTTTAGACCACCAAGGGGACAACATTAAATGAATTTTCAACACCAAAACAAGCCAAACTTAGTTTTAAGAGATTTTATCTCAAACACAAGGGCAGAAACTTGAAAAATTCTGCCACAAGTTTTCAAGTCGAACGCCATTTCCATCCTGGCCATCCCTATCCACACATATTTATTATAGTTTCCATGTACTGGAATACCCATTTTAATACTACTGGACCATTATTTTTAGGCTTCCATAGATAAAAATGTGTCTGTTGGCTTTTCACAGTGATACTAAAAATTGATGAGGCTGCCCCTTTTAAAGACGGCTAAAATAGCCGTTGACTTCAACTTTTCGCTGGAGAACATGGAGTAAACGAAGCCTCAGAGTTGTTCCGATCATCACTCGTAAAAGTTCTTAAATATATCGAAACCTCAGAGAGGAGTCCGAACAATCGAACAATCGAAAAGTCCGGATAACAGAGGTCCTGTACTGAGACTGTACAGCAGTTTTTTCGTATTCTCCAAGTCGTGACTTGAGCGTGAACGCTGGTGAATCGCCTGTTTTTTTACATTTAACTAAACAAACCACCTGCAATCTTCAAGTTATTCATACCCTTACGTAGATTCCTTATTCTTTACAGGTTAGGAATCAGTCCACAGCTTCGTGCAAGATTACAACTCCGCGATAAACCCCGTGAGAGGCTACCATGGAACGAGTGGAAAACTAGAATACGCTCTGGCTCTCTTCCTGGGAATAGCGATCAAAATTCAGCTGAACAATTTACTAAACACAAAGAGCTGCAACAAAACAGTATGCACCTTGACGCTTGGAACGAAAAGAAACCACGACCGCATACCGCCAGGCATGGCAATTCCCGGATGTCCTTCACAGAATGGCTCGAAAACAAGGAGGGCTCGGAGAGAACGAGGCCCATGACGGCGCGCGTAAGAAGCGACCAGGAACATAAAGATGATGATGACCAAGAAAGACATTTACATGTTTCTAAGAAGTTTGAAGAATGGCTACTGAAAAAGGATCTAGAGGCTTTAGAGCAAGAAGAAAAGCTGCGAAGAAAAGCAAAGATAAAATTTAAAAGGGCATATAAATATAATTGACTGAGTACAATCACGTCACATAGGTTAACAATACGTTGTTGACAAGCATGATGGAAAACCTGTGATTAAATCCTCTCTGAGCGAAGTGAAACCATATTTTAGTATGAAACTGTTCTCCTTGGGGAATTATAAAAGCGTTCTTGAGGATTAGGTAGGAGAAAGAAGTGACCAAAGATTTTAGCATTTTAGTCGCTTTGGTTTTGTTTATTTTTGTATCTCGTTCGCGGCGTCGCGTTCGCGTCAGGTCGCTGCACGGACGGTAGGGACTAAGCAGGTTTGAGTGGTCATATCTAAAATGGTTTTTAAGCAGAAGACTTAGAATGTCGTCCTCTAATTTTCCTTCGCCCGTTTAGGCCTTGAACGGAGACGCGTGAGCGGTAGATGACGTCACATGATATGTGTGACGCTTGGAGGAAAAAGATTAAATGGGTTTAGTGTTAACTTACACAATTTGATCTAGATCTGTAAGGATTCTTTAAAATTTTTAGAAAACTCACAATTAAATCCACATATCTGAGGGTATTTAGGCTTTTCGAAGAGACATCCACGGAAACGATCCTTTTGGTGCCCTTGAGATATGTTGATTATTTTACATTGCACATGGAACAAAAATACTTTTTAAGACTGTATGTTGCGGAGATTCTCAGTTTATGTCGAAACAACAGTACTATGAGAAAGAAATAATATATGTATTTGTTATGAAATATATCATGCAGTCATTAGATGTTTTATTTGTAAACATATGCTATATCACGGTTGATTCATTTGAAATAAAATAAGTAACTTAAATATCAAACAATTTTGCAAGATCTTGGGTCCTGCTTTAATTAATAACGGGTAGCAACAAGCAAGCCAATCAAATCACACCATCGTTCTTAAACCTCTTTTTACTAATTTATATTTTCTTGTTAGACATTAGTTGACAATTATAAAGTGAGAAACAAAAAAATATGTTTTATTATTATGTAGTTTATTAGAATAATGATCAGTTTGTTGACTGTTTTGCATCATAAAAGCTTCATGCAGACACGCTTTGACGATTCGTAATTGAACACTTCAGAGAAACGTCTTACAATACCGCAAAGGATTAAACAAACAAAAAAGCCTTACTTACGAAGAATACTATCAGGATTTATTCCTTTGTGCATTTATTTTTTGTTGGTTTGGTTTTGTACAGTACTCCACTCATCAAATATGCTTGTAGTTTATACACGTCAACAAAGTGTAACTGGGTGAATGCAATACATTTGAGAGGTTTTGCTCTTTGAAAATTGCCAGCTAACGGAGGACTTCACAAAGTCATTTAATTTTAAGTTACGGGCAATATACTTAATTCTTTTCACTGCATTGTGATGACTTCCATGGAGGGAATAACTGCCTACTGGTGATATTTGCAGGCGTCATAATAGCGAAGTTTTAACCAACGCAAAGAGTTCCAATTAGCACCTGCAGCCACATGTAATTTTCGAAGCAGGAGTATCACTTCACTCATCACGGCTCGGGTATAGAGTTAGGAAGAAAAAATAAAGCCGGAGAGTTTAAAAGTATGGAGGGACATGAAGGAGACAGCGAAACTCAGTCGCCAATGCAACAGGAAGTATCTGACAGTTTCCAAGTCCACGTTCAGTTACCGACTGGAGAAACCGCAAGTTTCCAAGCAAAGCGTTCGTCGAGTGTGCGCGATTTGAAAATGATTGTGGAGGTGAATAGTGGTGTACCATCGGATTTGTTTACGCTTGTGTACAACCAAGGAGACGACAATGCTATTGTACTAAAAGACGAGACAAAGATGGCGGACATCGTCACTAAGGAAGATCTAAACGTCGGTGGATCGATGCCATTTGAACTGAGTATTCCACCATGGTGGCAGCGTTTCGTGGACAGGTGTATGCAGAGGGACAACCGTCAGATACTCAAACGAATCGCTATTAAAATGAATCATATCTCCCGCCAAGAGAGAGCGTTTGTCGCCGCTTTCATAGCGGCACAGAAAGGCGATGGCCATTTATTCCAGAGCTTACTGAATGGTGATGTGAAAATCGACGTGGAGCAAACCGTGCAGTGCAGCGGCCGTACGCTTTTACACGCCGCCGTGGCAGGCGGGAATTTTTCTTGCGCCGCGGCGATATTCATGAATGGTGAATCTTCGCTGCTGTCGAGAGCTGATCACCAGGGTGTGACGCCAATGGATATGGCGAAAAATAGCAACCAGCCAGGATTGGTGGATCTACTCGGCAAGTACGTTGACTTGAATGCTCGGGAATCCTCCGAAGACGATGACAATGTTGTCGAAAAATCATCGGAGTACAACTTAAAAGAGTCAGGCGATTCAAATACCGAGAACTACGACGGTGGGAATAGCGACGTATTTGAAGAACCTAAAAACAACGATGAAGTTTTCCGAAACGAACCAGAAGAAAGTGTAGAAATTCAGGACGACACTGAAAACAAAGCGACACCGGATCAAATGATGAAAGAAGAAGCCAGGCAGCCAAGAGAAAATAAAGAGGAGTTCAGAGAGGGACCACTTACGCGGCACGTACCACCTCAAAAGATGTCGAACAGAAGACCAAATCCCCAACTCAAGATACATATGCCATTGAGGGCCACCAAATCACTCAACACCCAAGACAGGCCTGTTTCTGCTAAGTCCAAGCTAATATGCGTGGAAGAAATACGACCGCTTAGCGGCAAAGCTGTACCAGGAATCAAGCAATCTGAAGAAAAACTCCCGAAGGTGTATACTCCACCATCATCGCCCATGAATTCTCCGCGAATGGGCCGTAAGTTTGTCCCATCGCTTCTCAACCTGGACAGGCCCGGAAGTCCAATTCTCCGACCCAGGTCTCCGACGCATCCTTGCCCCAGGTCTCCATCGTTTCCTCGTCCCAGATCTCCTTTGGTAGGGCGGCGGGATTCACCTGCTTGTTCCCCGGCCCTCAGAAGAAAGGCGTTCCATTTTCCTGGCTCAAATGAACCTCAAAGGACCAGAGCTAATACCTTCCATGGAGGAGAAAACGAACCTCAGAGGACAAGGGCTAACACCTTTCACGGAGGTGAAAATGGAGAGACCAGGTATGTAGCAAACTTCGAGAGGGGTTACTAAGTGCTGAATAAGGATATTAGACTGCTTACAGACACTTACAAATACCGCTGATCAATAGCAGCAAACGGTGACTAAGGGGAGTACGTCAGAGGGATTTTGTTCCTTTTCCTTTTATTTTTATTTTCTTAAAATCAGTTTTACGAATCACCCTCTCTGATACACGAAATGCTCCTTGAGAAGGACGAGAAGATATGAAGTAAATCATTGCAGCTTAAAAACATTGGTCCAACGTTTCCAAGGGGGAGGGGGAAAGGGGAAGGAGGGTCTAAACCTCCCGCTTTCCGTATCCTTTAATCCCCATGGGTTCCTACCCTATATTTATTGGCTCCCGCCTCTTTGAGCTTTTTCCATTGCGACATATTGCGCAATGTTGCGTACTTTCGCCCTATTTCTCCCGCTTCCCGTCCCCTCTCCTCCCGCCTTCCGTACACCTCCCACCCCGTTTTCACCCGGTCTCCCGCCCCACTGTTCCCCTCCACTCCCAAGTTGCAAACTCTCTTCAACCTGGCCACCCGTAGCCTGAGACAGTTATGTTTGAGTGCATTAGAATAGTAATTTACAAGACTGGTCCATTTTTTTGAGATTTTCATTCCCGCAAATATGTTTTGGCTTTTATGTGTTTCATTTCAATTTGTCTCTGGTGTACGCCATAAATAAAAAAAAACCCAGTGGAAAAGAAATGTAAATTTGTAAAGCTTATGGTGTATCCATTAAAAAAAATTGTCTGGTTACTGTTAAGACATGCTTTTCCTTGCCTTGAAGTTTATCTGTTCTACAAATTTTGGTTACTATTTTGGAGTATGTAGGGCCTATGCGTTTTAGGAACTTTACTGATGACATCAAAATTATTTTCAGGACCAGAAAAATGAGCCGCGAGATGAAAGAGTTTCTCATGTCGTACTATGAACCTCGAGAAAACAAGCCTTGGAACGCGTGGAAGACAATCAGGAAAAACCAGATGGACCAGGGTGATGTATCCGACGGCGAAGATGACGACGACTCGTCATCCGAGGACGAAAACGAAAGATTGGAGCGCTTTTTGCAGGCGTCAAGGTCAAGCCGTCGGAAAACATTCGAGATGTGGTTGACTGACAAAGAAGCAGAATTGGCCAGAAAACAAACGCTACTGGCGGAGAAAGCAAAGCAGGAAGTATTGGCGAGGAGAAAAGAGGACAACTGGCGACAATTAACAGGTAAAACTCATGGAGAGTGGCTTGAAGAGAAAGGCGAATTTAGAAGCGATGAGGCATTCAGGGGAAAACCCGGCGAGCAAAGCGAGGCGAGAAAAGCTGCAGCAGCGAGAAAATACCAGGAGTGGTTGCGAAGCAAGGACGAAGAGGCCTTGGCCCGAGAGGATAGCTTGAGGAGAGAGGCAGCCGAGAAATTTTCAGTAACAAAACAGAAAAGAGACGAGAAGATGCAACGTGCATGGTTTAAGAAAAAACTGTTCAATACATCTTAGAGCTTTTCTCGTGCCGTAATTCACGAAGTGTTTAAAATTTACAAGTACGAAGTTGTAAATACAATCGCTTCCACAACAGAATACAGTTCAATAGCTAACATGTAAATGGCCATACTTTAGGGTTTCAAGAACCACCTTTTACAGCATAATTAATAACAGCACAGGACACTGCTGCTCAATAGCAGGATTTCATCACTAAACTCCAAGGTTAGGACCACTTTTTATAGCATAATACACAGCGCTAGGCACAGAAAAGCTACCGTTCATTAGCTTTCGTTTGAACGCTTACACTTTAAGGAATTCATCGACGGACTCAAAAGTTAGAGCCATATTGTACAGTATAGCAGTAATAAGCATCACAGGAGAGCACTGCTTAACAGCTCCAATCTGAATGTCACACTTGACACAAGTTTTGACTGTAGAGGGAAAGGTTCCTTGTGAGTTTCTGAAAGTACTCACAATGTACTTCAAAATTTTTCTCTGTGAAACTGGCGGAAACGCTTCTCAAACAGAAACGCTCACCCAGTTTTCTTATCTGCAGTCCCAATGAAAAAAAAATTGTTAAACAAATTAATAAAACTCGTGTTACACTGATTGCGCCAGAGTGCAGTTTCGTCAAGTTTTACTGAGTGCAGCGCGTCACTTTCGTCGACCACCAAACCAGAGGAAACCAAATGAAAGGCCACAGTGGGCTTTGATTTGGTTTCTTGGGGGCCCCACCAATTTTGAATGATAATCGATCTCTAAAGAGAGCACACAAAATAGTTAAAAGTGGTCAAACTTTGCCTGTTGCACCGGCTGTACTTTGCTGAACCAAAAACCGCATTATCAAGGACGGTTCATCGTTCAAAACTCGTCACCAAGGCCCTGTCCACTCTAAGCGTCCTCCTTTGAAAACGCGTATATTTTGACGCGTTATTCCCTGTGGTTCACACTAAATTGATCCAATACGCTGATGAAAACGGAGCCTTTCGCAAACGGTTTCAAGAGTGAAGACTTGAAAACGCATCGTTTTCAAAACACAGTTTTCACTGTGGTACCCGGGTTAACACGAGACGAAATGGGGAGCCGGGATTGCGCTGTCGTATGAGCACTCGCCTCCCACCAGTGCGACCTGGGTTCGATTCCCGGACTCAGCGCCATATGTGGGCTGAGTTTGTTGCCTCCCCTGTTCCAAGAGGTTTTCTCCGGGTGCTCCGTTTTCCCTTCTTCTCAAAAGCCAACATTTCCAAATTCGATCTGCATACAGTGAACGAAGAGCCACCTCGTGGACGGGCCACTGTTAATTCCCACTTATTTATTTTATTTTAAAAAAGAATCGTTTTGAAAACGCAGTAGTTTGTGGACGGGTGAAAACTGACACTTTCGAACTCATTGTTTTAGCGTTAGTAATGGTCGGGAGCGCATAAAAATTACATTCATGTTTCAATGAAAACGCATCAGTGTGGACAGGTAAATAAAAATATTTTCGTACCCTGACGGATAACGAAAACGTAGAGCTTTAAAACCGAACTAATGTGGACGGGGCCAAAAGACCTTCCACGATTTTGTTTTCGTGCAATGGACTGTTACAACAAAAGAAAACCAAGGAATACAATACGCCAAAAGAACTACATTTATTCACGAAAAAGTGAACTGTACGTACTTTCATAGACGCGATTGCTTGTGAATTAGCTAGATATTTGAATAACTGCTACAAATAGTTAAACGAATGGTTACCAGAAGGAAGTTACGTTTAAGAATTACTAGCGGTACGGTTCCCTATCAAAACCGTCGAAACGTCTACAGATATTCCCTATTGCAACGAACACACAGATTTATTACCTATTTATTAAATATCTTTCGATTTGAGTACGAATACAAGATAGAGTATGAGTGTGAATTTCAGTTCCAGTTCCAGACCGGCCTCCTTCCCAGTCGTCCTCGGCGGAATATCATATGTGACATCACCCGTCGAGCTCAACAGAAAGATTCGCGCCATCTGGTTCGGCCCCAGGCCTCACACTGTCACTCGATAAGCGCGTAGAGGCCTGAGGACGAGGCTGGTGCTTTACAATACCACGTTATTCCATTCTCATTCCTGGAGCTTCTTTATCTACCGGAAAATGACACGAAGGAGTGAGAGCACTGGAAACATCACTGGTTTGAAATTCGAAAGTCGTACTCTTTCTCAATATCGTACTCGTAGTCTGATCTGAAGGGCGTCGTTATTTGTTGTACATCATGATAACGAAAATGAATTGACAAGATTGTTTTAAAAACCTTATAAATATAATTTGTAAAAAAGCCCAACAAAATTAAAAATTTCCTAAATTTAAAAGATTGTCTAAAGATTGTAGTATACAGCCATTACCAGCCTCTTTGAGGGAGAATTAGTGAATTTCAAAAACCTTTGCCTTTTAGTTCTTGTTGTTGTCACAATATACTTTTTCATAAAAGACCTTTGGCTCAAGTATTGAGAAAATGCATGGTAAACAAGCATTATGTGAAACCGATGTGTCTATTAGAATATTAATGAGAATATTTGTTTTTTGACATCTTTAAGTACGTCATTAGACGTTTCAAACACTAATGTTACTTATAACTAAATAAGATGCTATAAGGTTGAAAGCTACTTACTGTGAAAATTTGAATGTAAAATGTTGAAATTTGAAAGCTCACTTTTTAAACTCGTAAATACAAACGTCTTGATGAGTGTAATTCACTGATATTGGTTAGCATTGATAAAAAAATTTCAGAGAGTTACCCGACGGCTACAATTCAAATTACTATGGGTCTAGCCCGTAGTTTAGACGTTTCTTAGTCTAAAGAAACGTCTTATCTCGTCCAAAGAACAGAGGAACGGTGAGAACTGAGGTTAGTCACAAGAAGGGATCAAGGTCAAAGAGTAGGAAAGAGGATGTAAAAAGCCGGATTGCACCATTTCTTTTCGTTCCTCGGCTAACTGATTCAAAAAACCACCATAGAATTAAGCCAATGAACATTGACAATGCAATACTTTGCAGCTAATTGATTGACCGTATTGTGTCCAGACTGACACAATACACATGATATCCACCACGGACCATTTATACCGATAAGTTCGAACCACGAGCCATAGGAGCACTTTGTATTCCCTGGCAGAGAACACAGAACAAATGCCCCTCAACAAAGGACTTCCAGAGGCTTTTCCGTTTATCCTTATTCTGGAATAAGGTCAATCGAAAGCAATAGTAGTTCTGTTTCTAACAACCATCACCATAATTAATGCAACGAAATGGAAACAGGAAAGAAGATACCAGCTATTTCGATCCGACACCATCCACCTTGAACAACAGAGTCCTCTCCCTCCCCCTCTAAGTATCCTAGACAAACAGGCCGGTCCCCCTTAAAGCTGTAACTGGCGCTTGTCGTGGATCCTAATAACGAGCCATTTCTAAAGATCGGCTCCCCTCCCCACGGGAAATTGCCTTCGTCGTATTCTTGAAGGGTAATATGTACCAGGCGTTTCTTTTGAGGTTGATCTTGAGCATCAAGGAGAGCTTGTTTGCCAATAAAATCGCAATTCTATAAGACGTAATAAAAGAAACTTTTTGTGAGCTGGGTATATGCGTTGTCCAACTAAGCAAACTTGAACGAAAGATGAGCACCAAGAGAATAAATAGCTCAACAGGAGCTCTATTACCTTCAAGTGCGGAGGCAACACCAGGGATCGTAGCGACGAAAAGATACTCCTCTTGTCTAGAGGTACTGTGCGCAAGCGAGAGAATGGCGACGAAGGAATTCAACCTCATTTGTTAGTTATGCCACGCTGTCATTGCCCACGATGGTGAATCACTGTCTCTGCTAACACTCTAACATCGAGGCTAAAACTATCTTCCTACGGTCTCCCTCGGCGTAGTGGTTATCCGTTAGTTTACGTGGTGCTTAATGATTTTAATGACAAAACGTCTGAGAAAAGACGCTCTGTGATCTGTAAACAAGGTTCGTCTTAACGTAATGCATTTTTTAACATATATTTTCAATTCAATTTAACCGCAGGGGCGAGTTTTTTCGAAGACGATTGAAGAAATCAAAGATTTGAGCCGAAGGTTTCGGCTCAATGTTATATCAGCGAAAGCAGATTCAACTTTGATTGATCAAGCATATTAATCACAGAGTATCGTCGTCTTCTTGAAATACCACAGGTAGCCCAAGCTCACTATGAGAGGAGCGCATATATTAACCTGTTCCATTTTGCATATATTATGACCTCGGCAATATATAAGAGTTTGTATGAAAAATGCAGCAAATACGCTTTAATTGCCATAAATGCGAAATAATTCACAATAATAAATGGTTCACCTTGCTTCTGTGTTATATTTACTGCTATTTAATGGCCTTTTGGGGGTGATTTGAAGTGTTTTGAACGAGAATAAGCGTCCTTGATTATTTGCACCTAACACTTAGTAAGCGAAGCGAAAGGTAATACACTGTTAGTCGTCACGTGACCGATTCAAAGTTATTCATTTGCTGTAAATCTCGAATTTTGGCACCTCTCTCCAAAATTCTTTAAGGGACCAATGGCCTTATATCGCAACAACAAATACATACCAAAAAAGTCGAACATTCGCGTTCTTTCCCTTATCAAAATCGCCATTTTCAATCTCTCCACCACATCGAACCATCCGTGTGACGAACTGTTCGCGAATGCAAATTTCTGATCTCTTTTCATTGGAAGCCTTGCACAATAGGCGCTCAGGACAACAATATCCCGTGTATGGGAGGTGTATTTGACAAAGTACATGCGAAATTTAAAAATCGCACGCCAAGCGTGCGAAATGCAGAACTTGTGATTTACGCCAGTTCTAGCACCAAGACCTTACCGGGAAAAACCACACGTGGTTAATTAAATTCAACAACAGAAACACATTTACTTTTGCAATTTTATGTTGAACACTAAAAAGCTAAACGGAGGTCTTTTTGGACACCCTTTGATAGTATTGAAGGTTGATATTCGAAATGTCACTCTGTGTAGCAAGTCAGTATATTCGATTTTTTTTCAGTATTATCAGCAAGGGTTTTTTAAAACTTTTCTGAGTAAAAAGTAATCAGCCGTTTCGACCACGCTTCACGTGCGACTTTCAGATTTCGCATGTAATTTGTCAAATACACCTCCCATACACGGGATATTGTTGCCCTGAGCGCCTATTGTGCAAGTCTTCCAAGGAAAAGAGATCAGAATTTGCATGCGCGAACAGTTCGTCACACGGATGGTTCGATGTGGTGGAGAGATTGAAAATGGCGATTTTGATAAGGGAAAGAACGCGAATGTTGGACTTTTTTGGTATGTATTTGTTGTTACGATAGAAGGCCATTAGTCTCTGAAAGACTTTTGGAGAGAGGTGCCAAAATTCGAGATTTACAGCAAATAAATAACTTTGAATCGGTCACGTGACGGCCAACAGTGTATTACCTTTCGCTTCGCTTACTAAGTGTTATGTACAGCGCCGCAAATGATCCGGAGACCGCAAATGATCCCCGACCGCAAATGATCCCCAAATTGGACCGCAAATGATCCCAGGACCACAAATGATCCCCACAGATGACCGCAAATGATCCCGCTGAAAAAATTTGGAATGGCTTGGAGTCTTATTGAAGGTGAAAATACTGGAAGGTGAAAGAGCAGACCAAAATAAAAAAAAACCAGAAAAATTTATTATTGATAAGTGAAATACAACATTTTAAAGGCCCTAAAATACAATTGCATAGAAGGCAAACATGGTTATGGTTTAAAATATATATATTTTATATTCATATGCATATACAGATCTCATGGATGGCCGACCGATGGTTGACCGAGTCCACGATACAGTCGAGAAAGCCACGGGTTTCCAGGGCGCGGTGATTGACATCTGGCTTTGAAATCAAAGGTTACTATGAACAATGTGTGAGAAGGTCACTAGGCCATGTATTAACCCGAACTCGCTTGCGATCGCGCTTGTAGAAATGGCTAAAGTAAACTGGCCTCCAATTTGATTACTCTCGTCCTTTCATTGGCGATTTTTGGTGGCGTTAATGCTGGTGGAGGAGACAAAGACCAGAAAAATAAAAGTGATAAGAAAACCGAGAAAGATTTGGATCTTGTCTTTTGTGCGTGTGGCGGAAATCCCGCCAGTATTGTCCTTAGCAGCCGACACCTACGAGGGGTGTCAACTCTAACACTTGCTGTTTGAACAGCACTACACAGTTATGAGGGTCGTCCCGAAAATCTGGAACAACCTCCCGATTTTGTTACGAAGATCCCACAAAAATAACAAACGATATCAAAAATTATAGCGGAACTCCTTTGCGGCCGAAGGCCGTAAGAGTGGAGCTCCATACTCATACTAAGAGGCATGCTGGCAATTTTTTATGGTCATTGGCAAGCGGAATGACTCGCGGGCGCGTCCGTCCGTACGTCGCATTTCATGACATTCTTACATGTAGCAATTTTCGCGCAGCTTCTAGCCAATGGCGTGCGAGGAATCGCGTAAGTCTTTTGACGCGTGTTGCACAAGCGACTCGCGTAGCGGTAA
>Ga0126336_10000339_pt1 | contig 17658 bp, 2 predicted proteins | sample SidCmetagenome_FD_92530 | JGI IMG/M metagenome (GOLD analysis project Ga0126336, IMG submission 92530) | Coral microbial communities from El Islote,Puerto Morelos, Mexico - Siderastrea C C metagenome | ecosystem: Host-associated > Invertebrates > Cnidaria > Coral | place: El Islote,Puerto... | reverse complement strand
TGATCTATCTCGGTCGAAAAGAGGGAATACTGATAAATACGGTGGCCCACAACTGTCACGTCAAAACAAAATGCTAACATCAAATTCAAATCACTCACAGCAAACTTCAAATCCTCCACAGCAAATTACAAATCGTTCACATCAAATACAAATCGCTCATAGGAGTTCACACCAAGTACTAATCCCTCACAGCAAATAAAAATAAAGCTTTCTCTTGAGAAAGTTTTACCTATATGAAAAAGTGGCTGTTACAACATCCGACAAAAACACTTGTGCTTTAATTGACAACTTTGCAGTAAGTCTCACTTTAATAGTCTGCTATAGAAATTTAATATTTCTTTTCAGCGCTTGTTAATTTTAAATGCACTTTAACCAGACTATGCTGACAGCAAAAACAATTCTCTCATTGACGACTGCGAATGCACGCGCTAATGAAGGTCCTGGGTGATGGGATGGTAAACAAGGAGCGAACACGAAAAATTGAGTAAACCTGAAGCCGACTATCAAGACAGATGTGTCAGTGACCGAGTAAATGTTTTAGTCGGCGTACAGCTCATTCAAGTCTGTGGAGCTGAAAGAAGTTAACTTACTTATTTCTTCGGTAGGTGATCTCCTTAACTTAGGCCAGTACTTCTTTTCTCTTTATAGATCGACGTTGAGCGATAAGTGCGGAAGTCTTGTGTAAGGGCAAAATGGCGCTTTCCAGAAACCCGCCGCCGGTTTCCCTGCATTGCGATTTTTTCCGGTGTTTTCCCTTTCCGCTTGTCTACACGTAAGCTAGTTTATTCCGAACTTGATAAACTTTGATTTAAATAATTCTTGAGTTTTTAGCAAATCTTTCTAACATCCTCGTTATCGAGATCAAACCTATTAATGTCACCAGATGTCTCACTCAGTCCCTTGAATTTCTATTTGAAGCTGTAGCGCAGGGCAGCGAGTTAAGTCGTGATGAACTTCCCGCAGTTACGATCTCTAACTGTAAATTCTCCAGTAAACGACACACGTTTTAGTAGACTGACCATACAGTACTGAGATTATTCAGTGATATGTGTCGTTTATTTTGTTTCATGCTAATCAAATCAGGAAAATACAAAATTGCACGGTGATATAATGGTTTTTGAAATATGATAATCCTGAAAACTTGCTATTCCAAAAACTGTAGTAAGACGGTTTAAACTGATATTACGTAAATAACCCACCACGGACCCTTAGCCAGTTTGGAAATGACAAGTTTTGCTTTCTAAACTCCAAGAGGGGATAAGCAGAGCAAAACTTCAAAGGACGAAAGTTTAAGAAGTTAACGGCTCGGCAGAAATGTCGAATTACTTTTCAAAACTGGACTAGGGTTTCTCAAAACTGAAAATAGAAGAGGGATTGGCGACAGGTTTTAGGAATTAGCAGGCGCGAGTGGTTAAACAACTGAATAGCCGTTTTGTTTTCAAACCAGGAAGTATTTCATTTATAGTCGATATCTTAGTTGAAATGCGGAAGAACATTACTTGCTTATACACCCTGTTTACATTTGAAATAACTACTTCCAATAGAACATCAATGTTTGGTCTAGCGACATTTACGTATTCAATTAGGAAACCAACGCCGATTCTTGCATATACTTGTACCGATTGTAGATTCTGTTTTTCCCGTCATTAGTTTGGTATAAGTTTGTAAAGACGATCTGGTGAATGTTAAGTGATTATTTTATTACCCCAAAACCTGAAAACACAAGAATCAGTTTGACCAAACATCAAGTGAATCGTATAAAATTAAAGACAGAATTTTTACAATAACATCAGTTCGTGCGCTTGTCGGTTTGTTTAGATCACAAATGGTCATTTTAAAGTCATTATTGTGAGAAATAAGTTGTTCTTATTCTTAGTTTGCTGTGTGTCCGTACCGTTAATCACAAGCGCGTCAAGGAACAGACGCAAGAAGTCTGACGTCAATTTGCTTCTGGCAATTCCCCTTGTCTATTAAAACAACCCGTACAGTCTGTCAAGGCTAAACACATTGACTTTTTAATGAAGATTCTTATCTTATCTTATCTTGTCTTATCTTATCTTATCTTTATTCGAATGAAGAACGTACGGGTAAGTTTTAACTAACGTCTGTTTTGTCCAGAGGCTGTTTTGGTTAAGCGCCAAGAACTATGACAGGTACGTGTTGCAACTAACAATCAACTGATAGTGTAATTGACTACTGATTTATAGAGTGATAAACCTCCTTAGCACTGCATAAACCTTCCAACCAACGGATTGAGGCCTGGAAATGAAGGCTGGCCAAACGGACCGTAGCCTAGCCTGAATGGCGCAAAAGCTAAACAATGAAGGCTCACTCAACATTTTTTTTTATAATCTATAATACAAAGCGGAAACGTAAAGTTTGTCTCATAATTCTTAATTCCGCTGTTTCATTTTTACAATTTTCATCAGTCTTTTTCGACTCTTTCTCTTTAGTTCCTTACGTCACAAACAGCATGGTATTTCACGTAGCAGTTAGTTCCTAGAATTGTATTGATTTGAAACTGATTTTCGAACGCGTTTTAAAGAAAGATCAGTCCAGCTTGACCACATTGCAGAAAATGTTTCGAACCTGACTTTCCGGTTAAAACATTTGTCGGGGTTCCTTGTGGGCAGAACACAAAGGTGTTTACCAATTTGACAGTTTCTAGATTTCCGTATCGTACTTTACTTTGAGCCTCGCACTCAAGCTTTTAACACGAGGTGAAAGATGCACTCGTGACTTCCGTCTTTTCTCGGTCTTAGCTCAACACGGACGGTCTCGTCTTACCTTTCTTGATTCCGGTAAGTGAATTTCTCTAAGTGAGTTTATTTTTCTTGTTATTTTATATTTTCATTTACAGTAGCAAAGCACTTTGAATCTCAGCCAAGCTTTTCAGATCTTTTCAGTAGAATGTTACTCACGTAGATCGCTCTAACAGACTCGATAACCGAAGATAATTGACTTCTGAATTATGACCTGAAAACTGGGTTCATCAAATCACTCTGAAAAACGTTTAAGGTTCCGGCCTGGGTGCCTCTGGAACACGTTTCGTCCCAAACTGAACATTGTGGTTCACTGGCTGACGTTCAAAAATGTTTTTCTCTTTAAGCGGACGCTATCGTTTGAAACCGAAAATATCCGTGTGAGACTTTTCACCACGTGTTAAAACGAAGCGATTTAGCTTTAGGTTACAAAAGTGAAGTTTCGATCAAGCCTTTCAATTTAGCGCTGGCTCCATTGCTGTGCACAACACACTGAAGGCGAGGTACACCGACGCGACTTCAAGGAACTTGCACTGACTACCGGAATCCCCTATACAGGCAAGTAAGAACACAACAAGTTGTATATTCGCCAAGAAAACCGGTCACAAATCATAGCTCCTTCATTTGAGGCTGGACTTTCACTGACCTTTCAGAAAGATGAACACCGATTATTGAGTTCTCTCGTGTTAGGTTGCTGAACCGTCGTTTTAACTCATTTCTTTTTCTCAAAATGTCCAGTCATGGAACTTAAGTGTTATCCCATCCTTGTCTTCAAAACCCATTCTCAGTTAAAAATTTAAATGAAAAAACAGAAATGTGAAGCTACCTTTACATTGTGTGACTGGGGTAAATTGTACAATTGTAACGTTACGATCGATTTGGAAAACGCATTGACAAAATTGTTCAGGTTTACAGTTAACATTCCAGAATTTGCGGACATTCAGATGTTGCTGCGCATATAAAGGGGCCACACGAAAATCTCTGTTTCGTGACAAGAGTGGTGATTAAAAAAATGTTGTAAGATGACAACAGGACCTCAAAGGAGTTCTTGTCAAGTCGATGCCTAAACAGCTGTTTGTGGTTACTTTTAAGTAATTAATTAGGCACACGAATTGTGGTTTAATCGGTTGAAAAAACCCGTCCAACACTTAACCAATCAGCGAGAACAGACATGCTAATGTTTTTGTCCAATCAGGAACCAAACCATTCGTGAATTGGCTTCCGTACGTGAGTGCAAGAGCGGCGCTCTTGGCTGTAGTTGCATGTTTTCGTGGATTGGCTGCCGTACGTTTTCTCACCCTTGGCACTGGTTGTATATTTCCTGCGCTTGGCTCTTGTTCAGGCATGTCTTCTCGATCGCACAGAGCCGTTTTCAGATTTTCTTCAAGAAGCGATTCGAAAGTGATTTGCATGGAATTTTTTATTTCGCTAGGTTTTAGTTTTTTCGACAACCAGTGCTAGTCACTGAAAAATCGTTACTGAAAGATAAGGCAACCGGGACGCAGTCGAAAACTTTCATTGTTGATTACAACTGCCAAGAGCAGGATAGCTCAAAAAGCCTATGAGTAGTTTGAAATTTTATTCCATAAAAATGCAGCCTACTTGTAAGTAGTCAGTAAGCTTAGACGCACGCCAACAAGTGGAAGACATCGTTTTAATAATAATTTAAGTTTTATTTAGAATTACAGCCAGGATTCTAGCCACGGAGATTCATTTCTAATTTTGTGAGTTTTAGATTTTATATTGGTGGTCGCATGAATAAAGATTGCCTTTTGGGGATTTTGTTTTGTCGGATAAGCTACTTCACGTGTAAACAGTATTGCTGTTTTTCTAATGGATAGAAATCTCACTTAACCCCAACTTAGCTTTGTAGTAAATCCGGATTTCCTGTCCTGTGTCTGTGGTCCGCAATGCGTGCAATGTATTGAAATTCATTTATACCAACCAGAATTGTCGCGGAAAATTCTGAGTCACCCAGTAAAATTTGTTTATTAAGTAGGCCAGTATTAGTGAAGCGTTTAAATGACTAAATGTGTAGGTCATAGGTATGAAAGTCACTGGTTGATGAAACTGGATAATTGGTTTCTTGTGAAGAAAAAGAAAGTAAATTGTTTTAGCTCCAGCTGTACGTAAGTCATTATCATGACGTTTATTTCAGCTTCGATTAAGTACATGGGGATACCCTCATTTTGTCTTTTGACTGTTTATGAAAGCATCGTTAATCTGACCACCAAGTCAATATGGCCCGCAGAAGACGACGTTTAGGAGTCCCCAAATCAGTGTTACGTTCTTTAGGAAGTACCCTTGTAATGCCTTATGCCAAAAGTAAACTGAAATTGACAAAGAATTAGTCAAAACTCTAATTTCGCCTCTCTATTTCAGCTTCTGACAGCCTTTCAGTCTGTTTTCTCTTTGCGTTTCCTTCCTTTTTGTAGGTTATCATAATTTCTTGGACACTAACAAAACTGCAGGTGATAGTTCGTGAAGTGGCGCATGGAGAGTTTTTTTGGCTCTTCGGTTCTTTTTTTAGGGTTCAAGTACCGTTCTACGGACAACAAGTCTGATATCGCGACCGCAAGTGCGACCTCGGGCGTTTAAGTGAATCACAAAAATAACTTCGCACGTAAAAGGCCTGTTTGTTTTTCCTGCTTGATGTAAATCTCTCGCTTGTGCGAACATCTGAAACGGTTAAAGCTTCACAGAAAAGATTCTCGGTGAGTTTTTGGTTTCGATATTGTAATTTTGTTGATATAGTAAGTAAATCTGCTGTTTTAAGTCTGGATATTTGATCGCTATGCACTTTAATTCTGTTCAATAAGGAATCAACAAAGTAAATCAATATGACCGCTGAATTGAAGAACTAGGTGGACTCGAGGTGAATGTCGGTCGGGTTGTAGTTAGTTAGACGCTTGTATTTCGGTATTTGAGTAACTTTGGGTTAAACCGTTAGTCGAGTTCGAAAAGCTTTGAGCTCTTCAGTCGCTGGAAAGCTAACAGTCAATAATTCTTCAAATGTTGTTGACGTTTTGTTTTATAGAAAACAAACTCTCTTGAAAATTGACTGTTATATGTTAGGCTCTCACGTGGCTCCTCGAGAATATTACGCTTAGAAGCAAAAGACATTCATTTTCCAAGAAAGAAATATAACCGTCTTCTTTTGTGAAACAAGCCTTGTTCATAATTAGGAAATCCTTTTTAGTCATTTAATCAAAACGTCGTTATACACATAAGTTTCTAGGTCAGTAAAAGTTTACAAAATTACGGAATGTGGCTCACTGTAAAAACTCTGTTTCATCAAAACAACTTCGTATGTTATGTGGAAAGCAAACGGCATATAGCTTGTTCGTTCGTCATTTGTTGTTGATGTTTTCTGATTGTAAACGGCCGGTGAAAAACGTTGATCAAACAAGTTCCCATATAATTAGTACAATTCTCAAAGAATTTTTGACTTGGTACACCACAAAACCGATACTGCGTAAAAATGTAGAGAGTCATACCTGTACGTGACTATGTTGTTTTTACTTGTATTCATCAACTTAAAACGTAAGGGGTCAAATATAAAGCCGGGCATCTGAAATAAGATTGCCAAGAGATGATGTTTTTTTCTAACTCCCATGCATTTGACCCTCTGACAACTGGGGCATATAATTCCTGGTACATGTTGTTAGGATTACCAAGCATACATCAAGAGTACATAAGGACATTACAGGAGTCTCTATCTTTAGTAACCTAACTTGAATTATGTTCCACAATTGGCAATTAGTAAGGTATCGTTGTTATCTATTTTGAATCTGACCACACACTTCTGAGAATCAATGGGTGAGTTGAATACTAGCTCAGTATTGGACCGCGAGCTCTCATCATTGAACTCTCGCACGCTCTCCGGTCGACTCTGAAGGGCTCGGCTGTCATCAAGTACGACAGAACTTTTGTAACTTTGGGAAACTCTTGTTGGGTTATTTCCAGGGTAAAAGCATTTCGGAATAACTGAAGATAAATTTCATTCGTCTTAGCTGTCGATTATATCCGATGTTAAGAACAAGGCCATTGAAAGGGGCTGAGGCAGCTTTTCACGTGTTCTTACTGACTACAACTTAAATTTCAACACAGTAGAGCGTAGTTCCTTCAGACGAAGCTTTAGAAAAACAACATATTTTGTCCATTTGGCTCAGCGATATCATTTTGTGTCTGAAGGCAGTGGTTTAAGAGAACAAGCCCATGAAAGAGACGCGACGCAGGACGGTTGCGTAGGTTCGACAGTTTTCCACAAGTCGCAAACCCTTAATGTGTTCATCGCTTGCGTCACTGGAATGTAGTGTGGTTTTGAATTCAAAATTGGAGGTCAATTTCAGCTATTTGTCACTTATGACTACCTAAAAACAAACGTACACAAACAAACTTTTTATACACAATGCTGTTTTCGCCACTGGATATCATTTCATTTGCGTTTTTGCACAAAAATGACAAAGTGAGCAATACATAAAACCGTTTTCACTACATTTCAGTTGATCAGTTAGGGACTGGAACGTCTTTAAGCTATAGCCTGTTCGAGGCGTTCAGATAGTGGAGCGCGAGCGAAAAATAAAGCGAGCGAAAGAGCGGGAGAAAAACGACTATCTGAACGCCTGGAACAGGCTATTAAGCTAATGCAAAACTAGTACGATAGTTTAAGATACCACAAACACTTGATGACGCTTTTAAATTCTAAAAGTTCCGCCTTTTGCGGTTAAAAGAAGTTCGAATACATTCACTGAATAAAACGCCAGGTCATCTTGTCATGTGACTAGCGCGAAAGAGTAACAATTTTATGTTTGAAATTTGATAATTGCACTTTTGAAAAAGAAAACAAAACACATGTCATACTAATTTGCGATGTCCTGTGATTTTTAAATGTCCTAAATTTTGCGATTTAAAAATTCTTAAAGTGCTGAACGTATTTTAAACACGACTTTTCTTATAGCTCAAGAATTGTATCAATATATGTTGTAATATTATAGCTCAAATTAATGGTTATTCATTCTGGTCTGCCCCTGTAAAAGCCCAACAAACAATAAGCAATCAGATTTCCTTGTGTTTATGATTAAATATTCCACAATCATGGCGGAAAGAGCCATCATGATTGTTTTCTTTACGTCCGAGTGATCGCTTTGTGCTGTGATATTTTTGTCCATGATCTTTGGACCATGTCAAATGGCATCAAAAAACATTCGATCCTCGGTAAATAAGGTTTGTTATCATAGAAAGCTCCCGTAATACCGGCAGATGAAATTCACCCGATGTCGTCTTAGTTTTATCCAATTCGCCTCTGCGCATCTCTTCACGTAAAAAGTGCATGGAATAATTAGGTGACTAGTTATCCAAACTTAAAATTTTCTCTTATTGTTCGAATGCAGATTACGCGATTACATTGACAAACAACTCTGAGATACACAAACAACGAGAGCTTCTCGGAAGCAGACATCGACGGACTACAAATCAGTGATGGTGTTTGTTTAGTCGTTTCTGAAAACAAGTTGAACGCTTACCGTGCGTTGCCGCGTCAGGACAACAAGATGTAAGTATAAATTTTTGTCTTACTTCCGTTTCAGCGCATATTCATCCATCTTACATCGGTGTTGTTGTTGAAGAGGCCGATTTGTTAACCTAACCCTCTATAACGGGTCACAGCTCTTTAATTTCATTTATGTCATAAAATTGTCTATTGTGAGCAATGACTCAAAGACGCAATTCATATGAATCAATTTCGTAATGTACTAGACATGTTTCCTCGAAAATTCGTTTCTGAAGAAGAGTTGGTCAAATATTCGGCCTATTACTACAAGGCACGCAAGATCAGAATTTATGCACAGAGCGGAAGGTAATCTTCCTGATTTGCGAATCTGGGAGACGTGTGTGGTTTGTAACTTAACCTTGAAGGAATTAGCTAGCTTAAAGGTTCTGCAGCGAAAGCCACTGATTAAGCGCAAAGATTTCAGCTACTGGTGTCAAATTGTCCAAATTCGACTCGTGCAATACCTATGTTTCTTTAGGGCGGATTACAGTTATATCTTTGGCTTATAACTTTGCCGTTATATTCCTGTCAAAGTTCTTCTGATATGCACTTGTTAGACACATCCAAAATCCTCGGTTGCGCCATTTTTGCCTTTCTGAGGGACGTTTTATTTTTCCCTTTGAATCTAAAGGTTGTTAGCCCTAAATGGGGCCCGATTATCTTGTAAATTTTGAATTCTTGAAGATATTCATCATGTAACCCCCTTTTGCAACGAACTATTTGAGGCACAAGTTTACCGTAATATACTGTTTACTTTATTTCAGGTGTTTCGCGCTACGCCTCCAAATACAGCGGTGTTTGGACACCCTACAACAGAATCAGCAGCCGCTTCGTCAATAACACTTCACAAGTTACAACTTCCAAGGAGGGGTCTTAAAAGGAAGTAACCATCCCACGGCCCATCACTGTCATGTTTCCGACCTTTAATTGGCTTCCCTCGCGCCAGTGCCACGTGAACATTTTCAAGGTCTGTGTTAACTTTGCATTTTTCTTTTTGTCGTTATCAAGCCTTTGCTTTGGCCAAATATTTGCCATCTCGCCCTACCCGAGAATTTCAATCGGCGAATCATCTGGCGGTAAACGATTTAGTCTGGGACACAATGCAAAATTTCCAGTCGAGCCCGATATCGTTTTGGGTGGGCTTTTTCCAGTTCACAACAAGAACATCACGAAACACGGCCCGACGTGTGGAAGTTTGAACGTGGAACGGGGAATTCACAGACTAGAAGCTATGATCTTTGCAGTAGATCAGATCAATAAAGACCCTGATCTTTTACCAAACATAACCCTGGGGATGTCAGCCTTCGACACATGTGGGTGGTACACTAGAGCTTTAGAAGAATCACTGGAGTTTGTTATGGAATCTCTTACTAAGACCAACCCCTTAAGTTGCCCAAAGTCGTCTCCACCCAAGGGAGATCGAATACTGACAGGTGTTGTAGGCGCTGCGGCAAGCTCAGTTTCTGTCCAGGTCGCGAATCTTTTGCGGCTGTTCAGCTTGCCTCAAATCAGCTACGCGTCCACCACGCCCGACCTCAGTGATAAAGCAAAATACGACTTCTTCGTGCGAACTGTCCCCCCAGACAACTACCAGGCGCACACGATGGTTGATGTTGTTCGCGGATTAAATTGGACTTCCGTGTTTGCTGTGAGCTCAGAAGGGATTTACGGTGAGCGGGGGATCAGGGAGTTTACGACGCGAGCTAAAGCAGCGAACGTTTGTATCGCGGGGACGTTTAAGATTGAAGGAGGTTCCAGCGGCGATGCGCAAATTAACAACATGATCAGTGAATTTCTCAAACGCCCAAATGTCCGTGGTATCATATTATTTTGTACAGATACCGACGCAAGGAGAATTCTGGAAGGTGCAAAGCGTAGGAATGCCGTCGGGAAGTTTATATGGGTGGCAAGCGATTACTGGGGAACGCGGAAGAAGACGATTGAGGGCCTCGAGAAATACGCGGAAGGCGCCATTACTATAAGCTTGAAGGAGGCTAATTTTTCTGCATTTACAACGTACTTTACTTCCCTAAGACCTGGCAATCACAGCCTGGTGAATCCATGGTTTGATACGTTCTGGGAAATGCAGTTTAAATGTAGCTTGAAGCCAAATAAAAGCACGTGTCCAAGGGAAGCATCTCTGGCAAACATGCACATGCGCATTGATGATAAAGTGCCGTTTGTTATTGATGCTGTGTATGCGTTTGCGCATGGTCTTGACAAGATGTACAAAGACCTCTGTCCCGCTCAAAAAGGACTGTGCGCCAAAATGATGAAAAATTTCGATGGCAAAAGACTACGAGATATACTCTTCAACGTGAGTTTCACCGGAGTGACTGGATCGGTGAGTTTTGATCGCAACGGAAACGGGCCAGGGAGATACGACATTTATCGCCTGAAGGGCGGGAAATACGAAAAGGTAGCGTCGTGGGACGATAAGCTCTACGATGCAAAGAAATTGTACGATGGCGGCAAGAATGGGACAATTCCATTGTCGAGCTGTGGTTCTCCATGCCGTGCAGGCTATTACAGAAAGTTCGATTTTGAGGGATCGTGCTGCTGGACTTGCAAGCAATGCCAGGAGAATAACTATGTAAAAGGTGATTTGCCGTTTAGCTAAATACTTGATGAGTTACTGGTTTCTTATGATGAATCTTTTTTCAGGAGCTTCGAAACAGCGTACTGAATTGCTTATTCAGCAGTGCAAACAGGTTCAACGCAACCACAAGCATCAATTTCTTCCTTTTGCTATCACTTCTTTACCCTTGCTTCCTTTAACTATGTACTTTTGCTTGAGTTTTACTTGCGCAAAGGGAAAAGATGAATGTACGACTTGCTGCAAAAACTCAAATTAACTTCTTACATCGACACAAGACGTTCATACCTCTTATCTTATTTTATTTGCATGTTAACAAAACATAAATTCACATTTTTTATTTACTTCTCCAAAATATAGGCGACAGTGAAATCAAAATTTATACGTAAAAAAGAGCTTGATAAAGCAAAATCAAGTCAACACAAATAGGCCCTAGCTATGACCAAACGGAGTCCTCAGTCGACGCAATCTGCCAACTTGCACTGTGCGTCTTCAATTGAATACCACGCCCAAATTAACCTGATTCCTAAGCGGTCAATAACCAGACTACACTCATCTCAAGTCACTGCTTTTCTTTAATCCACAGATGGAGTGGCTTGCAAGGCTTGCAAACAAGGTGAACGGCCCAATCCCGAGATGACTGGCTGCGAGCCTCTGCCCCGACGCTTCATCGCCAGAAGTTGGGTCATTATGGTCATGGTGTTCGCTGGCCTCGGGATCATGTGCACAATATTTGTTGGCACATCATTCTTCATCAATAGAGACACCCCTCTCGTTAAGGCCTCAGGAAGGGAGCTCTCATGCGCACTCCTGCTCGGCTTATTGTCATGTTATATTTTTTCGTTCTTTTTATTGGCTGAGCCTTCTCTTGTAGTTTGCGCTATCCAGCGGTTTGGCCTGGGATTCTCATTCTGCTTGTGTTATGCGGCAATTCTGATCAGGACCAATAGGATTGCGAGAATCTTTGAGAAGAGCGAACGGTCTACAAAACCGCCGATTCTAATCAATCCGGCGTCACAAATCGCCATACTTGCAGTTTTTGTCAGCATCGATGTTGTCTTTGCTGGAATTGGCTTAGCAAAATGGCCGCCAGAAACAGTCCTTGCTTATCCAACAAACAAGGACGTATTGTTAATATGCAACATTCAAGGTTATGACCTAGTTTACGCGTTAACCTACAACACTTTATTAATAGCTCTTTGTACATTTTACGCGTTTAGGACGCGTAAAACACCCGCAAACTTCAACGAAGCGAGATACATTGGTTTCGCGATGTACACAACATGTATAATCTGGATCGCTTTTCTTCCCGTTCAGTTCGGAGTAAACAAAGACTACGCGACAGTAACCCTCAGTATTAACACAACACTGAACGCTACTACTCTTCTGTTATGTATTTTCGGACCTAAAGTTTACATCGTGGTATTCAGGCCCTCAAGGAACCTTCGAAGTAGGTCCTTAAACAGCTGGCGCTCTCAGGACACTGAATCACAAAACGCAAAAGGTAGGGAGTATCGCTCGCCGAGCTTCGACGTACCTTCGGATCACTGTAAACCAGTGATGTTTGACACAAGTTGTTCCGAGAGTGTGGTGTAGCTTATTTTGCGACATTACTATTCCAAGTGTGAAACTGTGATGTTAAGATGTGCTTGAGATTAAGAAGGCAATCTGAGTGAGAAGGGGTGGCGGGAATCAAAGGCAGTGGTTAAGTAGCCTGCATAACAGGCGTTACTGAGCCGAGCAAGTCATTATTTCTGAGCCGCGCGAAGAGCGTGATCCGAGCGCTGAGTGTGAGACGAGGAGTGGATTTTTTTTCTTTCTCCTCGTCTCGCACTCCGCTCTCGCGTCTCGTTCTTCGCGTGGTTCAGAAATAGTAACTCACTCGGCTCAGTAACGCCTGGTGTGCAAGCTAGAGGTTAAGTGACTGTCGGAATAGCATCCAGCTGGGGAGGGAGTGCAATAGCACCCCATCCAGGGTTGGGGGGATAATGCGAGTTCTAATTGCTTCATGCTACAGATACCTGGTAAAGCTCCAGCTGTGTGGCCTCTAGCTCAAGTGCGAACTGAAGGCTACATCGATCAATAGACAGTGCTTGATACAGCCAACCAGGGTGCAGTTTTTTAGTAACATTGGGCCATACTAAAGGACGTTATTTACTGGAGAGAATCTTGCATGCGATGTAACAACTCACCTTTTATTACCTTTAACAAACTAACCGTCTAATGTCAACTGCATGCTTAATTAACCCAGTAACAAGTGCAATCTGCATCATTAAATTATTGTAAACATCCTTCAACACAAATCTAATCTAGGTTATGCTAACATCCCCCTAATACTGTAACGTTGCTAATAAATTTGGCTGATACTTGCTATTAATCGTTACTAATGATTTGCTTACTTAGTGTCACTTTACTTGGAACTCAGTTTCTTCAAGAGTTTTTGTGCTAAAATTTGGAAATAGTGACAACAAAATTTAAGAAATACAGCAGTGGGGGGCTACTGACTTCCTCAAACAGGAGTAACTCCTAAGAAATGCCCTGCTCTTATGCCCTGAAAAAATGACAATATTCTACGTGCGCAATTGGTTATTTTCCTCTCGTCTCTTTTCTCTGTTTGTCCTTTCTTCCCTGACTCGTCCCCAGTCGACTTCATGTCGCGCGACGAGCGCGGCACGGGAGCGCGAGTTGTGATAGCAAGGGGGGATACCGACGAGTCAGCTTTCTTCCCGAGTCTCCGATAAGGATTCAGTTACCTCAAGGTCTCCGATAAGGATTAAGAGTCTCCTATAGGGTTACAGTTGTCCCAAAAGACATCCTCGGCTTAAAGACTGAATTCTGAAAACAAGCAACATTTTTGTTACTAAAACCATAAGGAACAGCCCCTGACATAATGTGCAACACACACAAAAACGTTTATGAGACCAAAAGCAGAAATCTTGCATGTGATTTGAGGTCAAGCTGAATTGCTACATATTTGCTAGGAAATAAACTAACCAGCTAACCGCTAACAGTTTTCTGCTCTCTCAAAAATTTTTTGATTTAAACAGTGTTGATGATGATATTCTGAGACGTCACAACGTTGGGAAACATCTTCCGAGGGAAGACCGAAAAAAATCCAAACTGACACAAACAATCCCAAATTTTTTTTCAGTCAATCACATATTGGGGTTTTGCTACTTCATCAGGGCGGCATTTTTATAGTCTTTCCTCAGAAGTCGCTTCTGTACAACAATAATATTAACAGTCACCTTTAAACAGTCGACTGCCGTTAGACCCGTGGTGTTTCGTTGGCTTGGTTTACGGTATAGATAACTTACTGATATACAGTGCTTATCGAAGCCCACCGGCTATTTCAGTCATCAATCGACTAAGAAATCTCATTCTGAATGGCGTAAAAATTGTTTGACACATAAAGTCACGTGCTGTTAACTCCAAAGTTGCCTAGTATGACTGGAAAAAAAATGCAAAACTTCGTCAGACGGGGGTCTCCTAAGAGAAATCATGGCCGTCTTCAACTTGCAAGGTAAGGAAAAACTGATGTGCAATCCTTGTTGTTTTATCTTTCAGGGCGAACGCCGTCGGAGAGTCAAATTACTGAAATGAGCAACAAAAGCAACACACCACAGCTAGGAAGAGATAACCATGCGATGGAAAATGGACATACGCAACACGAGGCTGCACTATGAGAACTGAAGCACGGCGAGCTCTGCGCACTCTACTGTAAACATCACACTCATATCATTGCACAGACGTTGTACATTCGTAATATTTCGTCGATAGCTTACGCAGGTTCTAACGGGGTCCAAAAGGGAAGGCGTGATAGAGCCCTCAAACTCCAAAATCTTTGCCGTGGATCAGAGCCCTGAGGCTGGTCTGTACACAAATTTTCGTTCTGGCTAAATGGCACCCTGGAGCCCTAATTTTTGTCTGCACCTTTTTTCCCAGAGCCCTGGAGCCCTAAAACCCTTTGTGATCCTGTTGTATGTAACGCTGTTGTCTTGTTGGAAATAACTTGAAACCTTTCAGGCCTCCACAACTCGCAGGAAACATTGTTGCGGAAAAATTGTTGCCCTAAATGTTTCTCCATATTTCACGCGCAGGCAGTTCGAGACAGCAGTTGTTGTGGAAGCAAAATATTACTGTAAAAAGATAATGATAATAAAATAAAGGAACATTTTTTTACTTCTAAAAGCAAATTTTGCTTCCGCAATAAGAACTGCTTGCAATACTTGTTTCAGTAACATTAGGGACCTTAAGCAATCACAACGGCAAGGAAAACGTCTTTGCAAAAAAAAACAGTTCATGTTATTTTGAACTTCTTCGCGATTCTTCAAATTCGTGCAATTTGTCTGTCGTGGCTCCACTATCCAGCAGCTGAATTTGGAGGTTTTCAATTTCATATAGAGAAAGGAAAATCCACCGTTGTGTGGTCATGTCATCCGTAAACCGAAAATTCAGTTGGTCATTTTATGTCGACGTGTTTACGTCGTTTCTACCGAAACGTAGAAGGCACGCGCCGTGGTTGCTTAATATAGGCGGTTTCCCGGTTTTCAGGAGGTCTTTGAACCCTGGCTAGATTAGGAGGCACTGATGTAACTGATGCGGAAAGATAATTGAGGAAACAAACGTTTTTACCGTTTAGCCTAGCTAGAAACATGTTTCGGAAATTCTCGGAAGCTAAAAGGTGTTGTTTAATCGTATAAAAAAAATTTCTGCATTCCAGAAGCAATTTTTGCTAAACGTTTCTTTGATAAATAGTCACATTAGAAAATACCAATGTTTCCGCAAAAATGATTCCTACTTCAGTCAGCGCAGGTCTTAGAACTCGAATAGAATACGAGCAATCCCTCTTTCCGGTCAGGAATAGTCAAGCCAGAAGAACAAGTGAAGGCGATGTTTTTGTTGCTCGAGTAAACCTGAACGTAACAGCAAGATATTTACATTATAGTTTCGCGACGCTTCTCTTCACAACCACTAAGAACTCCAAACCATACTAACACACATTCGTGGAGACGAGCCTTTCACGAAAGGTTATAACTGGATGTTAATGTTAAAGATGTTTCATTTCTTAAAATAAGGTGATACCGTAGAATTTTAAGGAAAAAAGAACAATGTTTTAAGAAATTAAGAACTAGAAAAGTATGTGCAATTTCTATATGAATTATTCAGTATGGTGTAATTTTAACTTATTCAGTATAGAGCGGTCAAAATTCATGTTGTGCAATGTTAAAGTCACTTCCATGGAATGTATATACAAGGACTAGAAAGGTTTGTGAAATAACTTATTCAGCGTACAGCAGTTAGAATTTACATTGTGTGTCGTGAAAATACCACGTAAAGGATTTCATAGCATAGCATGAACTAAGTGTCATTAGAAAGTTCGACTCATTAAAAAACTTTAAAAACACTTTGACAGAATAAGCATCGGTTATGACAACTGCCTTTGATTCAGGATCTGATTTGAAATCAAGTTGGTGGATTCCCGAAAATTATTTATTAAATAGATTGCACGGTAAAATTGTGGACAAGGGAAGCTTGCTTATTTTTCCCAGGTTCTTTGCAACTTATTTACTCAAGTAAACAACAATTCAGTAATTAATTAATGATTTACATTTAATAATTTACACCCATTTCACACTAGACCTTGCATATGTGAGCTGCAGCTCTTTAAAAAAACAAACAGAGATGCAGACACAGACACTGTGTTTATGTAACGGTATTCTCTTGTGAAAAAGGCCAGTTGACAAACATCCTTTCCTAATAACCAAAATCCTTATCATCAGCTTAATGACTTGGCATCCTTAATTCATGAGCTTCCCTTGTAATATTCACATTCCACGTACATACAAGTGTATGACTGAAAGGTGATGCTAACAATTGTACCTTCTCTGTATCTTCAATAGATATTTGGAAAAAATAAACAAATCATCACAAAACATCTTGAATAGACAACATCCCATCCCTTATTTTTGGCTTTGAACCAGAGCACTTTCTTCCACAATTTCATCATCATGTTGTGTCCCATAAACAACCCATTTGCCATTCTTGACAACAGGCAACTTAGGGAGTGGGGGAAGAGAGTTGTCTCTCAGTTCAACGTATGCCATACTAGGGAATGTGGACCTCGGTGGGTTGGGAATTTTTGTAATTTGAACAAAATTTCCATATCTGTCCTTGTATCTGTCCTTCAGAGTGCTGTAAAGTTTCTCCATTGCTTCCTTGTCCTATAACAAATTAACAAGGCTGAAGTTTATTACCATGACGACAGACTGGTGTTGTGACAGAATTTCTACTATAGCTTATGTCGATCTCCAACTCTTGAAGAAGAATACTACCAAGAGAGTATTTCTTCCAAATTGAAATTTGTTTGCAACCAGTGTTGACAGTCTGAGGGAATTAAATTAAAGGCAGCAACAATATTACCCATAAGTCGGTAAATTGTGATCGTCCGGGTGAGTGTAGTCCTGGAACGACTGTTTGAGGTGACATTGACTGACATTTCGACAACCTTAGCGGAAGTCATCATCAGAGTCAAGTGAACTGTGAATCCTCAGTAGATGTTTTAAGTCTCTGATCGTTGTCCTGATTGTTCGACGATCTCGTGATGTTATTGGTCATCTATCAGTTAAGCTGTGATGTTATTGGCGGAGAAGACTGTTAAACGTGATTGGTGCATTTTGATCCGCCTTGTTAGTCAAATGTCCGTTGGTCTATTGTTAGTCAAATAAGTCGGTTTGTCTATTGTTTGT
>Ga0126336_10000338_pt1 | contig 17659 bp, 19 predicted proteins | sample SidCmetagenome_FD_92530 | JGI IMG/M metagenome (GOLD analysis project Ga0126336, IMG submission 92530) | Coral microbial communities from El Islote,Puerto Morelos, Mexico - Siderastrea C C metagenome | ecosystem: Host-associated > Invertebrates > Cnidaria > Coral | place: El Islote,Puerto... | reverse complement strand
CACGATAAAAAGCCTACACCCACGCTACAACCTGCCCCCGCCCATGCTGCTTCCAACTTTCTGCATCGCGCATCTTTTTTTTTTGTCTCTGTCGCAAAGGTCACTTCCGTCAACTTCAATTCTGTCCCCAAAGATGCCTGTTCCTCCGGAACATTCAGCAACAACGAAGCAGCTTACTCCTCAAACACAAATCACAAAATATTCACATTGGGAATCTTTTTGAACTCTTTTGGGTCAGCGACAGCCTTCAACGTCAGCATCCTTCCCAAATTCATCCTCTGATAAAAGAGACTGCAAATCTGTTGAATCAGAATCCAGAACGCCTGCTCTCTGCAACTAGCACCAACATCAATGCACAATGTGCACGTAATCTGTCCCTTGTGTGCTGGCTCCTGATATCTTTTATCCATCCTTTTCCCTATTGGACAAAAGTGCACGGCACACGTGACATACCGCTCGAAGTGTTCCAATCCAACCATGCCTTCTCCTTCCACCAAGAAAATTGCATTTTCACGATGCCGCTCGAAAATGGCACGAAACGATTGAAGCATTGACGTATCGCTTTCAAAAAGTCCTTCACTCCCACAAACAACCAGAAATTTTTGTCCATTCATCGCCTTCATTTCATATTTAAGGTAGCTCCCACTGACTCGAACACCACTGCAACCCAAAGCAGATCCAAGCTCTTTAAACAGTTCCTGTCGCTTGTCAGGGGTTTTCGACAAACCTGTCAAGTGAATCACGGAACCTGCGAGAGCATGCAAATAATAATTTTCCAGCCCGATCCTCCTTGCAAAGTCACGGACCATCTCAAAGACAGGCGTGCTTTCGGTGCTTGACTCCGAACCTACAAAAATTTCACTTATCATACCCAATAGCTCATCTTGCTTTCCTTTTCCGACATCACCACTGTCACTGTCACTAGAAACCGAAATGCTCGAAATGCCTGCTGCTACTTGCTCCAGTTTGCCTTCTTCTGCTTCATTCCGTGGAACCACATCTTCTGGTATCAATTCTTTCTTCTGACCTTTCCAACCACCCCAAGAATCCTCATCTCTGTCTGGTTCTCCTTCTGGCTCTGGTGGTTGATGTCGCGGTGGGTCTCGTCCTACTGGAGGTGGTGGGTGTCGTGGTGGTGGTAGTGGTGGTTGTGATGGAGACGGCGGTGGCAACGATGCTGACAGAACAGAATGACCAGACTTGTCCTCACCCTTCCAACCAGACTTGTCTTCACCCTTCCAATGACTCCACTCACGCTCACTGTACCAAGACTGTCGACAGCTCCAAGCATCTCCTCCATCATTGGGGCCTTTTCTTGCTGGGTTACTACCCCACTGGCGCTGGCGTGAACGACTCCTCGCTGTTTCATGAACGGGAGAGGCGGTTGAAGCTGGCAATCTGCTCCTGTTGTCTCCTGTGAAACCTCTGTCTTCTCCGCAATTCTGGTTGTATGCCCAAGGCAATGGCCACCAGCCATTCCTCTCCCACATCTCTTTCTTGCTATCCTGGTGCCAGGAAGGATCTCGATTCTCACGACAGTCCGGTGCATACCAGCCATCTGAAGACCAGTACTCCCATCGTTTTCCTCGTGTTCCTTCTCCCCAATGCCATTCTTCTGACATGGCGTCGATCTAGTTCTGAATGCAGGACAGAAGTGCAGATAAACAAAATCCGAATGAGATGTTTTTTTTTGCGGAATCACTATAGAAATCTTTTGCTCTTGAAGAAAAAATCAACTTCCATCTGCTCCTCACTCAAATCAGATTTGAACACTCATCATACATCCAGCATGCAAGACAAAAGACCGTGAACAAATGATGAAAATACGATATGCGTACTAGACCCTTCAATATACTTTCCATCATCAGGCCAAAATGTAAGCTAAAAAAACAATCCTACTGCACAGATACCACAGTCGAACATCATGGCTAACCACTTCTGTACTCAATTCAATTCTTGCACATTTCCAAAGAAATGCAGAGCGCCTACTGTTGATGCCTCGCCTCGTGATCACTGCGCAAGCCGACAGGCACCATGAGAAGCCTGCTCGGATGAACCAACGCTTTCCGGCATTCGTTAACATGCACAAAAGTAAACAGCGCTCTCCTGACAACTTTGCTCGACTGTGATCAACAACCATTTTTTCTTTTTGGCGAGCGAGAAAAAAAGTACACGCTGTGCGCTGCAATTCTATGGATTCCCTACGAGTTTGGCAGTTTCAGCAAACACTTTTCGAATCTCTGCTCCACACATTCCAGTTGCCCAATCCACACCTTCAAAGAGCAAGAAACCCACGGGTGCTGCCACTGTCAGGCATCACATGCTTCAATATTTCATTTCTGTGATTGCCGAGAGCCATTGAAGACAGATCCTGGTTCAAATCTATGCTGGGATACAGAATCCTGCACATTTGGTGGATCAGAATATAAAACACCTGAATTCTTGCCTCGGCATCAGCCTTCAGGCCAATAGTACATTCGGCCTTCTGTTTCTGCAAAGACTTCGACAAATCTTCCGTCGAAAAAAAATGCACTGAGCTTGATATGAAATGTTCAAAAGATTCGTCATCACCCAAGTCGTTTCCATCCAGGACAAAGATTGCTCGTCCTCTCCACCCGTGCCCAGGTTTGTAGTCATTGAAAACACTCCAGAAAGACTGGGTCATTTTTTCCACATCCTGAGACATAGACAATGACCAATGTGCCAGGACGTCATCACCGGATCTACTCACATATTTCCTGTAACTTCCCTTTACTGAAACGGCGGAAAGTCGCAAAGTCCTGGCCAAAGCATCAACAACGCCCTGAAAATTACCTGTGAAACGAATCACTGACTGTGAAAGCACATCAAAATAAGGCCCCTCCACACCAACCTCCTTACAAAAGTCAAGAATCAAGTCCAGGGCCGTCTGCTCGCCAGACATTCGTGCCATGACATCCTCTACACTCTTCAAAATGTTCTCTTTTTTTGATGCAAGCAATTTCTCCTCATTTTTTTGATCGGCTTCTTCCTCCTCACCTTTCCAATAGCCCCTGGAATTCCAGAAACTCTCATCACCTCTGTCTCCTGGTGCTGGTTCTGATGGTGGTGGTAGTGGTCCTGGGACTGGAGGAGGTGGCGGTGGCAGTGGCAATGATCCTGACCAAACAGAATGACGAGACTTGTCCACACCCTTCCAATGACTCCACTCACTGCGGTAAACAGACTGTGAACACTGCCAAGCATGATGCTCACCCCACTGATGCTCATGTGAACGACTCCTCGCTCTTGCACCAACAGCTCCTTTATCCCAAAAACTCCCTCCTGCTTTTCCTGGAGTCCGAGCCGAATTCTCTCGCCAGGGATGATTTGGCCAGGGATTTTGCCTATTTGGCCAACTATCTCTGGACATCTGGCCGTGCTCATTCCATCTCTGTTCCCAACCGTCTTCTTTGTGCCAATGTGCATCATGACCATAGTCACCAGCCTGGCCTGGATACTGGGCCATGTTCCACCATGCTTTTTCTGCCCTTTCTTCTTTGCCATACCATCCATCAGACATGGCGTCAATCTAGTTCTGAATGCAGGCACGAAATCAGAGAAACAAATAGGAAATGTCATTTTCCGCCATGTATAATAACATGATTGATGCCTATTTTTAACACCAGCTGTCTCCTGAAAAAAAAAACGTGTCATCTGCTCCTGAGTCAAATCGGATTTGCACACTCATCATACATACAGCATGCCAGCCGAAAGTCCGCAGCACGTGACGAAGATAAGACATGCCTACTTGACCCTGCAATAGACATTCCTTCATCAGACCAAAATGTAAGCTCAAAACCAATCATCCCGCACACAAACTACAGACAAGTATAATTGCCAACCACTTCTGTACACAATCAAATTCTTTCACATTGCCAAAGAAATGCACAGCGCTTACTCCTCGAGCCTGGCCTTGTGATCACTGCTCAAGCCGACAAGGACCATGTGAAGCCTGCTCGAGTGAACCAACGCAGTCCAGCATTCGTTGACATGCACGAAACTCAATACAACCCTCCTGACAACTTTGTTCCAATGTCATCAGCAACCTTTTTTTTCCTTTTGGCGAGCGCGCAAAAAAGTACACGCTGTGCGCTGCAATTCTATGGATTCCCTACGAGTTTCACACTTTGTCTGCTCAACAGATTCCAGTTGCCCATTCCACACCTTCAACGAGCAAGAAACACAAGGATTGTGTCACTATCAGTGATCACACGCCTCAATATTCCAATTCTGGGATTGCCCAGAGCCGTTGAAGACAGATCCATGTTCAAATCTATACTGGGATACAGAATTCTGCAAATTTTGTGGATCACAATCCAAAACTCCTCAAGACTTGCAGAGGCATCGGCCATGACGCCACGAAGTGCGTCTAGAGCACTGTCACGTTTTGACGCTCCAAGTCACCACAAAACAGTGTGCTCAGCTCTCTTCCGAAAAAATTGTTCTGGTTCCTACTTGCTAATAGTTGCACTACCATCACCAGAAAAACATTCTCATCCATGTGAGCATTTGCGCTCACACGCAACGTGCACCGGATAGGATTGACCGTCAAAGCCTGTATGTGCCTCAAAACAACAGGTACATTCACCGGTCCTCTTGTTCCTCTTTTTATCTCTGTTGCAAGACGCTGGCTCGAACTGATGTGAACTGCCGTATCGATGAAAGTGTCGAAAGCGGCCGTTGCTTGCAAAAGATGCCCCTCTAGCAAAAAAAACCAACAACCTTGAGCCTCCGTCCACAACGCATCAAACTTTCTCCTCATCTTATCGAGGTCATGAAAATTGTCATTGCACAGGTGAAGCAGGCTAAAGTTTCGGTCTGTCCGGCTGGTAAACTTCCAATAATTACCCTTTTCGGTATCAAGCTCGCAATTCAATGCCTTGGCAATGCCACAGACCAAAGTAGACTTTCCGCTATAGGGACATCCGGTGATGCGAATGACGGACCCTGCAAAGACAGGCAAATAGTCTGCGACCTTTATCTTTGCCACAAACCTGCCAAACATCTCCTCAGCTCTCGGATAGTCCCGTGCTTTTGCAGCTCGAGCAAGAATGCTCTGTATGATCCAAAGGATTTCCTGCTGCGAGAGCTCCCCACCTATCACCATATTTCTTGAATCCACGCTGTGACCATGCCTTCTCCAAGGAGCATCACGTAGGGCACGTGAATACATAGACGATTGCGGCTGAGGTGACCGACTCCTGCATCCTTTTCTTGATGGACCCATACCAGTGACAAGCCAACCCACTAATCCGAAACAAGTGCAGGAGAGCAATGCGTCCGCTATGAAACCTTCAGCCCCTGTGCAACAGGCCATGGCATTCGCACAGAGACACTGAGTGTGAGAAAGCAATGCGCTAATGAAATCTGACAACATTGTGAAGACATTATGCCAAGTGTGATCCACTGCAGAAACCTCCAGAAAGAAATCCAGCTTCCGCTTGAGACAAAGGCTCTCCCAGGAAACAATCAAAGACATGACGAACATTTCATCCAAAGATCGTCCTGTCATCCTAATTCTAATGTGACACATTTCTTTCGTTACTTCACATATGGAAAACAAAGGACAAAAATCATCTCTCTTCAGACGAGAAAAGCATCTCACCGCTCTCCAACAAACGAGCACAGATCGCACAGCGAGCATGCCTCGCCTTCCTGTTAGTCACTATCTGTCACATCATGCAGACCACGCCCAGCCTGCAACAGTTTACTCATCAATTCACACACAACTCTTTTTGCAAATCCCCGCAAATCTGAATTCTGGTTCACTCAAAATTTCTACCAATCACAGCTCCCCCTCTCAGTGGATACTCAACGTCTCTTGCATATGTGCTGTACAAACTTAAACACCAAATCTAGCCCTGCATCTGGAACCTACTCTTTTTGCATCACTGTCCTTGCATGACGTTGCTCTGTGAAAATCCATCTGTGCGATGGCACTTCTCTTTATTCTAACTCAAACAAACAGACGGCACTGGTTCTACAACATCAAGGATAGAACGGGAAAAAAAAATGAATCAGCCGCAGCACTACCCAGTTCGGTGCCGCTGACAGAGATGCATGCCATGTGATTGGCCACCCAAGATGCAAGGCGAGTAACAAATCACACAAACTCCTTCGCAGGCTTCTTGAGCTATGTTCCTCCCTGTCTCGGGTGCAATGTGCGCACTGACACACGGAGATCCTCCGAATTCAGGCAGGTGATGTCCCTGCACTGAGTGCACAAAAAGGTCTCTTTGCGGTGCGTGATATCTAGGGTACACAATGCGCCCCGAATAAAAGGGGTACTCCCACTGCAGTGGAAGTGAACCTGTCCCCTCCCAGGGATCCCCACACCAATTAGATTCGTGTACGCGCTGGGCAACAGAGATAGGCCCCTGTCTGACGCCCCTCTGCTCTTTGAATGTGAAACTGCAATTCGACTCAGCTCCGACCGATGGAGACCATGCCACCGACTCCCGTCCGGCATTCAAGAGAGCCAACCGTTTCTCCACGTCTTCAAGCAGCTGCTGCAGTTCGGCCACAGTAAGGTGATCAATACAAAATCTGCGTGCCGACATACATATTACGAGCAACTCTCCCTCTCTGGACAAATCAGCTTACCTGATATTGATGCACAGCTGAGACTCAAAGACTTAGTGTCAAGGCATCAACACAGCCAGCTAGCTCAAAACAGATGATGAGAACATTAATACAAACCTCAATATGCCTACCTCTTTTTTCTGCTCTGCTACAGCTTACCCTTTAGCGATATGACACCAACGGCAACAACGAGAATTCACTGGTCATTCACTTGGGCCAATAACAACAAAACACACTGCATGCGAGCAGGCATTTTTGTTTGCACAAACTGTAAAAAAAAATATAAAAAAAACTCAGCATACTTCCATGCAAGACTCCGCTCACAACCAGAATTTTGAATCCTCGATTACCCACCCAACTGGGCTCACTTTCGCCTCTGGTCTCTCTGGTCTGCCAACCAACCAAACTCACAGCCACACACTCACCGCCTTAAAACAGATGACGCCAGCTTTCGTTCAAATCATTCTTACACATTTTGCAGTCTTGCAAAGCTTTCGTGCATGCCTCTACACTCATCTCTCGTCAAGCACACATGTCCCTATTGCAATTGTCAACACCGCCGACCTGGCTCCTTTTTCTTGCCACAATCTGTTCGAACCTTTGCAAACTACTCTCGGACCAGAACTTTACATCTCAAAATTTCCAGGACCCAATCCCGTCCCAGGCCACTTCTATGCCACGGGGATACTGCTTCACAGCATCTGGCTGGCCGACTTTAATGAATGAAGGCTCGCGTAATGCTAGGCACAACAAGTAAAAGTGTAGTCTCATGCAAGCCATGCCACCTTTCTCGTTCAAAGCTTTTCCGACCTCCTGCAACACCTGCTTTTCGCAATCCTGCCCACCGCAATTCCACATCCTTTCCAATGCGTCAAAGTCGAACATCTTTGGGCTACAATCCAAACTAACCATCGTCTCACGCACGTCCAGGGATGATTCGGAAACTTCAGGTGACATGAAGATAGCCTGCACCCATGGTTCTACAATTTCTCTGCTGGGGCAGGGATGACCTGCAAGAAAGCGCCTTAGTTTTTTTCTTGTTTCAGCAAAGATAACCTGGTCCACATCATCTACATCCAATCTTTCACCTCCACTTCCAGAGCTGAAGTTGCTGCTGTCATCATCCGAACTGCCCAAATCAGAGAGCATGTTTCTTCCATAATCATCTTTGAGCCAAAAACAAGCACTGGTATACAAGAAAAAAAAGATGTCTCAGTCACTACATCCTTTCAAGTACACATAATGCTCTCACACAGCTGCAACTGTTCACATTTTGGCACTTCAATTCGTTGCAAAACAATCTGCACCAGATTCTAGACTAAACTAATTATGATGCAAAAAAAAATCTTCCGCCGACTGCGAATTACTACACAGGAACAAGGGCGATCAACTAGGCAAATATGAAATCAGGCAACTTCAGATTTCGAACTGCCGCACGTGCTTCCGGGGTCAAATTGGTATTCTTCCTAAGAATTGTTTGACTTCGACCAGATCGAGGTCCCGCCCTGCGACGCTCAATGGTTGCAAGACCCAAACTCTGTGCCAATCGACAAACCTTTTCCCACTGCAGGCAATTCAACTTCCGTTGACTCAGACCTTGACGACCCCAACTTGGACGCCTGCAACCCTGAAGGGTTAGCTCATTCTCCCAAGGAAGAACTTTGAAGACTTCCACTAGCATCTCTTCTTCGTCGGTCAAAGGTTTGCCAAGGGAACTCGACTGTATGAGAGACCCACACATGCCGACCTCGCCTGCCTTTGCTTGGTGCTTTACTTCCGTTTCGAACGCGATCACGTTCAAGTAATATGCGGCTTCAGTAAACTTCACCAGACCCATGCACACACTCAGACCTTTCACTGCCGTGTCAACAGTGTAGCGCTCATCCACCAAGTCAGCCAAATCTACGTGCATGGGACCGACATCACAGGGCTCGTCACACCAGCGGAAAAAATCACATCCCCGCTCTGGATCACCTCAAAAAAAAAACAAGAATGGCACACTCTCTTTGGTTAAAAGACTCAAAACGAACCCTTCACTTTAAGCACAGCCAAGGTACTATGGTTGACACACGTCCAATAATGCCGACCAACATTCTTTTGTGATTGTTTCGGTCCTTTCCGTTTAAGTTGCTTGAGGACAACAGGTTCCTGACATATGCATACTGCCGGAGGATCTCTTGGATCCCCACGTGGATCGGTCATCCTGTGCCTCACACCTCCTTCTGCTCCACTGTACATGAACGCCAGATACCGCAGGGACTCCCGCTCGATGTGATCAAGGGCAGCCAAGCTGCCAATCCACTGCGAGTGCTTGGAGAAATAATCCCTCACAGCTGACCTGTGGCTCATGCACATCTTCTGTCTTTCGAAATGATCGTGCACATGTTCCACGCGCGTGGCCGCATCAGTGCTCAAAGATAACTGCCGTTCCACACTGGCCGGACCGAACAATCGGAGGGAACACTCAATCACTCCACACAAGAACTCACGCAGTGGAACTATAGATCCGATCTCCAGCCACCGACAAGATTGAGCATGAGCTACTGTGTATGACCAGCCTTGCAGAAAGCCCGTGGACCTCACTTTCATGACCCTTCACCACAGAAAGAGACTGCCACATCAAACTCAAATCAAACTAACACGCACACTGACAAAAATAAAATCATGACCCAGTCACATGCCCTTTGCGCAGAAAAATTTGCGCACGACATCTTCCTGACCCATCATTGACATTGCAGCTTGCGTCTTCTCAATCCTATTTCCAAGATCTGAAGCCAGAGATCGACTGATCCCGTTGCCGGTTCGCAAGGGAAGCAAAGTCGAGGGTGCGATGTGCTGACCAGTGTTTGTGTTGCCACTGGCAGCGTAACCAGGATCAAAAAAACTAACCAACTCCTCAACTACCAGGTAAATATAACCCTGGTTCTGCTTCAGCTGCTTCACAAATCCGGCAGTACTGCCACCATCGAATAACAAATGCTCTCCTTGCGTCTCGCTGTTGTGAGCCAAGAATGGGAAGCGCTCCAAAACCTTGCAAAAAACACGATTGATGAGCTCTTGTTGCACGGGCGTTTTCTTCGAGCCTGGTGCTGCAATTCCAAGAGATGGAACACGAGGAAGAATCTTCAAACTAGACTTGATGTGCAGTTCCAGATCCTTGCGCAGACTTGCTGCCTTCATGGTCTCGAAGACCTGCTTCACCAGTTTGTCTGGAAAACCCGTCACCCTCGAAAGGCAGAACAGAGCAACCTCTACTGGAAGAGCATTCATCCTCGGAGGCAAAGGCCTTGCGCCTGCAGCTTCCAAGTCGTCCTTGCTTTCACGCAAATGATCAATTTGTGCAAAGCATTGGTTCAGGCACCTCGCATCATCTCGGCACTCCGTGAGAGGAACATCGCAGAAATCCTTTGCCGTTGGCCAGTTTTCCGCTGGACCGCGGAGCCTCACGAGCAAGGGCCTTGCGTAATCCGCTAACAAAGGATCGACACCATGGAAATCGTCCAACTCATTCTCGCACAGTGACGCCTGTGGGTTTTCTGGCAGATCTACTGCATTTTCTCCTGCCCTTCTCTGGCCACCTACGTCCTCCTCATCGTTGACAACTTGGGTGGGTGAACAACTCCTGGATGGGCTGCGCCTAGGTGACGCTGCCGAGATGCCAACACCACTGGCTGCTACAACTTGCGTTGGTGAAACCGATGCACAACTCCTAGGTGAGCTGCGAATAGGTGACCATTCCAAGCTCAAAGGAAGACTGGTTGATTCAGAACTCCTAGGTCGTCTGCGCCTAATTGCATCTGTCCAACTGCCCGGCCAGTATTCTGGACCTTCCCCGCCAAAATCCAACAGGCTTCTTCGAGGGCTCCTACTTCTGTTGTCACTCCCGCTCCAATCAGGTGCCTCTTCATTCTCCTCCGGCCAATGGCACACGGCAAAAAAGCAAACTCACCACAATCCAATCCAAAAATAAAAAAAAATCACACACTCCCGTATATACTGTCCACATAAACACACCGCTCTTGGTAAAGTAACAAAAACCGCATCTTGCATAATTGCCCTTCCCCCGCTCAAACATCCCAAACAGCCTGGCGAGATCGAGGACAGACTGACGCACTTGCTCCTTCCATACATGTCATGGCCGAAAAGTTATCTCGCCAGCTTGAACCGTAAAAAAAAACACTGCTCCGGCGGAAAGAGACAAGCCTTGCTGCTTGTGTAGCCATGATCACAACCGCGATCCTTTTTGTTCCAACACATCCCCCCAATAGGATATACTACCGGATGCCAACGGATCCCAAGCATCTCCCTAAACTGTACAAGTTCGAAACTACCATCCAATAGTTGAGATGGGCAACTCACTGCCTCGTTAGATCAGAGAGTATGCGGCGCTCAGAGTGACGGTGACTCTCGCGAACAGCACGGACTACATCCCCATGCTGCCCCTTGAAGTAGATCCTGTGCTGCAAGCCACCTTCTGAAGTCACGAACTCGTGTTTCTCTGCATATTTGCAATCTTGATGCGTGATGCAGTAAGAGTAAAAAACGAGAGAAGCTGGCGGCTGTCTTCCTGACCTCAACTTTGCTCTCCTGCCATCTTCCTCGAGGTAACGAGCCACAAGACTTGCGCATACATTTTTATTGGCGCAATCCAGCTCATTATAACGGAAACTGCAAACTTCTTGCCACGCCATCTCCCTTACGACTTCACTCGTGCCCCGTGCTGAGGTCATGCATACAAACTATCCATTGTCTGCACTCAATGTTCAGAAGGAAAAACCGAAAAAAAAAAAACACATACCACCTTGCTGAATCCCTTGCGACTCGCTCTTTTGCCCACAGATCTAGCAGCTCATCGAACAAGTCGTTCGACTCTTCATTGGATTCATGTATAATGACAACCATATTAACATTCACAAAAGTCCAAATCACTCAAGTTACTGTTCTTCACGTCCTTTTCTGTGCTACATACTGTACATAAATCGCGAATAGAGTTTCTTCGCACTCAAGCATCCGCGAGGAAACGAGTCTCTGCTTCCTCTGGCACCTTCCTGCAAGACGCATGTGGACTCGAATCAACCAATTTCCTTTTCTTGCTGGCCCCCTCCTCCGCCTTCCAGGCAGACATGAGCTCATGAGCCACAGACTGTGAGGGTGGCCTGTCTTGTTTGGAGATGTTCTGCACTAATCTACCGAACTTGTATTTCTGTGCCTCTTCCAAGGTCACTCTGTACTTCTGTAACTGAATAAGCGCTTTGAACTTCTCACCGTAATCTGAACTGTTGAGTTCCAAAGAAACGCCTTCCAGAAAGTCAAGCCTCTCTGTCTCCTTACCCGGCTGCAATGATTCGCTTCGGCACACCTCATTCAGATGCCCTTGGTTTCCTTCTGTTTCGCCCGAGTGGGCAACTGGAATCCACATCTGCAAACACTGCTGGCACAACGTGCCCACTGCCCCTGTCTTGCCCACCATCAGATGATACACCAAAGATCCGATCCCGTGTAGACGAGACTCTTCCAAACTCACTGCATCCTTCATGCACCAACACAAGGCCACCACCTTATCCTCCAAGGTTCCAGCCGAAAGATTTTCAACGATCCGTCTCAGCATGTCAGTCCGCTCATCTGCTCCATGGCTCTGGGCTCCAGCCGAGGCTGCGCTTTCCAACGACATCAGATCTGCAACTCTACACACGCAGACACGCGCTTGAAGCCATGATGCGATCAGACTGTAACAGAAAAAACTGTCTAGGATACACAATTCACACGCATTAGAACCGCTCTCATTCATTCCCACAGCACCACTCACTGCCTACAATCCTGCGGACAAAATGGCACAAATCCGAAACTCCTGGCCTAAATGCTACCCTCTTCCGAAGATAATAATAAACATCATGGCAAAGACCCTGGCAACTCCTTCTTTTACCCCCACATGACTGAGCTCATGTGTTCCGTCATTTGACCCATTAGACATACTGTACATAAATGGCAGGCACAAGTTTTGTGGAACTCAAGAATCGGCAACGAAAAGATGGTCTTCTGCCTCGGCCAATTTCCTTTTCTTGCTGGCCCCCTCCTCCTCCTTCCAGGCGGACATGAGCTGCTGAGCCACAGACTGTGACGGGGGCCTCTCTTGTTTGTAGATTTCCTGCACCAATCTACCGAACTTGTACTTCTGTGCCTCTTCCTTGGTCACTCTGTACTTCTCCAACTGCACCAAAGCTTTAAACTTGTTGCTGTAGTCGGAACTGCTGAGCTGGGAAGAAACACCTTTGAGAAACTCAAGCCTCTCTTTCTCCTGCTGCCGATCCACAGCTTCTCCCTTCAAGGGTGAGCCAGGCATGGGACCCGACACCTTACTCTGCTTGGTTTGGCCCTGGCGCCTTTTGAATCTCTCCACAAAGGCCTGGCAATCACGAAGCAAATCAGTCCATGCACCCTCGGAAGGACAGCTGGATTCATCGAACCTTTTCCGCTGCAGTTCCATCTGTGCCAAACGCTGCGACAAGCCTACTGGCTTCTTCTTCGTATGCTCCACCAGCTCTTCAAAATATGGCGATGAGTGGTTCTGAAGCAAAGCAGCATAGGCCATGTGACTGCAGCGTCCTCTTTCCCCTGCCAACAAGCAGGTGCACCTCTGCCTACTCAGTAATGGCTCTCCGCCCTTCATCACACACACCATGCAAAGGGTCATTAGCAACTCATGAATGCCTGTCAAAGAAAGTCGATCAAAGTGATCAGAGTGCCAAAGACCGCACTTCGACTTCTTCAGGAAATCACTTGCCTTACACAAAGACTCGCTTGCCAAAGTTAGAAAATCTAATTTCATCTGCTCCTTCCCAACAAAAATAAAAAAAGCCAGGTGACTTTTTCAGGAGGGCCATTTGCGCTCGCAAGCAGTGAGACCATGAACTCTGCCATCTCTGCCTTCACCTGAAAGTCTGCCAGAGAAATAGGCATCACGAAGACTTTGTCGAGATTCAAACTATCCACATCCTCAAAAATGACGACATTCCCAGGCGCTGCTTGAAAAAAGCTCCTGGCTGGTGGCACCCGCAGCTGAAAATCCCTCAGCACTTTAATCCGGCTTGAACTGATAGGCTCTCCGCTCACAATGCGAGATTTCAAATGTTCGAAGCAAGAACTCCGCTCTGGCTTCAGGCTGCCCAATTTGTCATCAACAATTTGCATCACGGCTTCCAAGACTTGGGCAGGACTCCGCTTCAAATTCTGCTTCGCGAGCCCTTCCTTAATGACCTTGCTTTCAGCCTCACAAGCTGCACTGATGCTGTAGGATGAGCACCCAGGTACAGCCTCATGGAAACAAAAAACCACTGGTGGATGCTGCCAAACTCAGTTGCTAGCAAAACCAAACACAAACGACTTCCATGCGCTCAAATAATTCCTCCTATCATTGCTACTCCAACGGATTTCACAACACATGAACCGATTTTACATTGCAAACAGGCAACCTGATTGCCCCCCCGCTTGACACCCATCCTGGTAGGCGAGCAGTGGGTCCAACTGTGACAGGTCCACATCTTATCTGATTCCATGTAAAAGACATTCTGCTGCAAATAGTCTATCAGACCGAACTCTTTCAGATCAGCCAATCTGCCCATCATAGACTCGATGTACAGATGGAAGAGAGAATGGCTCCAATGCAAGGCTATCACGGCAAATTGCACATGATGGCTCGCCCAATCCCTCAATCCTGCTGAGCAAGAAATCTTCGCATCCTTGATCTTGCTCAGCTCCTGCTTCACGTCCAAGAAGCAATGCACATCGGGTAAACATTCTGCCAATTCCTCCTTTCCACTCAGACCCTGGTCTGTGTGGATCTGGTGGGACAATTGAACTAAGTCCAGTCCTTGCTGCCGATAGTACTGCAGCACTGTGTTCATGAAGCACGTTACAGGATGCGTGATGTGCTTTGGTGTCACTCCGTGTGCAATGACCCAAAGACAGGACCTCGGAATACCTGAACCATCCCACTCATTGCCATGGACGGCCAATGTCCAGAAACCCCAATCATTGAAGATTTTTTGGACGACATCCAGCACAAGAATCAGTGGTTTTCTGACATGTTGCTTCTCCAGAACATAGTCCAAATCCTTGGCAATCAAGACGGACTGGGAGAAACATGAAACGTCCAGAAGCATTTCCTTCGCAATTTTCAAAAAACAATATAATAAAAAAATCTGCACACAACCATAGCTCCAAAACACTGATCTGAACCTCTTATGCATGAACACGCAGAGTCCATTCTCCTCGTGCAAAACCACCCAGTTTCGATCCTTCGTGTTCTTCAGAGTCTCCATCCATTCAATGAATTTTGGATCAGAGTCGATAAGAGATTGAGGTACCAGATTACCATCCCTTAATCTCTTTCTCCGTGCCCGCTGCAGAGATACCTCGCTGGGCAATTCTCCACCGATCTCACCCTTTTCGTGTAGATCAGCATAGACTTGCCTAGGTGGCTTCTCTCTGGTCAGGCGACATGCGATTTCCCTTTCGACCACATTGTTGCCTCGCACAGTCTTCACATCTTTGGTGTGCTCACCTTTACGGCCCACCTGGTGCAGCACACCCTTTAGTGCTTCCCTTGTTTCAAAAGAGTGCTTCACCTGGAACTTGCATTCTTCGTGTTGGCAGCAGTAACCGTAAAATGTGATGACACCGTTCTCACGGCCGGTCCTCCATTTGATTTTCAGATTCCTCTGATCGCACCATCGTCTCACGACCTCATGGCATTCTCTCTTTGACAAGCCCATGTCTTCCAACACGGCACTTTCTTCAGGCACATAAGGCACAACTGGCATGACTCCGAGAAAGAAGAAAAGAGGAACTTGCACCCTGCCTTTTGATCGTAAATACTGCCAGGACAAAAAAAAATCAAAACGCGCTCGTTCCATGAATTGCATCCAAATCGGAACGCTTGCAGCCTCGGGCTTAGCTGGGAGCCGTGCGTAACTTGCATTGCCAGCTGCGCCTCGGCTCTGTAGCATTACACCCACGAGAAATGCCCATGGAACAAACAACTGGTATATACACAACTGCAGGGCGAAGCCGTGTATCGTCTTTTAACACTTGCACTCTGGAATTCCGCAAATACAACTAAAGGCACTAATTAACCAGCTGCAGCTTGGCGCCGAATTAAAACGGTCGATGAATTTTGTTTTCGAATTCATTGCCCCAACTGGAAAACTAAAAGTCAAGTTTGCGCTTCACGGTCTCCGGCTCCTCAGAAGAGCTGGAACTAAATGAGGTACTGGACTCACTATAACTGGACGACTCCGACTTCCTCTTCAAATCCTTCTTTTCTTCCTTCGCTTCCTCTTTTACCTCCACCTTCACCTCACTCTTCTGCATCATCCTCCTGCGAAGCACGTTCACCCGGTTATCCTCTTCAAGCTTCCAGGCCGCGCACATTTTGTCGGCCATATTTCGCAAAGAGCCTCCTTGCCCATTCTTGGCAATGTGAAAAACATTCTTATGAATGCCCTGAGCATGCGCCTCCTCAGAAGTAACTCTATACTTCAGTGTCATATGCATTCCGGCAAATTCATCCTCCCAACTACCCATGACGAATTTCTTCGCTATCTCTTGCAACATGGCCTCTCGACTAAGAACCTTGCCTCTCTCCTTAGCAGGTGTGCTCTCGACGGCACTTCTATCTCGCCCAGCCCTTGCCTTCAGCTTTGTCTTTCTGTACCTCTCCGATGCTTCAAAGGCAATCTGAGCACAGGTTTTCCAGGCTGATGCATCAGGAATGATGGCTCTTGAAACATTTGGTCTCCACACTTTCAACTTCTGAACAACATCCCTGCGAGGGAAGCCCTTCTCACTCGTCTGCTGCAGCATCTTCTTGAAGGCATCCGACCGCAAGCCCTGAAGATAAGCGACCGATGCCATGTGAGCGCACCTTCCTGCCTTGGATGCAAACTGACAGCTGCACCTCAACCTGCTGCACAAGTCCTGCTTACCCTTGATCACCGTCACCATGCACAGGCTATTGAGCAAGTCTTGAATACCTGACAAAGACATTCGGTCCGCAGAGTCGTTGTGCCAAAGCTTGTCACGGGAATGCCGTGCCAAGACTTTTTGCACCTCAACACGCAGAAGAGCGACTCTAGCACATTCAAACGATACACACACCTGCACAAACAAGTGACGTGATACATTGACCACACTGAAAAACAATGAATAAAGCCTAATCCATGCAATGCCGCAATGCCATCACCGGTGAAAACAACACACGCTAGTGCAGCTGGGACACGGAAAGTGGATCCTTGTCCGCCACTCTAAGCAGAACAAACATGATCGCAGCACTGTCCATGTCCATAGTCATTCCGGCCCTTGTTACGGGCATGACGTACACAAACTCCAAATCGGCTTTCAACTCTTCTACATCCTTGCAATCAAAAACGCGCATGTTTTCAGGACATGCCGCCAGGAAGTCCCTTGCACAGGGAACGCTCTGCTCACTACACAAAGCAATACCACTCCCGCTCAAAACACGGGAGCTGAAGCCATGCAGAGACAACGTTGGCCCATCAGAAGGTGTCGTGAACCTGGCCTCCACTGCGGCCATCACTGCATCCAAGGATTTGCCAGGTCCCTGGCTTCTCACGTTCCGTCCCATGGCTGTTTTCAAATGGTACCAATCCGCCTCACAAGCCTGTGAGACACTGAGGGATGTACAACCGGGGGAAGCCTCATCGGTCCTCAACGCCACATCCATCTTCGTCAAAGAACAGTGAGTGCGACAATTGCAAAACCAAACACCTTCAAGGTTTTGCCAAACACACTCTTTTCTCAGGTAATCAACAAGATCCAACTCCGACATTTCTATCAACCTGCCCATCAAACCTTCGATATAATGATGGAAGAGGGAACGACTCCACATCAGGCTTTTCAAGCCCCACTGCAGTTGACATGACGTCCATTCTCTAATCGACTTGGCACCACCATGCTTGGACTTGATGATGCTCTGAGCCTTGTGCCTCACATCGCAAATCCATCTGGCTTTCGGTAACACCTACGAGACGGCAGCTCT
>Ga0126336_10000337_pt1 | contig 17663 bp, 9 predicted proteins | sample SidCmetagenome_FD_92530 | JGI IMG/M metagenome (GOLD analysis project Ga0126336, IMG submission 92530) | Coral microbial communities from El Islote,Puerto Morelos, Mexico - Siderastrea C C metagenome | ecosystem: Host-associated > Invertebrates > Cnidaria > Coral | place: El Islote,Puerto... | reverse complement strand
TTCATTGGACCTTGGTATCACGCAGCTCTATTGTTTTCGGGGCTAGGGTCCATTGTTTTGTTGTTTGGTGTATTGTTTTCTCAGCAAATCAGAGAAGACCTTGTAAGAGCTGCGACATCACCCAATCAAATCCATGACCTTCCGTACACCGGTTGGATGCTGTAACCACTGAGTTACTCTGAGACTCATGATGAGAATATTAGGTTGTATTTACTTGATATTTATAGATTTGCACAAGATAAGACTAAGTTTAAAACCTAGGGATTCCAAAAAGTATTGGAGAAGCTTTCATCTCATTAGGCCTTGTGGCTAGCAATCTTATCTGAATGACAGTGGTTATAATATGAAAATAGACATCCCTAAGAAATAAAATCCAATGCCTAACATTGCTGTCTTGTGTTAATCAGTCAGTAAAACTTTTTTTTTGCATTCTCTCAGGGCAGCAGAGGAGAGCAAGGTCCAAAAGGAGAAAGGGTAATATTTATACAATTGTTAGATAGCTGGAGTTAAGTTAAATGTGCATGCATGCTCTAATTGGTTGTTTTATGATCACGTAGTGATGACTTAATTCAAATGTAGCTGGTACAGCTACAATAATATTAAATTACAACTGCTGGAATTCAAACCTCCCCTTCACCAACTTTGAATTTCATGATCAAAGTTGGTGCTTTTGTGAAAAGGAGACTTAAGTTTACATAGTGGCAGAAGGTGGTGATCGATGTTAGTTTTTGTCACTGACACTTTCTGTAGTTGAAAGGCAGAAAAAATGTTTGTATTGTTGTTTGATTTGTTTTTGAAAGTTTGTATCAATTTTTGTTCAACACGGAGCCACCTAGAAAGCGTTCTCCCATGTGCCAATTAAATTCAACATTAAAATGAGCCTTCCAGTTGCGGAAATTTAGTCAGGCAATGTTTGAAAACCCTTTCAGAACCAAACATCACAGGCATCTAATTTCTCATTACAACATCACTTCTTGAACAAACATACGGGTCATAATAATAAAGGAAGTAACCACCAAAGATAAAATTAAAGTCTTTCCCAGGTGGTACCATAAGTATTTTTACAATAAGGGGCCGATTACATGAGCCGGGCTGGTTCGGTAGAAGGGCTGGATCTGTCTGCCAAGATGACTGTTCAGCCTGGTATTACATTGTGTACATGAGGCGGGCTGGCCCGCCTGTGGCTAAATTTAGAAGCTGTCGTGTGAAAAGATGGCTACATTGAAGAGCATGAATCAAGCGTTTTTATTTTCGCTAATCCATTATTTTGGAGCATAATTTTCAGTTTTACATAGCTTTATGGTCTGATAAACCTTTATGTGTTATATAGCAAGAGAACTATTGATCTCCTGGTGATCGAGCCATTTTGCTCTGAAGCGAAATTTAGTGACGAGAAAGTGTTGGCCCGACAATCGCGATTATGTGGTAAATTTTCATCCCAGCTAGCCGGGCTGAAATTTTTCCATGTAATCGCAAAGTTGATTTTTAGTGTGTTTCACAAACGTGCCGAGATCCTGGCAAACTGAGCCAGCCCGGCTAATTAAGCGGGCCAGCCCTCCCCATGTAATTGGCCCCTAACTGTGAGAATTCTCATGTGCAGATTAGCTCTTAGTTATTGTCAATGAGAGTGTAGATCATAAAAACTGACGTAAGCAATGTACTGGCTTTCGCTTTGTCACATGCGCGTTTCTCAACGAAAACAAGGGCTTGATTGTGCTAGTATTGTTGCATGTCATTGTAAAAAACAAATTGACTCACTTGACAATTGACAAGTTGGCAGTGAAACAACTCGCCTGCAGCTCGTTGTTCCACTTGAGTTTTCAACATTTTATGACATCATTTTTATTATCCATAAGAGTATAGATCATGAAAAAATAGAGTTGATTTGTTGAATGGATCTCAAACAGTGAGTAGAATATGCATGCTGATAATGGGGTGTAAATGGGTAACTGCCTGTTGCATTTTCATCTCTGGTTGTTAAATTTATCTGCTCATTTCTGTTAACCTTTCATCTGTAGGGCGATCAAGCAAAGGGAGATGTCTCATCGTTAAGAGGACAAAAGGGCGAGATGGTTAGTGACCTGGGGAATAAACCTGCTCGTTTTTTTTTCTTCTTCTTCTTCTTTTTTAACCCTGGAGTAGGGAGTGAGGGTACTAAATCTTAAGCTTCTACTTCAGATAACATTTAATGACAGGGTTTGTACAGGGGCCTGGAAGTCCTATAAACTCTTGTAATCAAATTTTCTTTAAAAACAATTTTATGCAGTATTATTTTTGGATTCCTATTTCATAAGGGTTTATCTTTTCAATTGTTGTGCATTTGGGAGCCCTGGAAAATTGTTTCTGAAAAAGGGTACGAACCCCGTAATGAAAACAACAACAATCGTATTCATGTTGTATTTCATTTACAAAAAAACCAAGTGAAATTTTACTTTCCAAGAACATTATAGTGTATGCGGTCATTGTCTTTCAGATAAAAAACAACCACAGTGATTGACCTTATCAGGTCTGGGTATTAATTTATGTTGCCATATACCATGGTAAAGGTCCAATAGTTGTAATTTGTAAAAGTCAGCAAAATTAATTATAAAAATAAGTTTATGAAAGAGATCTGTAGTTTCATCTACAGAGCACTGTCTGGATGAAACTAATTAAGTACCATCAGAATTCAAAGAAACAATTGTTAGCTGAGTGAAAAAAAAAACAAGATGCCGGTAATTGCATTATTTTGAGGTTGATAAAATTGGGCTCATTTTCACTGAGGTGATAGATTGTTTGACCCTATTCAGACCGAGCTTGTTTTGGTCTTCTGGGACCGGAATCCCTACCCCCTTCTCAACTCCCAGAATATTAAAGCTACAACAACAAAACTTAGAGGGCAGATAGTAAGTCCAAAATTGTTTTCTTTGAGGTCCACAACATGAGCTGGTGATGTCACATGATGTAAGAATTACATCAGGTTCTCATACGGTGGCCATCGTGGATTTATTGATTTTTCCAGAACCTTTAAAAATTGCCAAAGTTGACCAAAAAGTAATCAAAACCAATAAGCGAATATGAAAATCATCTTAAATTGTAAAACGTACTTCAAGAAAGTTATAATTTTTCATTGAAAAGGTGAAAATTCAAAATCCTAAAAAAAGGGCCAGTCAAAATGTGGTTGCCTGGGTCTGAATAGGGTTAATTGTGTGACTGATAACTAACCTCTCCTTACCATATCACCGCCTTGTCAAACATGCATGTCATAAGAGTGGAGGAAATAATCACCAAGGAGGACATGTCTTGATTTTTAAACTAATTCTCCCAGTTTGTACCATGATGAACATATGAAAAACCAGAGAGGAGAATATGCATGTTGATATTGGGGCTTAAAGGTTTCATTCTTCTTAGGGACCTCCTGGAGATGCAGGTGAGGGAGGAGAGTTTGAACTCACAGGCCCAATTGGTGAGGTAAGAATTATGACTATTAAAATTGCAGTCAAAAATATTTATGAAAAATGGACAAAATTAGTGCTCACTGTTTTTCCACCGAGCCCTTTAATTGTATTAATTACAGTCTGTCAATCATAGCTACAACAGCAACCAATGTACCCATCCATCAAGCACAACCATGAACTTGCTCTTTGGTATCCTTTACCTAAATGACTTTGTTTGCTGAGATTTCACCATTTACAGCCTACCCCTTAATCTTGAGTATTAATGGCTCTGCATGTTAAGGCCTTATCATCATTGCTAACCGCGCAGCTGTTTTGCCTCCTAAGGTCTCTGGCAACAGCAAAAAACATAACTTGTTCGATTGTGAACTTCAGAGTTGTATTTGGTGTTCCTTTAGTAATGCACAGTCATGACAACAAAAATGTACAAGTACACATATGCTAGGAGATGAAGTCAAGTACATGTAGTTTGACTGATGTGAGAATCACTTTGGAGTTACACATTTTGAACATCACCACCAGGAAAATACTGCTCAGTGGTTTTTACTTCAATGGTCTCACTTTAGGATTTCATCCACAGACTAAAAAATCATAGCCACATTGTACAGTATGGTAAACAGCACCAAAGGAGAATACTGCATAGTAGCTGGCCAGACATTAGGCCTTCATCCACAGACTCAACAGTTGGTACTACATGTACCTTGTACTGCCAAGTAAACAGCACTGCAGGAAAGTACTGCTCAGTTAAGCTTTGACTTGAATGGTCTCCCGAAAGCTGGGACAACAGAAGATTTTATCCTAATACGAGAGTAATCAAGTTCTTTTTGCTGTAATTAAACCAGAATCGCTAACTACACCCTTTCAAACTTGTGTGTTCTGTAGATTCTAAGAGGAGAGAAAGGGGAAAAAGGATCTGTTGTAAGTATGATAATATGAAAAATAACATTTTGTTAACAATCAACTTTTACATTGATGGATGGATGGATGGATGGATGGATGAATGAATGAATGAATGATAAAATGCTATTTAAAAAATATATATATATGACAAATAAGAATTTCACTTTTTTAGTTTGTGGGTAATAATTCATGCAACTTGAGGGATTTTTTGTACCAAAGCTCCAGTTGGCCCAGTGGGGTACCTGAATTTTAAAAAACGGGTATTTGCAGAAGATTTTTTTGTTAAGTTTCATCACAGGGCGCAGAGGTGTCATATTTGACTGTAATGCTGCCTAAATTCATCACGCAAATCGATCTTGTTGATTCAAAACAATGAACATGACTGAACAAAGCGTCATGCTATCTAGTTACCTGTCTGGTGAAATTCTATTGTATTCGCGAGACGAAAAGCAGCAGTTACTGTGGGCGTATCACCAGTAACTAACAGCCAACTAACACTTCGTGCCTCGTTTTGGAAAGTTTGCTTTCCGATAACGTCGCCCTTTGGGCAACCATTATCGGCCTTTCGTCTTGCAGATAGAATTTCACCAGACGCATAACTAGATAGCATGATGCTTTGTTTAGTCATGTTCATTGCTTTTAATTTTAAAAACAAGATCGATTTGCGCGATGAATTTGGCATGCATTATAGTTAAATATGACTCCTCTGCACCCTGTGGTTTCATTTTTGAGGAGTGCCATTGCCAATGGAGTGAAAACTGATTGGAAAACCTCATTTTAAGGTCATTCCCCTGTATGGCATTACGCTCCTTATTGTGCATGATTTGTTGTGTCATTAGTATGCTCACAGCGCTCGCATGTCCAGGGTCCAATAGGTTTCCTATGAGGCTAAGCTCACCAGAGAAAAGATTAGTTATTTACTCTTAAACAAGCATGGGGACCTATCTTTTTTTCCAAATATTTTTGACCTACCATTCATCCTCTTTTTGTTCTAAGAGTTAGAAAAAAAAACACATGTTTGAAAAAAATTTATTACTATAGAAACGCATTACTTACGGAGATGAAATCATGACCTCGAGAACACGCACGTAAGGAAGGTTTTAAGTCAATTTCGTCTGATGCTTCGAGCATCTGCCATAAAACATCTAGTAAATTGTTCCTTGTTATCGATATTTTACATCTAGCACATTATTTCAAGATTTGCTTTAATCTTGTGCTTCCTCTTCCTGTGGAAAGTAGTGTAAACTGATCAAATAAATGTGTGTTCGTTAGGCGAAATTGCAAGGAATTATGGGGTAACTTGAGACAATGATATCTTGTAAACGAACGTGGGGACCTATTCTTTTAATTTTGTATTTCAAAACAATGCACGATAGATAACAACTTGTGAAAGTTTGTCAAAAATCGTATGTTAAATTTTATTTTGGGGAATGACCTTAAGTGCTACAGACATCATTGATTTAGCCAGTATAAAACAACTAAATTTTACACACTGTCTGGCAAAGTAAAGTTGTATTAATGATTGCCTTTTTGTCTTCAATTCAGGGTTCTAAGGGCGATACTGGGGAAAAAGGTGAACAGTCTGATGAAAAAGGCAAACAAGGTAACCAGGGGCCAGAGGGAATCAAAGGAATCAGAGGAGAACCAGGAATGAATGGTACAACGGTGAGTGAGACAGCTGTTTTATATTTTACAGTTTTCGTAGCTAATGACATCATGGCTTAACTGACAGAGGATCAATAACATTGTGACTTTGTTGACCCATCAGGTCAATAACCAAACCTCCACAGTTTCAGAGCATGCTAACAAAACGGGGTATCTTCCTATTTGGAAAGAAGTTAATAAGTTTATTGATTGTGACCCTCACTGGTACTTGCGTAGGTTCAAAGAGGCTATCCATATTAGACTTCATCCTAATAACATCAATAGAGATAGTGGAATCGAAATTCCTGAGGCTTGGATACCTACTATCAAAAAGCACAACAGCTGATCAACCACAAAGCGGACCTGTGGGGGAACAACATCTAATAGTCGGAATAATAATGAGGATCAAAATGCACCAATAACAGCGAACCAACATGCTACAAATAGTGACACATAAACAATTGACCTCATCACCTGACGAAGACTAGCAGTATTGCAGTCGAAACATCGCGATCAACAACTCAAAGCGATTCCATCGTGATACAAACGAATAAACGTTCATCTTTCCTAATAGTATCTTACACCATGATGAACAATAAACTCATCTTTAATGACATTGAACCAGAGACTTGCAGGGGTGCCTGGAATAAAGCCCTAAGTGACTTCTGATGAATTGCTACATTCTCCTTCCAATTTGCACTGTGTATGCTTGTAAATCAAAGGGAGAATTTCATATTTGATCAGGAGTCACTTAGGGCCATATTCCACGCACCCCTTCAATTTATTAACGTGACCAGAGCTGATGATGGCTTTTACTCAGGTTGTTGAAACTTCAGTCTGTGCCGTCACAAACAGTCCTTCTCAGGACTACAATCACTTGAATGATCATACTTCACCGACTTATAATGTCACCCCTGGGTTCAAACCATTTACAGTGAGACAGCTGTCGTGTAACCCTTTGATGTTACTATAAACTCAACTCAGTTTGGAATGACATTACAGCTTTAAAAAAATGGCTAGTGAGAGAAGATGTATTGCAGTTAATCAGAGTTGCAGAGCAACAGAACTCAATGGATATTGTGGTCCATGCCACTTTTCTTTTCTTTTTTTGTCCAGAAAACTAGAGAACCTGAGTGAGCCTTAATAGTTGTCAATCCAAATAGAAATCATTACCCACTGGTTAAACAGGAGCTACCCCCCTCCCCCAGGAAAATTTAATAATTTAGATCCTCTGATATGCTATTTCTGGCATTATGGGAGCATTTGTAACCAAATATTTAAGGCTTTGGATGACAGATTTTGGTGTTTTGCTAAAGACCATTCAACAGATGTTGCTCATTAAAAAAAAAATCCCAGACAAAAGTCCACATGTCTCGTACATATATATACTCGTACACCCACGTATGCCCTAAATCCACTTATGTTAGATGATTGAAAATTAATGATCTCATAACTGTTTTTGACACCCTAGGGAGAACCTGGATCAGATGGAGACAATGGAGAACCTGGTTTAAGGGTACTGTATGTCTATAAACAATACAGTGTAGATCTATTCCGTTCATCATATGCCATGGAATTTTTGCTGTGGCTTTGGCGTTTTAAATGCTGGGGTGCATGAAATAGCTCGCATATTCATGAGTCTAGGTAATTGAGGAGGATGGATATTTTCTCCAGAAAACTTGAAAATACATTGGGTATGAAACACGATTTAGGTGAGCAGTGGTGCTTCTTTTCAGGTGAAACTCTTAATTTGCAGAGGGCTTAAAATAGCCACATGCTCAATTTCATCTTTTGTGATGGTGTAATCAATTAATTTTCACCTGGAAACATGGAGTAAATGAAGCTTGTTTTAGGAAATAAGTCGCACTTTTCTGATCAAAACTGTGACTCGTAAGTGTTCATACATAAATCAGTGCTGCAGAGAAAAGTCCTGTTAATCAAGGACTGGATAAGAGCTAGTAGGTTTGACTGTAACAAAGTGTTCAGCAGTAAATAGCTGCAGATATGTCAAGGTGACTGTTAGATTTTCTTACTTCACTAACCAGGTGTTGCTTTTATTTTCCAACCTCAGGGTGAGCCTGGTTCTGAAGGTGAACAAGGTGAAGTGGGCCCCCCGGGTCCTGATGTAAGTTGACAAAAACTATGTATTCTGAAACATCTTTCATGTGCATGTTACATTTACTAAGAAACTAAGAAAACCACACCAAGCTATCCTTTTTCTTCTAACTACCCCACCCCTCCTTCAAAAGACCCCTTTCCTTAGCATCTAAAAAGATGTCAAACCCCTCCCATGTCCTGGCCCAGCCATTATTTTTACTATTTTGCATGGACTGATAACTTTACGAGTATTAAATGTAACTGAGATACATTTTGCCATTCCTTAACAATTTCTTTTGTTGGAAATTGCTTTAAGAATAAAAATTCGTATAACTAAAATTCAGATTCTTGTGAGTTCCTTATATAATAAAATGCGTGTTGAAGTCTTGTTGTATGTGATTTGAAACTACTTTTGCTAATTTTTATTCTTAAATGTTTATCCAAAACCTCCGTTATTGGATATTGCTTTGCAGCTAAATGTTCTTCATTTTGTTTTTGTGTACTTTCCTTAACTATATCATTAAAGAATCTGCCAAAGCACGCATTTCATTTAAATTATAATTGGACTTTGAAAATTGAAAAAAACCTCTTATGTTCATCTGTTAAGTTGCTTGTCCCCCCCCCCCCACCCATGTCAATCATGGCCAAAAAATGAATAGGCTTTAAATAGATGAAATATGGTACATATGTCTGTAAAGCGAATATAACTTTGGTCCCAAAAATAACATTTTTTTATTATTATGTTGGTGAGTGTTTACAAGCCTTCAATTGCAAAACTGACACCTATTATATATTGAGGAATATTTAATTTCCTCTTGTCAATAGTTAGTAAAATGAAAAGAAAAAGGTCGTATCTTCAAACATTAAGACCTTTGACCCACTTTTTTTTCCAGACTTAGGAAACGCCTTGTTAAATGTGTCTGTGGAAATCAAGCACCCTCAAAAAATTAGTGGAAATAATTATAATAAATAATATAATAATTATAAAGTACTGTATTCAATAAATATAGGGTACTTCATTATACCACAAGCATATTGGGACCATTGACAAAATTTTATAGAAAACACACTACTGACATGACCTTAATTGCCTGATGGGTTGACACCAGCCAGTCTGGAAAAGCAGACCACTCCCGGACAAGTCGTTTATTTTTTTCTTTTAGCATGCGCAAATTGACATTGATAATTTTTTTTTTACATTCAGACACATTCTTTTTGTAATTTCCCCTAGGCCCAGGCAGGGCAAGAAAATGATCAAAGCTTTTCAATATAATTCCTATTGGTTTTTGAGAATCCCTTTTAAGTTGCCTAATGAGTTTAGAATTGAAAAGACATTACACAGGGACTGTTCTCAGTGGAAGAAGATATAAGCACTTGTGATCATTATGGTGATGCAGGGCTGTGCTCTAGCAGTGCACGGGGGCCTCAGGCTACCAACTTTTGTCTTTGAGCAACTAGAAAAACTTACTTTTGAAGTGCTGGGCACCCCAGATTTCCTAGTTGGGAGCCTTTGGGCTCCCAGTGATTTTTGTAAGAGTACAGCTTTGTGATGTTTTTGTGTTTGTATTCTTGTTAGGGACCAAAGGGAGATCAAGGAGGTAAAGGTGCTCCTGGTGCAACTGGAGAAAGAGGGGTGAGTTAACCCTTTTACTCCGAAGAGTGCCTAAAATCAAAATTTAAGAAAATTTCAAATTTCATTTTGTGAAATACTTCAACGTAAAATTAATAGTACCATGAAAAAGAACTGCTGAAGAGGTTTCATTTGAATGGTCGCACCATATGATTTCATCCACAGACTGAAAAGTTAGAAGCACCTCATAGGTCTCCATAACTGACTCTGGGAGTGAAAGGGTTAAATATAACAAGAAAAGCCTGATTGGCATTAGACCTGGCATCGTCCCCCACCCGAACCCCCATCCCCAGGGTAAAAAAAAATTCTTACGTCACTCAAGATATGAACCCAAGGACTTAGTTGCGCATGTGGTTTATGTAAGACATATCGTTTTCACTATGTTAACAGCCATTTGTTGATGATGAATAAAATTAATGTCGTGACAATTAAGTTATAGTAACGTACTGGTCTGAGAAAATGTTACAATCCCATTTTGGCACTATATGTTGCCTTTAATTCCTGATGTTGTACACTCGTTAAATGACATCATTACCAGAATCGGAAGTTTGCAATGACCATTTGGCTGGCCGAGCAAAAACCAGGCATCTGGGCTAAGTAACCCTACAAAGAAACGAAGGAAGAAACAAACACAAAAGGAAAAAAAATGGGTATTACTAGACATGGGTGTAAAACACAAAAGATGTGAAGGTTTTGGATCTTTAGGAGATCATTTTAGGCAATTCCAGCAAGTCAACTTTTCCGTGCACATGTATAAAAATTAAAATCATTGATTTTTTCCCTTTTATCTTATCACAGGCTGGAGTGCCAGGTGAACAGGGTAAAAAAGGACAAAGAGGTATTGCAGGAAAACCTGGTGCAAAAGGGGAACCTGGTGATGTAGGAGATGTAGGACCTGCTGGGGATCAAGGAGCCTCTGTCTTTGGACCTCCAGGAGATAAAGGTGCAGTTGGTCCAAAGGGGGAACCTGGACCTCCTGGTGTAACAGGTAAAACCTTTAGTTCTCTATAATACCCTTAAGCCCCAGTATCAGCATATCAGGTCTCCTTACTGATTGCCATGCATTTGTTGTTTTGCTAGTTGGGAGAAGTTGTTCGAATATCAAAAGAGTTCATCCCTGATGAGCATTCTCAACACCTGTGCACTTAATTGTGCATTGATATTACAAGGAGAAATCTGATGCTCATCACTATTGGGTCTTAAAGGGATAACAATGACACACTATATAATAACTATCTATTGTGTTATTTGTCATTGTTAATAAGCGTTGTAAAGCACTCAATGGCCTGGTACCTAAGTGTAACCAATCTTACTGGTCATGCATTCCTGCGCGATCATTATGACCTGATAGGTGGATGAACGTTATTTGTTTGACTCATGATGGAGGTGTTGATCCCAGCATTTCGACTGCTTTACAGAGCACTAGTCTTCAACAGGCAAGAGGTGGATTGTTCACATTTTGTGTTATGTACATGTAGCACATTGGTTCACTTTAGTCAATGTATAACGATCTTCTTCCAAAAACTTCTTGAAACAGAACCTTCCTTACATGGATGTTAAGACGTTCAGTAACTTGTCTTTCCCCCTATGTGCCCCTAGTTATGGAATGCTTTGCCTGCACATGTAAGACTATCTTCAAGTGTCTCCTGTCTTAAATCTAGTCTGTTCCCTCAAGCCTTCATAAATTACATGTAGTTTAATTAGGTTATTTTAATGTACATGACATTCATAGTAATTTGGAACAGAAGGGAGGGGGCTTATAAGCCGGGGAGGATATAACTAGGCTATTACTTTGCAATTATTTGCCGAAGGGTCAGTGAATATTGTGGAATAATCCTCGAGATGAAGTCAGGGGGATTATTCCACAATATTCACTGAGCCTGAAGATAATAATTGTTTTAGTATAATTGCTCAGGTGATTATCAGAGCAAATGCATTTTCTTTTTTCTTTTCTCCAGAAACATTAAAAATCATGTGGTGGCCATTTTGAAAATTAGTGCCTCAGTATTATAATCACCTCATGCAGGGTGATTATAGCAAGATATGACGTAATCCTCGACCAATCAGAGCGCACGCTTCTCTATAATCTCCTAAGCAATTACACTAAAGTTCAATATACAGCGGTAACTAGATCAGGTTGCCATGGTCACGAAAAAGTCGGGAAAAGACAATTTTTTCAAGGTCAGGGAAAAGTCAGACAATTTTGCATAAAGTCAGGGAAATTCTTAATTCTACCTCATTGTCAGTAAAAAGTCAAGGAATTTCATTTTTGAATTGCCAATAGGTTTGAGGGTTTTTTTTTTCGAAAGAAAATTTTTAATTTACTTTTTTGTGGTTTTCCTACCAAAGGACTCATCAGGCCTGGTCAGTGAAAATTGGCTTATGGTCAGAGAAAAGTGAGGAATATAATGTTATCTGGGGTGCTTACCATTTAGCTAAAATTTCCAAAAATTCCGGTTGAAATGTAATGGCAAGGTAATTTTTCGGAAATTCCATCTGGAAGTTTTGGACTATCTTCAGGGTATTCCTCTTTTTACAGTTGGAACAAACTGATTGAAAATTTGCTTACCATTTAACCGTTTTTCTCGGTTTCAGTCTTCCGCTGAAGAAAAGTGGTGGGAAATTTGGGCTCACCGATCACACTTGTCTGTTTGGTAAATCAGTAAGATCCATTCCATCCAGTTGGTCACACAAAACGGTAACTTCCTTACCATTATGCATCCGGTCAGCCCAACCAGATTTTTCAATGTAAATGGTGAGCACCCCTGATACAGATGGCAACCCATAACTATCATCCCATTATTCAACTGCATGAGAGGTCTTTGTAAACAGTAATTACCTCTTTTCAGGTTTTAGTGGTATGGAGGGCTCTGTTGGTCCGCCCGGAAATGAAGGAATTAAGGGGGACAAAGGGGCACCTGGAAAACCTGGGAAAAAAGTGCCAGGGCCACGAGGAATGGATGGGCCACAGGGACCAAAAGGATACAATGGGACACAGGGAGATGTTGGTCCACCAGGCAGGAAAGGTAACTAACAATGCATAGCATTTTGTAATTATTTATTATAAACTGTAACTCTGTTGTGTACATTCTGATCAGCTAAAAAATGCTTTGTCAGAAAATATAGCATTATTGTTTTTGAGGTGCATTCCACAAAAGACAATTTGACCCACATGTTTTAGGATACTTATTAGTTTAAAATTGGTTTATCCACAAAATGCATTATCAGAAAATATAGCATTATTGTTTTTGAGGTGCATTCCACAAGAGAAAACTAAAACATGTTATAATCCTCTGTGGACAATTTGGCATAATATCTAAGAATGTGGTGGTTCAATATTGCATGGTTTTGATGGAATTTTTTTTCGAAAAGTTGACTTTGCCTATTATTAGTTTAAAACTGATTTATCCACAAATTGGCAAACCAAAGAACACATACCAAACACTAAAAGCACATAAATAGTCTAATAGTTAAAATGCTTTTGACTAGAAATCAAAATTCCAGAGATTTTGAGCCATGGCTAGTCAATGTCCTTATGCTGTGCGTTTAGACAATCCTTTTTCTGCACAATCTCAGTATCCACCTACAACACATAGTTACATAAATGTGCACCTGTAGATTATGGGATCCAAGGCCAGCGTTCTCCTTATCAGGTGGTAACCGGTAAAATTTACCGCTTGTAGCGCCGCTTGTTACCGTGAAAGATCGTGAAAGATTTATTATCGGATTGAGTTATGAACAGATTTTTGTCCGTGGTACTGCGTACCACATAAGTCAAGTTTTAGTACTAACTTTTCTCATTTTTCATGCGTTTGTACAATATTAGACGTAGTCTTATCATCTCCACATTTCTAAGTTCGTTAGATAATAGTCTCATCTTCTCTACATTTCTCCGCACGTTTCTACCTTAGTAAGATGTTAGTCGTAGTTCATTCCTAAGGTATTAGTCTTCTCGACATTTTCCATGCCATGCGATAGTGTGTTCGCCAGTGGTGTAAGGTCTTATCTTCTCGAATGTTGACATTTCTCCATACGTTAAAACATTAGAAAAATATTATTGTTATCTTCTCGACGTTTGTCCGTGTGCTAGTTTATTATATAGACAAGAGGGGTTTAGTGGAAAATAGACCACTTGAAAAGTTCATGTGAAACTACATCCGGGACTCGAGTGGCGTATATTCCATATCCTCACTAGTGAGGATATCGATGTCATTTCCCGCCCTTACACTGTTGTTTGTGCAAAAATACTCTTGTCTATATAATAAAACGTGGTAAAAAACAATATTTAACTCACTCGCTGTGCTCGTTCGTAAAATATTGTTTTCACCACTCGAAAATAAAATTCATATCTTTGCGCCACCGTGTGATATCCTCTACATATTCGTAATTCAGATGTTGTTAGTTGTATCTCCTTAACATTTCTCCGTACGTTAGCATTGTCGTAAGATATTAGGGTTGTCAACTTGACGTCTATATATCCGTACGTTGGTTTGTTCAGGTTTGTTCGTAACGTACCTTTAGTATTGTCTTCTCCTCGAAGTTCTTCGTTTGTGCCTTTGTAAGTAGTATATCTCATCTTTTAGGCGTTTCTCAGTATGTTTTTTAGGTTGCTGTAAGGTTTTGTTCTCGACGTTTATCTGTACGTTAATACCTTCCGTGTGACAGGAATTACAAACGTCAACCGTTTGAAGGATTTTCGAGACATGTGTTAGCCTAGTGTCATGCTGGCAACATTCCGGGTCTCATGACGACAATTCCACACCAGGGTAGAAAAAGATTTTCAACAGAGCTGCTTTACCGGTCTAAAAAACTGACTTACCTGTTACCCTGAAAACTACATGTAGGGAGAACACTGCATTGCCTAACAAACTGCTGCAAACATGGCTGGCACTTCACACTGGTGTCCTGGACGTGAAGCAGCTAGAAATGTGTTACATCTCCCCTGTGGATGGGATAGCCATTTTTCAGCCAATATTTATGCTTCTGCAGGACAGTGAAGGGAAACAATGTTTCAGCAAACATTTTTGTCTAAGGATACAAAAAGTCCTGGACCATTGTTTTCAGATGAAAATTTCTACTGGCCTCTTGTCCACTGCATCTGCACAAGATTGATTAAAACAGACTTGAAGCTTATATTACTTAAACATCAAATTCCTTTTTGCAGCTCCGCCAAAATTTTGCATAGAAGGAGAAGACTGTGACAAAATAAGAGAAGGAAGTCCTGGTCCTCGAGGAGACACTGGACCTCAGGGTCCTCCAGGAAAAGAAGGCCCACAGGGCCCACAAGGAGATAAGGATGAATGCCCTAAATGTCCTCCTGGTCCAAAGGGTGTTAAAGGAAACAGAGGAAATCCTGGTCCACCTGGTGATCAAGGAGAGCAGGGTCCAGATGGACCAAAGGGTGCTCGAGGGCCAACTGGTGAGACAGGAAATCCTGGACCCGACGGTCAACCAGGAGACAAGGTACAGAAATGAAACAAAAATCATTTATCTTATGAGAGAAGGTCCATAAATTAAACAACAATTGAACTTGAGAAAAAACACAAATATTTAAATGGCCTACTTAAGAGCAGTGCAGAGAGTACTGGTCTTCTGTGGAATATCATGTGATAGTGTTTGGTCCATCATAAATAAATTAAACTTCCACAACGTCTTCAAATTAAGTAAACATACCTAGCGAACCATTTCATATTTTTTTCACTAACAATGCTAAGTGTAATCCATGCATACAGCTGTACTGTATATTCTTTTTCATCTGAATTGTACATCGGTAGAATAGCCTGCCTAGGTCCATCATGGGAGATGAAAATTTTAACATGCGTAAAGCAAACCTAGAAGAATTACAATTTTATGGCAATGTAAGGTCTTTGTTTTCTTTTTTTTTCTTTTCCTTTTATCATGAGTGAAACGTTATTAAAAGGGCCAATCACGTGTTTTCCTTTTCAAGATGTTCTTTCTTTTTCAAATATATTAATTAAGCATTTTGTGATAAAGACATCTTGAATAAACATGTATATGTGTGTGGTAATGTATTGTCGTTTTCATTCCTGTAGGGTGCCAAAGGCCTGTTAGGTCCCCAAGGGAAAGATGGAGAAAAAGGAGACAGGCCTGTTCCTCCAAGAACAGAACTGTTTCAACCACCTGGTACTCCTGGAGATGACGGTGACCCTGGTCCGAAGGGAATGGCAGGCTTTCCTGGAACCAACGGATCCCGAGGACAAGATGGCCGTGCTGGAGAACAGGGTGCTGAAGGCCCTACTGGGGAAAAGGTAGAAAATGAGAACAACGTTGCTTCATTTCTTAACTCTTCAGTCCTTCCTTTTTGAGCTGAGAGTTCCAGAGCAAGGATTTCCCAAAATTTTTTAATTCCTGGAAAACCACAGGCACCTGAACATTGCTTGTTTTCTGTTGTTTTTATGGCACATGTAAGGTCTTAAACACCAATTATTGTCAGCTGCTAAATACCTGGCAAGCATTTCGCTCAATAAGCAGACACGTTACTTACTCATTTATTTATTTATTTATTTGTTTATTGAGTTTGCCACTTCAAGGTGACGTCAGTGTTCATATTATGAACATCAATAATTTAGTGTTATTAATTTAGTACAGGCTAGGTTTGTAAAGCAGATAAGTGTAAAGAGCTGTCAAGACCTTGTTTGTTTGTAGTTGTTACTGTGTAATTATGCAGATCATAGGAAAATGTATCATTAAAGCCCCACTTGAGACACCTGGATTCAAACCATTTGCTATCAAAAAATGATAAAGACAAGCTATTGTACAAGAGGTGGTTACTTGACGAATTTTTAAGATAAGAGCTGTTTTCAATTGAGTGCCAATAGTAATTCATGCCTTGCTTTGGTTTTGCTTTTATTTCGCTCTGTGATTGGTTAAGAAATCTTGCGCCACTTTCTCGACCAATCAGAAGTAAAACTCAAACCAATCAGGACTTGCTCACACGTGTTTTCCCACACTTGGTGCCAGTTACATGTATTTGCTTCAAGTTGTGATTGGTCCATTAGGTAATTTGTGTTTGTTGTGATTGGCTGAGGTAATTACTTTGGTTTTTGTTTTACAACACTCATTTGAAAACCGCTCTATCGTCTACCTGTCTTAAAATTAATTGATTTTTGTTTTTTAGGGAGATTCTGGTGAACCTGGTCTTGATGGAGAAATTGGTGGGCCTGGTGAAGATGGAGCAATAGGCCAGAAGGGTGAACCTCCAGCTACAACGCCTATCCCAGACATGGGTAAAAAGGGAGAAAAGGGTGAACAGGGATTTGAAGGAAATGAAGGACAAAAAGGAGAAAAAGGGCAGAAAGGAGATGGTCCTGACCTAGGTATGTCACTGTCATAAATAAAAACTAAAAAATAAATCACTTTATTTAGGTGTCAATGTATTTAGCATGAAACTGCTAATTGGGGACACCATAAATTGGAGAAAGTAACATTACAAACTGGACATAAACATTTTAAAAATCCCAAATGGTAGGAAGCTTACCAGTTGGCTATTTACACAGCGTGGCCTAGGATTTTAACACGGGGCTTCCTTGTTACAAATCCAGCCATTGGTCATAGAGAGGACTTGAACTTGAACTCGGGACTTCCGGATTGCAAGTCCAGCCCCCTCACCACTAGGCCATGCCGCCTCCCATTAATGTTTGCTTTTTTAAAAAGTGTTGCTGTGCAATTTTCAATTTTTTAGCATTATAGAGATTGCCCTGGGTAATTAATAATCTTTTTTCCATTGTTCTGTTTGTTCTTGCACATGCCACAAAAAACTACTTTCCTGACTTTGCAAGTGCAGCAAGTATTTTTTTATTCTGATCCTTCCAGTAATAAATAAACATGAGTGTTTCCTCCTAAGACTTCTAAAACTAATAAAAGAGTTGACAAACCAATGTGCAGCAGAGGCTTTGGTGAACTTTGACGTGTTGGGCATCCTGGTGAAACACTTGATG
>Ga0126336_10000336_pt1 | contig 17666 bp, 15 predicted proteins | sample SidCmetagenome_FD_92530 | JGI IMG/M metagenome (GOLD analysis project Ga0126336, IMG submission 92530) | Coral microbial communities from El Islote,Puerto Morelos, Mexico - Siderastrea C C metagenome | ecosystem: Host-associated > Invertebrates > Cnidaria > Coral | place: El Islote,Puerto... | reverse complement strand
TCCTTCACCATCTTCAAGACTCAAAAGTGGAAAGGACATTACATCACATGACGGTTAACTGTACTGGGGGAGACAAACTTATGTAACTTTTAATTCACTATGCACGGTTCTCCACTAACATTTATCATATTCTGCGGTGCATTGCTAAACCTGTAGATCTGTAGTAAGTTCCAAGTATGCTCTCTCTGTACGTACTAATGTGTAGACAATATGATTGCGCTGGCGAGTTTTCTTCTGGTGTGGTTTGAAAAAAAAAATTGTTCTTACCATTTGCAACCTAAGCTAGCATTATCTTTGTTTGAGGACATAGGTTTAAGTTTGATAATTCTTTATACGACACGATCACTTCAATCGTCAAAAAGTCATTCTTCCCTTAAGTTTATTCAGCTCGTCGTTAATTTTATATTCAGCAGACATATGAGACAAAAAAATCGGAAACTCCGCCGAGGGAGGTTCATTGCCAATAACTGCGTAATTGTCTCTCTTTTAACAAATTTGCATACCTTTCAAAACGCGGCTAGACGAACTCACGAGAAGATTATTTATCCTGTGGTGAAGTGGTTCGATCGTTTCACTCTGTGTTCTTTGCTTTGCTACTGCAAAATGGTTTTTGATGCTTTGGACGAAATACTAAACTGTGGCTATTTAGATGAAAACTAGTGAGCAGATATTTTCACTTTACTTTATTGCATATGATGGTTTTATCTTTTGAGTCTCTGGAAGAAACCCTGGAGTTAAGTGTTACTATTTTAATAAAAGCAATTAAGCTGCACTTTGTTTTCTGTGGTGCTGTGCACTTTTAAAATCATTTTACTGCCGTTTGGATCTCTGAGGAGTTGAAGGGCTAAAACCTAGAAAAAATCATATAAAAGAATACAATAGCTGTGCAAATAGCATGTCTTTCTACCTTCTCATATTCAAGCAGTGTCTCTGTAAGATAGAGTAATTGTAAAAATTAAATCAATCGTTGCTGTTATTTTCACGGATAAATGAGGCGTAAAAGCGGCTTAATACAGTACACCTACTGTTCATGCTATTTTGGATGGGCGTGAAATTGTTTGATAATTAAAGGATTTTCGATGCCCTGGCCAGTCTTTGCACCTTAACTTCAAACTGAGAAAAATATCTTTTAAGTTTTTAAAGTTTTCTTTTTGATTTAGTTGTCGTCGTTTTACCGTACACAAAGTGTCCCGTCCTTGTATATTTGTGTTCCAAGACAAGAGAGGATGAACTATAGATCATCTCTTTCGTCTTTTATAAAGAAGTGAATCATTCCGAACAAATATTCTTCCATATCAATTAAGTAGGATCGTGGGAAAAAAATTGACATCGATTTCACTATTCAAAAATTGCCGCCAAAGTCGATTTAAATTCATTGTTTGGCTTCGTTTACCAAGAAATCAATGATGTCGTATAAAAGAGCATCACAAATTTATTAATATGCTGCGAGGAAAGTTTCAGGTGCATGTTTTGGTTTTGAAGTTACAGATGGCACAATTTTAAGAGATTTGTCCCTCTGACCGTTTTTGGCTTTTTGACAAAAAATGGTTTCTTGGCCCGTTTTGTGAACAAAGAAATAATATCACATGAAAAAAAAGCTTGTTAGAAGTATCGTTTCCTGGAACGATTGAGTGTTCCAGCTTTAGAGCCTGAGAAGCTATGGATTTTAGGCAATTTTGGACTTTTAGTATGTCCCTCTCCCCCATCTTTTTGGACAAAAATGAGCTGCCGTATATTCACTCCAAATCGTACTCCGTGGCCCCAAAACTCTACTCATTGGTTTGATGCGACTAAATATTTACTTCCAGTTAATTATTTTACTTAGTGCACTTAGTGACGGAATTAGCGGCGGAAACAGTCGTCCACCTCAATGCCATTTTTTATGATGAAATAAATTGATTGATTGTGACTGACGTTGAGCAAGAAACGACGAGTTTGTCACGCAGTTAGCGTCAGTCAGTTGGTTAATCATTTAATGTCTTATTTGAGATTGCTTGCGAACGACCTATCTTGGGTACCACTGCCTCGTCCCCAGGCGTCCCTCCTTGTTATATGGTGGTGGGCGTGGTGTTGTGGGATATGTGGACTGCATCCTTCCCACGACGCCCCGCGCTCCCTGTTTGCCCGCGCTATACCGGCCCCTGGGGACGAAGCAGTGGGTACCAGAGGTTGGAAGTACATGGCATGTTCATGAAGTATTTATTTATTTATTTATTTATTTATTTATTTATATATTTATCATATTGAAAAATATTCTTTTAACCAAGATTAAGAGTGCTTCTGAACTTACTTCATTATTTTCCTTTATTTTAGAGTCCCCGACAAGTGGAGGAGCCGATGGTGAAATGATCGTTAATTCTACTGCAAGTATGTCTGGCAGGAGTTTTCAAAACGTCATGATCAATGCTTTCTTAATGTGTGTGGCGGTCTGTACGTGTGTGAGTGTGTTTTATTTGGCACAATTTTGGGAAAGTGCATGTTTCTTTAATAACGCCAAGTTCCTCTCGTTCAAAGCAGTTCTTCTCGTTCAAAAGAAAAAAAAAGCAGTCCTTTTTGCTCCACTCTCTTTTATTGTCTTTTTCTTCCCCTTACATCTCTCTCTTACGAGCCGGAGTTTGAGTAACAAAGAAAGCGAGGAGCGGAGTGAAAACATTCTTGCATGGGAATAAAATGGTTGTTCTGTTAAAAAAAAAACATATTCCATTCTTATTTCTTTAGAACTAGCAATCGTCTGTCACAGCGAATACATCGAGGTTACCGTTGAGCGCAAGAACTACCCAGGCCTGGACACCAATGTAACCCACCTTGAGGACGAGGCTTGCGTTCCCGGCTATAGAGACGAGTACAAAGTGGTGTTTAGGTTTGGTTTGGAGGATTGCAAGACCGAGCAAGAAGAAGACAAAGAAGCCATTCATTACAAGAACAAGATTGTTGCTGTGGTCAAAGATGAGGATAAAGATGGAAACATCACTCGATCGAGTACAAGAGTGCTTCCCTTCCAGTGTTCGTACAAGAAGAAGGCTCTTGTTTCTAAAGTGAGGCTGAATCCTCGCTTTACTCGGGTCGTGACCAACGCAGGTAACAATAAAAGTACCAAGAACAAAAACATTAAACAACAACAGCATTCAGGGAGAAGCGAGTTAGTGAGGGAGCGAGTGAGTCCATCGACCAACCTGAGGTTTTCTTGACCAAGATTAATGAGCAAATTTATTCCGCGGGTCGAGTAATCGTGGTCACTTGCGTCATTGCTCTTGAATTTCCCACATTTGCAACAACATCAAAAGCACAACAGCCCAAAAAAAAGTGTCTGAGTATTTAGCACGGCGGTGCTAATTGGGGACACTATAAACCTCTGGAAGTAACGTGGGAAAGGAAACATAAACATTTTAAAAAACCCAACTGTTGGGAGGCTTACCAGTTGGCTATTTAGAAGCGCGACAGAGGATTTGAACACGGGACTACTGCGAAACAAATTCAAGTGGACAAAGAGGAAGACTTGAACCTGGGACCTCAGGATTACAAGCCCAGCGCCCTAACCTTTCGGCCAAGCCGCCTCCTGTAAAATAAATATTCCGCATCCTTCTTCACCTCCTTATACAATACTTTTTAACATGAGATCATTTTTTTTTCCTTTTAGAGGACTACGGTAATTTCACCTACCTAGTGGACATATACACCGATAAAGACTACTCTACGAAAGTTGATGAATTTCCGTTCAAGGTTGGCATTAGTCAGCGGTTGTACTTGGAAGCGCGTGTGCAGACAAGTGACTCAAACCTGGTCCTCTTTCCGGACGAATGCAAGGCAACACCTTCAAGAGATATAAATGCCAAACCAGACCATCTAATCATCGAAGAAGCGTAAGAAAGTCTTGCACTTCAAGCCCGGCCGCGTTCACCTTGACCAGTGGTTTGTAAAATTCCGACCGCTGTTCAGTGAGAGACTGGACGCTCTTAGTGCAAGATTGCACCCATTTAATCTCCTTAAGTTTGCACTTCACCGTGATTAGATGAAACCAAAATGTTTCAAAATCGTTCAACAACTCACCTTTAGTACTAACTGTAGTATAAAGCCTCTTTTTAAATTGACACTAAAGACGATAGCACTGAACGCAATGCGCATGATCCTTTCGATTCATCTCGTAAAAAACTCGTTAATAGGCCACTTTCGAGTTGTCTTGTATCTCTTTTTCAAAGCAAGTCTTGGTGCACAACCTTTCATGTGAAAAAAAGTTTTATTTGCATGTGAATGAAAACTTATTTTCATATGAAAGGCTGTACACCAAGACTCGCTTTGAAAAAGAAGTACAAGACAACTCAGAAATGGCCTATTACTGGGGTCTTCGCAACAAAAAAAGCAATGTTTTTCCCCCGTTCCTCCCAAAAGAAAGTTTTCTCCGAGTAAATTGAAAAATAAATCTAATAAGGAAAAGAAAAATATTAAGCACCTAACGGCAAGCTTAACCTTTATCCATTGGATAAGGCATCCATTTGGAAGCGCCCGTGCTTTGCGTTTGTCCGCAGTATTGTCCCTGAAGAGTAAATGTCTTTCTTTCGTCATGTTCGTATAGATGCCCACGTGACGAGTCTCTTGAGTATGAATACAAGATGTCTGCCAGTCAGCGCTTTAGCTTGGTCGCCTTCCGCTTTAAAACAGGCTATGATGACGTGTACATTCATTGTAAGCTTACCGTGTGTCTGTCGGACGAACTGGAATCGAAATGCACCAAGGGATGTCAAGATGGCGAGAATGACTCCAGGAAGAAGAGGGAAGTAAAAGAGGATTACGGTGCAGATCTGTTCATTGGACCCATCAAGAAAAAGGAGGAAAAAGACGAAGGTAATGTGAGAAAACACTCAAATCTTCGGGCCGAGAGATTCGGAAGTCTTCGGGGAATCTTCAAAAATGTTAAAGAGAAGGAAGGGGAGAGAGTTCCGAGCATGTTCGTAACTAAATTCCCATAAGACGTTCGAAAACCTTGTTAGCTTCGGTATTAAAAGGGCATTAGCTTCAGATATGATTTTTTGCACTGACTTAGGTGCCCTTTGCTTTAATGAAATAAATCATACTCCTTAAACAATGGATGTTTGTAAATATATAACAATTTATCATGGATACCAAACCTTTTACAAATAAGCAGATATACATTTACACATTTTACCGATTTTATTCCAAGAGGAGTAACAGTAACCTCTGAAGCTACATGAAACCTCAAATTTCTCTGTTGACGATTAAATCTTTGGGAATTTTTGAACGATCACCATTTAGATTTATGCACACGCATCGACATGCAGAAATGGTCAGTCAAGTGATATTCTCTATCAGAGAAAGCATATTATCTATCAGGGAGTAACCGATAACACCCATTTGTTTTCTTTGCATTAAAAAATAGTTGCTTTTATTTGTGCTTTCAGCCATAGACTCTCCTCAGAAAGCTGGCACCCAGAACAGTCCCCAGATGTTCCTATTGGTCGGGTTGTTGGTAGGAGTGCTGGGAGTCGTGGCACTCGGGCTCATTGCAGCACTCATCATTGTTATCAAGCGGCGCCGCCCAGCAGAAAACGCCAAGACCTTGCTAATCTACGATGAGTAGATCGCCACTTTAAGGGAATCCGCACACTTTCATGCGATCTACTATCCAATTAAAATTTAGTATAATCACCCAAAAACCAACTATAGTGCAAAAGTGAACGAGATATTTTTTCTCTCAGAACTGCCGCGTTTTCCTGTTAACTCGACTATGCTTAAGAAAACAGACTGACTGCTTGACTGAAGTCTGAGAGGCACTAAAGAGTCAAAATAAACCATGCACCTCTTAAAGGGAGGCCACATTCTCGAGCCTAAGGTTTGGTGCACAATTAGAGTCATGATAAACAACTTTTCCACTATTAATAGTTTTTTCTTGGACTGCTTTGTTTGCTTGATTAAAGCTTGACACTGTTCCCCTTTTTTTCAACCCGTTTGTAGTCTGCCCAAGAAAATAAAAAAGTGAAACTGAGGTCTGCCTTGTAGACTCGTGCAGTCTCTTTTTTATGGTGTAAGTCCTCTTGTCCAATCCATAGATGAGGGACATGTTCAAACTAAAGGCCACAATATTTACCCTTGAAACGAGTTCAGCAAATGGCTAATCAATGCTGATAACCTTATATTTCCGTGATGGTTTACGTTCGACAAGAAATTCCCGTCCTGATTCAAAGGATGGGTTCGCTCCGACTTGATGTGTTCCGGTACAAACGGCTCACCTCAAAAGGTGGAAACGTTTTGTGTTAGACCGTTTGGATCGAAATTTGTTGATCCGTCTCGCCAAATCGGTTTTTCCCTTGTCCTTCTGTCAGCACTCGAGGTAAGAGTCATTATGGGCGTCTTCCTTTTGCAAAAAATTTCTGGGAATTTCGGTCGGAAATTTCAATGCGGCTCAAACATATACCGCTGTCTGTTGTCCGTGCAAACCATTCAGATATCACACACCAGTATGTGCACAATTTAAATTCTGAAACAATGGTATAACTTTGTCGCGTTCTTTCTTTATTGATAAGAATTGGGGTTTGTGAAATCATTCCAATGCCCGCGAAATCGGTTGTGAAAGGCTTCGAACTGGTTGGTATTCCAGAAGAAACAAGTAAAGAACACTGATTTCCGTTTGGAACATTCCAACCGGAACGACCCAAAAAGTCATGTTCATTTACATTCCGACCGGAATTTCCGAAAATTTTTTGTAAATGGAAAACGCCTTATATATCATTCAGTTGTCCCGGACCGATAGGGTGTTCATTTCATATCGGTTTACCTCTCAGAACGTACATCCCTCAAATTTCATCAGTAGAATATCTTTCCAGGTTGTTAATTAAACGTTTAAGATTCAAAACAATTTAGTCAAAAATCAAATTTTTAGAAAATTATTTGACATCGGGATTTGCACACATACAAACACTGCATTTTGCGTCGTAAGACCTTCCATTCGTCTGTCCAAACTATCGCCCTCATCGCCTTCTCGTGGTCCTTGTCGCCACAAGTGAGGATCGATTTTTGATGGTGACGAAGAGCATTGTTACCACTTTTACCGGTCAGCTTTCGGAAGGAGGGAGAGGTGGGGAACACCCATGGCGACGGGGGTGCCACCTTTTGGTTGACCTTGCACATGTTAGGCCGGGTATGGTGAGCAAAAAATGTGTTGGCTACTTGTCAGGAGTGTTATCTCTCAGGAGTGGAGGCCGGTGGATCGAGTTACACCCACAAAACGCCATTCTGGTGCCATTTAAGGCGTGGCTCTCTCTTGTGGATAAGCAGTCCTGGCACAACATCAGAGAATAAACACAAGCATAAGATTAATAGTATGGGAACCGGTGCGAGTTAAGCACAAAAGAAAGGGTAAAACATAAAGAACATAGCAGCACTGAGATTGCGTATGTCTTTTTGCGTTTGTTCACCGAGCTGACCGAGGGATCTCCGGTGATGTTTATTCTTATATGCTTTTTCGGTTCCTTGTGCCTTTTCAACAACTCAATTGAAGCGGTTTGCATTTTTAAGCGGACGTTTGCATTTTTAAGCGGACTTTTTTCTGGAGCCTCGCCAAAGGGAATATAAATTGTTTTGATTTAGTACAGACAGACCCTTGCATGTTGTCCAGAGATTTTTTCGCAGTTTATGCCATTTTATTGCCCTCATTTTTAGCTTTGTAGGACCAGTGCGAGACTCATTCGATTTGTTGTGTAAAGTGCAAAAGCTCCAACCAACCGTTTATTTGTAGGGTTTTTTAAAACTTTTTGCATGTACGGTTGTTAAGAATATTCCAGAAGATTCCATACTGAATCCACGGGCTTACTGACCAGCGGAGAGTCGCCGAAAGTCTTTCCTGATTGGTCCTTCCCAGTTCCCTGGTCATTTTTGGAGAATCATCGGAAACATAGCCTGTTCCAGGCTCCGAGCGCGTATTATTTTCGCGTTCCCCTTGTCTTCGCGCCGACCCCTTGTCTTCGCGCCGGCCCTACTATCTGAGAGCCTGGAACAGGCTATCGGAAACATGGCTGTAATGGTACTGTTTAGAGCCGTTTATATTTTGACCATATTTTCAGGATTCATCCAAGGTAAATCTAAGTAATTTTCTTTAGTTAATAGAACCACGTTCCAGGTGTGTGTTATAGTGACTCTATAGTCGAACGCAGTTCATGAAGATGAACTCGTAGCGAGCGGCGTTGAACAGCTTAGGAATAACGTAGGCGAGGAATAACCTACATCTGGGAAGCGGCGTCATCTTGTTAAGCGATTTTCTTTTTACCTTTTGCACGTGCCATCGGATCCGGCTCATTTTCTGAAAATGGAATGTTTATTTCTGTTTCAAAAACAGTGGCTAAAAAAATATTGATAGCACCGTCGGAAGGTTTTTCTTGTTCGTCATTCAACACCTTGTTAAATTTTGAGCGGCATTAGGTCAAATCTTTCCTTAGTCGGGAATCTTCGGATAGTCATGTTGTCACTGTTTCGAGTTTCATGTAATCTGCGCGTTCGTTTGCGGATTGTGCATGTTGTAATTATGCTGACAGGTCAAAGTTTTACGTTCCGTAACAAACATACGCTTATGTAAATGACCATCTACATTTTCAAGCCAACGCATTTCCCACGTGCTTATACATGTCGCGTGTGCCTTTAATACCACTCAGTCACGCAATTGTCCGTTAATTGAATTACCTGTTGTCAAACCGCTGTGATTTGCCTGTGAAACGGCTTCCTCCTGTGTAGCAAGCGGCCATCGTCTTCAGATCATTGGCATCAGAGTACTGTAAACAAGACCTCTATTGAACAGCCACAGGTAAAAATAAACCATATCCCAAAGTTTAATCATTTGAAATGTAGTAACTGCAAAAGTTGACATAAACGCAAAAGATTAGGATTTCTTTTATGCTAGAAGGAGAGAGCACGAAAGGCTGAAATTGTTTGCTACGTGTACTACTTTGCAGTGTTAAACATGTAGTGGCCACAATCTGATCTGGTATTAACCGTAATGCATGTTGCTCGATCGTGTTGACAGCAATTTTGCGCTAAGTTAATTTCCGGAAACATTTTAGCAGAGTTACAGAAAAAGGCAGTGAAACCCTTTTACAGTTTCATTCTAAAAATTTCTGATCATTGCTTGAATCCATGATGTAATTGATATGTTACCCATAATTCCCATGAGTTTAACATCAAGAAGGCACTAACTTCTTTTATTTATTTTGCTCCATTTTTTTAGAAAGTGTGCAAGTTCCGCCATTCACCATACCTTTGTCAGTGAGACCTGGAACAAATAGACTATCCTGTATCCCTTTAGAGAATGCCCGGGAGCTTCAAAAAAACGTCTCCTCCATATCATGGTCCAAAAGGCCACCAGGTGGTTCATTCGAATGGATAGCAGGATCAAACATGGCTCATGTAGATATGGAGAAAGGTTCTCGTGACAGATACACCTTGGATCCAGTAACTGGAACTTTTGAAATCCGAAATGTCACTTGTAAAGACAACCATGATGAATACAAGTGTTCCATACTTGGAAGTGACGTCAGGGAGTCATCGATATACAAATTAGTTTATTTTCAGCCTGAAGAGGGTAAGTACATAATTATGAATAGCCATAAGTTTATTATACTGTAGGAATGTGACAACTTTCTCCTGAGCTTCATGGAGATGTTTTTCAGAGGATTTACGTGTATTATTCCAGATTCCTGTAGAGTTGTGGAGATTGTTGGCGATATCAGTTAACACCTTAGTGCTCGTAACAACCAGGGGTGTGATTTAAATAGAAAATGGTTCTAGACAGTGGGATTGTAGAAACTAAAATGTCCCTTGAGACAGGACAGCTTACGTGTATATGTGACTGGTACATCTGTTCTTTATCTGTTGAAATCTAAATTGCTTCAGTTAGCTTTATTGTTGATCACAGACTGCTTAAATAAAATTAATCGTGTAGGAAATTTAGTTTGGTACTTTTTTCCTGAAGGCTTCTAGGCCTTCATTCTGTTTTTTGAAATTAAGCAAAAGAAATTAACCAAGAAACAAACTCCAGCACTTTTGTGTCATTTGCTACATTGTGTATAAAGGTTGTAAGAAATTCAAAAATAACAATACTTAATTACACATAATAATGCTTGTACTGTAGACAGTCAAACAGACATTGACTGAAAATCAATCAATCAAACAATCAGTCAATCAATACTAATCAATTAATTAAATGATGTACCCTGTACTACAGTGGAACCTCAATTTAACAAACCTCTGTATAATGAAGTCCTTGATGTGACAAATGATATTCTTCAGCCTAGTAATAGTAAAAAGTATGGGAAATAACCTTGTTATAATGAACCCTTGATATAATGAACCAATTTCCCCAGGCTTGGCACTTCGTTTAATCGCGGGATTGGCTTGAACCAAACAATGACAATGAATATTAGGTCATCAAAAAACAACCTTACCATTATTGATCATTGTCGATTCCCAAAGCATGCCAAACATGCCTGGCCTCTGTGATAATAAAATTGAGGTTCTTGTCGAATTACTGGAGTATTTCAAAATGAAGTCATGTAATAAAATTGTATGCACTCATTCGAAACTGTAATTTTGCAAGTTATAGATAAAAGTTTCAAACAAAAAGTGAATTTCACTCTTACTAATGTTGTAAATAACAATGGAATTTTTCTACAGATAATGTGTGCAACCCCAGGGGGGAGGGTACTCCGGATTCCAAGTGACAGAGATGATCGAAGGATTTTTTTTGGGTTTGTCAGCTTTCGATTCCGGGATTTTTTTGGGTAGGGAAATTTGGCAAGTATTTTTTGGGTGGCTTGATTTAAGTAAGGATATTTTTGGGTATTCAAAACAATCTGAAGATTCGTGGTAGTGCCTGCGTATCCCTGTACAGTAATACGTGCAGACACAGTTTTCGCCCAATATCATTACCCAAGAATGATATTGGAAGATATGCTGTGAATAAAACCACAATGGATGCATCATAGTTCATAAAGCACGATTACCATCTTTTACATAATTAATTTTGTAAATAACTAATAGTAGAGTTGTTTGTATTGTCTTGCCCGCCGGGGATGGTCTTGTTTAGAGTTGTCGTTCACAATGTTATTATTGAAACAGAAGGTGTTCTTGGGTCACAGTCTCTAGTGTTGTTAGAATGACTACCAGATGAGGAAAAGATAAATTCAGATGGTATGATGTAACAAACACAAACATCCAATTTCTAATTTTTTGTGTGTGTTATATCAGTTGATCCTTTCTGGAAATTTTTAACGCTCAGAAATTCGGCATGGTATTTTTTGGGGGTTTAATGTTTGGTCCAGGGATTTTTTTTGGGTTTTGTTGGAAGTCCCAGGGATTTTTTTGGGTTTTGATTTTTGTCCCCATTCAATTATCTCCAACACTTGAAATCCAGAGTCCCCCCCCCCCCGTGGGGTGCACACTCATTATGTGCTCACTGTAGAAACAGGAAAATAATTCAAAACCATTTGTTGATCAGTACCAATTAAGCTGTTGATTGGTATGAAAAAGTAATAAAAAATGTTCATTATTCATTGCTATTGATGATCAATTGATATACATGTACATGTATTGTGATTGATGTTGATTGCCATCGATCATGGGTTTTGTTGTTGGCTGGTGTGTATTCTGTTTTGTCTGAGCTGAAATGATGTAACATATATAACCCATTTAATTAAAAAAAAAATAATATAACCAAATTTAAAGCCTAGCCTTTTAACTCACCTCAGTGATGATCAAGTGGTGGTGTTGAGAATAGCTGTATTCACAGGCAACCACAGTTCTTGTTCAGCTTTCTCCTCCAGTCACGAGTGAGGCTAATAATTATTAATAATCATTAATATGATTTGGAAGTTAGCAACTAGAGAAGACGGCTGAAATTCAGAATTCTTTCTGTTCTGTGTAGATGAAATTATATTTGTTAGGTAAATTCTTCTTATTTCTGATGCAAGGAAATATTAAAGGTTTATCTCAGTAACTTAATAAGAAGTTACAAATATTTTTTTTTTCAGATCAAACATGTACCAGTAATACAAGTGTATGCAATTGTTCAGAAGCCAGTTTTACTCCTCCAGGAAATGAGACAACAGGTAAAAGTACATCTGCATTTTTTTGTGTGGACATCCATGTAAGCTAAGAATAAGCACATTTAATGAATCTGAGGTATTAGTAAACGTACCTGTACACTGATTACATTCTGGTGGGTCAACTGCAAGTACCTTTAAGTCATATTATTTTTTATTTCTTTTTCAGATCAAACATCTACCAATAATACAAGTGTGTGCAATTGTTCAGAAGCCAGTTTTACTCCTCCAGGAAATGAGACAACAGGTAAAAGTACATCTGCATTTTTTTGTATGGACATCCATGTAAACTAGCACAATGTCTGAGGTATTAGTAACCGTACTTGTACACTGATTACATTCTGGTGGATCAACTGCAAGTACATTTAAGTGATATTATTTTTTATTTCTTTTTCAGATCGAACATGTGCATGCAATTGTTCAAGCGCCAGTTTTACTCCTCCAGGAAATGACACAACAGGTAAAGGTATATTTTGTTATAACATACACTGTAGCACATAAAATAATAAGTCAGTTCTGTTATTTAGTAATTACATCTGCCTGTACACTAACTACGTTTCTGCAGATCAATTGCTTACATGTACATTTGAGTGTCAAGATAATAAATAAATGCAATACTTGAAGACAGTAAACCATTCTAAAACTGTGCATGCACACAAGGTTTCTCAAAAATGATATTTGAACATTTCCTCCAGGACCATTCTATAACCATTGTTAACCCATGGACACCCAATGCACCCAAATGCATCCCTATGGGCCCTAGAATGAGCAGGCGTCCTGTTCCACTTGTGACTTCATCAGTTTAGTGACCCTGAAAAGCTTTGATAGTCAGTCGATGCAATGCAAAAAGGTCTTATAAATGATGCCGGAACAACAATGATCGGATCAAGTAAACCTGAGTAACAGCCAGAAAACCACGGAACTTTTACCTCAAAAACACAAGAAAATCATGGCCTTCCCAGCGACTGCTACTTTTGGCCAACTCTTCCCTTTTCAAACGAGCTTTGAGGCCAAACTTTTCTCATCACCAGAAACTAACTCCACAGCAAAAAGCGAAAATTGAAATGAGAACGAAAGCAACTGGCTTGTGCGCTAAATCTCAAAGAATTGTGCGCATGCCCGAACTCAAAATGCTAGGAAATGTCCTGAAACCAAAAGAAATGGCAACTGTTCATGCTAGAAAGCACTTTTCACGAGGATTGGGACGAAATTGGATCAAACAGGGCTAAAAAAGGACATTTGCTGCTTAAAAGTACCATTTTTTCGAAGCTTGCCGAGTGTTAATGGGTTAAAGATTATTGAAAACTACTATCTGGCAGATTTTTGTGAACCTTATGTTGTCTTTAATACTCTTATTCAGGACAAAAAGTTTAATATTATACTATAAATGATTATGTTCATCCTAAAAACAATGGCTGTCACTTTATTTCTCTCTTGTGTTGCTCTAAAAGGATGATCTGGGGTGTCAAAAGTGGCCTGGCTACTTGGTCCATTTGGACTTTGAGCATAGGACCTGTGCACTGTAGAAATAAAGTTATTGTTACATTTTATATTATTATTAACAACCAGCAAAGAAACTCTAACCTGACAGATTGCTTATTAGCATTTACATGTACATGTACATGTACATATGGAGTGAAGGCCTGACTTTCTAAAAGGTAGCCAGTTGGGATTACGCGAGCATGGGCTCAATCCTTTTTAACTCAAATTCACCAGTACCCAGTTAACGTATAAGATTGGTAGGAAAAGTTCCCTCAAGGGTAATAAACCCAATATATGGTAAAAACCATATAGTTAACTTCTCAAATTGTTTCTTGAGGACCGTGCCTTCTTTTGTTACTGCGCATACGTTCTGTGCATCTCGATTCTGGTCCGAGATATTCAATTTTCTTAAGGAATTTCCCACCAATACAAAGGTATTTTTGCTCAGATTAGGACTATGTGAAAAGAGCAGATTTTAGCTTTCAGAATCCAAAAAGATAATTGGGGGTAAGTAACCACGCATTTTTCAAAGATACATGTACTTGAGCTTAAATTTGGAAAGAAATTGCCATATGTTCTTTGCATTTTGGAGCTTTTTTAAAACGTTATGGTTGCTTAGTTATCTCTGGAAAATGCATTGTTACCCACATTTTTCTTTTTAGATTCCAATAGCCCTTGCTAAGATCTGCTTTTTCCCCATAGTGGTAACCTTTGCAAAGATACCTCTGTATTAGGAGGCACCGTCCTTAATTGTACTAGCTATAATCGCTCTATTATTTTGCTGATTTTTTGTCCACAGTGCTAGTATGGAAAGAATTCTACCTGAATGTTTTCCTTTCCCTGGGTTAAGAGAGTTTGAAGCCTGTGAACAGGAGTCTGTGGTGGGGAAATAACGCAAGGAAAAAAAAACGATGAGTGAAGAAAACGAATGGGGCGGTGGATAAAAATAAGTTGACAGGCTTGCAGGCTTGTGTATTAGCCATTCTCATAGTTTTGATCTTAAAAGTTCATTTTTGAGACATTTACCCCTTTTGTATGAATATTTCTTTTTCTATTAAATGCCAGTTTTTCATGCTACCCATTCTCTTCCTCAGTCTACCATCTACTCACTTCATTCGCCAAATTTTTTTGCGTTATTTTCCCCACAGCCTGCGGAGCCTGTTCACAGGCTAGAGAGTTTATGGATTATGAAATAATGTCACTAATTTATTAATTCTTCTATTTTCTTTGTTTCTTTTAGACAATCTTGGCGCAGACGGTAATTGCATGATCTGGAAAATCTTCGTTTCCCTACTGTCAGTAACTATCTTGGTACCTATTGGGCTGAAACTCTACCCTTATCTTTACACCCATATTGTCCTCAAAATTCGTGGCCTGTTCACATCTCAAGATGATGAGAGTGTTGATGCAAATCGTGAAAATGCCGCCTTTGATGGTACTTGTAGTGATGCTGATGATTGTAACAATCAAGAGAAAGTTGATAAACCAAATGATGCCAATGCAGAGAAAGATTATGTTCATCTTAGTGTTCGTGAAAATAGTGCTGAAAATGACATTTTACCTTGGAACTCATTAGAGCTTTAGATAGCTTAGAGGAACCCATCTTTTACAGGAACTGGATGAAATTTGATGATCCATAGTTCAGTTTTAGTGGTTGCTTGTTTGACTTTGCTTTAAACTGCAGAAGTCTGAAATAACAAATGTTTTTGTGGAACTGAAAGTAGAAATCAGTGGAATCACATGTTGCTGATCTGCCAACCTGTTGAATCATAAAAAATAGCAGAATTTTCTTCTTCTGAACTTTTTTGTAATCAGTACATTGAATATAATATTAAGGTAGGAAAACTGGCCGGAACAGCTCAGAGAGGATTGAGCTTTACATTACTATGGCCAGCTACTAAGTAATTTGTATCAAAGTTAAAATCATGAAAGTCATGCCAGTCCATTCTAAGGAAGTTATATTTGCTCTTGCAAAAGTGTTGTAAGTAGGCCATTCTTATGATAGCATCATTTTATGACAACTACCAGAATCCTACAGTTCTCGCGTATAAGAAAAACCTTTGTCTTAATCATCCAGTTAAGGAGTACCAGTTTCATAAGTAACAACAACTGTATCATTTAGTCACCTTACCATCAAGAATACATAAGGACATTATACACTGTATGTTTATAACCCTAACATGAGTTATACGCCGCAGTTCTTTTTCCTCAAGCTAATAACTTGTTTCAGGTACCGCGTACATGTATGTTTTTGATTTCATTGGACTGGTCATCATGTAGCACTGTAATGTTTACAGGGTTAGTGTCATTGTTTCCAGGGGCGGATCCAGGGGGTGGATTGGGTGGCCAGCCATCCCCCTCTTTGGGGTCGTTTAAGCTTGAAATTAAGAAATGGAACAAAACTATCACTGAGGTGATTTTTTCTTTGATTGTTCCGATATTGTTCTGTCAGGTCAGCCACCCCCTCCCCCCTTCAAAAATGCTTGGTTTCTGTTGTTTGTTAATTGTTTACTGACAGCCAATCCTGTTAGGCGTTCTAGAGAGATGTGTGGTGCCCCTTTTCTTGTAATCCCTTTTGGATAACAAAATTTAAATAACAAAGGAAAAACGAAATGAATTCTGGTAGTTGCCCATTGTGGCTTGCATTTTACTCTTCATTCATCTTGGTAACTCAGAGCTGTTAAAAGTATTAGATGGCATTATAGTTATAAATGGTAGCATAAAATGCATTCAATTTTAATAGTAGATTTTAGACATTTTAGAATTCGAAACTCACACAATAAAATAATTGCAATTTTAAAGCAAAATTAGTAGACTAATAATAATGTAGTTATACTTTTGACAAATAGGTTAACATTTGGACTGGCATTTTAGTATCTCTGTTATAATAAACGGTATTGCTCACAGAACAAATGTACGTTTTTTGCTTAATGATTAAAGGCTTACCGGCGTGGGAGCGCATTTAATCGGATGAAGAGTCTTAATCCAGATTGAAATTGAATCCGAAAAATCCACCCAGCTAGGTGGATTTTTTGGATTCGAGTCTTTTAATGGGACGATGAACAAGCAAAACACCGGAGATTTTTAGAGAACGCTCTAGTTGCGTGATAGCTGGTGTCCGCTTGAATCGGTGAAAAATCGACTGTTGAGGTTTGTCGAAGGTTTAGGGTGCGCCTCAGTACCAATCGGATTTTGTGAATCCAAATCCGGATTCGACAAAAATGCCAAGCGTTTATTACAGTGAAATAAATTCTCTCTAGTATAGGCGTTCTAGAAAAGAAGATCTGATGACACTGAAACCTCGCTAATTTACACCTCATTTCTGCTTATTTCATTTTTTTCGCATTACAGATTGGACTGTTCCAGAACCTTACTTCCGCCGGCGTACTTATTGTACAGCCGGCACACGCAATTACATGTAACACCTGCTGTACATTTTTTGTCCGGCGTATTGCGTCGTGTTACTTTGCTTGTTTTGCCTCGCTGTCACTCTGCTTTAGAGCTTTTTCTTTCTCGCAGAGAAAAAAAATTAAATCGAAAATAAACGTTGTCCAAACGCCGGCTCCAAACGGCGAATTTGTTGGGAAAAGGTTTTGGGTTCAGACGCTGTGTTTTTGCATTTATAATTCCACGCGGTAATAGCAGGAACGGTCACATGACAGGGTTTTATTTGAGCAAGGTTTTGTCGATTCATTTCATTCATTTACGTTCCTCGTTAGTTAACAACGCGTTGTTTTTAACTTTAAAATGCCACGTGCTAATCTTTTTAAAATGATTGAAATGTCCATTGATAGCTTATCAAAGGTGAGAAAAATATCCTTACAACTGACATTCTAACCATTTCACACGGAAATTACCTCACAACACTGTTCTGAATCTTTGCAATTGGCTTAATGTGCTAGTGGGCGGAAGTGTGCTTTTTCAAAGTTGTCTTGAACAGACTGAGCAAAGTCCAATTCTAAAATTACTATCACAACACCGAGACTCAGCTTGGGGTATTCTTTGATTTATTATCGCGTCAAGCCGATACAAGCAACAATAAAGAACCCGGGAGTGGCGGGTGGGTTGTACTCACTTACATCGACG
>Ga0126336_10000335_pt1 | contig 17668 bp, 12 predicted proteins | sample SidCmetagenome_FD_92530 | JGI IMG/M metagenome (GOLD analysis project Ga0126336, IMG submission 92530) | Coral microbial communities from El Islote,Puerto Morelos, Mexico - Siderastrea C C metagenome | ecosystem: Host-associated > Invertebrates > Cnidaria > Coral | place: El Islote,Puerto... | reverse complement strand
GTGTCACCATTCAAATGAAACCTCTTAAGCAGTACTTTCACATGGTACTATCTATATTTAAGTATTTTACAAAATGAAATTTGGGACTTGTCTTGAATGCTCATTTTGGGATCTCTTGGGAGTTAAAGGGTTAATTGAGGGGGACGTTAGCAGTAAGGGAGGAAGGGTTCCCTTCAATGGATTTTTGACGATATGAACTCCGATTATGTCTTCCAACTGAGGAGGGAATTGCTTGCTCAAGTACTTGCGAAATAATTGCATTTTCCTGTGCTGCTGAAATGTATATTTATCTGCTGCAGTAAATGCGATAAATCGATACACCCCAGGCGCTGCATGCCCTGTGCGTGTACCTAAAATGCGATTCAAATAAACAGGCTGTCAAATATCCCCCCTATTGCATTTTAATTATCACGGGTTTGTAGACAACATAAAGTCATTTGCTGGTACCATTCGTTAATCAGATCATGCATCCTATCCGTTGAACTATTCTCCCTAGAAAAATAGGAGGGAAAGCACATTATCATCGTAACTTTGTACCATTACCTCATCTTTCCCCTATACCTGCGCTTGCCATATTCTAAAAGCTACTTCCATGCTACTCTCGAAACTGCAACTATTTATTACGTTCTACAAATTTAAAGCCAATTATTCCTTAACCACCCAAGGAATAATTTTCTGATGCTTTCCTTACTTTCCGCCTTAAAGTTGAACATTTTAATGAAGCTAAAAACAATAGGCGTCTCGCACAAGTAGTCTTTCTTTGGTTTATCGAGGTGATAGTTTGAAACTGGGTACGCGTTATGTTGCAAATAAATCCATCCTTCGTAAAAGACAACCGAGTGTTGTAGAACTGGCCAGTTGCATTTTACTTGGTCGGTTTTGTGTTAGTCAACTGTGCATTGCGCTGACAGTTGTGTGTTACTGGGTCAGTTGTGCCTATACCTCAGCTATGTATTCGCTGCATATTGCTCGGTCAATTGTGCATTCTTTGGTCAACAGTGTATTACTGACTCGGTCAGCTCTATACGCATGATATTTCAGACTTATTTAAGCCCAGAAGGATCGAAATTTCCGTGGCGTTTTGTTACAACTTGCTTGAACCCTTCAGGTTCCCCCGAAAGGAACTGTCTGACCTAAAGAAGGATATAACCATATTCACTTGCGTAGGACCTACATTGTGACCTCTGTCCATCAAACACATGCACCTTGATAAGCTTTTCTGACTCGACATACAGCGAACGAAATAAGCCATTCGTCATCCCTTAGTTATGAAACAGTTACCCACGCTACGCACATTAAATCTCTGGTGTCGTTAAAGGTTTCAAGCGTGCAAACTAATGTTTAAAATTGGTTTTCACGTGTTTGATAAGCTAAGATACTAAAAACTTCCATTCGATAATACTTCACTTTATTTACAATGTTTGCAACTGCTACCAATTTCAACGCAACTATCGAAAACGGAAGCAACTGCTACCAATTTCAACGCAACTATCGAAAACGGAAGCAACTGTAGAGACCTTCTTGCTTCAAGTTGCTTGCCATGTCCTTGCTCATAGAAGGCACTTGATGACGCTTTCATAACGTACACGTGAAGTGAAGCGTTTCCATCACCCAGTAAGAGGATGTTGGTATTTTCTCTTGTAGCAGAACTTTGCTTGTTTGTTGTGAGATGTTGGGTCTTACGCTTCTATCTGCCCGTCTGCATTGGTGTCTTTCTCCTAACAAGGAAAGATTGTTCTTCTCTGCCGTGTCACACATCAACATATGCGTCTTCTTTATCAACGTCATGTTCACCATCATAAAACTCGCCGTCAAATCTGTGTCAAGAGAGCAAATACACAGCTATAAAAAGGAAGCTGCCTTCATATGAAAAAGCAACATATTTGTACCTTGTTAAAGGAATACTTCACGCTGAAAATTGTTAAAAAAAAAAAGAAAAATCTGAAAATGTGTCATTTGCTACAGCGAATGAACTTATCCTGTCAAATTTGATTTTCCCCGTCTCTATATTTTAATTTTACACACAACATTTATTGTTTGTGGTACTGAGAACATATCTGAACTGTCCATGATTTGAAATGGTGGAGAACAATCTGGCAGACGTAACAGGCAAATATATTTAGCACGGATAGAAACACGCGCGTTTTGTACACTCCCCTTCCCCTCCAACCCCGGAGTCTCCCTTGCATTGAGACACAGTCCTCTCCTCCCCTCTTGTCCACTTCCTTCCCAACGCCCCCCCCCCCCTTCCCTATCTTCCCAGCCCAACCCTCTCTTCCCTCCCTACCTTGAGTCCTCATCGTGTCTGCCGTCAGGTTCCTCTTGATCTTCCATGGCCTCTAAGCACATGAAATCCGGGGGGACCTCCTGCATCTGAACACTGGGGGCCCCTGTTAGGCACTTGACGTTTTCTATCACAGTGTGCTTGATATGGTCCAGATACTGAATACAGAGAAAGAAAAAATGGAATAAAAATGGAATAAACAAGGAGAAAGAAATAAAACCAAAGGAAAAGGGTCAAAAAGGTGAAAACAGGGGAAGAGTTAAACGGCGAGCAACGATGAAATCTGGTGTCGAACGACGCGTTGCTGGCTCGCTTTACTGGTCAGATCATATCTCACAGCTTTGACCCCAAAACAAGCACTCGCAACCCGAACAAGTAAACCTGTCCACAAACTAACTAGAAAAGATGCCATCCATGCAGTTGGTGAAATAAACACTTCGGTACAAATGAGCACGATGTATACATTTTCCCTTCGTAAACAAACTTTCTCATAATCCAGAAGTGGTCAGTAGAATTAAATATTGATTCTACTCAATCAGATTGTATATGACTGCTTCGTGGGCTACACAAACTCACGTAAGACTCAACTAAGTGTAAGAATTGTTAAGTGGAGACTTCCATATTGCATAACAGTGAGGCGAAAGAATCGACATTATGCTGGCATAATAGTGCAATGTTTCTTCCACTCTTTGTGCTTTATAAAAACTGCCAAAACCACGGGATTCCCACACAAGACACCGGCCCAGGTACCACATTTTTTGACCAGGCCTGGTTACAAATTAGCAAAAACATGGCTTCCAGCAATTCCAGTTAATTCTACAACATTGTCAGCTGCCTCCTCGGACTTGTAATCAACATAAACCTGTCTTCTGTGATCTTTTATATTTATTTTTATGTCAATTATAATGGAGCATAAAAAAGACACTATTGGAGCATAGTAAGTGTCATTTGTTGACCATAAAGAATTATCATAATAGTGTGAAAAATTGAGCATAATGTGGACAACCCTACGCTGCGTGCCAAAAAGAAAAAAACAAAAGGCTAGGATCACATTCGCACCTGTTTGGTGTTTTGGTTCTCTATCCTGGCTGCAATATCTGGATACAAAGAGAAGTCTGGGGCGAAATACTCCAAGTAATCTGCAGTGGATTGGATGCAGGGTTAGTTTGGAGCCAGATTAACTCATCATGTATTTCACTGTTCTCCTAACACTTTTATTCCTGATGGTGAGTTAACTATAATGCTGAACAAACGTTATGGGACTCTACCTTTTTTTCCTACAAATGCCCCGGAAGCTCGTCTTGAGGGTGAAATTCATTTTCACCCCTAAAAGGAACCAATTCTTACAGGTCGTAACTTTTTCTGACATTTTTTTGTCTAGCTTATGTCCTGAAGGTATCAGGATAATACTAACACCCTTAACAAACCACGAACTTTGATGAACCAAACCACGAAATTGATAAATGACGAAACCCCGTTACTCGCCCCCGGGAGGTATTTCTCCAAATCTGCTAAGTGTCCCCAGCACTTTAGGGTAGCATTGTAGTTTAAGGGCGGTGTTTCCTTTTGTTATTTATACGTTCTGTGCGGTTCCTTTCGTGACGTCTTATACAGAGTGTAACTTTGCTAAACCTTTTACCCAGATCTCATGCACTTGTGCGTACTAAAATCAACTTTCTTTCTCACTCGTTCGACAGGCCTACCATCGAAGAAAGTTTTTTTTTTAATTTTTCGAAGCGTGCAGTTTGGAGCAAACGCAAAGACAAGTTGTGGATCGCACGTAATTCCTAATTGCATACTTCTAAAAGTTCACACCTAAGGTGTGAACTTTTTACAATACCTCAGTCTGATTTTCGTACTTGTTGTTTTCTTTTCCCTTGATAACCTCTGCCAAATTTCTCGATTTCTCGGCTTTGTGGGTTCGCATATTACTATTAAAAACTTTCTTCGATGGTAGGCCTATCGAACGAGCGAGACAAAAAGTTGATTTCAGTACGCACGAGTGACAACTACGTACAAGATTTAGCAAAGTTACACTCTGTATAAGACGTCAAAAAAGGAACGATGAAATAAGCTTTCCTTTAAGTATTGTAAGGGCATTGAGACTATGTAAAATGCCCTCAATATTATATTATTATTATTATTATTATTATTATTATTATTATTATTATTATTATTAAGCTGATCATTGATTGGGCACAAAAAATACAAAGCCACAAAATTTTAAGCTCAATCAGAAGTAAGAACGTAAATGGGCTCTTGAACTAGTCCGTTAAAGGTGTCCTCCCAGGGGCTGTTCCCGCCCGTCTTATAAACTTTCGCTCGCACCAGGCTTCAGCTCGCACCTATTTCGCCCGTTTTAGTCTCGCCCCGACTATCTGCCCCTGGGTCTCCGAGGATGCTATAGGAGGTACCTACTAATACGAAGGTATTTTGGCGCGATTTATGACTATGCGGGAAAAGCCGATCTTAGCTAAGGTCATTGGAGTCAAAAAAGAAAATTGGGGTAATATTCACTGTTATGCACTATGAAGCTTTTTAGAATATGGTTGCTTAATTATCTCTGAAAAATATGTGGTTACCCACAGTTTTCTTTTCGAATTCCAAATCTGCTTTTCCCGCATATTCATAAACTGTGCAAATATACCTCCGTATTAGGAGGCAAAAGAGGTTTGGTTGGCTTAGCTTGGAATAACTTGCTGCATCAAGAATGTGCCAGGTTGTACGAAACATGAATAACAAGCAAAGTGTTAATTTAAGTTACAATTTGAAAGAAGATAACGTTAAAATGGAGGAGAAAAACAATTTACAGGAATCCACATCGCTACGCTATACAAGTGAATCCAAAATATGCGTTTATAGTGGATTAGCTTATCCTTGTTTAAGGTGTGTGTACCGTTAAAAGGAATTTCACTTGAAATGTCCTGGTCCACTAGAAGGGAAGTTTCATACGCCCTGCAACAAAAACACACACAACATTAAACAACGCCAAAGGTAAAGTCGCACACTATCCAAGGAGGCCCACACGGCCGGAGCTTATCCCGGTTCCTGTAGCGTGAAGCAACTGAGAGTATTGCTGCTCCCCCCTGGATGGGATGCTAGTCCATCGCAGGGTTACCCCCAGCAGTATGTCGCCGGTACCCATTTTATACACCTGGGTGGAGAGAGACAATGTGGGGTAAAGTTTCTTGTCTAAGGAAACAACACCTGAACACGATGGCAGGGACAACGCCATGAACCTAGTAAACCGTACAAGCTTGCCACATATCTCTGTGGTTCCCTGATTTTCTGACCGATGTGAGGAAGGTAATGGGTTCGATTTCCGTCGGAGATAGACTCAAGCATTTTTTCTTCAAACTTTTATCAGTTCTTCTGACAAACTGACTAGAAATTTCTTACTTGAGAACCTGTCCGGCAAATGTCTTTGGAAAACATATGCATTTTTGAAAACTTTTCCCTTCTTGTGGAATTGCAGTGCAAAGATATCGAGTTATTCAAGAACTCTCGCCAAATACATGTAATCCAAGGTTGAGGTGCGACAATTTAAAGCAAAACTGGTAACAAAAAGGGTGATATGCCGAAGTTATCAAAGAGTCTAACTTGAGCAACTGCTATCAAAAAGGGGCGATTATTTAAGTATAATCCAAGTAAGGGAGAACCTCACCATCTTGAGCTTTTCAGCTAGCGGGAGTTCGAGAGTGTGAGAGTGGTACCTTACAGAGTCCAACACGTTTTTTGAATCTCCCCCGCCCCCCCCCCACCCCCCCAAAAAAGAAAAACTAAAGGGGCAAACAATATGGGTACATTCTATGTACAGAGTAGACTCTGCCAAAGTAGATAGGTTGGTGATTTGTTCATTTTAGTCAGAAAATCAGAAATTTGTCATACCCCAGAAGGCGAACATGATTCGATGGTGCAGTACTTACTGCGTTCCATCATCACCATCAATTTTAAACAATTTGACATAAGAGGTGTTTTTGGCCACAGATAAGACACATAGTGCTTGAGATGGCACTTAACTCGAGATAACGGAATTCGTGATAGGAAATGAACAGACCAATGGCAAATGACTGTAAAGTAGGAAGCAAATAATTTTCCTAAAGAAGCCAAGTTCTAGAATTTGAGATGGCAGGAATCAACTTTAACTTTTTCCAAAGAAAAAAATCAGTTGGGAGGAACCGTCCAATTATATTTCGTACAATCTGGCGAGGCCTCTGTGTGCACGTACACTATAACTTACCAACACCGTGCAACGTTCTTGATTGTGTATCCTCCTCCACCAAGAACTAACATAGGAAGGTTGAACGTCTTGACAAATTGCACACACTCACTGCAAAAAAAATGACCGTTGAAGAGGTCCCTGTGATACCACAGAATACCCTATTCTGACTGTTTGTATTCTTCATGACATGGGATAAATAAGTCATGGGAGATCAAACAAAATGCCCTGCTTACCCATGCCCTTTGATGCTGAGATTGAAACAACCCAGTCTGTCACAGCCCAGTGAATCAGCTCCACACTGCAAGATATAACAGACACAAAGAGAATACAATAAATAGAAATAAAAAATTTAAAAAATGCAGATTCAGTGTGTGGTCTCTTACACACATAGCCAGGAGCAAGGGCAAATTAAGCAGCCCTAAGGATAATTCAGAATGTGGCCTTCGCACACCAAGAGAAATGAAACCCTCTTGTTTGTCACAACGAGAGAAAAGTTAACGACAAACTAAATGTTTCAGCATGTTACGAGTGTGGGACAAAAAACAACAACAACTGAGTTCCCAAAGGGAATCGCAGCCATGACCTTCCGTACACCAGTCCCGGGGGGGGGGGGGTACTCCCTATTCCCTATAGTGGGCTATACGGGGAGGCTCCGCCTGAAAGGGGTGCCTTTTTAAAGTTCGTTTATACTAAAGGGTAGGGAAAGCCAGGTATATCAAAGGGTGCCATATTTTGGCAGAAATGACTACGCAACTGAATCAGAACGACTGAAAACTGGGAAAAAACGTGACGATTATGGGAAATTCTATTGTTTTGGCTTATCCTTGAGGTATAAGAAAGGGGTGCAGTTTTGCTGTAGGTATATGAAAGGGGTACCATTTTGGTAAAAATTAGTATATTAAAGGTAAGGATTTGGACCTCCAGGTGGAACCTTCCCGTACAAAACTTTATTGAGTAGCTCCCCCCCCCGCCCCGGGTTCCAGGGGACACCTGTCGGACATTCTAACTACTGGGGCAAATAAGGTGGTGTTTACCAGGTCACTGAAACACACATCCTGCAAACCGTTAGGATCAGCAATGTTGCACGAAATGTGCGTGCTGTTATTTATGATAAGACAAAAGAAGTTTTGAACTTACTTGTAAAACAATACAGCTTGGTTGATAGTGGTTGACAACAGCCTGCATTATGGGCTTGAACAAGTTGGCATAACCTACACACAAATACAAAGTTGCACACTTGTTTATCTTTTATTTGACTGTAACTGCAAACCACTACATGGCTTGAAAAAACTTTACGATAAAAAAATTATTACCCACAGAAATATTTAAATTACTATGTTAATATCATGAGCTGACATTAGCATAATAATAGCAGGGTTACATTATGTTAACTAACTTGTAAGGTCCCCTTGGACAGATTTTAGGGGGCCCGTTTTTGCGAAAGGGGCCCCAAGATATTCGTACTTTTAAGGGTAATTTGGTGGTGTAAAATTAATATTTCGAGGTATCGAACTTTGCACAAGTTACTCCAGTGGTGGATTAAATTTGTAGTGGAACTACATCAGGTTTGAAGTAAAACATTTGCAAGGTGATTGGCAGATTTATGAATATATTTAAAAAAAGATGATTAATGTCAAACCTTTTGGTAATAGGAAAACAGTTCCTTGGCAAAATTTTGTGCACCATGCTTGATGCATTTGCACAAATTGTATGGGCTAAAAAAATGCGGCAACTGGAAGCAATGCTGCAATCAGAATAAATCCTTCACACTGTTGGCTGCCCTGTGCACAGACATCTCCTTTTCCCTCCCTGTTGCATGCTAAGTGGCAGTATGCACGTGATGTAACAGATCCAAATTTTCAAGCAACTTGTAACTTGTACAAAAGTGTAGTTTGTTGTTGGTTCTCGTCCTTGCTCTGAGAGGTTTTTCTCCAGGTACTCCAGTTTTCCCCTCTCCTCAAAAACCAACATCTCCAAATTGTTCCATCTTGGTGGCATCCCCAATTAACTACTGTGTTAAATACCATTGACACCTAAATAAAGTGATTTATTTTATTTTATTTATTTTACTATGCTGCGTGGACTGTAAGTAACTGGATTCAATATCCTTCGTCAACAAGGAAGTTGATGCTTTGCACTTGACCTGATATTCGACCTGAATGGTAAACTGAACAGTGGGGTAGCTATTTCCATTATTTTTATAGGCAAGGATGAAGCATTTGCAAAGACTTGAGACCAACCTTGATCATCTATACCATCTCTCAAAGGTACGTTAAGTGAGTAGAATCTTCCATTTTCAACTCCTAATTCAAACATATCACCTGCAGGGAATTTGAAAAAACAGTAAGCAATAATAATAATAATAACAATAATAATAATAATAATAATAACAATAATAATAATAATAATAATAATAAACAATTATTGGATGAGGTTGAGCAAAATATCGTGATTTGTCAGTGGCGAGTAGATCAATTACACTCACAAATCATGATATTTTGCAAAATTGAGTTCAATAACTGTTTTATCATTCAACAAGAAGCTTTCACATACAGTCCGCCATTCTTTTTCCTGGTTTCTGCCTAGAACTTTCTTAGAACAGCTGCGGGTTTAACTTGCGACATAAGAGGCTCCTTTTCGTCGACTTTTCTTTCTTCTAAATATTGTCGAAATACGTTCACAGCAGCCTTAGTTGCTTCTTTGGTGTATTGCTGTTTTTTTGTTCAATTAGACAATTAAGATCACTCTGTGGTAACTCAGAAAAACCTTGCTGCCATGGTGGAGTTTGAAACATGGACTGAACAGGTGACTCAACTGAAATGAGCAGAATTATTCACAGCAAAACAACTTTGCATCGTAATGCACATGAGCAGACAATTATCCATAGGCAGTTATTTGCAGTGACGTAATGGTCTCTTGGCCAATTAAAACGCCAGATAAAATAACATAAATGGTAATAGGCTTTATTTAAAGAAGGTAAACACTTGACAGTAGTAAAAAACACTGATAACTTCGTGGCCCTCACTACAACACAAAATTAATATTAAATAGCACCTAAAAAGTAACTATAAAATTCACTTACTATATGAACTAAAAAATAACTAATGAAATACTACGAGCTAAGATATTAAAAAAAATGGTAATAGAAAACAGGTAATAATGATTAAGGTAAGAATGGTTACCATGCAATGCTCCACCTCAGTTTGTACTCACTAAAATCTCGGTGGTTTTAAGTTATCTTCTGTGCTGGACATTTTTGTGAGAAGCATTTTTTGCTTTCAGGCCACATGAAAATTGGGACAGGGACTTCTCCCACTTTTTTGCCCTTGCACCGATTTTCATGTGGCCAAAAAGTGAAAAAAAAGAGCTTTAAACGCCCAATACATATGCTATTAATGAGGAATAACAGCTCACCAGTTCCTGGGAAAAAGTGGTTTCCATATTTGTGAAAGGACAGAGTCATGACGCGATCCGTTAAATAAAATGCTTCCTACATGGAAAGATCAGACACACGATATTGAAAACTTGCCATCAGGACAGTTATTCCACAGATTTTGCCAAAGCCAGATGCCCAGCCCTTCTGGCTAAAAGCTTGCTCCATTGTTAAAAGTAGCACCTACAGCTCATCATGATACACACTACAGTGCAAACTACATACATGTATACTACTAGAATCTTAGACTGGTATGTTTGATCTCTAGCCTGCCAATTTAGAAACCAAGATACAGAGCAAGAGACTGAACTGAGTCTTTATGAATATGAGAGCATGTTCCATCAATACTTGGATCCTAAGAAGAGAGCTGAAGAAAAAAGAAAAAATGACATTACTTTGTATGGAATTCTTGGTACTAGATATCATGATGATGTACTCTCTCAATTGTTTGTGAAAAACAAAATCATCAAACTCTATCCTAATTGAGGCTGGATATCCAAACCTTTCTCGTGGTTTTGTTTCTTAAAACAAGTTTGAGAATACTTAACCAAAGAAACAAATATTTAACAAACTGCAATACCTGAACTCCATCACCATGGTGGATATCAATGTCAACATACAAGACACGTGAGTGATACCTGTAATAATGCAATAACCAACACAAGTCAAACAACTGGACCAACTGGAAATTCCATATTGGCTACAATAAATTTGTAATCACCAAATCAGTAACTATAATGGATTTATATAAGAAAAAGATATTTGCCAAAAGTTATGAACAGTTACCATGAATAATGTCTTCTTAGGAAAAAAACAAGGATGTTCTGTTTTGGTTTTAAACCCAAGACACTTATGTAACAGGCAACAAACCCACCAACTTGTTTCAAAAAATGCAATAAATATATGTGCATTGATAAATACTGCAGACAAAATGGCAAATCAAAGACAAACAAAATGAAAGATAAATGCAGGTGCCAAAAAACTCGACCTGAAGCCACTCATAATTGACTCACTTTAGCAGTTCCAGGATTGCAACCACAATGTCGTTCACATAACAGAAGCCTGATGCCTGGTAATGTAAATTAACTGAGTTAAACAAGTGTCAACATAGACTTCCTTGTATTGTTCCCTAGAAGAAGCCTCGTGGCACTGGACATGGGGTCCAGTGTTTTACCTCTGGGTTTTAAGCTCTGTGGAATATTTCTTAGGGAACAGCTTTGATTGTACATGAGCACTGCTTTTTCAGAGGGAGATTCATTCAAGGCCAGAGCTACTTTCCCTGGTGTATTGTAGTCTTGTCTATTTCAGCTAACGTTTCGCAAAAAGAACAGTGAAATTCTGTTACCAATTAAAAACGTATATTAACATGTATTCTTAAGGTATAATGACCTGTTTTGAGGTGCAAGTAAGAACACTCACCTCACATTTCTTTGCATGGTGCAGACCGCCTGCCCAGTTGACTGCAATGTCACAAACCTGTTTGATAAACAAATGAATATGCATGATAAACGTCAGATCCCTGGTAAAAATTCTGCCCAGGATCCTAATAAGATCCTAATAGGATCCTGTCCTGTAGGATCTTAACCAGGATCCTGATAAGATCCTATATAAGATCCTGTAGGATCCTGTAGGATCCTATAGGATCTTGTTTAGGATCCTATAGGATCCTGATAAGATTTTATATAAGATCCTGTTGGGTCCTATAGGATCCTAAGCAAGATCCTGTAGGATCCTAGATCCTAAACAAGATCCTACAGGATCCTAAACAGGATCCTAGACAATCTTAAGCAGGATCCTGAAAGACTTTACAGGATCCTGAGTAGGATCCTAACAAACATGGTGCCATTTAGGATCCTGGGTAGGATCCTACATGTGAACTTACAGGATCCCGTAGGATCCTATAGGATCCTGTATAGGATTTCTACCAGGGATACTGTATGTATTAGACTGCCGCCCCACCAAAATGAAAGTGAGACCAAAGCTTGGATGTTAGGGGTACAAAAGGAGAAAAATAGCAGGTAAGAAGGGGGGCAGGAAGTCTATGGGAATAGTGGGGACAGAAAGCGGAATTTCCAAGTAGAAATAGACATAAACTTTATTTTAAAAAATGCATATTCTCCTTACTGTTTTCCATACATTTCTTATGGAACTAGTAAGGAGAATTTGTCTTAATATCAAGACATCTTATCCTTTGTGATCACCTCCTTTATTCTCATCACTTGAATGTTTGAACAAGTATCGATAATGTAAAGAGAAATTTCATTTGCATCACTTTCAGGGCCTAGGTAAAGGGTAAACCACGATAACATCATCAGCAACCAAAAAAGATAATGTGCTTGAATTCTGTTTAACATGATTGACATGTGAGAATCCCATAATGTTGATCCAGTATGATAGAAAGCAGAAGAGAGAGGAAAAAATTTTGCAATGTTGCATAATATTTTGAAACAGACAAAGCATGCAAAGGAAGATGTAACCTACACTGTAGGAAGAAGGGATCTGAGAACTAGGAGCAAAGCTAAGGTTTACTGCCCACCCTTCACAAGATTTGAGTGCCTACAAGTCTTGAACACCTGCAATGCCAGGGTTCTGTGATATGTAGACCACATACTTGCTACTAATAAAAATTGTCCATTTATTCCTTTAATTTCTTTCTATAGAGTACACGCAAAACACTAGCTTGCAGGTTTTGGAAGAACATTTTTCTGTCAAGTATGTTGACAAACACAATTTTCTCCAATAAACGTAAATTGCTAGTTCAAACTTGGGTGGCATTTAGTGGGACAATCTTCACCAATTTCATAATTTTTTGTAGCTTTGACTGAAGTCCATAACACAAAAACATTTCTGTGAGTCTAACAATAAGGACAAGTGAAAGGTGAGTCCATTGCCATAGTTCTCATAATTGTCCAATTTCCCTAGTATACTCAGTATACCAAAAGGACACGGAACACATACCCCTTGATTCAGTCTGACAGCACCTTCCAGTGATGCACCAGTGTAAATAGAACAGAAGTCAAACAAGCCAGAAAACACCGGGCTAAAAAAGATCATCAGAAACAAACGCACAGTTATTGAGTGTCATGTTTGTTCTAGCTTAGTCTGTGTCATCCTGTATGTTCCAGTTACAATGTAGTACTTTATTCATGGTCCCCAGAAAAGAGCAAAGAAGAGAGAAAAAGAATATCATATTTAGGTTGAAAAGTCTTTTTTAGGAGGGAGTATGGCTGTGTGGTTAGACGCACCAAATTGTAAACCCCAGGACCCAAGAACTTTCAAAATATTATAGGTCAACACTATGGAACAGCCAACTGGTCAGTCAATGTCACCTCAAACAGTCCTTCTCAGGACTACACTCACCTGGACGATCATACTTTACCGACTTATGATATGACTTCTGGGTTCAAATCAATTACAGTGTATAAACATTCTGGAAATAATTCTAGTGTTCATGGTTTTGTTTAGTTGCACTGTAAACTTGAGAATTTCAAAGACTACCTACCAGTCTTCTCCAACATTAAAATTGTTTGCCAATTTGTTCTGTACTCCTGCAGTATTCTGTGGTGTTACCCTAAAAATAATTCAAAGCTCAGAAATACGGCACACATTCAGCTGGTAACCAAATAAAATAATGCAAGTACTGGTACCTAGATTGACTATGACAAACACATTCATGGTAGTGACAATTCTATGGTCTGTGGAAAGCATAGAAGAGAAAACTGACAGTCATTGACCACAGATAATTTGCCATACTACCAGAAGAGCATGCAAGCTACAAAATACAAAGCAGCTCTATTTGTCTTCCCAAATGAACACTGTACATTTTAAATTTGCTATAACACATTTAACATCTAGAGGGGCAATTTAAGAGGACAAATACAGCAGTACAGCCTTATTCTAACTAATTTTCCGGGAGTCATGTACAAAATTATGTTCTTAGTGTCACAGAGTACATAATTTTTACATAAGAAACTTCACACAGTTAATTTTACTTTGTGTCACAAAGTCCATATTAAACCCTTTTAGGAGGCTTTTTGTAATTTGCATTTCAGGGAAAGAAGGGCCCAAAGGCTTCAAATTATTATAATCCCATTGTCACTTCTTTTTGAGGGTGTTAATTTTCAAGATCTTTATGATGTAAATGGAAATGCAAAATATAAAACTAAGACCCTCAAAAAGAAGTGACAGTCAGTCAAACAACACTGAAATCTTTAATTTACTGAGCAAGACAGAAATTAATATTTCTATTTTGCTACTAAGCAACTGGGTGATCTTACCTCCTAAGGAACTCTATGTAATCACTGGAATGAAACCTGCACATGTCATGGTATGTTGCCCTGTATGGCTTGTACACCTGTGCAAGTACGACAATTGCAAAACTAGTAATGGGACAATTATCTCTTGAGCCTCAGTCAGTTAAATATATACCTAATTGAAAAAACGTTGTCATGTAAAAAGCATGTACTATGAACGGTACGACCCAATGGTTTTCTGGGAAGTGAGAAAACGTGCTTCTATTCTCAGGCACTGTAGGGAGAATATTGACACAGCATACCCAAATCCACTCCAAAACCTTTTTAGGAACGAAAATATCATGAATATCAATATATGGAACTAAGTATGAAACTAGTCAGTACTGTCTTCCCAGAATTCCTTTGCATTCGCATCGTTCATGGTTTATTTTTTGCACCCGGCAATGTTTTATCAATCAGGTGTATACACACAAGTCATGTTAAATAATTCCAAGTATGTGATCCTTCATTGCATCCCCACCTAACTAAAATTTTGTGCATGAGGTAATTTCACTTGAAATGGTCTTTGAAGACTTTGTTATTAGATGCTTTAGCTGTCAGAGCCACTTTGAGATGTCTACAAGGCATGTCAAAAATTTGGCAACATTCAATAAAAGGAGGATATGAAGGAATTAGCAGGATATGAATTGGGAATTTTGTTTGATGTCAGTCAGGCAAAGAACAATTTTATTGGGATAGTCTCTGCAACCGTACCTCCATTTTCCTGTGAAGATCATAGTTGAAAACCAGGTTATGTGTTAAGGTGAGTCGATGAGGTTTCATTGGATGGCTGGGACCTAAAAAAAACAAAATTATAAAATAACAAACATTTAATGATTTTTACAAATGTTTAGCATTACACTGAAAATTAATAAAGGGTAATTCTCCACTGGTTGGTAAATGGAACAAAATAGGTGGAAAATGTTTATCTCTCACACCACTGGGCTACGGGCAAGTGTAGCTCAGGTGACCAGTATTAAAGGTGGGCAGTTGCTTTTGTTTTGTGGGGTGTTGTGGTGTAGTGGTTAGCACGTTGAACTTCATATCTGAATGTCAATGGTTCAAGGCCCAGTCCCCATCATCAGGTTGCTGCCTTTATAGACAAGAAACATTATGCCACATTGTCTCCCTCCACCCAAGAGTATAAAATGGGTACTAGCTAGATACTGCCATGGGTAACCCTGCTATGGACTAGCATCCCATCCAGGGAGGAGTGGTGATGCTCTCAGTTGCTTCACACTACAGAAACCGGGTTAGACTCTGTCCGTGTGGGCCTCCACGGCTCGTGTGCAACTTTACCTACCAGTTGTTTTTGTTACATCCACTATTACTGACCTTCCGAACCCCACCCAGCTGGTCACTTATAAGAATGGTTGCAAGAAGAGCTTTGACTGTAGTTTTTATATCAGAAGAAAGGTTGAGAAAGAGTGTTTACTGATTTGTTCATTGAGTATTTTTATAACATTTGCTACATGTAGCTGTTGTAGGTTAAAACGAATTTCAGGTCAAAATGATTTCAAACTAGTTTGATTTGTATTTCCTTTGTTTTATGGTCATTATCATCAAACTGAAACAAAGGAAAATACAAATCAAACTAGTTGTTGCTGCCAGTGTAAAGCAGTTGTTAACAATCCAACTCTAAAATGTGTTTGAGAAAACACGATTAGCTTCAATGAAGATTAATTGTCTTTAGACAGGAATTATGTCGCATTAAATCAGTCCTGTCCATCTCCTATTATCACAATATAAGTTACAGAGAAAAGCAAAGTAAGCTTATGCTCTTTTCTGTCTGCTACAGTACCATGCTCACTCACCATAATGAAAGTTTCCAACGTCCTCATCGTAAAAATAAACCACTCGTTTATTGGCCATTGTAGTTCTGTGGGTAATCTTAAGCTCACGTTAATCATAGTTCACGAATAACACGAAACAAAGTCTCCATACGTTCTCCCAGCATATTCATTGTACTTCTCCTGAGGTCCGCCATGTTGCATGACGTCACTGACAAACTTGGACCCAGGCTTTTCACGGTAAACAGTGGTATTCAAATTCAACATGGCGGGAAGACTTGACCAAGTTATTCAGTAGACTGCTTACAGCGTGACTAAATGTACGTTTTGTAACTTGTAGGTAAGTTTTCTGATTGCGGCTACTGTAAATTCATAGAATACGAAGGGGTGGAACTTTGGGTGCACTTCGATAAAGCGATTTCAACTGAAAATTTGTCAGCATAACCATACTACAGCTTGAAAGTGCTGTAAAATCTCAGAAGCTTACTTTCAGAAGTAAGAACCACGAAAACTTGATTGTAAATTGTGAGGCGAAAGAGTTAGAAGCTGAAATTTTTGCCAAAGTTCTGTCCATTTGAGTCAGATATGAGCTTTAAAGGAGACATCCCTTTCAGCACGTGACAGTGTAATGAGAGAAATTCAAATAAGACTTTAATTGTGGTTATGTACCAGTCAAATTGAAACTTCAGCATCCCCCCCCCCCCAGGCAACCCCTGCGCATGTGAACTTTTGAAGATTGGCTTGTTCAAATTCCCTCCCCTTGGGGCAAGAAAGCTGTTTAAGTGCCCCACCAATTAGTACTGAAATAACTCTCCTCAAAGACAAATTTCATCTTCAATCAAACACTGTTCATGCTTTTCATAGAGAGATGTGCTGTTATGACACCTTCAAAACTTTCTTTCAAAGACCCTTTTGAGAGAGTTATTCACTAACAAATGTGAAATTCTATCTTGTAAATTCATCAAACCCTGCAAAAACCAAAAAAACTCACTGTCTAAAGCAAGAGATAAATCTGCTTCAAATTCCCCACCCTGCCAAGGCAATGTTCGAATCCCCCCTCCCCAGGCACGATGCACAGTCAAATGCCCGGGGTATGCCCAGGGGGAAGGGGGAGGTGTTGAAGCTTCGATTTGAGTGGTACATTATTTACCATCAGCCTACACAAATTTCTGGAAATTTCAATTCCTGTCAGGGAAGAACGTATTCCATTTGGAGTTGGCTTGCAGTGCTCGATGTGATACCAGTTTCATGTTGGTGGCTGAAATGCTAACATCTGACAAAATTTGACAGTTAACAACAACTGTAAAAGAAATTCGTAGGAATCCTGAAGATTTGGGTGAAACGATATTCTTGCAGTGATCAATGAGTTTTTATGGGACTTAATGGTAGACAACGAGATGCTGCAGGATATTTCGAATGTCGGTCGTTTCGCCTACAGGTCGATTCGCCTACAAGCTGATTCACGTACACTTAGGTCGATTCGCCTACACGATCTGAGTTGTTTCACCTACACATAGGGGCGACTCGCTAACACACAGAAGCGTTAAAATTTCGCGATAAATAACCGATACAAGTGTAAGTTTACCTTGTAACCTAGTTTATCTTATCGATCTATCGTTGCCATCTGTACCGCATCGTTCGCGTTTT
>Ga0126336_10000334_pt1 | contig 17670 bp, 12 predicted proteins | sample SidCmetagenome_FD_92530 | JGI IMG/M metagenome (GOLD analysis project Ga0126336, IMG submission 92530) | Coral microbial communities from El Islote,Puerto Morelos, Mexico - Siderastrea C C metagenome | ecosystem: Host-associated > Invertebrates > Cnidaria > Coral | place: El Islote,Puerto... | reverse complement strand
GGTGGATGGCTTCGTGGTGAGGGTGGCGTGGGGGGGGGGGGGGTGGGGGGACTTTTAGTGTTTCGCTGCTTCCAATATACATGTAATGAAGATTTTGTAGTGAAATAAACACTCCATTTTCATTTTAACGATAACAGGTTAAAGATGTTCAGGAGATCACATCTTTCAAGGAATAAAGGGCAATTCATAATGTTGCTCATAATAAATTTACTCTTTATGGTTTAATTTGGGGCCAACATCCCATCAGGCATATCCCTTTAAAAGTATTCCACCCAGCCTAGTCATAATAGCTCTAGTGTACTGAAAATTTTATGATTGATGAGAATGACAGCAAAGCTTTTGAATGATTTAGAACAGACAAGTGTACTTTTTAATTTTTTTGTTTTTGTATGGTTTTCAATTTATTATTTATTTTTATTTATATATTTATTTATTCGCCATTTACTATGTCTTCATTGTATTCTTGTTGTCATAGTTCTGGTTATTCCTAATACACAGACGCTGCAGAAACGAGTGCTCTGTTCTCAGTACGTGCTGCCTCTTGGTGCTATATCGGACCATTATGGCATCCTCTAGGACAATGTCACCCTTGTTGTACGGGCTCATTCAAAAGCAAACCCCCTTGTCAATAAAATAAAATTTCTCTTTTTTTGTCTGGGTGGTCGCCTCTGTACTTCTGTCAAATTTAGTTAAAAACAAAGCTTACAAGAACTTAATCGAAGTAACGGACAAAGAAAATGAAATGTTCACCGTACACGTATTCTTATTGCTTTTGAATAGCACCCTGGGAACTGTACCAGCATGCATATCCACATCAAATTTAAACAATAATATTGCATTTATACCTGTAAACTCAACACTCGTTAATGAGAAGTTAGACGTTTTTTCATATTATTGCCCACCTGTTCTTTTGTCATATCCACTCCAGTCACATGACCATTTTCACCAACAAGCTTACTGACAATAAAGCAGTCCCGTCCTGACCCACTGCCAAGGTCCAGGATGTGCATGCCATCAGGGGCTTCTGGGACTACTAAGCCACACCCAGTAAACCTGAAATTGAACAAATCAAACTACACTTAACAAAGAATACCAAAGAGATGGCGATCTGAGTACGTTTTTAACGCACTTCCATCTTATAACTGAAATTAAAAACAAAGCAACAACAGTTGTAGGGATTTTATTGTGATCAGATAATCATCATCATCGCTCGTCATGTCAGTAGGTACATAGGTCGTAACATTCGCCCTCCAGGCTTCTCTATCAATATGATCAGATAATACACATTCCCATTTGGAGAGTGGTTTTAATTGTTTTCCAACAATTGAAGGGCTCGGTGGAAATGGGTGTATGTGAAGATTTGGCCTTGAAATCCAAATTAAACCAATGGAACTCTGCTTTAACGTGCAGTCACTGGCAAATTACCGTCCCTTATGCCCTTTTTCCACCGAGTCCTTCAACTATTTAATTTTTTTAATTTTTTAACACACAGGGGTGGGGGGACAGGGGGGGTAGAGGAGGAGGCGGGGACTTGCATGACAGAAAATGGGGTAGTAAATAAGACAGCAAGGACAGGATTTGGAACCAAAAAAATAGCATTTGTGACATGCCAAAAAGTGAAGAAAAGTTAGGGTAAAATCTCAAAATTGCATAATATTCTGCAAAAGCAAGAATATACCGGTGGGGAATGACAGTAAAGGGAACAGATAAGAGAAGAATGCAAATCAGCATGGATTGTTAATTTTTGAAGATTAGGGGATCACTCAGAAATTGCAAAACTACAGCACCTAGAAAACCTTCTACACTGTAACTATTGATAGAAAGTCTGTTGCATCATGATGGAAATATAGTCAGATGCAAGATGAAGAAACTGTTAAAGGAGTTCTTGTGGTTTTACCTCTTACTGGCTTGGTTACGGCGCAATATCATACTGGCATGTCAATGACCATCCCAATAAAAAGGGTTTGTTTTCTATCACCATCTCCCTTGCTAAAGGTGGTCAATCAGTCAGGAGAGGAAGGAAGGAAAATGATAATAAATTCACACAAATAAATCGAACTATACAAGCCTTGATTTTACTACCATCACGACTAAAAGTTGGCAATTATGCAACAAGCCGACGAGGGGTGTCAAAATCTGGAACATCCGACCGAGTTTGTTCTGAGGATCCCTCAAAAATGAGATGATATCGAATTTATGGTCGGAAAAAAGATACCGAGAAGGAGAGATAAGGGAGCTCTGTCTCTCCTCAGTCTCTCAACCCGCTTTATCTTCTCGTCCGCTTTCAGTGCTTTCCATGTTTCGTCGACATTACGCGGTTTGCAATTCATCAGTCTCTTCTGGTCGCTTACTCTTAGAAGTAAGCAGAAGAGACGGCTGATATTTAGGTTACGTTCCTAATAAAATAGAATGTGGGAACCTAAAAGAGGAGAGCTAATCGCATATTGTGTTTAATAGAATCGAGCTGACTGTATTGGCACCGGCCATCAGTTCTAAACGATGTTGCTGCAAACTAAAGGCTTTCAAAAAATGTAGTTAATCAGATCGCCAGATTGAAAACTGAAATGTCTGGAATTAGTTTCTATACAAGCTTTAGTGCTATTCGATGGGTTAAAATAAGGCAAATTGGCCACTGTAAGGAGATTCAAACACTTAAATCTTCGTTAATTGTAATTTTGTAGCATGCTCAACAGAAGCACCGGACAGGAAAATTTAATAATACTACTAATAATAATACTACTAATAATAAAAAACTAATAATAATAATAATAATAATAATAATAATAATAATAAGAAGAAGAAGAAGAAGTAGAAAGGTTCTTATGTGAGTCTTAAAAATTCTCAACGCGCTTACATCTACAAACATTAAAAAAAAGCTTATAAACATAGGCAATTACAAACATAAATAAATAAATAAATAAATAAATAAATAAATAAATAAATAAATAAAAGTAATACTAATCATTAAAAAGGTAAGTTTTAAGTCTCCTTTTAAACATAGGTAATGATTCGGATAGTTTAATAAATGCCGGCAGAGAGTTTCTAAGTTTGGGCCAGAAAACGAAAAAGCCCAATGGCCATAAGTGCCTGTCGAAACATTGGGTATCTTGAGGAGCGAACGATGAGAAGAACGAAGGAGGTGTGCTGGTTCATAGACGTGGAATAGAGAGGATAAGTAAGATGGACATTGACCATTAAGAGTTTTATAAGTTTAAAATAAAATCTTAAAAATAATTCGAGATTAAACTTAAAGCCAATAAAGATCCTTCAGCACAGAGGTAATGTGATCTGTTTTCTTTGTTTCTGTTGTAAGACGCGCAGCGATGTTTTGGATGCCTTGAAGTTTTTCCAGCTCAATCTGAGGAAGACCGTAGCAGATGCTGTACATGTTGCAGTAATCGAGGTATGAAATAACAAAAAGGGTTAACTGTACGTTTAAGATTAGATTGTGAGCAAAGTGTAAGGAAAATACATGAAATGTCGTTTTCTGTTTTCTCAGATTGTTTCAGGGCCTTTAGAATTAATTTATGTACGATAACGTAGGTTGACCTGTTCGGATTCTGTAGCTAAAACTTTTCTTAAGTCGCACAACGTTATAGGAAACGAAATCTTATCGGCCGAATAACTGAGCTGCTGTTCGCTCTTCAAAATGCTACCTTATTTTATTTCGTATTATAAACGACACATTTTTTCCTCCAAAAACAAAAGAAATTAATTTCCCATGTTACAATGGTTTGGGATGAAATTTAGTCAAAAATTTTCCCCACAATTATTCACAAATCTCTGGGACGGTTATCATCTTCCGAACTGGCATCACTAGAGAAATAATTCTTTGACTCAAGGTGCCGCTGACTCAAGGTGCGACCTTTGTTTTGTACACACCCCTTGAGAGACCAAGGCCAAAGACTGCACAAATTTTTCTTTTCTTTGATCGGGGTCAGGTGTAAACACCTGTACGTCGCGTGAACTTGAAGCGTTGGTTGGACTGCTGTAACTTGGGGTCAGTGGTGTTGCGCATATTGACTTGTATGGGTCTCTGTGTGTGTATGTGTATGTGTGTGGGTGCATGTGTGTGAAAGGAAAAAGCATGGCCGACTGTTGGAATAAAGTCCGTTGTGTTTCACCTGACTTATCGTTCCTGTTTGTGCCCTACCGGTTGGTCAAAATGGTGTCAGAAGAAGACGAACACTCGCCTGAAGTTAAAAGTAAGTTATTGTTGCCCTGTTTTAAATGTTTGGAATCGAACTGTGGGCGGGTTGTCGTTCGATTGGTTTCGCCATTTTGTTGTCAAGTTGGTTAATACGACAAAGTCGTGTTTGCTTTCATAATGGCGGCTACATCGGTCGGTGTTTTGGTGCCTCAAATGCAGGAAGGATTAGACGATCGAGAAGCCCTCGACTGTTTCATTTTAGATTATATTGACTACTGTACTGTGATTGGATGGTTTCGTCCCAAAGCTGGATGTTAATATGACACTGACAGCAAGGCGGGAGCGGCTCAGTGGAAAAAGCCGGATTTTTGTTTGAGTGCACTGCGAGCTACGCTGCCACCGAAGAAGAAGAGGCTAATAAACCCAAGCAACAAGACTCTTGGTTTATCTGAAGAGGATAATAGTAGGTATCCCAGTGAAAACTTTTCAAGTTCTCGTTGAGAGATTTGGCGGCAGTGTGAGTGTTCAAGCCGGGCGAACAAAAATGGGTCGCATGTTTCAAGCTGATGGAAACTCGATTTGTTCCTAGGAATGTCGAGTGATAGAGCGAGCCAAATATTGTGAATATGAGGACTTTGAGGATCAAGCTTGTCGTGACAAGTTAATTGCCGGTTTAGTAGATGAAATTCTCCAAGGAAAATTGAATACTAATACCCTTTGCAATTAGGAGGGAGCCATTGTGGCGTTTCGTACTGTTGTTGAAATAGCCAAGAACTATGAATTTTAAACTGATGCGAAAAGACTGATGAGCACGTGCGGGGAGACCAGGAACAAGTCAACTAAACAGATAAAACCTCTCGTGCGAAAGGAAAGAATCCTTAGTTTCAGAGTGATAATCAACACAAAGGATCGTGCCAAAATGTGTGCAACTATTGTGGAGCTAAGCCTAGTTACCTTAGAGAAAAATGTCGTTCAGTTTTACTTAAGTATGTGCGTAGAAAATGTGGTTAAGTAGGCCATGTTGCCAGGAAATGTCTGAGCAAACCTCAGAATGTGAATGCCGTGGATGAGCCTGGTCCTGATTGCAGGCAAGAAGTATATCACTTGTTTACCTCGGACGTTCACTCTGTGAGCACTGTTTCAGTGCTGAAGGGAAAAAAGTTCTTTGCCGCGATCAAATAATCAACAGCTAGGAATTTCTTTGTTTGGAAACATTCCAATTTGATACAGCATCAACAACCAATACACTGGCAGTGGACTATCTCTGGAGTATGTTTCCAGCAGGATTTGATGTCAATTCCCTGATCCGGCCATCTCACGCTACTCTGTACACTTATGGAAGAGGTGTCATCACACCTGTAGGGCAAGTTGAGTTAGTTTGTGAAACTCAAGGAAAGTGTTACATTCTTAAGTTTCAGGTGTACAGTAAAGAGGTCATGGGATCAAAACCACCCCTTTTGAGTGGATCCGACTGTGTCAAACTGGGTCTGATTGAGATGAAAGGAAGTACTCCGCTGTCAGCTCCGAGTGTCCCGAAAGACAGTGATGCAACGGTGTGTCAACAAGGATCAAGTACCCAGGGGGACAGTGACCCTCCAGAAACGGACACCATACCAACCATCCCACATGACATTCCAGCAAAAGAGCTTCAATCCGTTGAGTCAGACTCGCCCAGTAGTGTTGATACAGTCACCCATAGCCATGGAGATGAAGTGAAGTGCATGATACTGCTGCGATTGTTGCCGAGTCAGGCTCACCCAGTAGTATTGATCCAGTCGCCCATAGCCGTGGAGATGAGAGTGACGTACATGATACTGCTGTGGTTGTTGCCAAAAAGAAGCTGGTAGTGAGTAGTCCCAGCCAGTTTAGTTTTTCCCATGTACCTGTTCTCTGGGGAAAGTTGACCAAGGTCACAGTCCTAAATGTTTTCGAGGATGCTCATACAGGGTTAGGAACTTTGGGTCCGCCCTTACACATCTCCACGAACCGTAGTGTTACTCCAGTTCAAGCTCATCCCCATCGGTGCCCTATGGCTAAAGAGGCAAAAGAAGCAGAGGCAATACGGGATCCGGAAGGGCAGGGTATCTTGCAGAAAGTCAGTGAGCTGACTGCGTGGATCACTAACAGTGGCTTAAGAGAAAAACCTGATGGTCGCATACGCGTTTGTATTGATCCCACAAACCACCAGTAAGGCCACCGAGGTGCCAAAGTACCCTATTTTAACTGTTGATGATTTATTACCAAAGTTGAGCAATACTAAAATTTTCCCTGTCTGGATGTTTACAAAGGGATCAAAGGGATTCCGAACATTGTTTTGGATGAGAGTTCTCCATTTTGACGACCATGGACACTCCAGTAGGGCGATACGTTTTTGTTACACCCCAAAGCATGCTGAGGCTTGATATAACAATGCCGGGAGCATGATGTAACACCCCCTTTTTTGTCAAAAAAATAAAAAGATAGTAATAAGAGAGTAGTGCAATATAAACAACAGGTGAACCAGTGTTAACGAGAAAGTTAAAAGTTTAGTCACAAGTGATCAAGCCTAGTACTACCACAGTTTAAACATAAACATATCGCCCTTCACTGTCATGCATAGGAGCGTTTTCCTAACTGTAACTTATAAATCGATGTTTAAATGTGTAAATATGTTCAAATAAAATGTTTCTTGTTCCACACAATGGAGTCTCTGTCTGTTTCTGTAAGTCCTGGCGAGTTGGTGCTTTCACGACTCTGCCAGGGCGAGTCCTCACTTCGTTTGGTGGTGTCGGATTGCGGTCTGCATCACCGTTGATTGACCCTGACTGTGGGTTGAGATGTTCCCTGCACTTTTGGAGTCCTATGTTGTAGCTGATAGGGCATGCACAGTCGTGATTCTGTACTTTGGTGCTGGACTTTGGTTCTTTGGCTCAGGGGAGACCTTTTGTGATGACTGTAGCTCCTTTTGAGGTGGAGGCATTGGTCTACGTGTAGCACGCAGTGGCTGTGCTAATGGTTCACCGTCCTCACAAGTGTCTGAATGTTGTGTTTGGTCGCCTATTTGCTGGGACATACAGTTCTTTGCACCAGGGAGTGGGGCTGCAGCCAATCTGATCTGTGCTCGATTTCTGCGAACATTTCCATGAGGGGTAACCATAGTATACGACCTGGGCGAGGGCACTTTCCTAACAATGCCGTGAGGCTTGGGGGAATGCTTGTGCTCAGGATTGGGTTTTGCATATACCCACAGGCCTAGCTGAGTTACATCGTGTGGCGTTCCTCCCAGATTTCTGTCATAGTACTGTTTTGCTTTAGTCCGGTGTGCCCCAGTCTCGGCTTTGACAGTACCAGGATATGCAACTTCAGGCTGCAGAAGCGCTTGTGTGATAGGAAGGATACCCCTTGTGCACCGGGAGACGAGCCTTTGAGCAGGAGAGTGTTCTTGTCCTTGTTGGGGGTTTTCCTGTAGTCCAGGAGAGCCAGGTGAATATCCTTGTTCTTTTGATACATCCTTTTGACAATTTTTACAGCTGCTTCTCCCTTACCATTTCCTTGCGACCAGTACGGGGAGGAGGTCACTTGCTCAAAACCAAATTCATTCACAAACTGCTTGTATTCAGTGCTGATAAACTGCGGACCATTGTCTGTGACATGGCGATCAGGTATCCCGAACCTTGCAAAGAGTGCTTTAGTGAATTCTATCACTGTTGCGGTGAGTTTATTGGGCAGTATATCGATTTCGACCCAATCACTGTAATGGCACGTGGTGACGAAATGCCATTTTCCTTCCCACATCAGGATATCTTGGCCAACTAATGACCATGGGATACCATGGCTGAGCATGGGTTCCTTTGGGGCTTGACCAGTATATTGAGCACACACAAGGCACGACATGCGCTTATTCTTGATATCTGAAGTAATACCAGGCCAGAAGAGGGATACGTTGGCTCTTTGAAAGCACGACCCCTCTCTAAAGTGTGTTCTGTGGATTTTGTCCTGCATGGCTGGTCTCATCAAGGTTGGTATGACTGCTTGCTGCCCTTTATACACTACACCATCTGGCAGAGAGAGTTCATCTTTGAAAGTGAAGTGAGGTCGCACCAAGGGGTCCACACTTGTCTTGGAAGTTGGCCAGCCTGTCATTATGAGAAGTGACAGCTTTTGCAGTGCTGGGTACAGTGCAGTTTGCTCCGGCATGGTTTCCAGGGTAACACTGGAGATGCAAGAGTTGTCCAGTGCTAAAGTTTCCAATTCCACTCTAAATATGTGTTCTCCTGAAAGATTTGCAGTGGAAGGCTGTGATTTAGGAGCTCTTGACAGGGCGTCTGCTATGACTTGTTGTGTTCCTTTCTTCTAGTTCACCACAAATGATGACCATCGTTGGAGGCTTATGTGCATAGCTTGCAGGCACCGTGGTGCTTTGTTAAGAGGTTTTCTAAAGATACTATCCAGTGGCTGATGATCTGTTTGTACCGTGATATCTGACTTTCCGTAAAGCGGACTGCCCCATTTGTCAAAAGCTAAGCATGTTGCAAGACATTCTTTTTTTGTTAACAGCGTATCTTTATTCTGTAGCTGTTAGGGTGTTTGAGTAAAATGCCACTGGTTAATCATTCTGGAGGAGCACTCCACCAACTCCAACACCAGAAGCGTCCACTTGAAGGGTGACGGGCAACTGAGGATTGAAATAACGTAAGACGGGGGGCATGAGTGGTGAGATTCTTAGACTCAACAACAGCTTTGTCATGCGCATCAGTCCACTTGAAGGGGACGTCTTTGTGGGTCAATTCTCTTAAAGGCTTCACTACATCACTCAGTTTATGGGAAGAATCTTGCCAGGAAGTTGACCATATCCAAATAATGCTAATTCTTGTGATTGCTGTGATTGCTTCGACCATAAATGCCGCCGGGCTAACCCTTCAGAGCTGAGCTGGAACCCCGTTTTAAACGTCCACTTGGTTGGATTCAGCTTGAGCTTTACTTCTCGCATACGTAACAGGAAATGGTACAGTTTGCCATCATGATCCTTCTCAGCAATGTTGCAGGTACCTAACAGGCCTACAAGGGCTTCTTGTTGTATTGCTTGATACTCCTGAGGTCCGCTTGAGACTCCGTATGGCAGTCGTAGCCACCGGTATCTTCCAAAAGAAGTATGGAATGTTGTGGCCAAGCAGGATTCATGATCTAGAAGTATGTTGGTGAAACCAGACATCGCTTCTGCAACTGAGAAACACTTCGCACCATGCAGTTGTGGCAAGATGTCCTCAAAGCGGAGAATTGGATGTTTTAGGACTCTTATTGCTTTGTTGATGGGTCTAAAAAGATTCTAAATTTGTCCTTTGTCTCTCTGACTATCATGTTACTGCACCAAGCTGTGGGTTCGTACTGTCGGCATATCTTCCCTTCGCTTTCCATTTTGTCTAACTGCTCTTTGATTTTGACATGTCGTGCTACTGACTCCTACCTTGTTGTTTGACCCGTCCTTCCCAGGGTGTGACAGATTCTTGGTGTTTTTGTCTCATTTGGGGGAATCTTGTTCTCTCCGTTAAGTCTCCTTCACTTGCCATGAAGTGTTCCCGCAAGTGTTTGCGGATCACTTCCGGTTCCTGTCGATCTTCATCTGACAGTTGAAAGCTCTGCACAAGGTTTTCGAGTTCTTCGTTGCCAGCGATGGCGGAGCGGAAAGCTGCCATGGCTTTGCCGTTTGCGAGCCACATTGGCCCAACAGGCACTGGCTCCTCTCCTTCTTCGGCAGCAGGTGGCAATGACTCGCTGTCGTACCATCCATTGAGCTTGCACCAATCTTTGAACATCTGAATGAATTTTTCACAATTCCTTCGTGGACTCCCGTGGTCGAAAATGTCGGTAGCGTGACTGCCACGACTCCCTGTCCTGACGAGGACGCCAAAATCAGAGGTTGGCACGTTTATTATTTCGAACTGGAATGAAATCGGTATATTACACTTTGATGAATTGTCTGGTGCTTAAGACCAATTGATAATATGGCGCCGCGCCTATTTACTTCCTGTTTTTCAGTTAGCCTCGTCGAGACTAAAATAGTACTCGATCTATTGCCATTTTGACGTTGGTGATTTGAATCAGTGGGTTGCTTAATTAAAATATTTCTCGAACTTTTGTGCCCGGCGGAGGCTAGTCCCATTTTAGTACACTAAAAGGAACGAAAATTTTTAAAAGAAGTACCCTTAAGAGAGTATTAATGAGGCCTGTGAATAGGCTATACGTCGGCCGCTATTAAGGCGGTTGCGCCAACTCATATACATGAACAAGGCAAACATTGTTAGTTAATCTATCATCTCACGCTGTGGACACCTTCAAAACTGTATATGTCATTATTGTGGCTCAGTGATTACCTTAATTAGAAAAGTGGTCACAAAGGAAGCCGATTTTTTGAATGTATGTCTATTATCTCTGGTAGACAGCCAGGCGACATCAGTTAAGTTATTCCCCTAGGGTAGATCGAAATTACTGTCTAATGATTTCCGCTTATTAAACTTCCGGGGCCAGTTATTTAACAGAAGTTCAGATGGCCATTAATAATATCACAATCTAAACCAACCTCATTGTGGCCAACCTAATATTCCAACGTTTTTAAAGTAAACAGTGTCAAGAAGGTATAAAGCACAGAGAAGAATAACTTTTGTCTACTTAAAATGACCCAATAATGAACGCATTTGGGGAGTCCAGTAACTGATGAGCGACAGCGCAGAGTAGCGTATTTTGGAGAACCTGTCATGCACCGTTGATGTGCGCAGTTTCACCCAAGTTTACAAGTTTGACCGATTAAAATCGTACTCAGAGGAGGTATTTAACAAGATGATACACCGGACATTTGTAGCTGAAGGGTTAAATTTAGTCTTACAATTTACAATTTACCACGCTCACATACACATACACGTACACATACACGCTCAGACAAAAGGCCAGAAACGTCTCCTGAAATTAAAACAAAATTACATGCAAGGTTCAAATTTATTCTGTCATATCCCGATATTATTTGCAGTTTCCCGCATAATTTCTCGAGGCTCCCGATTCCCGGCAGTATCTTCAGATTCCCGACAAAATTTCGCCGTTCTCCCGAAACAGGTATTCTTAGAGTTGACATCCCCCGTAAGCCGCTAATTGTAGGCCTTCAAGATGCCATTCGCCATTAAAGGGGCTATTTACATGTCTGCGTCACTCAATATGGTGTATACAAAGCACCACAAAATTTGGAATCATCTGAGAAAAGAGAGCAGACAATGAGTCAGGGATTTAAAAATTTGTTCTGAAGACCTTTTTTTTGTCAAAAAGACTGGGTAAGTGTAGAACCAGTATAATTCGAAGACTCTGCTGGCATAAAAATTAATATTCAAGATTTTAATGCACTCTAAGGGGCCGATTACATGACGAATTTCAGCCCGGTTAGGCGGGCTGAGATTTCAGCTTGGCTTCCTGTCCAAATCCTCTTAAAAGGACGTTTGCGATTACATGAAGAGAGTTTCAGCCCGGGCTGAAAAGTGAGGTTAAGCATGAGCACCGATTTTATTCTCCCTCAAAAAGCGTTTCCCTGCAAATTTTCCAGCTCAATTTCAGTTAACTGAGCCCGGGCTGAAATTTGCCATGTAAGTGCACGAAAAATGTCAGCCCGGGCTGAAACTCGCCATGTAATCGGCCCCTAACGTGTAGACCGTTACATCACATTACAATTATGAATCTATATACGACAGCCTTTTTCAGCCTTTTATACTCTATAGAGCTTATTCTAGGATCGCTGTTTATGAATAAACCGCGCTTTGATTTAGTGGATTCATGTGTCTTAATATTATCAAGTTCAAACAATAAAGAACAATTACAACCGAACGTTGTGTTCTTTGGATGAAAAAGAGAAGAGCACGTTGTCGTTAACGTGCATGTGAAACATTTATAGCTATATTTAGTTCACAAAAACAGTACATGACTCAGGTTTTTGATATTATTATGCTAATTTAAACAAAAACAAAGAACTCAAAAGTTATTATCGGTCGAACAAAAGAAATCAATGGAATTTTCAGCTAAAATTCAATACGACAAGCCGATTACTGTGTTACAACCACAGAAAGAAAACAGATTTTCCGACTAAGTTACTTACTTGCTGGATACTTCTTTGTGTATGAGTTTCAAAGCATTCTTTACTGCAGGAGATATACTCAGTCTCGTTCGGGAGTTTGCAAACATTCGTCTGAAGGTCATCAGAAGTCTTGAGCCTTTTACCATAGTAGTCTTTGACAGTTTCTTTGACCTTACCGGCGTCCTCGGAACTCATTTTATCGTTTCACGTGCCTGTATGAAAGTCTGAAACTGTCCGACGGGTAAGAAATGCGTGATACCATACATACAGAGCACAAATCATTTGCATATTAATGTTCCGTATATGGTAAGCAGATCCTTATATAGAACTCTTATGCACTCACGTCCACCTTTACGCACTGTCCTTTACTTCTATGCATTCATCTTGAATTGTATGCACTCCCCTTCACTTCTATGCACTTACCTTCATTTCTTCGCACTGCACTTCACCTCTATGCACTCACCACTCACCTTTACTTGTATGCACTCGCCTTCACTCCTATGCACTCACCTTCACTTCTATGTGCCTACCGTGTGGCACTAAATTTTTGCAGGTTCTAATTTTTGTGATTTTTGAGGTTTTTTTCGCGATCCGCAAAAATAAGTTCCCACAAAATAAAATTACCGCAAATTTTTTTTTCCGCAAAAATTTACTCCAAGGGAAAAATTAGATACAAAAATACTGGTTTGAAGGAGAAAATGTCATAGACAACTCGGTGGATAATACATCACGTGGTACCCCAGTTATTGTCGATCCATTGTAGTGTAATAGAGTGACATTGATTAATCTGTCTTACATTCCTATGTTGTTTTTAATATCTGTATTTCAATTGCTTGTACTCAGTCAAATAAAAAAACGAAAATGTTATCAGTTCCATTTGAACGCGACTTTCAGAAAATCGCAAAAGTTAATTCCCAGCAAGAAAAACCAGTCTCTTCCAATCGCAAAAATTAGTTCCCGCAAAACAAAAAATCGCCAATGCGCAAAATTAAACTCCCGCAAAAATTTAGTGCCACACAGTACCTTCACTTCTTCGCACTGACCTTCACTCGTATGCACTTACCTTCATTTCTTCGCACTTACCTTCAGTTATTTGCACTGACCTTCACTTGTATGCACTCAACTTCACTACGGGGTAAGAATAACTGTTTCGGGAGAACGGCCAATTTATTTTCGGGAATCTGAAGATATGGCCGGGAATATGGGGTTGGCCACCCTGGGATTGATTTAGACTGTGGTTTTGTTAATCGCCATCTGAACTTCGCTTAAATAACCGGCCCCGAAATTTAAATTACTGATAAAACATTAAACAATAGTCTCAATCTACCCTAGAGGGATAATTTAAATGCTGTCGCCTGGCTGTCTACCAAAGATAATACAGACATACATTAAAAAAATCGGCTTTCCTTTGTGAACATTTTTCTCATTAGGGAAATCACTGAGGCACAACAATGATATGTACAGTGTTAAAGATGCTCACAGCATCAGATGATAGCTTAATTAACAATGTTTTCCTTGTTCATGTATATGAGTTATCGTAACCGTCTTAAAGGGACACTATCCCTATAATGCGCACGCGTTAACGTCAGCTGTTATCTTTCAAAAAAACAATAGAACTGTCACATTGACGCGACAAGATTACCCCGCGGCCCGCGCGGTGATTCACTGTTACATCCTCCATTTAATATGCCTTTAAAAACCTCTGAAACAATCTTAGAAAGCAGGAAATGATATTTCAAGAATTTTGCTAAAATTTTCTCGTTGGGTGCCCCTGATTATACACAAAGATTTAGCAGCGTGATGCGAAACATCACGTATAGTGCAATTATATATCCTATACACGACCCCTCAAGCTACTAAGCTTTAAACGTCATCGTGTATAAATAAAGGTTTTGATTGATTGATTGATTGATTGAAACACAAAATCCTGCAACAGAATTAAAAACAATAAGCCCGGCCCGGCGTTACAAACATCAGCAGGGAAACTCGTCACGCTGATGTGAATATTTCAGATCCTTTATTGTCGCAAATATAAACATGAGAGGCGCAAAAACCTATAAATTTCCTAAACGAGCCAAATTCAACGTACCTATTATGCCAAGAGCGGCATACAAACCACATTAAATCGCTCAACAAACGATAAGAAGTCAAACCAAACGGAGAATCACAAACGGAAAAAGCCACAAGAGTCCACCAGTTATGACCTCGATATGACCTCGAGAATACGACGCCTTTAGTGTTTTAAAAGCTCAATTCAGTCAACATTTAAAAATCCTCCAAACTAAAACACAAGAAGCAAAATTGGTAGAAATACGTGAAGTAGAAGTCGTGCAGGCCTTCCAACCCATTTTATGGTTGTGTCGGTCGAATACAGACACTATCCCTTCAGTCGTTTCCATGTCTCGTGGATTGCTTTCTTGATAGATATCGATATTCTGCTATGCTGCTGGCTCCATTTCTGCTTTTTCCTTTCGCGATTTTCTGAGCTTTTGCGGAAGCAGGCGGGAGAATGAAGCCTTCGACCGGCACTATAGCGCTTCCCCTCCTCTCGGTCCTCCATCCAGAGGCATGAAAACAATGCCAAAAAATCCCGATTTCACATAAATTGCAACTTAACAGGAACTATGTATCATTAATCTATAGTTCTGCGAAGGTTTACGGCAATATCAAACTTAACTGAGCACGATGCAAACGGATTTTAAAGGTTCGATGTAACTTATCGCGTCTTTTAAATTTGCGAGCATGCTCAGTAACCGGATTGTGTTCCTTTAATAGAGGCCGACGTATAGCCTATTCTGTGGAATGATAAGAACAAAGTGACCAGGCTGTCTGCGGTAAACATCTATGAGAAAGGAGTCCTTAAAGGGGCATAGACACGAGGATTTCGCAGATTTTTGGTCAAAACTGTGCTAAAAATTATCGGTAGCTAACTTTATCCACGCCCAACATTGTGTTTGAACATTTAAAGAAACATATTAACTTAATATCATTAACAGAAAACAAACCGTGACCACTTAATATCGATTTAATGTCAACACGCGGAAAGAATTTGAAAAGCTTAGTCTAATTTTTTCAAGTTGCAATCCATTTCCATCCGTGCCATCCATAGCAACAGACGACAGAAAATAATTTCAGTGAAGTATTATAGTCTTTGGTAACAAAACTAGACCATTATTTGTAGGCGTTCATTGACGTGAGGACATATTTTTGATTTTTAAAGCGAACTAAAATGGCGTGACTATGCCCCTTTAAAATATAGAGTCTATGGTTAAGGCCCTTAGACTCGCTTGGATGAGAAGAGTATTCAGCTCAAATGGAGGTACACATAAATCATGTCTAGACTATCTGTTGAAAGACGTCGGAGGAACAATCATGATATTCAAAAAAATAATAAGCTTGTTTTCTGCAAACACTATAACACATCTGGCATCCGGTACATTAGTGATCTCCGCTTCGACCTTTCTAGTATCGACTCGTTTAATATATATTTGGATTTTAGGGAAGTCATGTGCTACTTGCAAAGATATCCGGGCCCTGTATCAAGTATTCCAATCAAACTTACCCTGATTTTATGAAAACCGGGCCAGCCTGCAAAACTGCAGTTGTACTGACATGCTAAGGAAAATGCCTCGCTTTGCCTAAAAGTACACTCTGCAAGCTACTTCTTACCACCTGAGGTCATCTAGTAGCCATCAAACAGCTAATCTAGTCTTGAATCAGCGCTTACGGTCTCCGTCCCCGATTATGGCTCCTGTTACGTAAAAATCCGGGTTTTTTACAAATATATATTTTGTAACAGAGAAGGTTTTTTTGCGATGTCTGGATTGTAAAAAAGCAGGTTTTTCTAATGTAAAAATGCCGCTTTTTTACAGGTGCCGTTTTTTTTACAGTTGTTACAAATCCTTCATTCAAGTGTTTAAATAACCAGCAGTTTGTTGTGTCAGAAAAGAAATCAAGAGACTATTATGCAATGTTAGTTAGTCTAAAGGCACACACCCTAATTACGCTCAAAAGCTGAAAAGGGGCTTCAATCTGACGGAAGAACAATTAAAACAAGTCTACAGTCAACCTCATATTGTTGCGTCTGAGCCTTATTTACAAGCTTTTCAATTCAAAATTCTAAACTCTGTTTTGTACACCAACTCAAAACTGTGCAAGATAGGACTCAGTTAAGATGAAAAGTGCTCGTTCTTCAAACGAGAAGCTGAAACTCCCTGGCATCTTATGTTTTATTGTACGTATTTCAGGCATTTCTGGACGCAAGTTAAACCTTTTCGTTCCAATCTGATACAACAAACTGGTAGACTAAACCTGCGAGATATTCTCCTTGGCGATTTAAACGCAAAACACCCCTGGATGAACTATTTGCTACTTGTGGCTAAATTATACCTATGGGAATGCGGAAGGAACAATGTTCATCCAAATATAACTGGTTTCAAACGAAAGTTTATATAAACCTGAAAAATACATCAGTACCAGGCCAAGACAATAAACAAGTTTTACAGTAAATGGAAGATACCAACTACACAAGTCTTATATCTGTAGTATAATTTTTGTCATCTCTTCTCTACGCAAATGTTCCCAATTGTTTTATATAACTACTTCAGATTAAATGTAATAAAAGTACGAATGTAAGGTTTCCATTGAAGATGTAATTATTGTTGTTGGTAAAACTAGCTCTTTGTCATTTGTGTGTAACTTGTGACGTTTAACTTAGCGATGTAGCATCTTTCTTTTTTTTTTCTTTTTCCTCTCAGCTCTGTTGTTAGTTTTCTTTGCATTCATATATTGTATTAATATTTAGCAATTATTCGCCGAAGGCGAAGTAAATATCGGCGAACATTTACTGAGCCTGAGGCGAATAATTTTTTTAAAAAAATTTTGAAATGAGGAAAACAAAAAAAAAAAAAAAAAAAAAAAACGAGCTAAAACTTGACAAACAACACACGAAAAAAAGTACTTAGCTTAGCAGCCGCGCCTTAAAATGTTATTTTACTAATTTGAAATATCATCTTGTATTAATAATTGGTTTAGTAGTTGTAAAGTTGTCGTGTATTGTAAAATGAAGTAAATTTGTCGCAAAAAAATAGCCCATTTCCACACCTCTATTCATCGAAAAATTGTTGAGCTTGGGGGAAATCCATAGTGTAGCGGACACGCCTGGGGACGAACTCTCGTGTAAAAGTGATACGGTCTTCAACTTAGAAACTCTAAAGGGGTTAAAAATCTAAAATAGCCATCAGTAGAATTATTTTCGTTTTTTAAGGCAGAATCCGGGAAAAATACTGCTAAAGACGTAACTACATACAGGAATTAGGCCTGTCCCGATTGTGCTCGTAAAATGCTGGAAAGTTGCTCACTGGAATGCCAAAAAGTTGCTAAAAAATTGCCAAAAATCCAAAAAGTTGCTACCAAAATTTCAAAAGTTGCTGCC
>Ga0126336_10000333_pt1 | contig 17674 bp, 9 predicted proteins | sample SidCmetagenome_FD_92530 | JGI IMG/M metagenome (GOLD analysis project Ga0126336, IMG submission 92530) | Coral microbial communities from El Islote,Puerto Morelos, Mexico - Siderastrea C C metagenome | ecosystem: Host-associated > Invertebrates > Cnidaria > Coral | place: El Islote,Puerto... | reverse complement strand
TGGAACATCTTCAGAATTTCATCTTAACGAACCACCTAATGCACAGTATAACAAAGAGAACTACAGAAACGTACTGCTCAACAGTCCTTCAGTCAGTCAGTGAGTCAGTCAGTGATTCAGTCAGTGAGTCAGTCAGTCAGACAGTCAGTTAGTCAGCGAGTCAGTGAGTCGTCAGTCAGTCAATCAGTCAGTCAGTCAGTCAGTCAGTCAGTCAGTCAGTCAGTTAGTCAGTGAGTCAGTCAATGAGTCAGTCAGTCAGCAATTCAGTCAGTAAATCAGTCCGTTACTCAGTCAATAAGTCAAAGACTCAATTATATAGTCGTACAGTTAGCCATCCAGCTAAGCAGCTAGTTAGCCACTCAATTAATCAGTCATTTAGCCATTTAGTCAGTTGGTCGGTCGGCCGGTCGGTTGGTCGGACAGTCAGTCAACCAACAAACCAACCTTCTATAAGGATTCCTTGCCACTATTTCTTTAAGGTATCATGGTACCCCAAAATTGTCCACTTTTTAAAAAATACGCCTCTGTCATCCTCAGATAGATATTATTCAAACCTCCCCTTCCCAAAAAGTTTCAGAAAAAAAGGTTGTTTCTACTCAAAGTTATGGACGAAAAAAGGTTAGGGCCATTAATTTTCTTTAATTATGTGTTGACAGTCATCTGTCAACAATGCAAAAATATCATGTGATCCAAGACGGCTTAGATGTTTTGCCATGAGATCGATTGTACACCAAATTCCTGAGTTTTCGAAGGGTATGTTTTGCAGAAATTAAAACATGAGATAAAGAAGGAAGAGATCCTGCCCGTTTGCCTCTGCCAAAGAAAAAACAAAACGGCAATCCTAAGCATACAAAAGAATTTTGCTCCGTGTGGGCCGAGCCCTGGGGGTACTCCGAGTTTCAAGTGACGGGGTGATCGAATGGGGGCAAAAATCAAAACCCCCAAAAATCCCTAGGGCTTCCAACAAAACCCAAAAAAATCCCTGCACCAAAAATTAACCCCCCAAAAAATCCCATGCCGAATTTCCGAGCCTTAATTTCCAGAAAGGATTAAATGATAATTAACACGAAAAAAAAAAACTAGAAATTGAATTTTTGTGTTTGTTTATATTCATCATACCAGCTGAATTTATCTTTTGCTCGTCTGTTAGTCATTCTAGCCAGACTAGGGACACTCAAGAATATCTTCTGTTTCAACAACAACATTATGAATGACAACTTAAAACAAGACCACCCTGGAAAGAACAAGTTTGGTTGTACTTTATTCACAGAACTATGCCGCCGGGATACGCGGGCACTACCACGAATCTTCAGGTTGTTTTCAAATACCCCCAAAAAATCCCTTCTTAGATCAAGCCACCCAAAAAAATACCTGCCAAATTTTCTTACCCAGAAAAAATCCCGGAATCAAAAATTTCAAACCCAAAAACATCCTTCGATCATCCCCGTCACTTTAGCCTGTTCCAGGCTCCGAGATAGTTGGGAAAGCGTGAATTGAGACGTCTTATTTTCGCGTTCCCTTTCTAATTCTCGTGCCGTCCCAACTATCTGAGAGCCTGGAACAGGCTACCCTCACTTGAAATCCGGAGTACCCCCGCTGGAGGGCCGAAAAACTCTCTGCGAGCAACAAAAGCTCGTATATTTATAATCAAGAAATGCAGCTGGAAGAACCTAGAGAAGAACGAGAACGCCGCGTCTGCGAGCCGCTTAAAGATACTGGCAGAGTCGTTGCATTAGACGCGGAAAGAGAAGATGATGGAGAATACTGTGCGCAAGAATCTAATCGTGCATGACAACCACTTTAAAGGGAGAACGATCATGTCAGGCGAAACGCTCGTAGAAAAGCTCGATGAAGCGGCTTGTTTCCGAGTTTGTCACCCGGACGTGACCTTTCTTGAAAACGTAAATTGCAAAAGTTGTGTCCAGTTGTGTTTTTCTTACCCAACTGCTTGCATTTATGCCAGGACGTTCTCTCTTAGATCTTGAGCCGAGCACGCGGCGGCTTCTTCGCGGGTGTTAACGTGCTTTCCATTCCGCGCATTTACTTTCGCCTTTGCGGTCCCGGCAGCTTGCGTAGTCTTACCCTCTCTTCTTGTTGGTCCTCGGCACTGTACAGCAGACGTGAAATTATGAGGGTAAAATTTCCAGTGTGTTAAGACCCTTTGAACGGCACGCGTACACAGACCTGAACGAAGGTCGCTTTGCGACGGCACGCGTACACAGACCTGAACGAAGGTCGCTTTGCGATAAAAATATGACACCATGCTTGGCGGCATGTTGGCACTATTGTTATAAGTTAAGTTGAGCCTCCCCTCTAACAAACCGCAGGTAATTATCCTGACACCTAGGTGTTTTAATCTCATCAGGCCGGAAAAAACTCTTCTATAAATCTACCGTATTTCCTCGAATAAGTGCTCGGGCGCTTATTTAAAATTTCGGCTAAAAGGAGGGGCGCTTATTGGAAGGAGGGCGCTTAATCAAGGGGGGGGAGGGGTTGGCGCTTATCAAGTTTTCCTTTCAACGAACTGTGACTTTATTTTGACTACTAAAATCTTTAATAGAAAAAAAAACTACAACATTATCCACGTTTACGTAACTTACAAAGTGAAGCATGTGCATGGCGCTGACAGTTTAAAGCTTGTTGGTCACTTTCCGATTGAGCTATCATTCATTATTACCAACTGCTTTCTTCAAACGCATCCTGATAACTTCATTATCGTACAAATTACTGGTCCTCGAAGACTAGAGAATGGTCTAGCTGTTCCTGGGAAGTTTACGGCATTTACCAAGAGTGCAGCAAAATTAAAAGAACAGATAACGCACATAGCAGAACTCTGCAAACACATGGAGATAGAAATGACTGGAAGTGACTTACGGAAAAGAAACTATGCTACTGTACTGATGCCGCTGTAGTTGAAGCTTAAAAAGTTATAAATAAAGTGGCAATATAAACAGGTTTTCCTTGTGTCCCTATTATTTAAGAAAGTGAGGGGGGAGGGGAGGGGGACGCTTATTCGAGAGGGGCGCTTGTTTGATATTATGGCCTAGGGGTGGGCGAGGGGTGGGCGCTTGTTCGGGGGAGGGCGCTTATTAGAACGTGGGCGCTTATTCGAGGAAATACGGTATTTGCCTTTTTTCTCGAAACTACTGCGAGTTTTCAACCAATTTAGCTCAAATTTGGCAAGAATGTTGCCAGATAATTTGACACCAAAACATGTCTCCGAATTTTATTTTTTGCGTTCATTCAAAAGTTACGATCCGTTAAAGACAGAGAAGGAGTGTTATTTCAAACTTCAAAGTTTAACTGACTGCAGAAAACAAACCAGCTCAGATAAAAAATTCCGAGACACGGTTTTTGAGACAAAGGTGTGAAGAATTTGGCGCGATGTTCGTCTTGCTCTCCAGACCATTTTCGAGTGGAGCGGAACCTATTTTGTGAACGAGGTACTTTTGAAATACGTTAGCTATAATTTCAACAGAATTGTCTTTTTTCCTTATCTAAATACGTTTTCGAAATCTTCAATTATTAAGCTTTCAGAAAATATATAGTTTGTCAGGTTTTTGTGAAACGACTGACGCTCAAACGGTGATAACGCAATGTTGTCATTTGGGGTATCCTGATACCTTAAAGATATTAATGGCATTTTTGTATTTGTTATGTGGCAAAATCTAGTAGATGTAAACTGATACAAAATGCAATGAACCAGTCAGTCAGTCAGTCAGTCAGTCAGTCAGTCCTTTATTTATTCAACCATTTCATCATCCACCCCTTTATTTCTTGCCTTCTGTCCACGTGTCCATACAATCCATTTCATTTTAGTTTGGTAGCCATTTTCCCTCACTTTGGTAGTAAAAGATTCTATGAGATTATGTTTTACCTTGGGAAGGTGTGTTATACGTATACACGCAAACTAAAGCACAAAACCAAAAGAATATCATGGTATGTCTCCAGCGTACAGCTGCTGAAAACAGAAAATCAAAAGAGGTGAATCAATCCATACTTTACATTAAATACTGTTGACTGAAAGGTACTTGGTCATTACGACGTAAGTGGTACATTACAAGTATTTCAGCGGTGGTTCGAGACGATAATTGTTGTTTACCACTTATCAAAAAATTCCGGACATTTTCATTGGGAAGTAAGTAGGATGAGGGGGGGGGGGAGCAGGGGTAATTAAAGTTCCCAGTTGCCGTACCCTATAATCCCGGTTCCTGCCCTATTCTTGTTGGCTCCCTCCTCTTTGCGCTTTTTTCGATTGCAAAACTGCAAAATATTGCACAATGTTGCGAAATTTTTCACCATTCCTCCCGGTACCAGGCCCCTTTTCCCGGGCTCTCGTCCCCTTGTCCTCCTCCACAAGTAAATAAAACACACCTCACCTATGGAAAGTGTTCCACGTTGAAAGGAACGAATGAGATAAAGACGATTTTGAATTTAATCCAAGTTTACTAACAAGGACAAAGCCGATTTATTGATACCGGAAAGGCAAAAATACACAAATCAGCGTAATGTGGTGAATGTTATTCCTCTGCATTGAAATATTTTCGAAGACTCAAGGAATTAATCAATATTGTTTTTTTATGGATCAGTTCAGTTACGGCCGGATAAACATCGTGTCACAAGTAAATTTCATAAACTGAAACCGATCAATAACAACCCTAAAAATGAAGACAATGCCTTAATTTTTTTATTGCAAAACTAACTTTTCTGTTTTAAAACATTTACGTTCAGATATTCACGATTCAGACAAGCTTTTCGGGCCATTTTCTCGCCCTGCGTCTTCGGACGTTTGCATCTATAGGGCGTGAAATTATTAAATAATTCAGGTGAACTGGCTTTACATACATACATACTTTATTGTTACCTCCCCAATGGGGCTTTTCAGGAACAATTACTTAAATTACAAAATGGGAAGGAAAACAATAGATCACATCGAACTGTTTCTAAATTTTGTACTTCTGATCGGACAGAAAAAACATCGATACCACTAAAAGGGGCATCTTAAATTTAGAAACGTCTGTCTAAGAAAGAATCAGCGATAGACAGATCAAACCACTAGAGCGTTTTTAATTTGCTTGTATAAACAGGAGCTTGTAAGTTTTCCCGCAGAGTTGGACGGGGTTGACAGTCCGCGCTAAAACGTAGAGGAAAACATAGTTCACAAAATCATACACTGAGCATTTCTACAATACAGTGTCATCAAAAGCATGGGCCAAAATACTGCTGGGTGTTGGCAATAATCGAGGATGTACCCTCGCACGCGCGAACTCCACGCGCGTCTGCACATAGCCTTTAGCTCGCAAAATGGATAGTTAGCACCTCACACTTGGTACGAGAGTAAAGCATCACAACTCCTGTAATGTTTCCTTAAATAGAGGACCAGCTACTAAAAAAGTTCAACTTGCGTCGAAGGACGATGGAAAGCAGCTGCGCGTTTCAGTTAAATTATTGTCAACAAGGTAATTCCTTTTGCAAATCATTTCGCCAGGAATAAATTTTGTCGATTCCTAACAATGTGAAAAATTATTGTTTTGAAAGGAACGCAATACGCACAAAGCTAAACAGCATTACAAAAATAACCTGAAAAGAAAGCTCACCTTCCTTGATTATCGAGCAATACCCCAAATCGACTGGATCAAGTCCAGCTGCAAACTGATAAAGTATTGACGACTGCAATGAAGTAAATAAAAATCCTATTATTGAGCGGCCAGTTTGATGTTGAGAAAACAATTGATTGAATTGATGAAGTAAATTACTCCACCTTGGTCGGTTGCCTGGGTTCACTGATTTTCTAAGAAATCCCCCTTACGGGTCAAATAATTCGGCAGGAAGAGCGAAAGAATCCCAGTTGCCGACGATTTTTCAATTATGTCTGCTAGACTTCAAGGCGACAAGATCTGACATCTCAGAGAAAGGATGAAGATCAATTGCTAGTTTTGTCCGATTTCGTTCATGCCATTACTATTTTCAGCGACAACCTGACTTGCACTAAATTTTCCCGGAAGATTTACATTAAGGTTTGGCGATTTAAGAGTGTTTGACAACTTTCAACAACATTTTTTAACAAATTTTAAAGTAAGCGACCACGTAATTAAAATTTAAGAAATTTCAAAGTATGAGAACTTTTTAAACATGTGAAGTCGGTAAATTAGTGAGATGCATGGTTGGTGAGCCCTTTCACTTTGTTAAAGTTATGGTGAGATGATTTGTCACTCTAACTTTTTAATCTGTTCACAAAATCCTATCGTGTTACCATTCAAATGAAGCCTCTTTGGCAGAACTTTTGCATAGGGCTATTTATTTCTTAGGATTTTACAAAACTAAATTTGGAATTTTTGATGAATTTTTTGCTTTGGCCACTTTAAGAGTGAAAGGGGTAATTATTATTAGGATTTGCCGGCTAAGAGAACTTAGCTGCTTTCCACGCGTGACCTGATGATTTACCGCAGGGTTGCTACTGAAAGAAAGCCGATTTCTATACCGTTTCCTCCCCCATGATATTTTTAGACGTTTTTAAAAAACGACAGGACTCGATTATACCGCAGGGACAGCTATCAAAGGCAAGTTTTCAATTTGCATGATTCTGCACACCCCCAAAATAAAACTCACAAAACTGATGGCTTAGGTTACTAAACCGACAGAAAGGATAAAAGAATTTGTTTGGTTGAAGGAGGTGTGGACTTGGGTGAACAGTTTGAACAAAAGATACCCTCTAGAAATAGGAAGTTATCGATGACTTGGTTCGGTGATTTGCAAAACAACCTCTGTTGTGGATGAAAGGGTACATTCGCAAGCTGCGAAGAAAAAGCCGATTTCGATATGTTTAACTCTTTTTTATGCTTGTTAGACATTTATGGCGACAAGCTAATAAGTGCATTGCAATTTATCTCAGAGACGGTCATTATTGAACGCTCAAACGGTTCACATCAGTAAGGTTCCCAGGTTGCCAGCGAGGCTTTCCAGGTTGCTGGAAAGACAGCAAGACGTCATGTGCATACGGGTGGTTATTATCGAAGGCACAATTAAATGACTCAATCTACATTATTATCTTGCTAGGCCGACACTAAAGGCGACATTAATTGATAGTTATTTGGGGGTATTAATTATCAAAGCTACCTTGATCTATTGTATATTATGCAAACAACTAAATTAAGCTGCATTACCAACTTACAGTGTGAACAACGCTTTTTAAAAGCGTTTAATTTCGAAAATCATGCAAAAAAAGATTGAAATTTCATTTGTAAGTTATTAAGAAATTAAACTAATAGCAAAACAGCGATGTACAAATATGTGGCTTTTGTTAATGTTTCATTTCAGGGGCTTCCACTGACGACAAAATTTAAGCAAAACGCTTAAAACGTCACCTTGGGCTATCCCAGTTCGTTTCAGTGCCTTTAACTCTTTAAGCTCTGACAGTGAGGAAAATGAAATTTCTCTCAACATTAACAATACTTGCTCAATCATTCAAGTGATGAGAATAAAGAAATTGATCACCAAGGATAAGACGTCTTGATATTAAGTAGACTACGAGCAGTCCCTATTTTTTCGCAAAGTCCCTATTTTTTCGCAGAGTATTTTTTCGCAGAGTCCGTCGAGCATTCGCCTTAAAAAATAAATGACCGCGCGAAAAATGGGGACGAGGGAGGGCGTGACCGCGCGAAAAATGGGGACGAGGCGCGAAAAAAATATTTTTCGCGCGGTCACGCCCTCCCTCGTCCCCATTTTTCGCGCGGTCATTTATTTTTTAAGGCGAATGCTCGACGGACTCTGCGAAAAAATACGGACTTTGCGAAAAAATAGGGACTGCTCGTAGTCTAGATATTAAGTATTTCGACAAATTCTCCTTACTAGTTCCATAAGAAATGTACGGAGAACAGTAAGGAGGATATACAGTTTTATATCAGGGCTTAAAGGGTTAAAAGAGTTACTAATCGTTTCCTGATGTACAGCGTAAATAGCGATTTGTTGGCATTCTGTGCTCTTGATTGATCACGGTGGCGCTCATTTTGACGCGTTGCTGAACATTGATTGAATTGATAACTGAAATCAATAATCCAGCGTAGGTCGGTTTCTAAGGTTCAATGATTTTCTTTGAAAACGGGTCAGACAGTTTGTCTGTGCTTTTATAGAATATTTTAGGTTTGCTCAAAGTCTAGCGAATATAGAACAAACAACATTTTTGAACTGTTTGCAATGTATTTTATTCCTGAAAGTACTAAGTTAAAAGCACCCCTGTTTTCGTAATAAATTGTAAGGCTAACGGTCTTTATCCTTATCCTTTGCTACCAGCGCGACTTATTTGGACTTATCAAGGGAACATTTCTCTTTGAAGAAATTAGTGCACTCATGTAAATCGAGGAAATGGATTCAATGATCACGTAGCTGCATGTCCCCGTGCCCAAGGTAAAATCCCCTCGCAACGAACTAAAGACGAACACATTCTTAAATTGGCTTTCGTGTGATTAATTCGCAAATTACTCTCTTTCCTCCCTTTCGTTACCCTTTTCGTGTAATATAAGTATATAATTAATCTTTCCTACTGAAAGAACGTACAATGCTAAGTTCCCACGAGCTAAACAACATCAAATCTTGTCGCCTTGATGTCTAAGAACATGAATGAGAAACTTCTTAATTAGTAATCGTCTCATTTTGCTGCATGGTCAACCCTGAAATGTCAGATCTCTTATGACCCGCGATAGATAGATCTAAGCAAACCAGTGAACCTAACATTTCTAACATCCTGCTGAGAGACAGTCTAAGAACATAACTCACGTGAAACCTTTTCACATGCTTACCGATAAATCTTCCTTAAGTAAATTGCTATCCCTTTTTCACCTACTACGAATGGCTAATCTTTATTCCTTTGCTGGATTTATTTAGCGCAGTACAGAAACAAGCAAAAATAAGAACAGGTTACATTCCTGCCCTCGAGGGAAAATTAAACTTAAGTACCTTGTTTCAGAAACACAGAGGAGAACCTTCTGGAAATAAGCGTTTTTTCTTATACTAACAACAACCGAATTCGATCAACAAACTGATTTCAGGAGAATTACTATTATTTTACTTGTTCTCTTCAATCAATACTTCCGTTTCGATTGCAACACCCACAATACCTGGAGACCAAAGTTTTAATACATTCTTGTAAGAAGTTTTTGTGAGTAGATTGAATTACTTACGCAATTGTACATAATAATTGGAGTGAGTTCGAAGGCTGGCTTAGGGTTAGGTACAAATATGCGAATAATTTTTTTTTTTACATATTTAGAAGCTTCCAGGGTATTTAAAAGAAATCTACATATTTAGAAAAAAAATGTGAAATTTAGAGTTTTTGTTTAGACTCTAGGGGTTTATTTCAGTAGTTTCTTGATGTTTTGGAGCTGTTTTGCTCAATTTAATGCCAACAGTAATCTTTTTCAGCGGTTTCCTACTGAAAATTCCATCACCAATCTCGTATTCAGAGTCCTGAGGCTTCTTGGTCAGCGGGCAGTCGCCTGGAGAGAATCTGAGAGGGAGTCTGAGAGAGAGTCTCTCCCGTTGACCACCCGCTGATCAAGAAGGCTAAGGAAACTGGGTACGAGTTTGTTATGGCAGCCAGTACAGAACAAAGCGGCGGGAACCGAAGAGTAAAGTAAGTAAACACCTTCATTTATTCAGGGAAATCCCGTCAGAGTCAAGGCAGACTCTGTTATCAATAGGAGCCCTGAAAAAGAAGAGAGAAGAGAAGACTTGTGGTTTTGCTGAAGCTCCTGGTTGTTCTTTGACATGTAACAAAGCAGTGAAACTGAAATACTACCGCAAACAGAAACGTCTGTTCCGTTTGAGTCAAAAGAAGAAAACCTTTGGTTTATCAAAGACGGCCCTTACAAGCTGAAGTTAAGTTGTGAGCCACTAGAATTAAACGAGATTAAAAATACTATGCATTTTATAGAATTGTGTCACCTGTATATCACCTTTGCCATGTGTATGTGACTATTTGTGGAAAGGTATTCCCAAATAACTCGGTTGAAGTTGCTATGTAATACAATCTCAAAGTGTTTGCACCTGACCTTTGTAATCTTGGTTCCAAACACATTCATGGAAGGACAACATTTCGTCTGGTTGTGTTAAATATTCTGGGGACCCGTTCGGCAACATAAGATAAGGTCATTAGTCAAAAAAGGAGCCTTCCGTTTTCCCATGAATTGGCACCTCTTTGCAACGGTCTTTTTTCTCAACTCCCTCTACCAAGTTTTTGCAAAAATACTAACAGACAGCACAGACGCAAGCGCAAACGATGTCGAAGAAACCGCAGTTCTTCAGCCTCCCGAACCATACTATTTTATAGAACACGAAGACTGGCCCCACTGGTTGAAAAGATTTGGTCTTAGACACATTCAACACTGAAAATAACGCTGAAAACCAACAATAAACTCCAAACTCAAAACAGAGACCTGCGTAGCGCTGGAAAACGTAGAAAGCTTTGTATGCTGTCAAACACATACACCTACACCTATCCCCAAGAATACAACCCCCAGCCAACCCTCCCGTCCCAATATATATCATCAACATACCACTCAATCATCCGTGACCTTTAAGAACCAACCAAAGGAATGCGAAGTTGCATTTTTTTTTACAGCTGAACTAAAGACGGCTCCGCTTCGAGGGGGGCAGTGTAGTCAGAATTAATTCTAGCAAAGACTAATTTATATCTAGACAAAAATTTGGGATATTTGGAACTGTTTTTTGGTGCATAATTGGAGCTTTTTGAGAATTCCCGGAAGGATATTTCAACCACTTTTCAAGATATTTGCTGTGATTTGCCTTAAAATCCGGCTGTCCGCGTTACAGCCTAAACGCACAGAGCCTCAACGTACGTCACAAGCTGAGGTGTCACAAATATCTGGGGGTATCCTGACCGACCGAACAAACTGAAAAGCATCCGAGCATATCTGACTGAATTTTGCCAAAATTCCACTTGCCTCCCCTTCCAAGTGGATCTCTGCCCCCCCCCCCCGCCAAGGCTAAAAAGACACAAAAACATCCCAAGATACGTCCACAGACACGTCAACCAATAACCCGAAAAGTTAGCGGGTATGTTTTACATTTGCTCACATGTAGGAGAAAAAAACAGAATTTTCAAAATCTGAGGGGGATACTCCATGTAGTGGGCTATAGGGGGAGGCTCCGCCAAAAATGCCTTTAGGGGGCTGTGGTTGCAGTATACGAAAGAGTGGAGAAATTTGCTGCTTTAGACAGTTCGAGGGTTGCCGAAATATCCCTCTACTAAAAGAGAGAAAGAGATATTAACAGGTTGGTCTAAGCACTAAGTACTTTGTTGATAAATCGCAACACAAAAAAATGCACGAAAGCTTTGAGCCAACGACTTAAATCCGGTGTTAATCTGGCCCCAGTTGTTCAAAAGTTGGATAGCGCTATCCAACTTTTGAACAACTGGGGCCTGCTGTTTATTTGTGAGTTATAAAATTGTACAATTTGTCCTAGTTATGCGAAAGGGGCACAAGTATATTAAAGGGCAAGGGTTTAACCTTAGGGCGGAGCCTCCCCGTACGATCGAAACTTAACAGTTCCCCCCTCCCTGTCGTCCAATAATCTTGGCAAGGGAAATTACAGAAGAATGAGTATCAGTTTAATGTCATTAGATAGTTTAAATACGTGCAGTACATCTTTTTCCAGAACCTCCACATTTTCACTGTTTTACCGAAAACGTCTTTTGAAAAACACATGCTGTGACCCTGTTCCACTGTTGTTACCCAGTGTAACTTAAGAAGAAAAAGAGATTGGGATATTACTTGACCAATGAGAATGCAGCCTCAAAGCACGTAGGCGCGTAACTTTGAATTCCACTGGGCTGTCTGTCTTTTCCTTTTTTCGGTTCTGGATCGTCGACCAAGCCCAACCTCTAGCCTGTAAGTGACGTAAGAGTGACTGACAAGTAATTAACTGGTGGTAAATCAGTAAGACAAATATTCTGTCCAAGAATAAACAACCTCGAGAAACACGTTCTTGCTTCATCCAATCAGTGGTTCAGACTTCAAACCTCCTTCCTTCCATAGTTCTCTTCCCCACCTCCCCCCTGTCATAAATTGTAAACCACTTACATCATTGTAACCCTGTACTTTATTTATCTCCAAACTTCTTGTTCTGTTTTGCTCTGCAGAATCTTTTTAGCCTCTGTGAGGCCCGGGCGGGGGGGGGGGGGTATTCTGTGAGTTGCTGGGTAGGGTGTACCACCGGGACACTGAAACCCTTATCTTATCAGCAGCACATGCCCATACAGCTTATACTATGGGGGTAAGACCCCCGGGCTTTGAAGTGTTGTGAATTCGCGAGTCTCGATCAACAGGAACTATTTAATGTTACTTCGAATGCGCTATCAAACATTGTCTCCATTACTGGAAGTACAGACGGAGAGTCTGAGTTGACATATAAGCACAGGAAGAACGACAAATGTCAGTACGACACTGTCAGACATATTGGAGCTATACTGGTATGAGTTGCAACATAACTTCTGGCTGAAACAACAGCTACAACTACGCTAATACACCATCAAGACTCTTGTAACTTTATGAATTTAGCTCAGAGGCTCGAGTAGGGTCAGAAAGGGAAAATTTTCAAGACCGAGTCTTAGACCTTACAAGATGTTATTCAATGATTTAAAAACCTTCACTAGGGTACACACATACAACTTCAGTTATATTAGCCTAGCAGGGGTACCCAAAGAAAGAACAATAATTTCCCAGCCATCAGCTGAGGCATCATAATCAGCTAAAGGAATCACAGCCACGACGTCTCAACTTTAGTGTGTGTTTTCATTTTTAATTGGAATGGGTTTAAGCAGGATATTTCTGGGCTGGTTTCTAAGTTGCCTTGGCATGCAACCATTACAACCAAAAAACAAAAACAAACAAATTATGTTACAAATAAATTATAACAAATACTGGAACTACATTAGCCTAGCACTGGACACGAATAGAGATATTTATTTTTTTCGCCTGAGCTACCAGAAAATGACAACTACAACAAAAATGACAAAACTACATTGTTACTAACAATGGAACTATATTAGCCTGGTAGTTGGACCAGGGTTAGAGGGAGCATTTCCAGATCTCATCTAAGGTGTAAAATCATTACCAGAACCAGAGTGAGAGAAGGTACTCTCCAGATTTCGTCTGAGTTGCTATATGACCGAGAAGAATCAGTCACCCATACAACTACATGTATAATGTTAAAACTACATTGTAACAAATATTAGAACAATAACAGCGTAGTATTGGGTTAGGATTTCCCAGCATTCATGAAGAACTTAACATGACCAAAATGACCAAAAACAACAAGGAATAACACCTTCAATTATAATGTTAAAAACTAATTTATATTTAAGTTATATTTATCTAACCTGTATAATTAAGCCCGGTAGGTAGACCAGGGTCAGACAGAGCTGGTGTTTGAGTCACCACACGATTAGTTTTTACAAGCAGTATTATAACTACAACTACTATTAATAATTTATAACCTATAACATTAAAACTACATTGTGACATATACTGGAACTATATCAGCCTGGTAGTTGGACCAGGGTCAGAGAGAGCATCTCCCAGCTTTCGTCTAATGCGCCATATGACTACCAGAAGAACAAGAAGAAGAACCCCCAAAACAACAACCACTGCAATTAAAGCATGCTCGGTTCCTGTAAAAAAAATTATAATAAACTAAAATTAATGATAAAAATCAGCGAAAAAATACGGCATTTCGAAGTCACCTTGACTTTACTGTCAAGTTAAAAGATAACGGTTGTTGTGGGTTAATTTATACTAATGTATAACTTTCGCGCGAATTGAGTCTGACTCTGTGTTCAGTTTCGGCCTTTCTTCAAGAATGAACAACATATCGTGGATTAAGCTATCCAGTTTTCCCTGGAATTTCTTAAGACAATTCGCGCGAAAGTTTTTATTTAGCATTTTGACGCACGCTCAATTTTTGACATCCTTGAACGTTTTAATTTAGTCAGAACAGTCTGATATTTCAAACTGTTCCCTTGTTAAAAAATTCTAATAACATGTCCAAGGGTGCTGTGAACACCGTTCCCAGAGAACTGAGTAAGCCCAAACAATAGTATTTTTTGTGTGGTATTCAACATGCAGAGGGGCACCATAAAGGTAACAACACTGCAAACTATGACTTTGCCCCCCCAAACATAAACAGGACAGCCTGGTATCTATAAATGCAATAGATATATTATTTTGTTGATTTAAAAATGCTGAAAATACTGATTTTGAGGGTACCGATTAAGGAAAAAATCAATTTTAACAAAACACACCAACCAAGATTCTGGATGACTTTTTGGGCTTCTTTTAAGACCTCTGACCAGCAACACACCCATCCCTTTTAGATGGGAGTCCCCGAGGAAGCATTTAGCTTATCGGTACAATACAAAAGGACTACTATGCAAAGACTAATATGAGTATTAATTCCCCCTTCTCAGTTAGGGATAGTTAAAGGCATCATAGCTATAACCTTAGCCCATTCATCTCCATTGTTAAAAAAACAATCGGAAGCTCTTGCGTAAAATTCACCTTGGAAATTTCACGGTTAGTTGCGAAAACGCAGTAAAGGTGAGATTTTTCGTGAATTAGAAGTCTGACTTGTTCTGAATGTTCTGACTTGATGCATTAAGATGTCTTTATCGCATTCTTACCACCGTTTTCGGTCAAAAACCCTGATATGTACTTCAATAATCAAAGGCTATAATTTGTTCAAGCAAAAGGACGGATCACCAAATTTCTCCCACGACTTCAACTGACTTACACCATCGAATTTGTTCTTTGGCCCAAAGGATTTATTGTGGATAAATGCACGAGTTGTCTACTCGCTTCCGATTGGTTTTTAAACAATAGAATTCAATTAGTTTGCACCATACCTTGCACATACACAGAACCGTGAAACAAACGGAGATCCCTTTAGGCAAAATGAACGTGTGAAAGCTGTCTGCTGTGTTCTGAGTAGAAGGCAACCCTGTCTGAAAATACCTCACCTTTGTCAGCAACGGCTTCCTTCTGTGCTGTTGGCGCTATAGTAGCTGGGGTCTTTGGCGTTGTAATTGGTTCAACTGGCACCATTGTTGGTTGCGGTTCTGCCAAAGTAGGAACAAATGAATTCCAAAAGGCCATCTTTTCTGGAAGCAAGTTATTTTGGATTGATGAAGATGGACTCTGAAGTGAGATGAAGTTTTTATCTTTCAAAGTGAACTCTGGCCACTTAAGTTTGCCTGATGTTGGTTTTCTACAAAAACGTTATCAAAGTCATTTCAACGGCTTTAATTTATATACAGTATGAACAACATCAACAACAACAAAAAACAACATTTATCTATACATGGTGAAAAAAGGTGGCTACCAGGCTTAGTTGATGTAGCTATGTTGGCACAAAATCAAAAAAGGCCGAAATTGCTAACGTAAAAAGAAGAATCCACAGCGATTTAAACACGATTTTCAGATTTTTCTTCCGTTGACTTCACCCAAAATTCTTTAATAATTGCCCTTTCATTAAAAACATGATGTTCTTTCCTGGATTTATTTGACTTTACAACGTGTTAATTTACAGCGCAACTGAAAAGACGAAGATGGGCCTCCTCTGACATTCATTATGAGTCAAGGAAGATTTTTTGAATTTAACTCTTAATTAATTAATTAATTAATTTGCCGCAAAGACATACACATACAAAGGAAAGTAAAAATAAATTCATTAAGATAGCAGCGAAGAGGATAAAGGAATAAATCAATAGCCTCCTCGGTCAAAAGTGTCAAGTTGCTAGAATATTTAAATTCACGTTATCAAAGCGACGGCATCAACAATCCTAGTAGTTTCTAAAAAGAACACTGAAATTTTTTTTTTCGTAAAAGTGGTTCTGGAAATCTCATCAACTGTATCAGAGTTCAGAGAATTGTAAAACGTCAGGCCTTGGTACTTACCCAGTCTTAGCGAAGCTACTCCACATGTTAATAATCGTCCTTGAGAAAATGATTTCCGCACTTTGGTTCGCTTCACTCGCACTCTTGTCATATTTTACAAAAGGACCTCCAAAGACGTATGGCAGGTCGCCACCGTGAACTACCCCTGCCCAGGGTGGAAAAGGCAGCGTGGAAACATTAAAGTGATCAAAGCGGTAAAAGTAAGTTGAAATGTTGTTGTTGACGAAGGCCTGAGCAGAGCGAACAGCAGGGGCCTTGAACAATGCATCTGTGATGACGTTCATGTACTGCTGTCTCAGGACAAGGGGATTTGTTTTGTTTGGCCATTCCCAGTTTGTGTACTGAAATATCACTGCATCCAAAACTTTCTGGGTTTGATTGAAAACCCACTTCCGCTCATGTTTGACAAGGTTGTCAAAAGTTGTTTTGTTGATTCCATTGTTGATACCAGGTATACCTGGAGACAAACCTAAAAAAGAGCATTTAAAATTTACAATTATTCGAATGCGCGCGCGGCGTATCTGGAGCGCCTTTTTACCGTGGAGTTTCTTGTTGAGGTCAACCACCTCGATTAGATATAATTTTATCAGTATAAGAAAACCAAGTTTAAAGTGGAGGTGTTACAGTCTCATTTGACTTTTAAAATCTTTTAACTGGTTGCGTTGGTCGAGTTGATCTCGTCGTGTTGGCCGATTGTAACTGACATTGTGTTTATCAAGTTCGTTCATTCTTCGTCATGTTGTTGTGTTCGTCAATGTCGCTGTACCGCTGTACGTTCTTTCTACTATGTCAATGATTTTACATGTTGGTTTTGTCGTTTCTTACCTGTAGTTTCGCCTTCCTTTTGACGCAGCCTAACCACGGACAACACAATTCGAAAACACAACACTTTGTTTTCTCGTCTTACTGGTAGTTTTTCTTTTAAATGAAATCAATCAACACAACTAACTTGGCCACCCCGGCTGAGCCACCCCATCACATTTGTACGTCAGGACAGTACTAGACGCGTTAAGTGCACTCGCTTTAGTACGTTTAGTACGTTAGTGAGGCACAAGTAGCGTCGAACCACCCCGTCACATTAGTACATCAAAACAGTACAAGACGCGTTAAGTGCACTTGCCTTAGCACGTTTAGTACGTCAGTAAGGCGCAAGTAGCGTTATCTGCGATTTCTTTAACACGTTGAGTACGTTCATACTGAACGTGCACTTATTAACACGTTAATATGGCACTTAAGTCGCGCGTTATCTTCCATTACCTTAGTACATTAGTACGGCAGAAGTCGCATTGTCTGTAGTTCCCTGCCTTCTGGCATTTAGTACTTAATCACGGCACTAGACGCATTATGTGTGGAATTCCCTTAGTATGCAATGGCACTTGTCAAGTCGGTTAAGTTTGACTTATTAGTCAAGTTGGTTGTGTTGGTCAAGATGGTCGAGTTGATCGAGATGGCCGAGTTGATCGAGTTTTGTCGTGTTCAGTGGTGTTGATTGTGTTAGTCGAGTTGATTGTCCTGGTTAGAGTGGTGGAAATGATTGTGTTTAGACAGTGCTCACAAACGCGATTCGCCAACTCAGTAGACCGCAAAACCAATACAACTACTTGGTCAAACAAAATAACCAGCACGACTGCCTTGACTAACTCAACAAGTTGCAAACTCCAGAAATTACATTAACACAACGAACACAACTAACCCATCAACACAAG
>Ga0126336_10000332_pt1 | contig 17676 bp, 12 predicted proteins | sample SidCmetagenome_FD_92530 | JGI IMG/M metagenome (GOLD analysis project Ga0126336, IMG submission 92530) | Coral microbial communities from El Islote,Puerto Morelos, Mexico - Siderastrea C C metagenome | ecosystem: Host-associated > Invertebrates > Cnidaria > Coral | place: El Islote,Puerto... | reverse complement strand
AGATGGAGGTTAATTGTGTTACACTGTGAAATGGTGTGACAGGGAGAGGTGGGGGTTGAGCGGGGGGGGGGGGGGGGGGGGGGGTAAGAAACTTTTGCGAGATCTAATTTTCGCGAATTTCCCTCGATCCGCGAAAATTTGATCCCGCAAAAACAAACTCCCCCTAAATAATTTACTCAATGCATTTAGGTTCCTGAATTTCGATTAGTTTAAGCACTATTACGACCTTCCTCTGAACTTTTGCAACATAAAGACTGAGTAGTCTCTCCAGAGGACTCTGGGTAATTTTGATAACAACCGTAGACGAGACCATTTACTGCCACACAGATGTAAACAATGAAAGAGTTTCATAATCAATTCCTTCAACTTGCTGAACGCCATATATCAATGGATCATACCCGTTGTCAATTGGTGAGCCCCCCAAGGAGAAAAATATGAAACAGGCTCTCTTCTTTCTAGCCTCTGCAGCATGAATCTGGTGCATATAACAGAAGCATTCCTTTCCTACCGCATGACAGATAGGAAGACAATAAATAATCAGCCAGTTCAGAGATCAAAACACCTGGAGTTGATATTTTCCCAGTTTAATTCCAGTGAAAGCAAGTATAAATATTTGAACTCTAATAGCTCTTCCACCTCTATTTCTGGTTTATGAAAAAAGTAATGCCCCCCTCCCGTGTATGTATTAAATTTTGCATCCAGCCCCCCCTTTCTCTAGTTGTGATTTTCCCCTATGCCCCCTCTCTGGTTTCCCAACCCCCCCTCCAGGTTATTATTGCACAGTCCCTTAGCTAAAAGGATGCGACGCTCTCCATATAAACCAAGTGCAGCGCACAGTCCGACACAATTCCTTGATTCGCTCTGACGAAGGGCTAACGCTCGAAACGTCAGCTTTCAATCTCTTTACGGTGGCCAATTTTCCTCATCATTCAACTCAGTTGTGTTTCTCTTCCCCACCGACGCAGCATCACAGTTTCCTTAGAAACTAACCCCTGATTGCCCAAGTTCGTCCCAGACGGATAATGCGTATCTAGTAGAAAAAGGGCCACTATGAAGTTCTAGTTTAGTCTTAGACCTTTTTTACTGATTTCAGTTTAGATTGTAATGTTGACGAAATGCGAATTTCATAATATTTCCCTTGTTAATTTGCGCAGACAAGCTTATAAGCTGTAGTCCATTTGTGAGCCATTAATTATAACTTCAAGAGCTACTACATCAATTCTTAGCATTGTCTGTTTTCGTAGAAGGAAAAAATGAAAACCCGCAAACACTTCAAACCAAACCGTAGTTACTAGAATTAAACATTTGAATTCTCCTACAGCCCAAGCATTTTCATTATTTTGCGATACAGTATAAAGAAATGTCATACGTTTTATTAAATGGTGTTACCTGTATATTTGCGTCACTACTTGTCGAAAGGTGATCTAGCGTTTTTGTTCCCCCTTTATATGAGCTAGGTTTCAACTGCGTGAATTGAATCAAAAGGCCGAACTTTACGACAGACTTTTCATAACCAAAATTCATTATCAAGCGTGTAATTTACTCCGGGAGTTTTCCGGATTTGTTTCCACCTTTTAAATGGCCTATTGTGATCCGAATAATTTCCAAAACTCTCTTGAAAATTGTTGTGTACATCAATTGGTCGGGCCACCATTTTTCATAGGGTCCCCTAAACCCTCCAAATATAAGCGCCATAGAGGCAACACATTAACCTAGCCTTGTCCCCAAGAAATGAGAAAACCACGATCAAAACATCGGCCCTTTCCGTCCCCACCCTCATATATCATTCAGCAACCAATCAATCATCCAGTTACCTTGAACAACATACTACGACGAAACTTTCGTATTCATATAAGACGGTAACCTACAGGCCCGTCTTAATAAATGATGATGATGATGAAAGTTGGCTTATATATGCTTCCTTTCACCAGAAAAGGAAACAGCTGAGAAACATCCTTTCTTTGAACCGTGGGAAGATAGCGACCTGATTCTTGTTGTGGAAAATGAGAGGTTCCATGTCCATCGGCAGATACTGAGCATACACTCGCCAGTATTCAAAGCCATGCTTAATTCTCAGTTCAAAGAAGCGACTGCAGAAGAAATCCCACTGCCAGGAAAGAAAGCAAATGAGATTTTAGACTTCCTGAAGCAGCTTTACCTGAAAGAAAGAGATGGACTTACAAGTGAGTGTGAAAATTATAAAGCGTGTATGCATGTGAAAAAGCAAGTATGTAAGAAGCGTTCGACAGTTCCGAGCGAAGATGTCATATCCTCGTTTAACGATTCTCTTTGAAGGGGGGTTAGATTTTCCTGTGTTTTCTGGGTGTAGTCGAGTAGTGTAGGGACCAGAAAAGACTCTCTGTTTGGTTTTTAAAAAAAACGTCGGTGATGTTTATAGATTGCCAAAAAAAAAGCCATGGCAGAGTTTTGAATCCAGGTTGGTCATCTTCTGTTGTCAGTTCACGTCTTAACCCGGGATACATGCAACAACAAACCGAGTCAGTCTGCAAACACGGAGAAGAGAATAAGTAAATCTCGTTCGGTTTCGTTAGAGAGGAAAATTGTTTGGTTTTCCAGAATGATCATCTGTTTCACACATTTTCAAAACAATGAGTAAAATGCATTAAGCACGGCGCTGAAAACTAGGCACGTTATAGGTCTACATAATTGCAATAGTTTCATTCTTTCTTTCCTTCCTTCCTTCCTTTCTTCCTTCCTTCCTTCCTTCCTTCCTTCCTTCCTTCCTTCCTTCATTCATTCATTCATTCATTCATTCATTCATTCATTGTTTATTTTTATGGCTGTTTTTCTTGATATCTTGGTATGAATCCTGGTTGGCAGTTTCTCTATGTACAGTTCACTTGTTGTGCTTGAGGTTTTCTTCAGCATGATTCTAGCAAGAGTTCATTGTGGTGGAGGAAAACCCGAGATGTCTAGGTACTGAATCGGACACGCTGTCTCTCCTGTCAGTTCTATACGCTATATCTTTTTTCTAACGATTATTTTTGGTTCTTATCATTTACCAGTAAACAAGGTGGAACATCTTTTAAAGTTAGCCGACGAGTACCAGGCGATGGCCGTTCTCGACCTTTGCGTAAAGTGCCTCAAAGATGAACTAAAATCTGAAGAAAATGCGGTGAAGATTCTTTACCTGGCAAATTACACAGTGATCGCGAGAGAGGATTGCAGGCTGGACGGTGTACGTGAACAGTGCTACGCCCTGATTAAGAACATGGAACTCGCTGAAATCCAGGGAAAGACTGAATATAAGAAACTGGACCGAGAGAGCTTGGAGAATGTCCTCGTTAAAAGAAACCAACGATTAGAAACTTTTTTTAAAGGGATTTATCCTCAATTTATTGGGCTTGTTGAGTGTTGTTTATGGGCATGCATGGAGCAGGATCAATCGCGATCGTATATAACTCCTTGCCCTCAACATTTCTCTAGCACAAAAGCCAATGTGGATCTCCTTGAGCGGATCAAAAGCTGTTCAGTTTGTACGAGAATGATTCTGCAATTAGTTTCCTTTTCACAGGTCCCCACATACAACTTCGCCAGGGCAAGTCCATTCGGTACTCCTGCCAGTTCTGTTCGCGAAACAACTTACAAGTACGGGGGCAGTTGTCACTTTGATAATCAGTTGATTACAATCATTCAGGATTTCAAAAATATATTTAGCCTGTAAAACGTAAAGGGCATACCCAAGTCTTCTTTTTTTTTTTTTATTATTTTAATTTTTTTGTTTTTCATTTTTGGTAAGCTTTGAGCAACTAGTGGGTAAGAAAAAGTTATTTCAGGCTGTTTAGCAATAATTATCAGAGCTAAATTTTTTTGCTGCCCTTTGCCTAGCTTTCGTTTGGTAATTGCCTTCGTTGTTTGACTTGTTTAGTAGAGCGGTTTTCAAATGAGTGCCTTCATGATTGCCTATCCAATCTCAAAAGGAACAAAATACGAAATGAACCAATCAGAAATTAAAGCAAATACAAGTAATTAGAGTCAAGCGCGGGCAAGTCACGATTGGTTGGCTAAGTGGTGCGAATTTTTTAACCAATCAGAGAGCGAAGTAAAGCAAAACCAAAGGAAACACAACATTACTTTCGACACTCATTTGAGAACTGCTCTAATATATCGGATTCGAGTGCACCGATACTCATATCTAATAGTGATATACTACATCAGCCTAATACTCAATTTATTGGCTTTTTCCCACATTTTAACCAGCTTTCTTATCGTAATTGCCTTAGTATAGTTGTTTGACTTGCTTACCCTATTGGATCAGTCTACATATACGGATACCTACTAGTAAAAACGAAACTAGAAAGAACAAGCTGACTGGCTTGTAATTCAGATACTTCTCATTTTGTTTGTTTGTCTTGATTTAAAGTGCACCCTGCGGCAGAAAGCACATCCCCTTGTAGATTCTTCACGGTATTCACCGAACCATTCCCACAAAATGATGACTAAAATCACCGTGCATGCTGTAATTGCTGATTAATATTCTGTGCATGACATGCGCAAGATACAGCCGAATTCAGATTAAGAGATGAGAAACTGGTGAATTTTTCAAAAACGGAGAGGACAATCAGACGGAACTTTGTATCAAACGCATACATCAAGACGGGTTTTTATACTTGGAGTCATTGCTTTTATACTTAGCCACCAATTCAGCGTATTGGAAGACACGCTTTCCAGCTAGCGACTGAAAAAATACGATACTTTATCTACCTTTTCAAAAATATGTAATAGAGGTAACACCTAGTCGCCCCGCTCAATCGCGCCCCATACACCACATATGGACTACGAGCAGCCTCTCTTTCCGCTTAGAAAGCACACGCAAGCGATCAGATAAATCGCCTGCTTGCGCGGAAACGTAACGCGCGCGTGATTAGGCGCTAGAATCACTACACTCGCGGGTCACGTTTCCACGCGGCGGGCGATTTTGCGTGATCGCTTGCGTGTGCTTTCTAAGCGGAAAGAGAGACTGCTGGCACTCCATAGGTGGTGTATGGGGCGCGATTGAGCCCTCTGTTTCTGCGGGATGACGAGGATTTTTTGGCTGCTAGAAACATCTAGCTCGTTATGAACCATAGTGTGATGTAATTTTGAAAAAAAATAATGCAATAAATTTAATGCAGTCATGTTCTTGCCCAGTTTTACCCAGTATATAGAACTGCAATAATGCATGACATGTATAATATGCACGCTCCTGATAAATATGTAAATCAGGTATAATACCCAGTCGCCCGAGGTCAAGTTTGGTGAAGCAGAAAGCTTTTTCTCGGAAATACCTCGGGTCAAAATCGACTTTCGGGGAATCAACAGCCTGAGCTCGCCGTTGGCCGTCTTTTGGTCAGTGAGTATACATGCACATGTTTTATTGGAGATTTGAACTTGGTCATTGGTCATCGACAAGCGGTAGTTGCCGGCTTTGTTGTCCTCTCAGCATACATCGCTCCTTTAATGATTATTTTTTACTCTATCAAGCTAATGTTTATGTCTTTTATTTAGCACTCTGACAGGAACTTAAGATGGCGTATAACGCTCCTAGTGAAGAATCAAATGTCGAACAGCCTGGTAAGTTTCAGAAAGGACTTAAAAAGTAAAACCTTTGATTCCTTGTGATCGGTTGTTGGACAATAGATCAGGAGCTTACGTGGTCAACTACAGCCTTGAGATTCTTGGGCTATTGTTGTCCTCAGTGATGCGGCGGCCATCTTAAATCAGCAAGTAAGCCATCAAAATTTTAAAACGCGTAAGGAAGTTAAGGTACAATTTAACTTTCCTTGGTAAGCATCCTCACAAGCCAGAATGTGATGCCAAATTTTGAGACAGCTTTTTAAATGTTAACTTGAATTTATTAAACATCTTAACATTTAAGTTATTGTTCCTGGAAAATGAAGCGATTGACAAGATGGGTGTCACAGAAAAGAAGTTACAAGACAGTAGATAACAGACAAAAACTTTGATTTCTGAAACCCAAAAAATTCTCACAAAATTAATATCTTGAAACTGGGGAAGTTTCTTTCCTTTTCAGACCAAGATAAAGACACTAAGCATCCGTTTTTGTGAGCCATGGGAGGATAGTGACCTGATTCTTATGGTGGAAGATGAGAAGTTTCATGTCCATCGCCTGATCCTGACTATGAACTCACCAGTATTTAAAGCCATGTTAAAATCAGGATTCCGAGAAGCGACCAATAACGAGATCCCATTGCCCGGTAAAAAGGCGAATGAAGTACTGGATTTCCTGAAGCAGTTTTATATGGAAGAGCGAGAGGAAATAACTAGTAAGTTAGTTCAATTTTTTTCGAAGGTTCATGTTGCAGTCCCATGTTCACCATAGGCATGCATGAGCATTGAAACACAGCCCACACGGTTTTCTTGTCTAGACCGCGATGTTTTATATCCTTCACTTCCATGGGTCTTGTGAGTCTAACATAGGTTTCTTGGCGACGACCTCAAAAGACCATAAACTCGGCAGGCCAGGGCTCTGTTGAACGAAAAACGACGGACGAAAAGCTTCGGAGAGCCTTAAACTCGCCGCGTGGTACTCGTTACAGTTACATAGTGCCAAGGTACTGGCATGGGCTGTATATTTTGCCGTCCCCAATCGATGTGTGACGTTGAAAGAACTCTGACGCAAAACTGTAACTCTCCACCTATTTATTCGTGGAGCAAAAACATTTAGTCAATTGTTTCAGTTTATGACTTAAAATATTATTGTGCGAAAGGACAATTCAAAGAAATTTAGTTTCCCGACTTCTTATCGACTACATGCTCACGGTATCCAAATAAAGGTTGGTAAGCCTTTCAACTAACCTTTACCTTAAGGCAAGGATATTCGCTTAAATTGCGTCGTATTGGAAAAAATCCTAGAGGCACGGCTCTTTTAAGAAGGATTTCGCATCTCTGGATTATGACTTTCCAGACCGTTCTCAAAACACTTAATTAAAATGTGGTTGCCTAGTTCTTACAAGTGGTATAACATAACGAGCAGATTCGTTCGGATAGTTCGCAGTTGTCGGTTTTAGCTGTTGCAGTACTATTTTGTTCCAGCTGTTAGTTGTTCAGTGTGTTATCAGGAGGAAGTTTTGGTTGCATGGAAGAGAGTTTCACTGATGGGGCGAGATATCAGGAAGCTCAAAGAATAACGGGGAAACCAGAGGGACCAGGATTGACAGGTTCAAGGAAAAGTAATCCAGCATTTGAAAAGAATATTCTCAGACTCGTACCTAGAGTCTGTGGGAAAGGAAGAGAAGATCGGATTTTATTGAGGCGCGCGGGGTGTCATGGGAATAAGAGAGAGAAAATCGCGACTGGCAGATTTCGTATGAATAAGGCGGCTCGCGAAGGAAGTTCTTTTTCCCGCGAGGTAGATAATACCATAAATGAAGGTAAATTAGCTTGCTCACATCGCAGTTGTATTGGAAATAATTTTTTTTTTGATAAAGCGAAGGGTATTTTGCATCACTACACAGTAAGCTTATGACCCACTGAGAGAGTGTACCTTTCGCCAACTATTATAAATTTTACAAATCATTCGCTGAGATTTTTTCTTCAAACTTAAAGTAGTTTTCTCAAATAGCAAGAAATTTCTTAATCGAAACCTTGATTTCTTGGTTCCATTTATTGGAAAATTGCCAGCGACAAGCCACAATATTTGCACCTTTAAATGTAAACAGAGATAGATCTTCTTGAAAGCATACGACCACTGACTCATGTTCGCGATTAAAATAGGACCCGTAACGTCTCCCTGCTCCTCGTGAGAAGATTATCATCCATCTCCTGGAACGAGGAATCCAAGTATCTTCAGAATTCAGCCCCGTTTCCGTGAAAAAAGGAACTGCATGGTTCTATGGAAAATTGCACGGCTCTACAATACGAAATCTGCCAGTCACTATATTTCATTCACCCCTTCCCATGACACCCCTCGTGCCTCGATAGACTCCAATCTTCTCTCCCTTCCCCCAGACTCATAAATAGCGACTGAGTACGAGTCTGGAATATTTTATCCTAAGTATGGAAAATCGGGGTTTGTTTTCATATTAATAGAATGAGTATAGAAGAATATTAATTACATTTTTGAACATGAACAGACGTTTGGCTAGTTTTTGCGTGTGTATAAGTTGTTCGAGTTCATTAAAAACTCGAGATTGACAAACAGTTATACATTTTTTGTCAGAAATCATGCCAACTTTACACCTAAGTATGTAGACATTCCACTAACTGAATTGTGAAAATGAAATTTAAATATCTTTTCGTGCATGGAAAACCTCACGAATCAGATCGTTTTAAATTTTCTACATAAAAGGCTAAGCGGGAGAAAACACTGAATAGAAATTTTTAGAGCTAAATGACAAGGATTTCAAGAATGTTCTCTGGTGATCATCAACGAACAAAAATCATTTAGAATGTTCCGAATTATGTTACATCGTCAGATCAATGCAAGCTGCACACCTTCAACTGTGGGAACGACAAAACTATAAACTGACATGAACTAGAGAGCCATAAAAGTACTTCAGTAACGGTCGATTCTGGAAAGCTCATCAGTGACTGGAACGAGTCAGGAGTCCTCTGGCAAATGAAGCAAGGAATATTTAAATTCGGGGAAAATCCTGCCTGACCGATATATAATTCCGAGAAATATAACTGTCAGCTCGAAATAAACCGCATAAAAATCAAACTGAAAACTGAAAATACACCCCTTGAACTCAGTAAGATGTGGATGATTGTTTGATAGTTTATAACTTCAACCCGTACAGGATGAAAACCGGTACACACAAAACTCCTTCCGTGGTCTCTATTAATTTATTTTAACTAGTGCATAAAGAAATGTTTACACTTATAGATTAGATCCATCAACACTTGACGACTTCTTCGCAGTGTTTTCGCCGACAACCAAACTTAACACACAATTTCTTTCCTCAGCAAGCTGTTCCTAACCCGCTAGCTAACCCGCCAACCTAACGTAAAGACCAGCGAGCTTCCTACGACTCTTAACACGCACCTGAGTCAACTTTTCCTTCCGATTCCTTCTTTCGAAGTCTTTGCAAATCAAAATCGACAGTATTTTCAAGGAGCCAAACTATTCACGATTCTTCATCGATAGACGCAGCGCAAATCGTATTGGTTAGGAATCCCTCAAAATGTGCCCAATTATACACTTAGAACGATTCTACTTTCAATGGCTTTATTGGCTTGCCCAAAGTTTACGTTAACGTCACGCCAGTACTCCTCCAAATAGTTCTCAGTTGCTATAGCAACTGCGAACTAAAAAATCGCGTGAATGGGGCGGGACTCGGGAAAATACTTCTAATAAGGGCGGGTACTGTCTGCGAGGGGCACGAAAAGAAGGAGGCGGGAAAGGGAAGAATCAGGGAAAATGGTGCAACATAAAAGCCAAAAGAGCCGCAGCAGATAAAAAAAAGTGGCAGGAACCGAGAACAACAGGTGCGAGAAGCAAACCAGGGAACATGGAACCTCCCTCTCCCCTTCTCCTTACTGATAAAAACCATACAGTCCTCAAAAGCAAGAAGCAAATTCCTGTGCGTACCTGAAGTACTTGAATATAACATTTTGTTTCAATGCAGTGGAAAATGTGGAACATCTTCTCGAGCTGAGCGACGAGTACCAAGTTAAACGTATCTTTGACAGCTGTGTCAAGTTCCTCGAGAAGCAGTCAATAGGAGAAGGCAACGTTATAAAGATTCTGACGCTTGCAAGCTTGTACAAGCTGGAAAATGTTCGTCAAAGCTGTTACAATCTGCTGAAATACAAGAAACTTCAGTCCCTTAAAACGTTTGCTCAGGAGGAAGACTGTTGACAAGGAAAATCTGCAAAATATCTTAGAGCAAAGAATTGGACGGTTAGAAACGTTTCTTGATGAACTATATCCCCAGTTCATCGGAATGGTGGAATGTTGCTTTTGGTTATGGCATGAAGGAAAAAGGTTCATGAAGTGGTGTCCACAGCATTTCGACAATGGTAGGGCAGGCAGGGACTTCGATAAGAGTCTGAGAGAATGCACGGTTTGTAAGGAAATGCTGACTACACTGATTAAGTGCACTGAAGTGTATGATCATTGGCGTAGAGAGTTTCGTTATACTTATGGTGGCAACTTACATTTTGACGGAGGATTACCAGCTGTGATTAAGGAATTTTCCTCGTTGGTTAACGAATAATTCAGCACATTCAATATCTTAAGTTTTCTATTGTAAATTCAGGTATGAACAATAAGTCTTGCTTTTTTTTAAGAAATCTTTGTATACATACCAGGAGCTATACGTAATTAAAGATTTTTATTGCGTCCTTTAGCTGTTTATTTACCCACCTTAGAAAACAATCTTTTTCCATAGGAACGTTTTAAAATAGTGCTGTTCAAAGAGTTAAAGCACAGGGTAGTGTTATAGATATTGGACACTGTTCAAAATGACTCAAATCACCAAGCTAGTTTTCGGTTCATTCTAAAGCCATTTTTACATGGCTGAACTAATGTAACTATAGCTAATTGTAAGAACCTAGCCCACAAGGACTTAGGTGTTAAATTAATAACATTACTTGATAAATCGGTAAATAACATGTAAATATCGAAAGGGGGATGAGCGAGAACACCATCCTACCCTGCCTGTACAAGGACGGGCGGCTGTTTTGACTGTTTTATGTTGAACCTTTTGTGGAGGATAAGCTGAACGTTTGTGCTCAGAATAAAGTGTTTCTTTTGTAGAGTGGTGGTATCCCTGGAGGCTGGAGGACCCTTTTCAAATTGGTTGACTTTTAAGCGCTTTCAGTTTGTTTACAAATTCACATCAAAATAACCAGTGTAAACGCCTCCTATGATATTAGACATTGCGTCAAGAGGTTCTTTTGAAAAGCATACAAATGTCCGTCCATTCTAAATTAGTAAAGCGTCAGGCGTCCTAGAGTAAGAGCTGTTTTCGAATAAATGATGCCAGCGATATCAATTACAGATTTATATTGAAATCTTCCACTACAATTTTTGGTTCCTTCTTGTATTCATCCATTTATTAGTAGTTAACCAGGGACGAAGATCCTGGAAAACACCAGGCATTTAGTTACGAATTTTCCTCCACAGGAGGCCCTTGAAAACTCTTGGAAAATTATATTAGTTTTAAAAGCAAATGAAAGGCCAGGTGGATGACAGAGTGTGTTCAAAAATGTAGGATTTATAGTAATTACAGACCTTTTGTAAGGATCAAGCCAAACAGTCGGTTATGGACTTAATGGCCGGTGATTGGTTATTACTAGGGGTGTCCACATTATACCGGCATAAAGTTTGAGCATGATAGTAAGGCAGAATCATCGAGCATTATGCTTGAATAGTAGTGCAAAGTTTCTGCAACTCTTTGGGCTTTATAAAAACTTTGCCAAAACCATGGGATTCCCACACAAGACACCGGCCCGGCCCCCAGGTACCACAATTTAAGACCAGGCCTGGTTACAAAGTAGCCAAAACGTGGCTTCCAGCAGTTCCAGTTCTCCAAAGTTGTCGGCTACCTCCTTAGACTGTTTTCATTTATACTTGTAACCAACATAAATCTGTCTTCTGTGGTATTTTATTTATTTTTATGTTAATTATAATGGAGGCTAATAGTGATGCTATTTGAGCATAATTGTGACATTTGTTGAGCTCAAAGAATTAGCATATTAGTGTGAAACATTGAGCATAATGTGGACAACTCTAGTTATTACGGCTCAAATCTCTTGGAAGTTTCCTTTCTTTTCTATTTAAACCCCAGAAATTCCTTTGCCTCCCCAAGCACATTTACGCGCCAAAATAGCACCGCTTCTTCAAAGTCCTCCGCAAACGAGGAAAAATTGTTGCAGAAATATTGCTAGGGAAGCATGTTTCCCTAAATGTTTTCCCGTTTGCACTCACACGAAACATTTGTTGAGGAAAATTTTTTTTGTTTCTGAGAAATAAAAAATGTTTCAATTTTTGCAGTAACATTTTGTTTCCGCAACAAATGTTTCCGCGTTTGCGCGCAGAGGAAACAATGTTGACCAATTGACCAGATTCTGTTGTCGCGTAGGAGCATATCATGCGCAAACGTTTGTTTCCAGTGAAATGCTTCTTGGGTTACCCGGCAGAGGACACATTGTTTCTCAGTCGTTTGCTCGCCAAAGAAACATTCTGGGGAACAGTGTTTCAGCAACAATGTTTCCTCGTTTACGGGGGCCTTTAGGTCTACGAATTAATTACCTTACATTAATGCGAGCGATTAACCAATTAAAATTGATAATAGATAGCTACCGGAAAACTCAGCGGTATTTATTTGGTTTCCTGGAAGATATCCTCGGATTCTGATCGGACAATCGTTTGAACGACAGTGTACAAATTAATTATACGATAAAATATATGATATGATATGGACACACTCAGTACACGACCTCCAGACCTTCTCTACGAACCTCAACAACATTCACCCCACCATCAAATTTACGTCTAACTATTCTTTCACATCCATACCATTTCTTGATGTCAACGTGTCTCTCATTAACGGTAAAATCACGACTGACCTTGACACTAAACCTACCGACAAACGTCAATACTTACTACAATCGTCATGTCATCCTAAACACACTAAGAGAGCTATTTCATTCAGCTTAGTTCTTAGACTCCGCCGTATTTGTTCTTCTGACGACACGTTCACAAAACGCACTACTGAACTGAAAACCTATCTCAACAAACGGGGATACAACCTGTCTTTCCTTGACCAAGAAATACGACGTGTTCACAACATCACACGTACCGAAGCACTCGGTTCCAAAGACACATCTCAAACAAACCAACCCAAACGGGTACCCTTTGTTATCACATATAATCCAGCCCTTTGTTCTGTATCATCCATTATTCACAAACACCTCAACATCCTGTCCTCATCTCCCCACTGCGCCAAGGTTTTCAATGCTGCTCCCCTCGTTGCTTTCCGTCGTAGTAACAATCTTAGTAATTTATTAGTTAGCGCCAAACTTCGTAACCCTAACCAAAGTAACCAACCCCGTGGCTCGTTTCGATGCGGACACGACTGCTTGACATGCAACTATGTAACACACGGGCTCACTACATTTTATTCTACGGGCGAAACAAGACCTATTCATCATCACATTGACTGTAACTCTAAAAACGTTATTTACATGAATGCAATCGTTGTCACAAACAATACATAGGAGAAACCAAACGACGACTCAAGGACCGCTTCAACGAACATCGTAGAGCCGTTGACAAGCAAACTAACATTTCTAAACCTACTGCAGTCTCAGAACATAAGGGCTTTCAAACGACCATAACACTAATGACATGCAACTTATTCCTCTTGAACTAATGAAATCTAACCGTGACAGTGTACGAAAAACTAGAGAGGCATACCTCATCGCAAGAGGTCAAACCTTGGAACCTCTAGGTTTAAATAGGAGAGATAAAAATGACACTTTTTCGGGTTTTTCATCCTCTGTTTGTTTGTATTTTCAATTGTATTTTTTTGGTATTTGTTTGGTATTTTCCATTTTCTTATTTCGAATTGTAACGCTGGTAACGTATTTATAGTTTAACGCGATACGTTATCCCTATCACTTAAGTTATTGTAGTATCACGTATTCTGCTTATGTTATATATTTTTCAAGTTTTAAATCGTAACGTTTTTAGTTTTTACGCCAGTTTTAAACGTTGTAATATAAGCTGTTATATGTTGTTATTCTAGTATCATATTTTATACCCTTAGTTTAAATTGTAACGTTTTTGCCCTTCGAGTCATTCTCTGTAAGACCCTGAAGAAGAAAGGCTGTGCTTTTTGAAATATTAGTAAAATATATACAGTTTCCCTACCGTTGAATCAGCATTGCTTTTTTATCGTATTTGGTTCTTTATTTTTTGCTGATTAGATCCTTTACTACGTACAGGATCCAGTATTTTTATTTTGTTACGGTGGTCCATGCAAAGTTTATTTAAGTATAACTAGTGACACCTCAGTGCGCACGCCTTACCGGCCTCGTCAGATATATTTAACGCTGATCATTCAATATTGTTGACAACAACTTGTACGTTGTATGCTGTTGAACGAAGTGGTTAAACAAATTTAGCGTTGTTAACGGATGAGAACAAACGAAAAATTGAATCATCATCATTTAATAGGGTGGCCAACATGTTGAATTCATCCAAATGTTGAACAGTATAGAATGGAAATGTACCCTAGCTAGCAGAGCGCGCCTTGAATTTAAAATTTTTTAAACAAGGTCGTTCCTGTGGATTTTAATATGTCCAGTTCAACATTCATGAGGTTGAAATAAGGTTATCAGTTCAACAGTCAACTGCCACGTGTGAGTCACCCATACTTAAATATAGTTTTTTTTATAATCAAGTAGTTCATGATTAGGGGAATAACCGATTAAAATAATTTTGATGAAACGTTTCCTGGTGTTGTGACCTCGGCATGGTGTTTCTTAACAATGGTGAGGGGTTTTAGGTTATTGTACAGCGAATTAGAGAGAGACAGGGAAGGAGTGATAAGAGCATTGTTAAGTACTCATTTTTCTTATGAAAATTCGAGCAGTTTTCGAGAATCACTCCTTCCTTGATTTCCCCACTAAAGTATAGCATATCAAATGAGAGAAAAACACCAAATACACGCCATACACGTGCACATACTACAGATAAATCACGGAGCTAAAGTGAGACCATACCTTTGTTGTATTTATTTATTTATTTATTTATACCTGTGAAGAGATATGTTAAAAGTTTTTTTCGAGTTCATCTTCCATGAGTCGCGAGAGGTGACTGGGTGTCACAAAACGCTCAGAAAGTTTAAAAAAGTCCCGAACCCGTAGCCCCACAGCAACCCTACTCCTACCTCTAACCTCCACCCCCACCCCGCTGCCTCTCTCGAACGGATCTCCCACGTGATCATCGCAAAGCGCGCAAACCGAAGAAGATTCGGATAAGAGTCAGCAAACTCGGCAAATTTCGAGGGCATATAACCTGAACTGTCATATCTTTAACGTCATTGGTATAAAGAAGACAGATTCTATTAAGCAGCAGCCTCCAAAGTTACTTTAGGAAGACAGAAATGTCATTAATATTCCTGATCATGATGCAGCTTTGTCGTTTGTTCTAAGCTTACATTTGCTTTGGTTTTATTTTTATATCCCTTTATCTTTCCTTTTTCCATCTTTAAGTTTTTCTAGCACGACACAAAGGAAATAAAAATGAAAGCATTGAAACACAAACTAATTATCACTGACAGCAACCATTTCCAGCAATGCCCATCCCACATTCTCCCACGAGTGAGGTGCGGGATTGACGAAAATTAATTCAGAGTTTAAAAGAACGAGGCATATACTGTAACAAATGTGCTGTTTTGTTATTCTTTTGTTCTTCAATGAGATGCAAATGAGTTGCAGCGTTTTTCTACAAATTCCTGCACCTTAGAAGAGTATAACAGCTAACATTATAAAATCCTGGGCTGTAACAGCTAATGGTAAAAGTTTTGCTGTTACAACTGTAAAATCACAAGACCATCGAATGTCCAGTGTACACAAATGGCTGACCCCAAGTGACACACAATATTTCATTGGTGGTGGCTCAGGGTGGGTGCTTCACAAACTGATATATATACAGTGGACCCCCTATAACAAAGTGCCAAGCGAGTAGAAAAGTGTATATGATACAACAACGATTCATTATAAACGAGACCCTGTTATGATAAATTTCTGGAACATGGCCAAAATCTTTGTTATATTGGGGTTTGGCCTAATGATTATTTTGCAGTAAATATTAAACTCTGTTAGGTTGCACCACTCTGCATTCAGTTTAATCGCGTAATCACTATCCAGATTTGAAAGATTATATAAAGTTTGCGATTTAGGTTTTGCATGCAGCTCTGGTGATCTGTTGCGTGATTATTCGTTATATCAGCTAAGGGTAAATTTTTTAAGTTTGGGCTTATGGATTGTGTTCATTATTTTGGGGATTTTATTATACCGGGGTACCTTATATTGGTGCTCAGTTCCATACATTTTGATGTAACTTTGGGCAGGCTGAACGGTATCATCATTCGTTATAGCGGGGACTTCGTTATACCAGGGTTCCACTGTATTAAGGCTCATACACACTATAAAGTTTGGAAACGTTTTGGTCAAAGATTGCAGTTTTCTTGTGCAATAAACCACATAGGTTTAAATTCTTTCACTAAATGTCAAAGTTCAAAATTATAGCAACATGAATCAAGTTAATTTGCTTTTGATTTTCTGTTGTTAGAGGTCGTTGTTCCTTTTTATTTTCGTCAATGTGTGTGGCTGGTTGTAATACGTGTGGCTGATACGTCAGTCATTAGTGAATTCAGTAGGCCTTAGCTATATATATAGTGCACTGTGAATAATTAGACCCAGTAACCTACGGTCAGCTTACATTTTCATTAACTGTTTGGTTAACCATTCCTGTGGAAAACAGGTTTTTCAAGCAACTCACATCACTGTGAAAAAGATGAGCTAAAAGTTCGGTTAGGCTTATTTTATCACTGTACCAGTACAAACATCCACAGATCCAAACTGTACTGCAAACGTAGGCTTTGCGTCCATAAGATTATATTTACAGTGTGGACTGAACAAAATCTTCCAGTTTCTCTAGCGAGATTTTCGATTGAATCAGATGAAGAGGAACAAGTAAGGGAGAAGCATCCCTTTGCTGAACCGTGAGAAGATAGCGACCTGATTCTTGTTGTTGAAAATGAGAAGTTTCATGTCCATCGGCAGATACTGAGTATTCACCCACCAGTGTTCAAAGCCATGCTGAATTCTCAGTTTAAAGAGGCAACTGCAAAGGAAATCCCACTGCCAGGAAAGAAAGCAAATGAGATTTTAGACTTCCTGAAGCAGCTTTACGTAAAAGAAAAAGCAGATGTTACAAGTAAGTGACGGCGTAAATTATGTTTTTGAATGACCTCTAGTTGTTGTCAATGTGAGAATTGATATATACTGCAGGCATGTCTGTGCACAATTTTAGACTATCTCTGGTAGGTTGGCCGAATTTATTCCAGGCAACTCAGTTCCAGGTGTATCATGGGTATTCAGTAAGGTCAATAACCCTTTTCACAGTTAACTTTCTCATTTGCATTACAATGTATTTGAAACTGGATGTGAGGCAATTTTGGGCAGAAACTGCAAAATTGCCTGAAATTGTCTCACATCCACATTCAAATACATTGCAACGTATTAATCAGAAAAGTTGACTGTGAAAAGGGATATTGTCACGAGTTATAAGGGTATTAATACTGGTATGCACTTGGGAGGAACACTCTTTGGAACTAAATAGTAAAGGTGACTTCTACTGACTTTATGGAGTTAACTGCAAATCGTACAATGTGGGGTGCCATGCCAGCAACCAGCAAGTTTTTGCTACCAGCCTTTGCATCCACTCTGTCTGAATAGGAAAACGGTTTACCTGGGTCATCATGTTAGTTAGCCAACAATGTTTAAGTATTCAGTCTGAGTGCCTGCATCTTAAGTAGGGCCACAGAAAACTGTTAGAATGAAAGTGGCCTCTCAATAGTAATACATCCATCCTAAATTTAATGGGGGGGGGGGGGGGGGAATATTAAGAAATAAAAAACACCAGATATATTAATTTAAACTATAAAATATTACTATATTTTTTTTTTTTTTATT
>Ga0126336_10000331_pt1 | contig 17699 bp, 13 predicted proteins | sample SidCmetagenome_FD_92530 | JGI IMG/M metagenome (GOLD analysis project Ga0126336, IMG submission 92530) | Coral microbial communities from El Islote,Puerto Morelos, Mexico - Siderastrea C C metagenome | ecosystem: Host-associated > Invertebrates > Cnidaria > Coral | place: El Islote,Puerto... | reverse complement strand
GCAGAAAGGGGTGTGAAATCAAAGAGTTTCTGATCACCTTCAAACACTGCATCGTGATGTACCCTACTCTGAGCTTCTGTGACGGCAGCATCGAGATCAGCCCGGATATTGATGATCTTACGACGGAAAAATCGACCAATATCATTGGCCAATGCCGCACTGTCAACATATTCCGGGAAACACAAATTACCCTTAGGAAGGAGAAGTGCTCTAGTGGCCCTGAATAGTCTACCCTGATCACCACCATTCTCACTCATGAAATCCACGTAGAAATCCGTGCATGCCTTGGTGCTGATGTGGGTGAATGATTTTTCAATCTCTTGAACGTGTCAAGGTCCTCAGGCAACCTCGTCTTCCTCCATCTCCGCTCTGCTTTCCTACGCCGCCTCGTCGCCTCTGCGATGTCCGCGTTGTACCAAGGGACCTGGGGCCTACCCCTCACACTTTTCGTTTTCAATGGCGCGTGACGATCCATGATACTGCTCAGACTCACATTGTAGTCACACACAAGCATATCCAGATCAGAGGCCGTCAAAGGAGTGTGTTGCCCACTCTTGTAAAGGGCCGACAGTGCTAGATCTCGCTTAAGACAGTCCATCTCAACCGCCTTCACCTTCCTGTACGATATTTTCTTTGCTCGGAATGCAGGCTTGTTGATGTTGATATTGCAGTGAACAGCAGCATAATCAGAGAAATAAAGACAAATGCGTGGTTGACAAGCTATGATATTCTCCATCTTCCGTGTAATAACAAGGTCGACGGTGTGGGAGTCAGTGTGGGTTGGCCACTCACATGCTGCTCAAGGCCGAGTGATTCCAGAAGATCCCCAAATTTCGCTGTATCAGCATCGGTTGAGACATCCATATGGATATTGAAGTCCCCAAGAATGAGTAGGTGGTCATTTGACAAAATAATGGGATTCCATATAGCTGGGAAACTCACGTAAGAAGATGCCCATGGGTACCCTGTGGTTCTCGGAAAATGGTGGTCTGAACACTATGACGACTCTAATCTTTCGCAAGGATGAAATCTGCACCAGCAATTCACAGTACTCAAAGGATTCCTCTTCACCGTTCCGAACCTTGGTCACCCGCAGAGAGTCCTTATAGAGTAGTCCAATGCCTCCACCACCACGCCCTGTGCGAGGGTAGTCTATCAGCTTGTAACCAGCGGGACAAAGTTCAGCGCTAATTGCATCATCGACGGTCCGAAGCCAGGTTTCAGTAACGGCAACGAGATCACATCTGTGATCAAAAATGTTATCAACAAAGTCAGCTGTCTTGTTCCTACCAGACTGCGAGTTCACCAGGCACAACGACAGTGAAGAATGCGTTGGGTTATTCATTGGCAACCACAGGACATTAATGAGGTTCGATGGATCCCTTATGCGTCTTGGAACATTGTGTGTAGCAATTGTTGGGACGAGTGTAGTTATGCATCGCCCCACGGGATCAGGGTTCAATTTGAATATAAGATCACCAACAAGCGTGAGGTGGAATGCTGCACTCAAGTTCGCATAATACGCGCACGGGCAACTGTGTCTTCTCAACCGTAAACGACGCATGTGTGCAGGCGCATTCCTTTCAGTGTGAATCGAACAAACTGTGACATAACCATCTACACTTGAATAGCGATGATTAGCAGTATTGAATGACTGTTCTGATGACAAAAGGTCTTGAACAATAGCTTGCTTTCCCTCGCAGTCTTGAACCAGCCAAAATAGGAGAAACCAAGCCACAAATATAGACCTTGCTCACATGGTAATGGTTATTAGACTTCACCAACACTCCAAATGAATCCCTGCTGCACTTATCTCACCAGCCCCATACTTGAAGTTAACAAAGGAGCATTTTTGAGTCGGTAAAACAACAAAAACGGCGGAGAGCAGAATTATGTGGTCGCCACTCATTAACTCGCAGTGAAAACTATAACTACTATAAGTCCAACAATCAAAGCTCAAGTCTCAATTCGAGCATAAAAAAATTTGAGAGTTCAGCTTACAACAAACAAAAACTTTTTAAATGTTCGAGACATTAAAACTCCCTTTTCGTTACTTATCATGGAGATGACTTACTCCAGCACTGGTTGTAACATCCCTAAGTTAAGAACATAATCTCTGCATTCTGCACTATCTCCAGCAATGTTTCCAAGAGCCCAAACAGCCTGGCAACAGACACGATAACAAAAAAGTTAGTAAAAAAAACTACATAGAGGATATTACACGGCAGCGCAAAGATATGAAGTTTATTTTCGAGTGGTATAAACAATATTCTACGAATGAGCGTAGCGAGTAAAATATTGTTTTTTACCACAAGATAAATAAATGTGCAAATGAATTAAACCTATTGTAATTCTAAAGCTCCCCAACTTAAAAACTTGTCAGACTAGTTTCTTCAGTGACATTTTAAGTTTGTTTGCAAATTTTCATTTCAAGGGAATTTGTATTAAGCGAGATAATTATAAGCAACTGAAGTTTCATCTCCCAGGAAAATTTTTCGGGAAAATTAACACAACAGATGGCTCAAATTGTAATTGCGGTTTACAAAAACACCCTATGGTATGTGTATTTGACAGTTCATGATCTCCAGTTTTGATTACGAAATTATCACAAGTCACAGACTCTTAACAGGGTTCGAGATCTGTTGAGTTGAGTCAATAGCCACCGGGTAAGTGAGCTTCAAAAATCTACTAGCCCACGGCACATTTCAGCCACCCAGGTTCCTTACCAACGTCTTTGTTCACCCATATTGCCTTGTCCCTGGCAGTAGAGCTAAAGAATGTGAAGGACCTTAATAGCTTTAATAGCTAAGCGACTGCTGTGTATTTGCTGCAAGCTTTAAGCCTGTTGTTGTAAAACAAGTCTAAGGAACAAAATTATATTTATCTCACCAATCTAGTGACAAATGTTACATAAACGTTTACGAGAGTTAGGTAAAACAGGTCCTTAATCCGTCCAATTAGCTGCCGAAATTTTTGAATTTTAACAAAACTTGTAACTTTTAGGATACTTTTAGAGGCTTTTTGGGCCAACTAAAAACCTGGTAATAAAATCCGGAGGTTGTGTGGTTACCAAGTCAAGGATGTGTGAAAGACTGAGTGAAATACACCATGGTTTAGCGGTTGTCTTGTTTTAGAACAGCTTCCAGCAAGAACAATAACAACTTCACAATGTAGTTCCAGGGGAATGAGTTTTTATGGTACATTAAAAAAAATCCGCAAGATTCTACTCTCCCACGGACTACCAAATGCACAATATTTACTAGCCCTGCCAGATTTTACTCGCCTCGGGTGCTCGGGTGAGCTGAGATGTCGAACCCTGCTTAATGTGCATTACTTGCACAAATGTAAATGGAAAATTACAAGTTACCTTTCTCTCATTAAATACCATAGTATTTCAGCAGTAGAAGTGTACTGAAATGTATTTTTTGTATGAAGACTGAGCAGTGGAAGATTTGTTACGTGACATTGACATACTAGCCATTGCCTGGAATCGAACTCAACTTCTTCTTACAGGTCGCCAAAATCGCAATCTTTTCCTTTGCAAAATACAACATTGTTCACAAATAACTGTAGGAGCTTCATTTCATCATAGAAAGCCTAGTTTCTTTTTTATTTCATAGAATGACTCAGAATAACCCTAATATTTACAACAGTAATAAAATAAATCTGTCAATTCTGTGCTCCACGATACTGGTTGCCAAGGAAAGTTGTCACTGTTTATGCTTCTGATTGGTTTCACCAGAAAAAAGACTACTTTTTAAGGGCAGAAAGACCTTATGTAGAGCTTATTTTGAAAGTTACTGCTGGAAATACATATTGCTGGCTTGAAAAACATGGAGGCAAGGCGAATATCATGCTAGAATCAACTGGGGAAGGAATTACGAAATATTATGGCTTGAACAATTTGGACACTTGTGACATAAACATGCACTCATTGTAGACAGAATATCTCCTGTACGACTTATTTATTTGCTACCAAACTTGGCAAGCCTAAACTACACAAGATTACAATAATTTTCAGTGCAATCCACTACAGTCTGCTTCAAAATGTCCAAAACGACAAGGTAAGGAATGAACACAAAGAAACTACTATGTCATTTCCTTAAATACTTTTGTGATTCTGGTGTGAGTGAAGTTGACAAAAAATGCCCAAATTAGCCTCCAGTACCACCTTAATGGATGAAGGTTAAAAACTGAGAAGATAGCAGTTTTGTTTCTAACCTGTTCTTGAACATCTACGTGTGGAGACTCAAGTAATCTAATGAAGACTGGCACAGCTCCCGCTTGAACCACGCACTGTGTTTGGGGTGAAGTACCTGATGCGATGTTTGTAAGTGCCCAAGCAGCTTCAAACTACGGGAAAAGAATTGAGAGTAATGGTTCAATGTTTTCAATGCACCTAATAAATCTGTGCAAAACAGTGCAAAAACTGTAAAAAAGTGTTCCTTGTATGATGACTGTCTCTCTCCATTCAGTTTGGAGTTCTGTGACCCATGTTATGCACTTTGCAGTTTCCTTCATCTTATCATTACAGATCTTATGTCAATGGTTACAATCAATAGTCCAGAAACATTTTGGGGTTGGCATAGCTTCGTAAGCCATACTGTGATGTCAAAACCCAGTGACATATCTGCTGAACATAGGATGCAGACAAGGGAGATTTATCTCTAGTTTTGGTTTGATGTATGTACTTCCCTAGCAAGGTCTACTCAAAAAACCCTCCTTAAAAATTATTGAACCCTCTGTTTCAACCAACCGCTTTGATAGCTTCAGAGAACTTGGAGTTCCTAGTTTATTTAAATGAATATTCAGTTCAGTAACACAAAGGCCAGTTAGTCTTATTCTCAATACAACATTCCACTGTCAGTGAACACAAATACAGAGTATGAGTAAACATTTCACAACATCTGCAAAAACTCAGCAACATAAAATTTACTGGTAGATCAGGGTGCCATACCTGTAACATGCTATTGTCATCTCGCTGCAAAAAGTATATAAATCTTGGTATCACTTCACATCTTATTACATCATCAATTGGTGGGTGAGGTTCTAGAATAAAAAGACAACTAACATGAGCAGTAGTAAAAGAACAATAACCTTGAGGTAACATATACAATGTGTAATTGGTGTAGATTCTTAACTGAGTTTCAAGGAGCACAAAGTCAAAATTTTAAATTCAACTACATATTGAAGCCTGAAGACAATGACCCAAATACATGCAGTTAAAAAAGCATGTAAACAAACCTTAAACAGTACCATCTAGAAGTAAAAAAGAATAGAAATCAAACCTTTGGAAAGTAGTTTTCGAAATTTTTGCATGGCAGCTAACTGCTTTTCTGGATCTTCTGAGTACAAAGCTTCTACTACATCTGGGGAAAAAACTCCCTAGAAAACAAAAATTCATGTTCACATTTTTTTTTATTTTAATAACATTATTGAGATGGTAGAGGTACATTTAGCAGGGCTGGTTTTCAAGTAGCTGTGGGTAAAATGCAAAAATCTACATATATTCTATTTTACAATCAATTAAAACAAGATAAATTTGACACAAAAAAACTAAAACATTCCACAAAGTGAAATTACAGTTACCAAAGGCAGCTTTGAGGGATTGCAAGGAGGGGGTATTTTTAACATCAATTGGGAAGCGATTCCACATATATGCACCGCTATGGCTGAAACTCATTTTAAGAAATTTGTGCTTGGGATAAGGTATGAAATGGTTACTGTGGCTTGCACTCCTTAGGCCATAACTAGCTGTTTGGGAAGACTAAGTAAACATATCAGCAAGAGGTATTCAGGACATAGTCCGTCGTGACTACTCTGTACATCATAGTAGCTACCTTATTTGTACTTAATTGCTCGGGTCTTTACGTTCGTGTTTTTCGCGATTGTAAAAAAATCGCAAAATTAAAGACCCACAAATAAAAATCCTCACCCTTTTTAACTACTTTTTGCCCTTTTTTCATATTTGCCTATTGAGATTGCGAAAATAAAACCCCGTGAAATACTGTCTCGCCAAAATCACGAAATTAAGTACCCGCGAAATTAAGTACCAATAAGGTACGTTTTTTGTATGTTGGGTTTGAAAATCATCCCAGTGGAGTTGTTGAGGGATAAGTGAAACCATACATCATATGAGAACTTGGTGATCGCCCTGGTGGTGGTGGTTGCTTACAAATAAAATAACATTGTAAATTTGTCAGTTGTTCAAAGCCACATGCTTACCCAGGGATGACACTTTAAAATATTTTAAGGAAATAGCATATTTGTACATATTTGTATATTTTGAGTGATCTCCAAGCTTCCTAAAAAAATAAATTTAAGTGCTGGACAAACAAGCGAAATGGAAATTCTAAATACATTTAATTATTTTGATAGGTATGTAAGTTGTAACTAAAATAAATGAATTTGTTAATTATCATTCAGAATAAGATATCATACCAAAACAAAACAACTTTTAACGTTATGAAGTGGAATTAAAAACAAATAACTCTTAATTCAGAATGACAATTTACGAAATGTACAAATATTACGAATTTAACAGTCGAGTGCAGTTTACAAAGGTAAAACTGATAAGGTATATTATTATCAAATATCAAACAAATTTGTTAAGCTTAATTTTAAGCCAATTCACGCTTCTCAAATTCCATTTTTTCGGATTCAAATAAAGGAAATAACTGATTGACTGCAGTAAGCAAGCTTGTGTACCAGAAAGTCAAAAATACGAAGAAAAACCTGAACAGTCTTAACAATACAAATCACAATTAAGACTCAGTAAATTTTCATTGTTAACTTGTACTTTTGACAACAGAACTTTGTGCAGGAACCAAAGCTAGGATTTGAATTGCCACACACAAGTAGCCTTTTACCTGACCAACGTGGTTCGTGGTGAGCAAAGTCTCCAGTTCGCCAGGCTGACTTGTAGACTTGGTCATATCAACATTTCTTCTCTTGAACATCTAAGAAAACACATCACACAGACAAGATAACAGTTTAATTACCAAAAGACGAAGTTGGAAGCAGAATCGATCGAAATATATTCAAAGCACACTGTCACTTTTGTACATTTAATACTCACTTGTTCTTCACGTTTTGCCTTACGAATTTGCACCCCTTCTTCTTCGCGCCTTCGCCTCATTTCTGAGGAATCTAGGGCCTTGTTCTTGTAAGATTTCAGTCGTGCATTCGCCCGAGTCGCCATCGTCGAGACGGGTCAAGAGAAAGCACTAAATCTTACAAAGAATAGACGAATTATAGACCGCGAAATTGAAAATGTCTCCGCGAAATTTTTCCGCTCTTTCCTGGGTGGCGTGCTTCCACATGAAAATGTGCGCTTGCGCAACACTAAACACTGTGGGTTCCAGTCTCCAACGCCCAAATACTTAAGTGTGAGTCACGCAAAGCACACTAGCCTGTGAACATGCTATCTGGATCAGGGAAAGTTCGCAGGGCTCGCTTCACTCGCTGATTTATATTTTCGCGCCTTTCCCCACTGCGGAGCCTGTTCACAGGTTAGCTCTGAACAAACTACTCCTAGTTCTGCATGTGAAAACATTGGCACGCAATGCGTGCAGAGCCAATGACGTTTTGTTCCGCAATGTGGTATGAACACAACCTTTCGTGACGTCATTGGCCCCATTATTTGATGACTAGGTTTCAGAAAGTATACCGGGGTGGGGGTACTTGGGTCAATTTTTGCTGGATATGTGCCGCTGGCCGGCCCTCAGAACCCCTACCCCATTATAGTCTATTCTGTGACCAATTATATCTTGGTCAGTTTTAGGCAAATGTGAATTATATTTGCGATCCCAACTTGGACACTTTCTGCTTAATTATAGTAAAATTATTTGGAACTTATGGATCAGAACTGTTTAAACAGTATTTTCAAAACACGTACTTCGCAAAACTCATGCAAAATTTTATAAAATTAATTGCGTTTTGTTTTAGTTATTTTCTTTTCTGAACTATTTTTAAGACGTAATTAAATTGTGAGCGCACATTCTTGTGCTGGTGTGAGGAAAGTTAAACAAAATGGCAAACGAAACAACTTATTGTGTGTCTAGTTTTACAAACAATTATTTTAGCAACTTCTAAGCTGTTTTTAAAAAATAGAATCAAAGGACAGTTCTTAGTCTGCTTGAAGCCTTAGTTCACTTTCCCTTTCGTGTCCAGGTGGACAAACTACTATCCTGTTAACAGCACCAACGTTTTCTAATGGCAGGACCGGTCGCGGGCTAACGTCCTGTTCAGCGCGAACTTGAAAAACAACAGCATTAAATACGGTAATATATTTTTTTACTGCGCACGAACTTGAAAAACAACAGCATTAAATACGGTAATATATTTTTTTACTGCGCACGAACTTGAAAAACAACAGCATTAAATACGGTAATATTTTTTTTTACTGCGAATCTTCTCATACCCAAAATCCCTACTTGGCAGAATTTTCTTGCCGCCTCAAAATCCCGAAAATGTGCGACCCCATTCTAGTAACTCTTTTGAAAATGCTTCCCCATTAAAGTCAATCCAGTCAGTGAAAAACTCCATCCAGCTGCAGATAATATTTTTTGTAAAATTATATTTGAATGGTGGCTGGGCCAAAGCAGCCAAAAAAAAAGTGTTCAATATCTTCCACTTCCAGCAAGATGTGTTCTAAGTACGATTGGAGAACAACGGCCGATTTCCTTTTTTTTTTCTTTTTTTTTTTTTTTTAAGAAATAAAACTTGGTATTCTCTCAGCCTCCCACCAATGTGGCCCGGGTTCGATTTCCGGACTCGGCGTAATATGTGGGTTGAGTTTGTTGTTGGTTCTCGTCCTTGCTCCGAGAGGTTTTTCTCTGGGTTCTCCGGTTTTCCCCTCTTTGCCGCAAAAACCATCTTTTCCAAATTCCAATTCGCTCTGATTTCAGTCTCATCGATTAGTAGTGATTTGATTGCATTGTATTGTGTTGGAGACGCAAAAATATAATCATGCAATGAGAAACAACAAACAATGTTTTAGACAATTTTGGGATAGCTTTTCTATTTTGCCACTGACCACGAAGTTTCACAATTTGATGCACGTGCGCTCGAGACAAGCTTCACCAATTGTGACGTCGCACGCGTTTTCCGAGACAGGAACGCAAACACTCGTGTCGAAGAGGCTGAAATTTTTGTCTCTTTTTTTTTTGCAATGTCTGTTATCCTGAAACAAGTTATTACAGTGGTTCCATTACGCAAACCGCAAGAAAAGTTATGGATGAAGGGGAAGTGTGAAAGAGAAATGGCGAGCAAGATAACAGAAGTGTTCCAAAAGTTTGAAAAAGTTGATGATAGAAAAGATCTTTCTTTGTCAAGGCCTGGAAGGGGTAAAGAGGAAACCAGTAGCCGTGCAACTATCAGTTTGAAGGGATTTGCAAGAGAATCTCCAGGTATGTGGTACATCAGTTTAGATAAGGGTATGAAAAGTAAGCAAGATTAAGCGCATGCAGGCATAACTGAAGTCCATACAAATTTGAACCTATCAGTTTTCAAGTAGGTCTGAGATTATGAGGTTTTGATCCTCACACGTGTTGCACTTGCGTTTTTCATTGTATAAATGAGCTCTTGCGTTCCTGGTGGATGCATCCCTCCTCATGGAAATCAACGTATTACATAATTGTGACTAAACGGTCTCAAAATATGCCCAGTTCACTTTGCTTCGTATCCCGGTGTTCTAGTGGTAAATAGGTCGGTCGACTTTCCACCTGGAGTTTGGTGGTTTGAGTCGTCATATTGTCCTCTTCACTCATTTGTATCAATGGGTTCCATCTTGGGGCAGGTGAGGGAGAAGTAATACTAGGGTATTAAAGTACAACTGTTTTTGAGCCATGGAAGTCAACCAGAAGTTGAATGTTCCCTTTGTTGGTTTGAAAAACTCTTGCTTTGGTGTCTAATGCCTTGCCATTGTGGACCTGATGGCGTTAGAATACATACATTACAACTTCTGGTTCAGTACCGTCCGTGGCTCACAAACGTCCGCGCTTCAGAAGCGTAGCTCGCATATAGAAGTCTCATATTTCATTTAAACGCTAGAAGGAAGTAGGAGACGGCAGACAGTGCGCCTTCGACTCAAGTGCGATTATTGTCTTTTCAGGGCTTCTCCGAGCTCTTGAGGTGTACAGTCCGAACAACCCTGCCGCAGCTAAGTGGAGATCAGGATTGCATCCACTGAGCATCTACCAACAGAGTCAACTGGAGAAATCCGTCAGAGACTACACGAGGCTCTACAGCGCTCAGCACTCTCCACCGAACACAACATTAAGGGTACGTTGGCGAAATCACGGCGATGTTTCCTGTTACACAGAGGAATCCCTTCGAAGAATTTTCGGCCATTTTGGACCGGTCAGAAAAATAAGTTTCCAGAGCAAATGTAGTGCCCACGTCGTTTTGGAAAACGCTGAAAGCGCATGCGCAGCTCTCAGCCTATCAAATTTGGGATTTCCAAGGTGCCCATTGCACGTGCGCTGGTTGCCAGAGGAACACAAAAGACTTCTTTGGAGAAGAAAAGATGCCATTCCAAAACCAATGACATTGAAGGATAGGTCAATGGACGGGAGAGAGAGTGGGAGTAAGGAGTCTAACAGAAAGGAGTCGAAGGAGTCTAGGTTCAAGTCACCCCAGGCTCTCACGCGCCCCAGTCAAATATGCTGTACTTTTCATACTAAGTCTCCCGTGTAGGCACTATAATTTCTGTAAGTTAATAATACTGAACATTTTTTTAGTTGACAAGAAAAGCCTACAATACAAAGGCTGTGTTATCTTTTCTACTAGCTTTTACTTTTAGGTAAAGTATTTAGCTTTTGCTTTTTGTTAACGTATACTATTTTAAAAACTTAGCAAAATTAATTTATTACATCATGAGCTAGGCAACAACGTCGCCAGAGAAATAAATATTCTTTATTTCATCACATTTTCGATAGACTGAAATAAATACATCCAAATACAATTCTTTTACTATGGTCCTCTATTTACCCTTTTTCCATTCTCGAGTTATTGAAAATGTATTTTAGTTGAGCGCAATATGCATCACTTGGTTTTCGGTCGAAGTACGTTATATTACACGATGTTTGTAAAAGTGATGGCGTGGTGTTGTTGAGATTCTCTAACGTTTTTACTCAATTTTTGTTACAGCTCTCTTTGTTTCTAGCACTTTTTATTCAATCAAAGAACCAGTCACCAGTTGCTATTATTACATACTACACTTTGGCCAGATATGACGAAAGAAGAAACAGAAAAACATATTGGTTGATTTCCATGAATCATAAGCCACTGACTTCCGACAAGTAACGAAGTAGAACCGATTGCCAAGATAGTAGAAGTGAATCCTCAAGTTATTCCAGCGTACCATTAATCTGGTAGCCTTTGTAGGAGTAAACTAGACTCAATGATGGAGGCATTACAAGATCTGATTCCCACAGAAGTGTGTGAGGGATTAAAACGACTGCAAGTCTCAAGGAACTCTTAAGGAATCCAAGGTTTTACTCTGCTCCATTTCCAGTGTTTCCATGATTCCATCCACGTACACTATCTGGTACTGCTTACACCTCATTTGCTTTAGTGACCGCCGCAGATGCCTCAAGCCGGAGCTACTACTCTGAATATCTTCCAACAGACTGTGCATCTGCTTAGCAGAGTGCGACGGATCAAATAACAGAAGATACAGTCCACCATCCTTCCCAGAATGCTCTTCAACGCCGATCACCAGCCGGCTATGACCTATAAGACAAAAGAAACAAATCACTTTATCATTCAACTTAGGAACTTAGGAATCCTCAGTCGTTAATCATCTCTTGTATTTTTTGATAACTGCTTGGTCGTTAAAAACCAAAAAAAAATGATCCAATGATTATTTCGAATAACGGTTCTGATTGGCTGCTCTAAGAAGAAGTCAATCACAACTATGCTTCTAAAAAAAAGCCCTGTCCGTTCACGGTTTTAGCGTTTTAAAAGTAGATATTTCATGTCACGAACCTTCCCAAAGTACGGCACTTGTATTTTTATTTAACTCAGCTAAAACACGACCTTAACGATACAAAAAAAAAACAAACAAACAAACCTTGATGTTGCAGGTAGAGAGGGGGAACAGAGGTCTGGCGGAGAACAGATGAACCCGCTGGGACTACAGTTGAATTCACACTACAGCTGAAATAACGCTTGATCCATGAAAACATTTCCGGGTGTGTTCCATCACAACCTGTTGCTTGGTGAAAGTCGATTATCTTGGTTCTGAAAAAATCAACAACAAATTAACAAACAAATGTATATGTTGTAGTTCAAATTTATCCTTGTTTCAATTTTTATTTTCCTTTGTTCTTTTTTATGTTAATATATGATAATAAATATGAAACAAAAGAAAACAAAAATTGAACCAAGGATAAAATTGAACTACAACATATATACAGTAGAAAACACGCCTTACGTGTTAATACCGCTACGTCGCTGTTCCGACCAATCTTTTATGGCCCAAACAAATGCCCAGTTTATTTGTTACCTCAAAGCCGGCGTCATCGGACTAAAGACAACCTGTCTAGGAGTCCCAAACCGTTATCCGTTTATAGATTTACCCTGTTTAATAAAACGACCTCTCAAAATTCCTGGTAGCATAAATCACAAAGGTAAACAAGAAAATAAGGGTACAGAAATCAGAGAGGTATAATTTGGCACAAGAACATCCTGGCTAACGTGCGTTCTGATGTTCAAAATTATTAAAATGATATCAGAACAACGAAGATAAGGAAACAAGAAGGAAATCCTTTGAATCCGTTACGAGACGTTTGTGTTATGGTTAAGAGCTTTTTCATATTGCCTGTGTAAAATAGCAATGAATTCGCGCCAACTTTGTAGCCATTTAATCGCAATGAAATCGCGGTCATTGACTGAAACTAATCACAAAATTCCCTCGAGTTCGTCGGTACATTGTGTAGTTTACACAGGCACTAGGCAAACGCACTTGAAGTCACCTCACAGATCACCGCTAGAATCGCCCGTGAAAATGCAATTAACGCAAACACTAAATACCAAATTTAAAGGAACTTCCATCTTTCTTAGCTTATGTGACAGGACATCCACAGCTGCAGCTTAGGTGTGGGTGCCCTGTGGTTATGACTCCTTACCTTATCTGAAGGGATCTTAACACCGTTGCTATCTCTGTAGCTCCAATCCATTTCCTAGAGTTAATCAGTTTGCAGCCAAGTTGTTCAGATCCCTGTCTGTCAAAACCTACAATTTACATAAAATACACTTAAGATATTGCACAGACAAGGGCATTCTATATATATATTTATTATTTCTTTTTATGGGGGCGGGGGGCGTGGGGGGGGCGTGGGGGGGGCGTGGGGGTGGGGAACCTCCTCCTTAGCGTTCAGTATTCTGTGCACAGCAGAACTTCATGAACCTCACAGGTATTTTGCAGTCGGTATAGCAAGACTGTATTCTGTCCTCAACTTTTAGTCCACTGAACATTGGCACTAGAAAATGTAGGGAAGAAAATTAAGTTTGCAATTTTTGATTTGGTCCTAGTACTTAACACGGGCAGGATTTTTCTGCAACTTGCCATGCGACAAGTTTGAGGCCTTATTTGCATGTATTTCAAACTCACATGCAACCAATTTTCATGACCAAAAAGAAAAGACATTCTTCCTTCTTTATGCAACATGAGTATTGAATGCTCCCATAGGCTGTAATACAGGCAACATCTGGCCTCAACTTCAAACATAACATTTTCTGTGTGGCAAGATGGAGAAAAATGCTGCCTGCATTACTTCAGCCTCTCTGGCACGAATCCATGAGTTTCAGTCCATTTATGGGAGAATCCTGGGTACACGTAGTCTGGAAGAGTCGAGAACATTAATTTTTTAATTGTTTTAAAAATAAGTCACTCACCACTGTTCCACGCAGACTCTATAAACTGTTGAATTCTTGGAATAGAGGGTACTTTCTCTCCAACTGGATCAAGTTAGGGAAAAAAATTAATATAACAGAGTTTTTAATCTGCAAGTATTGGTGATTGTGTAGTGGTCTAAAGAACATCATCATCATAAACTTTATTTAAACATGAAGTCATATCATTGCATAAAGTGATCTTCCTAGGAGCCGTGTGAAAAACTACACTTAATACAGATAAGAAATCCTAATTACAAATAAATATAGACTATAACAAACTAAAGTAAAACTACTAAGATTTATTAATTAATCAATGTCTCAAGAATATTCTTGTCATATAACAATGTTTTGAAATTATTGGAGTTTGATTAATGTCTCATTTGTGCAGGGATCTTGTTCCACAGGAGAGATCCCCTATAATACAGGCTGGCTTTTGCAGCCTCAGTTCTTGGTCTAGGAGTATGCCAGTAAGATGAAGAATTTCAAATATTATATGAGTGAACACATGAAGCATTAATAAAAATATGTTGCAAAATAATACAATGGAGAAAGATTATTATAAATTTGAAAAGGTGATAATTCTAGCTACCCTGTTATGAAGCTGCTAAAGCTTAACTGATAATCCCCTGCCAATATGGCCCCATACAGGACTACAATAGTCAAAATACCTCAGTAAAAGGGGCATTGAACCTGAGATAGGATGTTTTACCAGGATATCCAAGGGGAGAGTTTAAAAAAAGTATTTGTTTGTTTGTTTTGGATATGTACATGGAGTTTGAGGTGCTAGATATCCCAATGAAACACTCTCTTCTTCTTCTTCTTCCTCAGATAACCCACCTCCTTCTTAATGAAGATTCTCGTGAGCGTCAGTGCAGGTGCTATTTCTAAAATTCTCTATTTCTAAGATTCTTGTGAGCGTCAGTGCAGGTGCTTGGGAATTAAAAACTTAGGGTATGGTCAGTGGCTATTGGCAAAATGGCACCACAGCCGGTCCTTAAAGGCTCTATTTTAAACACTCTCTAAACAAAGGCTCTATGTTAAACACTCTCTTGAGTGTTTAAAATATTATCTTCTCAAAAAGATATTGAGGATGTTCGCCAAAAAATTTTCTACAACACAGTTTTTTTTTATACTTTTGCTACAGTTCAACAATGAGTTAACTATGTCAGAAATGCAAAAAAAATTGGGAGGTCACCAACTTCATTTTCAAAATAAAGCAAATGGAAAACTACCCCAATTTTGACTAATTGGCCCTCGTAACTCAACCTGGCCTCAGTGCTGGTAGACCCACTTTCTCAGTTAAATTTCATTTAAGTGGGTCTGTCAAGTAAATAATTTGAACCGGTGTCATCCTCTCAGTTAAAATCGACCTTTAAGATGGGCTTTTGCCAACACCATGCAGCTAAAATAATAGCGGAATTCGATGATCTGTGGGCAGAAAAGTTGAAAAAAATCAAACTTCCACAACACAGATTTTCTTCAATTTTTAATGAAATGTAGATAATTGATAAAGAAAGTGATCTATCAAAAGAAAATCTGGGGTCACCGTACATTTAAGAGAGTTAAATCTGTGCATAGATATTATAATGCCCACTAGCACTATATATCTCTACATTTCTTCAATAGCACACACGCTCAATGCATGACATGGTATGACATTGTGACATGAATTGCGTGCGTAGTAACAATGCGCAGAAACAATTAGCGTGAACGTCCTTTAAAAAAAAGTCAGAGACCAAATCAGAAAAATCTATGCTCATTATGACTTACATGTCCTAACAACAGTTAGGCTTAAGATTTTGTAAGATTAAGCACAAATAAATTATTAATGAGTGGAATTGAATCTTGCAGACACGACCTTTCAACTTTTCTTTACAAGGACATTAAGTGTGAGAAATAATAAAATCCATGATCCAGTTAAATTGGTACGGTCAAAGCTCTCGTTAGTGACCACCTCAGAAATTCAGAAAAATGGTTGCAACTAGAGATGGACGGTTAAGAGAATGGGCTCTTGTAAGAGATGACATGATGGAAAAATAAAGGGTGGTCGCTTGCAAGATTTTTTAGCATAAAGCTTGGCATATGTTGATGGTTACTAATAGTATTGTAGCAATAATTAAATAGTTTTTTTTATTGCCTATCACAGAAGAGGTTCACATATGTACAACGAACCATAACCATTTAATTATGTTATGTATTACTCTTACTTTGATTAAAAAGTGAACGCTTATAATGTTATGTTGAAGTCTTGACTGAGTGGTTTCTTACAAGAACTTAGAAACAAAGGAAAAGACCAGTCAGTAATTCACAAAAGTGGTCGTGGCCACTTACGAGAGCTCTTAATTGGGGTTTCACAATGCTGGTCGTAACTACACTGTAGAACTGGTCACTTGTGAGAGTGGTCACAAGGAGAGCTTCAACTTTTCTTTATAAAGAAAATGATTTAACAACTCTAACGAATTATTAATAACAATCACTGTCAGAGATCAAAAGGTTGTGCAAAGACTTGGCTTGTGTACTCATACTCACCATTAAACATAACAGGTTTGTACATATCCATTTTCAGCAGAGTGGAAATCAACATCTGTAGATTTCTGTAACCACACCCCCATCCAGCATCGCCAACAGTGCTGGCATAATGATCAGTGTCTATTGCAAGCCAAGCAGCTTTTGTTCCACTTACACCCATCTCATATCGATGATGCAGTTGAGAAATGATACCTTTACACAAGCAAACACATTTGTTTTACGAATTTAAGAAAAAACAGATTTTGTTTGTTTTTGAACTTCATTTTTGTTTCTGTCCACAAAAAAAAAAACACTTGTATTGGTGGCCAAGTAATGTCCTTCTTCTCAGTACCATATGCTTAAATTGTTATTGTGTACTTGAAAGGACATGCCATACTGAAGGGGCATTGATGGTTCATAAGCAGATTTGAACCAGATTTCCTAGTAACAGAAATCAGCTTTCTCTGATAAAGATAGCAAGATAGGACCACTGCTACTTAACAATAAAATGGATGTTTTTTATAAATCATGTTTTTCTAAAATGTCTAAAGACCATAAACTTGATAGGTGAGTGGAATCATTTTCATATATTGCCTCTATAACATAAACAAAGTGGCCACATGACAAGGAAGTAACTGTGAAAGAGACATTTAAGAGTAAAGACAAAGCATTTCGCCCTCTCTCTCCCACTATGGACATGATGAGTGAAAGTCATTCCCATGTAGAAGACAAAATTAATACCATCATGTGCGCTTACCTCTGGTACAAGATTCTCCACTGTCGTTGTCTGTCATCAAAATTTTTAGCATTTCTGCTTTTCTAGCATAATAATCACCAACAGACGTCTTATTTCTTGCCACATCTCTCTCCATTTGTCGACTGTACTGAGTAACATATCCACCAGTTGATGTCATACCATACATAGCCTTTTTCATGAATTAAATGAAAAATTCCCATATTAAGATTTCAGTTGACAGGCTCAGCAAGGACCCTTCTAGAAAATGAAGTATGAGGGCCAAGCTGGCCTCCTTTAAATGACATAATATATATTAATGCAATAGAGGTGCCCAAAATATCTGAACTTTGATACACAAAATTTAAACTGAACTATACATTAGGGGTGTATTCATCAAACTTTTGTTGCTTCCATGGTAGATTAAACTTGTAATGGAACCATTTCAGGCTTGTGAGACAACTGCAAAAATGATTTAAAATTATTAGTTTGAAAAAGCTATTCCTTGTCATCCAGGATTTTATTTGCAGGCTTTGGTCCTCTTTCCTTGGCTGTT
>Ga0126336_10000330_pt1 | contig 17703 bp, 9 predicted proteins | sample SidCmetagenome_FD_92530 | JGI IMG/M metagenome (GOLD analysis project Ga0126336, IMG submission 92530) | Coral microbial communities from El Islote,Puerto Morelos, Mexico - Siderastrea C C metagenome | ecosystem: Host-associated > Invertebrates > Cnidaria > Coral | place: El Islote,Puerto... | reverse complement strand
GCACCTCGCTTCTTTCTCTCTGGAGCCTCCAATTTCGTCGACGTAGACGTGCGTACAGAGCTATTTGGCTGATTCTGGGTACTGGCCTTCCGAGGCTTTGGCCAGGGTCTTGACTGCTGCAGCTGCGATATCGGGTAAAAGGTTTGTCTCGAAGGTTAAACCTTACCCACTGATAAACTCGGAGCTGTTCACTGTCGTTTGTTCTCCACAGAAACCTGTGGAAGACTTGGTCATCCGGGTGGATCATTACCTTATTGAACATCTTGCGCATGTCGCCAGTATACGCAACTTTGTCAAAGCGCCACGCCATAAGCACGTCAGGCAAACTTTTAATAAAGTTCGGTCCTTTCTCGAGATGATCATTTAATGACTTTCCGTTTCGTACCTTTACGGAGGCATCGAAGACTAAACGAACCTTAGTGGTTCTATCTGGAGTAAAAAAAAAAACAGTAGTTCTGTCTTGTAGGGGTAGATACCATTCGGGCGCGTCGTGATTGACCTTTTCTGTGGGTACCTCTACGACGAACTTTTGTTCGATTAGCTTATGGACTTCGCCTTGAACTTCTGTGAGACAATCCTTTCTCTTGAAGGTTTTTTTCTGAAGAAATTCATTGATACGCAACATCATAATTGCTCTCCTTTGGGGGTCCACCATCTTTCCATGGCATGCGCACTTCAACTCGTCCGTCTACTATTTGAGTCAAATCTGTAATTGACTTGATAAACTTGTTCTCTTTAAAGTCATCGTAAAGTTCAGTCGACTTGACTCCTAACATGTCCTGAACAAGGAGTTTCTTCATGTCTTCCAATACACTTACAGTTCCCACATCAACTGAATTGATCCCAGAAGATTGATCTTCTCGGCCGGTAAACTGGCCGATGACATACCATCCGAAGCAGTTTCTCTTTGCTATTGGATCACCGACACTACCGGAGATAACGTGAATATCGACAAAGGCATCAGTAAAATCTGTTCCGATCAACAAATCTACAGTTCCACCAGATAAACATAGTTTATTTGAGATTGCTTCTAAATGTGTCTTTCTAGACACTGTTTTTGCTGGACTGCACGGGTTGTTTACGGCGTAAACTTGCACGCACTTCTGAATGGCTTCATCTAAAATTGACACCACAGTTATGTTAACAAGCTCAGATTCTTCCGACCTTTTCTGACCACCAGCTAAGTTCATTGTTAAGTGTACTTTAGGACCGCTTAAACCGAGTTTCTTTTTTACATTCTTCGAAATAAAACTTGAGTTGGAACCGCTATCTAACATGGCAAGGACTTCAACGTAGTTTCCCTCCTTGTTAGACTACGAGCAGTCTCTCTTTCCGCTCAGGGACAGTGGAGGAAAACAAACAAGCAAGCGAGCGCGAAATCGCCTGCCCTGTTAATACTAGCGGCTCGACACGCGCGTCACGTTTCAACTACGCGGGCAATTTTCGTGCCCGCTCACTTGTTCTATTCCCTCGACTATCCCTGAGCGGAAAGAGAGACTGCTCGTAGTCTACTCCTTGTCTTTTATCTTGACTTTCTGTACTGGACAAAGCCCGGGGACGTTCTTCGTTTCCTGAACGCTGTTATTGCTGGCTTCTTGTGCTGGACAAAATCGGGGCCGTCTCTCGTTCCCTGAACGTTGTAGTTACTGTAAGCACTTCTGACATCGATTATTTTGTTTCACTATCTCCAGTCTCTGATCAACCGTTGATCTTAAAAACATTTGGCAATTAGAAAGAAGGTGCTTCGCTTCACAGCCTAGCGGGCACAAATCATGGTTGGGCTTTACACAATGTTTGCAGCATGATTTTCGCGAGAATTGAAATCGGTGATCGCCTGTGTTGTTGTGGCAGCTGGCATCCTTTTTTACCCGAGATCGTAAACTTGCTTCTCTGTTTAACCAGTCTATCCAATTCAAAACGTTCTCTTCCTTTTTAATGCATTTTACGGCCAAATTCTACATTATCCTTTGCATCTAATTTTGATAGAAGCTGCGACGTAACAAACACTGTTTATACTTTTCCATCCAATAATTAAATTCATTCTTCCAGGTTGTGTAGGACTTTCTACTACCATCCCATGTTGGTACGGATAATTTCTTGAGTCCGTGATTTACATTCTTTTGAGGTCCCAAAACATCGGCCATTTTTCGTGATCACTGAACGGCTTCTTATTGGCGTTACATTTCTTTTGATAAATTGCGAATTTTTCGGTGCACTTTAAATAGTCAGACTTGACTTTGCCTCCATTTGTTTGTTTGCACTCATTTCGTCACCTGACGACTGCCCGTCTTCAATTAATCTGTCCGCTTGCTGCTTTTTAACACTTCTGTATTTCGCGCGCAATTTCTGTATGCACGTTCTCCAGTGTAATTAACTCGGATTCGACTTGGTAAAGCACGTTAAATTCGTCGAGTAGCTCATCTAATGAAGCTATTGTAATGTCTTTTTGCAATTAACGTAGCAATAGACTCAACTTTAGGAGGCATTCTTTACTGCGCACTTGTTAAAATGTATATGTAAATTTCAGCTACTGGTGAAATACTTCGTTCTTTGATTTTTCACGTCCCAACATGAATGTTTCGCAGATTTATTTTAAACTAAATACAACGTCAGTTAATCTTGCTTGATTCGCCCTTATAAATTTAATTGACCTGTTCAAGTATTCCGTCGATATCTGATAAATCCAAGGTGAAATACTCTTGTTCGGCTCCTCGGAGAGTCAGTTCCTTCTGGATAACTGATTTCTTTAACTTCGAAACTTGAACTTTAAGGGTGTGTCTTCTTTAAGGGAAATTGGAAGAGGGGTTCAAACTTCTGCTCCGGTAAACGAAAAATTATTTTTAAAATAGACATTTCTATTATTGGGGAGCTGAATGTTCACCCTGGAAGAAGGTAATCCGTGGTCCCTTATACGAGTCAAAATATCAGAAAAATATTAAGGTGTCAACCCATTGCTTATTTTAAACATTAAAGCTTTGTGATATTGTCTCTGCTCAGCCAAATTCGGTCAGCCTAGTTCACAAGTACTATCTTTGATCGCATGAAATATGAGGCTCCAATAATACCCTGTGTCGCACAGTTTTTGTAGGTTTTGAAGATTTTCAGTTTGGACTCTCCTATATTATCTGGGAATATTTTGACGTTAGTCTCGTTTTCACCGACTTTGTTGTTCCTATGGCATCGCATTACATTTGTATTTTTCACCTTAACTTAGCAACACCAAGTCCCAGAAGGCCGAAAAATGACTAAATCTGACTAGGTTTGATGCCACGTCATTTCACGGATTGCACTTTTTGTGACTCCGTATTATTTAAGAGCAGCGTTACATTTTATTCGAGTGCCGCTAATCTCTTTGTTGAGCCTATTAAAATCCGTTTTCAAAACGTTCAGTGGAACCTTCTTATCAGAAAGCCGTGTCACAATTTCCTCCAGTTCTTTGGTCAAGTAATTCTGCAAGGCCGTCAAACTGCAGCCCACGAGTTACAATGTTGGCGTCAATGAATACTCTTGCTGTATCGTAATCTAGAGACTGGATGGATGGACAGACAGATGGACAGATTTACATGTACAAGTACTACTCTTAAAGAAACAATTATGTAATTCACCTATTTCTGAAAACAAGTTATCCACATTGGCACCCGTTTTTGCTGAGACTTCCATAAACAGGTAACCATTTTCCGCTGCATATGATTGAGCGACCTAAACAAATAAAACAAGTAAAACACAATTTTTGAAAGTTAGTGACTCCTTTTACAACGAGTTTTTACAGTATCTTTTAATAGTTTAGTTGTTACTGCAAACGGAAAGTGGTGCCTTCATCGTTCACTTTTACATACTTTACAATTTCCCGGGGGGGTCTTTGTATGGGAAAACGTTATATATTAGGCTGGTTCTCTCGCCCTTAAGTGCACTTGATACGTACTTGTAGCGTGAACTCCTGTCTGAGGGCGTCTTGTAAGTCTGACTTACGTGTCAATAGAAGCCTTTTCATCTGATTTATTTACACGTTTAAATCTTTTTGTAAAATGTATCAGAGGTAAATTTAATATCACCTGAATGTAATTAAAAAGTTTGATAATTTGCAGTAGTTCGTTTTCTGTAAGCTCCATATTTTACTTCTTTTTTATCAAAACGTCTTTTTGAATGGCACGTGCTGTTGGCTTGTGCGGAATCACTCAAGTGTAGCTCGCGTACTAGGAGTGTGATGGTTTTAATGACCGCACTTTTTGGTTTCTTTGTTGCCCTGGCGATACGCGTAAAACAAAAGGATTCAAGTGCAGTTGAAAGTAGGGTCTGCCCCTTACTTGGGAGCGCACTTGACCAATGACAGTGCAGCCTTGCAGCTAAAAGCACGTGGGCGCGCAACTTTGAACTCCACAGGGAACGTTGACCGCTCTGCGTTTTAGTTTTGGATTCTGGGGCGCATTTCTCGAAAGTCCCGATAAACCATTCGTAAAAATATGAACCACTCATTCTGCCAAGCTGTCTGACATGTCTGTCTACCATGTCTGTTTAACATGTATTTAAGATAAGAAATGTTTAACTAATAGCCAAGAAACTTCTTTTTTATAAGATGCAATTTAAATTATCGTGCCCGACATCGACCCGAAAAGTTTCGGGGCCTTTAAGAAACGCATGCCTGGACCGGAGTCGCGGGCGACTTCAAGGAGACTCTTAAGTTTCAACTTTCATTGTTGTATTTGAAGGCTTACTTTAAGCCGACTTAGGGTAAAAAATTCTACGCTAAGAAAAAGGTTGTGGTCTAATTTTCAGGTTTAGCCAATCAACAACAATACAACCATGTACGCATTCAATGCTATTGAGATACAAAAACATGTTTTTAAGACGATCACGTACTTCCCAAAAATTAACAAACAGTGAGCGAGTGTTGTACCAGGCTCTACGACGCATACCGTACCTTAGTCCTGTAACTTTATCAAGCTAATTAACGGCGTGTCAAAACGGTCGTACCACATCAGTATTAAGCGCAAGAATACCCTCTTAGCTTGCGATTGGCTAAATACATAATCAGAATGTCCTCAAGTTAAATTGATTTTCAAGTGCTCTTCAAGTGCACTAGGACCTAGTGTGAACTGGCCAATATTATGACTGACTGAAAAACAATTTAAGAGTGCTACTATGATCAAAAATGTGAATATTTTGTTCCCTTCACGTTTCGAAAATCTAAGTCCACATTACTTAACGTACAAAGTTGTACGCCAAAATTCGTACGGTAAGTCCGATTATTGCCCCGCAGGGTTTTAAAACCCCGATGAGGCATCCTTAAGGTCCCCGAGTATAAGTACTTACAGTATGAATATACAGTTTTTACTACCCACTGCGGAAAGCAAAATTTTAAGGCACGGTTTTACCCGAGAGTTTATGAATTACCCTTCCGGATAAAAAATGACGTAAAGATGTCAATGTTTCAATGTAAGATTATTCACAATATTCTTCCAACAAAAGTTAGTCTCTTTAAAGCTAAAATATCCGATAATGACACTGACAGACTGACAGTGACTGACTGACAGACATTCTTTAGATCACACGTTTTTACATTGCTCTTTAACTTTATCTTTTTGGAGTTTATTTCAAAACTGGTGGGTCAGTAAAACCAAAGAAAACATTACATTATCAAACAGCATGATTCTATACGGAATTTTCGATAACAGGAAGCACATGTACTCTTTAAACTACACGCTTCTTATCGCGAAGTACCACATATACAGTAAATGCTTACACGTCTGTTGTTTTTTTTTTCAAATTAATTTTCTTCTTCTTTTATTTTATTTTATTTTATTTACCGTGTGTATATTCTTTAAATACTAACTTTGTTGTTTCTTTTTTTTGGTAATTTTAGTATGGTAATAAATTTATGCTGTGTACGTAAAATCAATTGTAATCAATACGTACATTGTATAAGTAGCTGTTACTTTTTCATGTAATTACTAATACTAATAAAATATTAATTAAATTAAAAAATTATAAAAATATAAAAATATACAGTGCATTTACCGGAAAAAATCCCGATTTGCCCAAACTAGGGGCGCAAGGTAGTATCGGGAAAGTGGGTGCGCAAGTGGGTATTAGGTGTGATAAAAGACTGCATGGTGATTGGCTTATGACGATAAAAGTGTGCGTGATGATTAGCTAATGATGATGTAAGGGCAACGAATGCCTGCATGGTGATTGAGTAGTAATGACGACACATCAGTCTGCGCTGTGTCGTTCTGTTTACTTCGAGACTACTACTGCTACTGCTACTGTGCTTCTGCTTCTGCTACTACTGCTGCTACTGCTACTGCTGCTACTGTTACTGCTGCTGCTGCTGCTGCTGCTACAACTACTACTACAGTCAGACATGATGAGAAGAGCGGATTTCCGATTTTGATTACATAATGATCCTTGTATGGCGCAATGTTTGGTTTTGCTGATTTGACTGAAAAGGGATTTCTATGTTGTAATATTCACCTTTGTGTTTTCTGTCAATTGGCCATTGTTACTCAAGAGAAACAGAAAAAGGGGGTTGTTTCCGCAAACGGAGATAGAAAACACAAATGCAATAATTTGTACTTTTCAGAAGAGACAAAAGAGACATTTTGATCTACAGAAACAAGGAAATACGACGGACGCTTCTTGAGTGTGCTACTATAAGAACAACCACATAAGGGTAACCTTCACGTAATTTGGAGTGTCGACGGGAGTGTTCCTGCAGCCTGAACCTATGCTTTAGCAGGGGGGAGCGGGAAACGTTACATCATAGTGTTTTATGTAGTCTCGTATTGTAGTGTTTTGGAAAGATTTAGTAGGGTGTAGCAAAAAGGAGTGGAACGGAAATTGCAACGTTTTGTATGTACCAAAGAAAAAAGGTATATATAGCTTAATCAGATGGGCCCACAGTAGAGTAAAACGTTTCTAATCTCTCTGCCAAATTTTACGGAATTTTACTGAAGGAAAGTCGAGAAAATCTGAAGGAATGTTTCTATTGTTGCCCGATAACACTACACCACAAAATATTGATTTGAAGAGACCGCTGTTTAAGAAAGCGTAAAATTCAGAACACAAAAGCCATTAAGAGCCCACGATGAAACTTTTGGCACAAGCAATTTGCAGAAAGGAGTCATTTGGTGATTGAGAGATTATAACTCCTGTCTTTTTATTAACGTTTACTCGAAAATATATTTTTAGATCGAATGATCAGGACCACAACGTTCATTTGGCGTAAAAATTAAAAATTCGCCAGAGCCACCTCAACTATCTATCCACTGTCCAGACGTCAGTTGCAGTTTAAGGTGTTAAAAAAGAACTTAAACACAAAAGAGGCAGGAAAACGTTCGTATGTCTATATTTAATATTATTACAGCTTCGTTACGGGTTATTTGTACGGTTTTACACTTAAGTTAGGTATTCTTATTTGTGATAGGGCATTTGGTTTGGGCACCACCACTTTCTGTTTAACTTTTTTATCACTTTGGGTTGTTCCTTAGTTCCTGCTGAGTTTCTTCCTGGATAAATGTAATCTTTACCTAGAATCAAATGAAATAAATATTGTTTCCTTCTTGTTCTGTATTCCAACTAATAGAATATATCTTCGAAATCTAGTAGAATATAAAGTTTTTGATTAGCTGCCTGGCTCCAACTTAGTAACATAAAACTAGGTGCAAAATACCTTCTATCTTGGGAGGAGCGAGCGACTCAAATTTTGGTTAACGTTATCTGCTGCTTTAAATTTTTTGTAAAATCCTTATCATCTCTGCACGATTGTTTTGGTTGATCGTATGTTTTCGTAGTAATAATTTTACGAAGCAAATCTTTTTCTCGTCACTCACGAATCCCAGCTCAGGTTAACTTCAGTCCCACAGGCACGCTGCATATCTTTTACTTTCTTTTGATTGGCAACCTATTTGATAAATTATGTATCCAGCTACCATTGCACATGTGGCATTCAACAAGTATCAATGCCTTAAAGGCCGGTCTTAAACATTCCAAGTTCTAAACCTGATTTACTTAATGGCTTCTGGCAATTATCTGAACATATCATCAACCGAATTAGTGATAAAAGTGAACATGTAAGTTATTAATTAGCTAATCGTGATGTTGCCTTGCGGAAAAATATGTTGTTTTGATATAATTTTTATCTATTGTTTTATTGTTTTCATAGCTAACTAGATCTTCTTATTTCTTATTTTAACGCATTTTACTTTTACCATGTCCTTGTAAATAATTTTGTAACTATATTTTCATTAAAGGTATTAAATTTAGTTATCTTATCTTATCTTATCTTGTCTTAACGAGGAACTGAAAAAAAAAAGCGAGGGGTTACAGAGGTTACTGTGGACCTTGGTGGGGGTCCTTTAGGCAAGAAATCGGTTGCCGTAAATACACAAGCCAAAATCACTAGGCGTCATTGAAACGGATTCATAGGTTATCAAATTCGAGGAATTGGCAAAATAACTGCACGATGTTTATCGCAAAGGTTCAGTCAACAAACGCCTGTGCGTTGTACACGCTCACTTACGATGCAACCCAAAAACCTATGGAGAGCCCCCGACGTACAAACATGATTCCCTGAAACCGCAGCCATCTTGGGTTTGTTCAAATTTCCCAAAACCCCCAAAACACCTCTAAAACTGACCAAAAATAGAACGCTAAAATTATCAATGTACAAGTAATCGCAATGAGCTAATTTTTTCACTAAAACAGGAAATTTCAAAATTGTCCAAAAAAGGCTGTCAAAATATGGTTACCATGGCAACATCAATCTTAATGACAAATGAGATGTCATACCAGCTAAATTTTAGGAAGAGTCACAACATTTGGTGGCTCAACCTTGCATATTAAAAGAGTAACAAGCATTCAAAGTCAGTGCGGGAACTTTGTGACCACTTCCTCTAACCCCTCAGACTAAATAAAAAGTAAAAGGTTAAGTTGCACATGAGCCAAGGAGACCCACACGGCGGCAGCTTAACCAGGTTTCTGTAGCATAAAGCAACTGAGAGTATTGCTACTCCCCCCTGGATGGGATGCTGGTCCGTCGCAGGGTTACTCCCAGCAGTATGTCACCGGTACCCATTTATACACCTGGGTGGAGAGACAACGTGGGGTAAGGTTTCCTGCCTAAGGAAATAACACAATGGCAGGGGCTGGGCCTCCAATCACCGACCTTCAGATCTGAAGTCGAAAGCGCTAACCACTACACCACAACGTCACTACTAAATAGGGTTATTCTATATCTATGAGTGGGAAGCAGCAATTTACTCTCGATGTATCTTAGGCCCGGTGGGGGGGGGGGAACTTAGGTATATTATTGACGGGGAGGTACGAAGGCCTTTCTTGGGTTTGCAATTGGCGATCTTGGCCTGTTTTTGGGTTAGTTATTTTCGCTGGACTTTTGGGGGGTAGAAAGATTTTAGCAGGACGTTTTGGGGGGTTCATAAAAACTAAGGAGTGCGTACCTCATGGCTCTCTATTTTTCGTCACACAAATGTATCAGTTTCATTTACAGACTTCATTTAACTGCATGATGCATCATGAATAAAGAATGGGGGAAGTGCAAACCTGGACTCTCTCTACCAGGATGATCATACCTGTACAAGATTGTAGCAAAATCGGAAACAGATAAAACGTTATACGTTACTTTCGATCCAAATTACACGCGATGACTGAAAAATCTCTCTTATAAAAGTGACCAATCGTTAGTTCTCTCCAGTTACCATCGCATAACCAAAAGCACCACCACGATCAGTAAACGGTTCATTGAAATTTTATAGGAAACAATAGAACTGTTATCCTGACTGCTTAAAAAGCACTGATAAAACAATAAAATACGCAAGGTATGACTTGCGTGTACAGTCACTAATTACCTTATATTCCACCTCCCTGCGAATTGAAAGATCTCCTTTGGTTCCAACAAGAGCCACAGCAGTAACATCACAGACCTTTAGATCACTTTCAGCAAAAGTCGCTACCGACTGAAACGACCTTCGGTCTGTTATGTCGTATACAAGAAGAGCCAATTCAGCAGTAGCTATGTGCCAGTAAGGATTAGGCCAATTATAAAGGAGATCCATCTCGTCAATACTTGAAAAGCCGGGATTATCCAAAATTTCAAATCTATGTTGTTGACCATCCACACCAGGGATAAAAGCATCGTAAAATGAATCTAAATACAAAAGGGATTTTGCACGTTTATCAGTTTGCTTCAGTTTTGATTTCCAGTTTTACACATCTTAAATGGAAGAGATAAATAGAGAAAAAAACTTACGTGGACTTGTGGAAAATAAAAATTTACTACATACTCCAGTGACAAATCTCTTAATCAAACTTGACTTGCCTACATGATCGGGACCTATTTAAAGAAACAATTGAGAGCAAATTAGAACAAGTATGACCACATAAAACTTTCACACCAAGTTCACCAGACTGGGACAGGGCAGAGCGTTTGACTGTGTTTAATTAATGATATGATATAGCAAAATGACAAAATGGCAAAATGTTCAATAAATTATAAATTCAAGTCGGAAATTTATTTTCTCCTAAAAATAAAAAATTACTTATTATTATAACTAATTATAATTAATTGAATTTAATATCCCATTTGCACAACCACAATTCAAACAACAAAAAGCATACTCATTCACAGCCGAGCCAGGCTTTTTGTGTGGCTTCAGCGAAGCTGAGTCCACTATGTCAGCACGTGCAATGATTTTGGCTTTTTTGTTTGTTTGTTTGTTTGTTTGTTTGAGAGTTTGCTCCGTGACTAGTCATGCAAGACTTGCACAAGTCACACAATGGCATGATCTCTTCTAACAACGCACGCTTATAAATTACTCGATTTTAGCCGTGTGTTCTAAAATGTAAGTTCGTGTGAAATAATGTGGAAAATAAAACAGAGCTTATTTATATATTTGCCTGGATACAGGATTCGCCATATTTGTCAAGCATGATGTCACGCAAGAAGTGAAGAAGTTAGTACCAATGACGCAAGACGTGACTTTCGAGGTCCGCTATGCTCTTCTGGTTCAAACATTACAGAATTAATTTCTGTGACAAGTTACACTTCCTACTAGACCCAAAATATTTGTCCATGGAAAAGTTCTTTATAATAGAAAGCCACAAAATCATTCCAATCCGTTGAGCTTGCGAGGAACAACTGAGAATGGGCTTCAGAAGGGATTGTTTTGTACTATTTTGTTTGTCCCATTTCTTAGTTATATGCGTTAGCATGCGAGTAATGTGAGAACATCCACGCTTCGTCTTAGGTAAATTTGCTAAGCCAGCCAAAGTTTACGCTTTCCAAACGCTTGTTATATTTCGCACGGATCAAAACAAGAAAACGTGTTTCTCGACTATATTCCGAGAAATCGTCACGTCAACATGACGGAACTAATCAAAGCCGTGCTCACGGGCACGCTTATCCCAAAAAGCCCAACTTCGCTCTGGTAACTGGGTAATAACGTTAATTGTCAACTGTTATCACATGTTTTACAGATTTTATCTCACTTTCTTCTTGTTTTGTCGTAATTTGAAGCCACACTTGCACGCATTAGCGTATCGTTTATTTTGGAATGGTTTGGAATATGTGAAATAGTTTACAAGTAATGTTGGAGGGAACCCCAAACAAATGCTATTTACTAGATGTGATCTTCACCCTTCAGACAATCAATATGCATTAAAGGCCTTGACGCTTTAGTGCTAGGGCCTGGTTGCTTGGACAATTACTATCAATTAGGCCTACATGTACATATTTATGTCTAAAACCCATCGACATCCCATCAGACATGAATTGAATCTCTATTCCTGTTAATAAACTCACTATATACACATTGTGATGTCAGGGGTCACATAATGAGCAATTATTGGAAGAAATTGATCAAAATATTGTGATTTGTTACTGACAAGGAGATCAGTCATTTGCCAATGCCGAAGGCAGAAGTAAAATTATAAATACAAATTATGTAACTGACTTGTGAGGCATTGACAAACCACAATATTTTGCGAAAACGGCAATCAGCAACTGGCATAAATCTTTATAGCGGAGTACCATTGCTAAGCAAATTTGGTAACCTACGGATCCGAGAAATTTTGGTTGTGACGTCAGCGTACGCCCGTCAGGCTTATTTCGCATCCGCAAAACTTAGGCCATAATTTAAAGCGTGCTTGGTGTTTGTTTGTTTTCAACCTTTATGGTCTCTAGTAAGAGCTAGAACGAAATATAAAAGTTAAGAAACTAAAAGCGAAGCGGTTGTCGGTTTAAACCTATTTTATCCGAAAAGCTTCCAAAAACAGTTCTGTGCATTTCTAAAAGCGCCGGCATTTTAACAATTCGCAGCCGCAAAACTTATGCCATAGAGTTAAGCATGTTTGGTGTTTGTTTGTTTTCAATCTCGATGGTCTCAAGTTAGAGAACGAAATATAAAAGTTAGTTATTAATAAGTTACTATAAGCGAAGTAGTTTTGGGTTTAAAGCGGTAAAGTAATGTGTGTTCCTCAAAGTGCTAGAATTTCTTCGCGGCCGCTAAAACCCACGCGACACTTTTTCAATAATTTTACTACAGGTGCTTCGAAGCTCCCCAAATCCTTTCTTTCCGGTAATCCCAGTAAAATGCCGGTGAAATGCCACTATAAATTTTTGACTAGACTAATAGTGGCAGTTCATGTTATTTGTTAACATCCGAACGCGATGAAGATAACACATTTACTTCAGAATAAGTTTTATTTTAAGCGCCGTTTCAAATTCATTCAAGCCAACAGCCAATAATCCAAGGAGATTTGACAAGCCTTGACAGTTAAATGACAGGATATGGAAACATTGCAAAAACCGAGGAAGACGGCTCGTGAGTAAAATATGTGTTTGATGCCCGAAAAAAAGTACTAGTAGTGATATTAATAGAAGTAATATTAGTAGTAGTGATTAATAGTAGTGATATTAGTATGAAAAAATACCCCGTTACTGAATTCCCCCTGATATTCCCTTTGAATTCCACTACGGTGATTGGTTTGTTCTATAACTACTTCACACACTACGTCGTGAAAAGGCTGACGTCACAATTTGAGTTGTCTCCATATCCAATGAGCGTCGCTTGCCTGCTCTCTTCTCACACTAATTGGTTCTCAAGCTTTTCCTACCATTAGTTCGGTTATCACTAGCTTTCCCGCCATTGCCCATAAAATATAAATGCGCGGAAATTCACTCCACTGTATCACTGATTCGTTCTCGAGCACTTTATTTCCTTTTCCATATAAACGCGCAGAAATTGAGTTGGTCAACTTGTCTGTTTGTTCTAAACAGCCTCTTTTCTCAACCCTACCTCAACGTAAAATTAACTCGGCTTGTGCTGATATGAGTTATCATGCAACGAACAGTGAGTTAGTCAAAAAAATGGATAACAAAAAGAAAACGATCAAGATGATACAAAACCAGCAACCTGGTGAAGATACCAGAACAGCAATTACAGAGCTTCAAAAGGAATTGGATGATATCAAGGAAAAAAATTCAGATTTGGAGCGAGCGTATTCACAAATACACGAGCGAAAGAGACAGAGACAGCTCATCAATTTTCCTGAAAACAAATCGATATTCAGCCGAACGAACTATTCAGTTATTTTTTTTCACATCAAGGCCACGTAAAGTAAGAATATGAGCGAAATTCATTTTTGAGCTGTTCCCACCATAGTTAGAAAATGTTTGATTTTTGGCAACAATTTTTATTCAAGATAAGAAGCTTGGCTAGTGTAAAGTAGCTTGCTACGCCCTAAGCAGACTGAGGTTCAAGATCCTTTCTTCAAGCAGATTTTCTATGTGAAATGTTTTCCACGAGTGGTTTCGTCAAAGGCAAGTTCAGAAGCATTCGGTAGCTTACGTTTGCATTAAATGGAATCTCAGTGCTTTAAAACATTTAAGATCGTTACCTAAGAATTAACCATGTACCCATATAAATATTCAAGTACAGGGTAACGGAAGACCTGAAAAATAACCACTTGCTGCTGTTCGAAAACTACAGTTAACTAAATCCTCGTCCATTCCTTTCAACAAGTGAGCCGATTTTTTCAATGCATTTAGACTTATACACATTGACATCTGAACTTCATCAAAGGAGATGAATTTCTAAATGGCTTAGTTTTTATTAGCCCACGGCTTCAGTAAGAAAGGAAGATGTTTCCCCGAGACGTACTAGACGTGTTAGAGCTTATAAAGTTCATTCATGTAGCTACTGATTTTCCACTTCGGCTAAAGCTGCAAAGACCTAAAACTGTTTTCTGTTGTTATAAATTTCAACAATTAGCTCGAGCTTAATACCAACTCAGCCACGTTAAGATAAAAACAAACCTTCCACTGAGTTAATAAAAAAGCTTAAAGTACACTGACAAACATCCAGAAGTCCAACAACAACTGCAGCCGAGACCAAACAGGGCCGTAGCCAGAAAAAAATTATGACTGAGGCAATGTCCATGGTTAAATTCTCTTCCTAGGTATTTAGGGTGTTAAACGAAAAAAAAATGACTGAGAAAACGACAAAAATGACCGAGGCAAGTGCCTCGGTTTGCCTCATACTGGCTACGGCCCTGCCAAACTGATTCTCGGTTTCAATTCAAGCGCAAGTGGACGTCACAAGTGGAAACAATTTCATAGACTCTCATAAACTTTCACAGTGTTTCATCGAATTTGTCTGTCGGGCGTTTCATAATTTTGACAAAAGGAAGTGTTCAAACGACACCAGCGATGAAATATTACATGAGGTTCAAGGTTAACACGATACCTGCGCCGACGAAATATTACGGGATGTTCAAGGTTAGAACGACATCATCGATGAAATATTACAGGATATCCAAAGTTAAAACTTACCAGTCGTGAAATATTACAGGGATGTTCTAGGTTAAAATGACACTAGCGATGAAATATTACAGGATGTTCCTGGTTGAAGCGACACCAGCGATGAAATATTGCAGGGTGTTCGAGGTTAAAACGACACCAACGATGAAATACTGCAGGGTGTTTAGTGTCAAAACGACACCAGTGGTGAAACATTACAGGATGTTCAAGGTTGAAACGACACCAGTGATGAAATATTACAGGATATTCAAGGTTAAGAAGACACCAGCGTTGAAATATTAGGAGAAGTTCAAGGTTGAGAAGAAAACAAAAATTTCATAGAAACGTAACTATCGGTCTTCCTAGGAAAGTGATAAAATTATGTAAGCACGGTAAAATAACGGCATCGGCTTGAGGGAAAAGAAATGTCCTAAGTCACGTGCATGAACCGGTCAATAAAAGAACTGATAATAACAACAATAATAATAATACTACTAATAAAAAAATTTTATACGGACCCTTTTAAAAAAAATACATGGGCTACTTACAAATTGACTGCATTGTTTTTGTATACTGAACTGCCCGAAATAAGATCCTAAGTAAGCGCAAGAATAGCGCGTTTTGAGCGTGCTTTACACTCCAACCACGCCCGCTATACTTACCATTGCAGCACACTAATGAAATTGACAACACCCTTTGAATGCAATAAACAAGCACTAACAGTTTGTGTGCCGGAAAATAATGCAGCAGTTATTTGATGGCCAGAAAGTCTCCTGAAAGCTTTTTGGAGAACACGCGAGCTTGCGTACATTATCCGTAAATTGCTCGCTAGAAAACGACTTGAACGTGTTTCGGGACAAAACTTTCATCTGCTTGGAGAAACACATATAACCGTGTCCCGGAGCTTGAAGGGGTCTTTTGGAGTCACGCACAACATATTCGCCCTTGAAACACCCTAGTGAGTTTGCCGTTGCGCTTGAGAAACAGTAAGCATGTGCTTAGAGAATTGTGGGCGCGTAAAACAAAACAAGTGCCAAGAACGATACGATAAGTAAGTGCGGGATGGACCACATGAGCCCAGAAAATTCTTCATCTAATGGTTTGTTAAGTATTTTTCTTTTCTTGTGACTAAAATGTCTAAGTAGGTAAGCTGAGGAGGTAAATAATTTGGAAAAATTCCTTCTCTGTGAGACATGATTGTGTCAATAAACTTAAAGATAAAGGTGAAATTTTTAGTTCCATGGATAAGTTAGTAAGGAAGTAAGGCAATACATCGCGGTGTGTTTATTGTTCTATAAAAAAACGCAAGAAAAAAGAGAAAAGTGCCACGAGTATTACTAGCGTGACCATCTTTTGAAAATGTAATGCTGCAATTGTGCAGTTAAACCGGCCAGAAACTTTCAGCCGCCTTGAGGAACACTTAAAGCCTCGAGAAATTTGAGAAATAAGCTTCAGATGTCGTTCAGCGATTAAATTGTAAGCAAGTCGTGCTTCCTTTAATTAGCATGTAATTCCACCCGGTTGCATTCGATCGCTTGAAGGCTAGCCTATCTCCCTTTTGTCTTTCGGTTCACATTCCTGTTAGCTTCAATCAAAAAGTGACGTATTTATCTCTGTTTGTAAGAGTTTGAGCTTAAAGCCTCTGTAAGAAGTGTGAGAAGATTCTGTGTACCTTGTGTTCGGTATTCAGATAGCAGCATGAAGGTTGAAGGATTTCCTCGAGCAGCCCAGCTCCACTCGTGCTCTCCAAACTTTATGCGTGCATCCATATAACTCGATAGGCGCTTATGTCCCTAAACAGGCAAGCGAACGCACGTTCTTGAGATAATGATAGCAAGCTCACTTGTAAAGAGTGTCTTTATCACAATGGCTATTTATGGCACCAGACCCTTAAAGTGCAAATTAATTTTTCTTTGGTCAATAATTCCCTTCCCACCTGTTTTATGGTAGGCTTAGACTGCGAGTAGTTTCTAATTTTGGCGATGGCGATTTGTGGGCAGGCGAAATACACACACGCGCTCCCTTCGCGTCGGGTCTTCTCGAAATTTCGCGTGCGCGCGTGTGTGTATTTCGCCCGCCACACAATCGCCACCGCCAAAATTAGAGACTACTCGCAGTCTATGGTAGGCTGGATCAATTTCTTGTTATTTCTGCTCTGCTTGTGTCTTTACGTAACTTTCGTCATAGTGCTCATATATTCCCTGATCAGGCTTTTGTTTGGCGAATTAGAAAAGAAAAAGATTGATTATGATAAAAACTTTATGGAATTGGCTTGTTCAATTCATATTGGGAGATATTGTTCACTTTTGTTTTGCACGTTTATGGGACAACAATAGAGTGAATTCGTATAACCCGTTTTATATGCTAATGAGGCGCATAATATTCTAATGACCGGTTTGGGTACGCACGAGCGATTCACGATTGAAATGCGACCTGTGTTCAGCGTACGTCAAAGAAAATAAGCATTTTAAAAAAGATGCAAAGTACAACTCCAGAAAAGTAATACTTGGCACACTAGGTTTTAAGTTGTCATTTCAAAAAGGATGCTAGAAAACTCCACAAGGTAGCTCGCCTTACATGTACCTGTATCACATGACTTTCGACATTTTGAACATGCAACAGTGAACTGAATTTCAGTTCAACGCTTCTCTCGCATAACCCACATGCAGCCCTGCGTTAAATTAAAAAGCTGACTTTCTGACGCCTGTGGCAGAGAACCACTCGTGCCGGTACTTTCTCACGCTGATATCCAAACAATGGAAGAAAAGAATAGCTCATTCTAAGGCTTGTTATTTTCAGAATGTTCACAATTAGGAATTTGAAGCAACGGTTTCAGTTGTACATGCTCAGTTTTTTAATTGTTCTTCTCATTAGCATTTAGTGATTCTCAT
>Ga0126336_10000329_pt1 | contig 17714 bp, 12 predicted proteins | sample SidCmetagenome_FD_92530 | JGI IMG/M metagenome (GOLD analysis project Ga0126336, IMG submission 92530) | Coral microbial communities from El Islote,Puerto Morelos, Mexico - Siderastrea C C metagenome | ecosystem: Host-associated > Invertebrates > Cnidaria > Coral | place: El Islote,Puerto... | reverse complement strand
TGCAGCTATCTAAGTGAAACTTGCACACCTCATTGTCAAGACATGGGGCTACATTTTCACAGGCTATTCGAAACAAATGACACTAATTGACACCTGTCATATCAAGTTAAACATTAACAACAAGGATAAGTAACAAACAAACTTAAACAATTTCAGTTCCGTAGCTACTTTCCCTCAAAAAGGAAAATCTGAAGTCGCATCTGCCGTACGATATATCGTACACTGGGCGTTAAAGGGTTAACTTCCAACGGTTTACTTATCTCTCCAGTGTGTATAGTTCTAAACTTAAGTGGTAAAGCTCCTACAGGATTGTTTATAACAGACATTGCAAGAGGTCAGTGAATTATATAGAGGAAGAATTAGAAAGTCAAAGTTATTTACTATTATAAAGCCTTATCAAAACAGGTTTTCAAATGGATGACAGTTCGTTTAAGTCCACACGTGTACGATGGAACAAGGGCACCCAACGAGAAAATTCAACGAAAATACTTGAAATGTCATTTCCTGTTTTCTTAGATCGTTTCGGGGCTTTTAAAAGGAATATTTGTGTGAGCTCATACGGGTTGAACTGTTCGGGTTCTTTAGCTGAAAATTTACATTTTAAATTGCAGGAAACGGAATGTTGTACCCCGAACTTCTCAGCTACTGCTGGCTCTCCGAAAATGTTAGCTGACCTTATTTCACAATCTAGGCGAAATATTTGTCTATCCAAAAACAATAGAATTGACTGAATCAGTCCCCGTATTACGAAAGACCGAGGTGACGTTACGCCAAAGAAAATTATAGTTTTAGGCCCCTTTCGAAAGATATTCCGCCGAAACGAACTGTTGGGTGCCACTCGGTAGAAATTTAGTTCAGCACTTATAAATCCAAAAACGATCGAGTTTAGCCGTAAGCAGGAAAAAAAAATAATGTAAGAAAATCTAATGCTTTTAAATTTTTAGCAATAAACTCATAAGCATTCGTTAAAATTTATAAGAAATGGTTATACCTTTCAAGAAGGTGAAGATTTAATGTCTTTTAATTAAGTGACTTTGATTACAGGTATTAATTTGGCACAAAATAACTTTGAGAGATCTGCTTCAGTCCAAATACGCACTTATTGATGGGCATCATGAATGTGGCCAAAAAACATCACTAGAAATGAATTTTAAAGTTGTTAGATTTACTTTTATCACTTATGGTATGACTTTGAGAACCTGCCTTGAAGAAGCTTCGAGTGCACGGAAAAGCTAGGGTCTAGAACGAATGCTGTTTCCCTAGTCTTTCAACCCAAATGCAGGGGTGTTTGCGTGAGGCATTAAAGGTGATGCTACACGAGACGATACGCAACGACGATTTTTAGCGCAACTCAGCGGCGATCTTAAATGTATGTTACATGGGCAAATTTTAGCGCATTGCGCACGCGAAATCCGTCGGCAACCGACGTGTTAAACGGGACTATTTTTAGTGCAACGGGGGTACCAAAACTGACGACAAGTATGTTACACGAAACAACTTGAGCAAAATTCGTGACTTGGCGTTGTTGCGATTGCAACGCAAAAATTGCACAGAAGTTACTCCGCGCACCAATGTTACCAGGCATCAACTTTTAGCGCAACAATGTTGCACTAACAATCTTAGAGGCCAATCTTTCCGTGCAACACCACCATAACACTGAGATAACCTACACCTTAACCAGGAGATATTGCATTTCAGTCAATCTTATTGCGTATCTTAACCTCTTACGTTAACAATGAGGCACAGCATTATGATTTACTCAACCAGCCCCTGCGCATTTGGATTGTGATGTGCAGGGATGACTGGCATTTTAGTTAACAGAAGTCTGATGCTTACAGTGATTAAGGAAAAGAATGATACTGTTAATGATACATACGCTGAGGCACGTGCAGAGGACAGTCAAAGAAACAGCTGTGAAACTGGCAAGAAGAGTGCACCTTGTGCTTAGAAGAGTACTGCCTGACAGAAGAAGCGGGATCAGGAGGGTTGCCTGCCGCAAAGTCATAGATGCATTTACAGAATATTATCATCAGTTTGATTAATCAGTTATTAATTATAGTGCTGACATTAAAGTAAGTTTTTTGTTATAGACAAGTTTGTTGATTAACCCGTTTTATAAGATACTGAACAACCAATATTTGGGTATTTCATTTTACAGCACATTCAACCAACGCGCATCAAAATTTAGTGACTTTTTTTATGAGTTGATTGTGTGCATAGTTTGTAACGGTACATAACAAGCAGTTCATAACTTTGTCTCCTAAGTTGTGATTTTCAGAAATGCTTAGTTACTTACAAAAATCACAGTCTATGGAAAAAGCAAAGTGTAGTTTAATACTTCGCTGCAATCTGTTTAGTGAGAAATTTATTAAATGAAGAACAGTAAAAGCTCTTTCACAGACAGATCGTGGTTATGATTTTTCGTTTTTATTCACTTTCATGCGATTTAAATCAATTCAAACCAGCTTTTTAGAGCAGAAGTGAGTTTTAACACAAATAGAAAAATCAATATGACCAAATTAATTTTCCAGTAAACATCCCAGCTTACAGTCAAACTCATACGACGGAATAAGTAGTATTACTATATTCTTCTCAGTAATTAGCTCGAAATTTTAGCTTTTAGCTACAACGGAGTGCAATAAACGGTCAGTTTTCACTGTCTTCTAGGCTGATCCTATTTCAAAAATACCGGACAAACCCAGCCTTTCTAAGTGCACAAATTTGTCCTTGGTTGTTTTATCATCATTAACTGCACTGTAAGAGCATGTATGCTAGTCCATTGTGAGTTACCCAACACACTAAATTTGTGAGGTTGCCATCGTGAAGGCAAAGTAGTTGAGTGGTTACTCGGAGCAATTGAAATGACACATTAAGGGCCACGTGTAAAAACGTCACACAACAATTTAAATAAACTCATCTGAATCATAGGTCAGTCCTTAGTATCAAAATCACTAAACTTACCATATAATTTCCCATTTATTGAGCATTTCTTAAAGGTCATCACATTTTGCGTGAGTGTTCCAGTCTGAATTGGAGAGAAACCTAGTTTATTAACTTAATCAAATCCGTTGTACTGTGGAGCACATCATTTTTAAAAGCGCATTGCGGGCCACCCATTACGCCATAGGCGGGTATTAACCGTTTCACTCCCAAGAGTGTCTAAATCAAAAGTCAAGACGAATCCCAAATGTAAAAAAACTTATATATAAATAGTACCATGCGAAAGTACTGCTAAAGAGGTTTTATTTGAGTGGTCATATTATAGGATTTCATCCACAGACTCGGAAGTTAGAATCACCTTAATGTCTCCATAACTGACTCTAGGAGTGAAAGGGTTAAGTTCACGAAAGTCAGCGCCACAGTGCGCAACAAGAACACCATCCTGGCTGCCAGAGGCTACTCCCTCGCGCTCAAACACGCGCGAATTTTAGTGTCTCACGTTTTCCTTTTTGCCGCTCATTGATTCGCCTCCGGCCGATCATGTCGGCCTTGGGCCAACGACTGTTCCGCGAAACCACGAAACCACGAAACCTCTGGTTCCCAGGTGTACAACAACACCATCATCACCACAATGATCATTGACATTATACTAGCGACACATTTTTATCCCGCTGTCAGGACGGGGTCCAGTAATACCCTTTATTTTTCTTTCGTGTTCTTCTTCTTCTTCTTCGTTTTTTGTCGGTCACTAGCCCCAGACTCCCACTTTTTCGCTCGGCCAAACAAATATTCGTCGCAAACTTCCGCTACACAACTTGGGCTTGTATCTTGAGTGACCACAATATATTTTGCACCCTTAGGGGAGAAAGAACAACGGCGCGGTCTAAGGCTCCATAAGCTAAAAGCAAGCAGCAGGCAGACAATACCATGAAAGCTAAGCTAATGTTCACTACGCGAGCTCAAAGCTTGTCCGGTTAGGCTCAAAGGCAAAGAGAACTAGCTCTCACTGACCTTTCATTACAGCTGATCAGGCAACCTAAAGCACCTTATATTTTTAAAACTTTATAATTAGATAGAAGTGTTCTAAGGGGAGGAAAGTAAAAACTGGTTCAGAACATTTGGAACACATTTTCTTAAAAAAAAAAAGTAGGGGAGGGCTGCTGTTGCATTCCCAAGTTTTGTCACAGATCTAGAGGAGGTTCCATTTCAAAGCGCACTTACCTTATCAGAGAAGATATACTGAATTTGGCCTAGTTCTTCAGTTAATGTGGTTGTCCTGCAAAAGAAAAAAAAACCGTGCAACCTCTAAGTCAAGCTTATCAATTCACCTACTACTCCGGGTTACCATATACAAAAATTATAAGAATTTGGTGGTACAATAGCGCAATGTGTGTGTTGTGGTTCGATTTTACCTCTGGTTCAATTTTTAGTTTCCTTTGTTTTTGTGTATGGTAATGTATGATAATGAGCTTAAAACAAAGGAAAATAAAAATTGAACCAAGGATAAAATTGAACAACAACATATGCATCTATTGGAATGTGGTTTTCTTTAACATTCGGTCAACTTCACTGCTAAGAGGAAAAGGGGAAAAATGTTGATTGTTCACTCTTGAAAGTCGCAGTTGTAATGTAACTTATGATAGAAGTATGGCTTTCACCCAGAGGTCAAGTAAGTTGGTACTAAAGTTTATATTTTATTTGCAAGCGCTCATACATGGCGAAGTATAAGACAGCGTTGAAATGTGCCGGTACAATGTAGATTTGGATGTGATTGAGTAGTTTATCAGTGTAAGGAAGCATACCTCGCTAAAGCTGGAGTATCTTTCTTGTCATAATACATTTTTCCATCCCAATTGATCCATAAACTTTGACCAAGGCGAATTACTTCCACACTGTTGATAAGATTATTGTGCCTTAAGAAAAACATCTTTACAAGACCAGTGTGAATTTAACAAAACACATCTTTGGAGTAAATTTGCTTCACTTCTACAGAAATACTACTAACATAAGGTACAATCAGTGGATAAGCCTCTAGGAATAATTACATGTATCTTAAGAATATCAGTCTTACGACTTTAGTTTAAAAATTTTTTCCCAATGTCCGTAATCTGGAGACAATTGTTTCTGAAATTCAACAAATCCACGCGTTATGTGCAGAAAGCTAACTTGAGTATTTTCTTTCTTACCTTATCTACAATAAATACTCTTTTGTACCTCATCTACATCCTTAGGCTTTTTACACAAGTAGCATTTAAAAATACTGCCTAGATGGGAAGGTTCCTATAATGCCTGTATGGCAGGCACTTAAGGATGGTGCATCCTTTTGATACCGGCGCATACCTTCTGTGCATCTTGAAATATTTACTAATACAACGCTATTTTAGCGGAGTTTTTGACAATGTGGAAAAATCAGATCTTAGCAAGAGGTATCAAATTCCAAAAAGAAAAGGAAGGGGGGGGGGGAGGGTAACCACGTATTTTCAGAGATAATTGAGCTTAAATTTGGAAAGAAAATCACATACATTCTTTGTATTTTAAAGCTTTTTTGGAATTAATTATTATGGTTGCTAAATTATCTCTGAAAATGCGTGGTTACCCACATTTTTCTTCTTAGATTCCAATAGGTCTTGTCAAGATCTGCTTTTCCGCCATAGTTATACCCCTTGCAAAATATCTCTGTATTAGGACCTACTGTCCCTAAAGGTTCAGAAATGACCTACCTTATATACAGTGAGATTGGAATGAGTGTGTTGAGCACCATGACAAAAGACGGCCAGTGGACAATTCCAATGATAACAACACTGTCTTTGTAAAAGTCTTCCCATGGCAGGTACACTTGGAAATGCTGAAAAAGGTTTGTCAATTCAACTGATTTATTTCAGTTTCTACACAATCCATATTAAACCAGTGCAATATATTATTACTGAATCTTGGATGTTAAAAATAATAGTCCTTTGGGTTCTAGCCTGAGAAAACAGCTGACGTTTCGCAAGGTCGCCACTTGAGCCCTCGCAAAACTACGTCTGAGTAACGAGCACAGAAATTCCATGCTGATGACGTGCACTACCCAGATCTTGGAAGTGCTTCTGATTGGTTGCGCCACCAGGGAATTTTCTTTGAACCAATTAGAAGCACTACCAAGATCTGGGTAGTGCACGTCATTAGTATGGAATTTCTGCGCTCGTTACTCAGACGTCGTTTTGCGAGGGCTCAAGTGGCGACCTTGTGAAACGTCGGCTGTTTTCTCAGGCTATTTGGGTTCTTGCAAGTAGATTTAGCCTCATCAACAATTAATTTGAACTGGTAATTAATATGTGGGTGAATGGGCAGAAAGAGAAATTGCAAATGAAAAGTGATGCGACTATATTATTTTAATGACCAACTTGAAATTTTAATTTGAACCCTCAATCTTAATGCCAATGTGCACATTTGATTAACCACCTCAAAACCACCAACACTGTTTGCTAATTATGCACGTTTTAAGGTAAAAGAGTAGTTTAAATGTCTTTAGTTCTAAGTCATAAACTACAGCAAGTTTGTCCCACATAATCTTTCAGCCATGAATGACACTAACGAGCTGAAGCAGCCAATGTAGAAGAGAAAAAAATAAATTATAGAGAAATTGTTCAGTTTATTTCCACACGCTGCCATGATTGCCAAGAGGTTAAGCAAAGTCACTTGAATATTGAGATATAATTAACTTCCCACTATTCCTTCGTGCATGCCTACTAAAAGATTTGAATACAGACCTTCCCAATAAGCTCCTCCCAGACTGTGGTTCCGATGGCACAAACAGTACAAATGATGGCCAACACAAGAGCAATCTAACAGGGAAATCGATCGGTTCAGATGACTAAGAGGAAGCTTAATAAATATACAACAAAAGACTAGATCATAAGCAGCTCCATTATATTCTCTGCTCATTAACAGTCACTAAAAAACTGTGTGGGCAATATCCAATACAGTGAAACCCTGTATAACAATCCCTATTTAAAGAAGACCCCGGTATAACGAGCCATATTCTTCAGCCCAGTAATGCTAAAATGTATGGAAAACCTCAGTCCCTTGGCACTTCGTTAAAACGCGTTTCAACAGATTTGTAACACGTGTGGTCAGTGTACATGAAAAACTCCTTTCCAAAATCTGTGAAAGTTTGAAAAAGTTCCCCCCAAAAACCACAACAACAGCACTTCAACTCTATGTCATCTCTGTTTCTGGTGCTTACACAGCCATTACAATGTACACCATGACTTCAAAATTTCAAAAGTGACCAATCGTGCACATGCTTACAAAAGAATAAAATAATGAAAATAAACACAAGACATCAAAATGCCAAGTTTCTCAAAGTTTGAACAAAAAGGAATAAAGTCATAAAATGCTATAACAATGCGATAAGGAACCTCAGGGCAGAGAATAAACATGCCAGGGGCACATAAGTTTTGATGGTAAAGTATAATGACCCAAGGTTTCAAAGATAATGCACCCAACTTGAGAACTGATCAAACCCAAAAAGGGATTGTTTGTGGTCAGCACAGCTCAGCATTCACTCCTTTATAGAATTTTACTTTCCTAAAGGTAGATGAACTTAGGTTATATGTACATGTACAGTGGCTTACCCATAAGATCAGACTATTGACCAGCTTATCCAATCCAGTTCTTTTGAATTTACTGACTCCTGTAAGATAACAAAAACACACTTTGAAGTTTCAGGTTCAGGACAAACTGAACACAGTCATGCAAGGAAGCTAATATCATACCAGTATTCATCATGAGTTTAGTGTCATGTCCAGCATATATCACTGCTCCATATACCCACTTAGTGTTACGCAGCACACAGCCCTGATGAGATAAATAATGCCTACTCAGTTTTGAAAATGTAATGTAAATGGGAGTGAACAGATGAGACCTACGGATTAAGACAGATTCCACCCAACATTTGAGCAATAAGTGCAAAACTTATTTACTAAAAAACTACTCATTGCATGGTAACATCTTGAATACTATTTGAAACATCTCACTTTAATTTGCTTCTCTAAGTGACCCCGCAATTACATTCTCAAGTGTTCTTGAGAAAATTAATGTCAAATCTTGTAAAAATATGCAAAAAGCAGGTGCCATTTTGTTTCGAACTGACATGGAGCGTCTTTTCAATGAAAATATGGATAATTTCAAATTCAATTTTCTCTTGCAGGGTCAGCTTGGGAGCTTAAGTATTGACAATTTCTTCTTTTTTATTCAAAATATTACAATGAGCAGGTATGAGTATTTTGTTGGTAACTTTATTTTTGCACTTATTGTTCGAACATTCAGCGGAAATCGTCTTAACAACTTGTTTTACTACTAGTTTCAAATAACAGGTCATCTCTGGAGTTGACCTCTGGAGTTTCTTGACCTGAGAGCCTAACTTCAAGGTATGAGCCTATCACTTTTTCCCACAAACTGAACTCCCTCAAGTGAAGCATGAATGTTTTCTTTTGTTCTCTGTGTTAACATAAAATAAATCAACCATTAACCAGCTCTCCTGCTGTTCTATTTGCTTCAGTTTAAAGGTATCAGCCACCCTTCGGGACCGTTTGTGCGTGGATCACTCTAGCTCTTGTCGTTTTTATGAAAAACCCTATAAACTAGACATTTTTTGGCACCTTAATAATTCCAGAAAATGACTTTATATTCAAGAAGAGGCAGAAGTTTAACGTGTTCGGAAAATGGGAGGGTTTTTTCACACATACATGTCCTCATAGATTAGGTTCCACTCCCTGCATTCTCTTCTTGGCACCTATGGCTAAAAACTCATGCCTCAGATTTCACATGAGTGCATTAATTTTGTTCTTCTTTTATTAGCAGATGAAGTAAGAGAAGACAAATAAATTAGCACTTCGTGAGGAAAAAGGTCTAGCTTTAAAACAAAAAGAGGGATTAAAATTTGTAGAAATAACTATCTGGCAACAATCTGGCCAAATTTCAGCCAAATTGGTCGAGCAGCTGTCGACTTGTAGTAAAAAATGTATGTACAACTCGCCAAAAATTGACTTTTGAGAAAAAAGGAAAATGTATTTTCTGCAGCGTCTTGCCAGTAATGAGATTATGACACCAAAATGTCCGGTTAGTTCTATTTTGATCAATACAGAGAGGGATCAGCTTTCTCAAACAATACAGCTTTGACAGGTAACATGCAACAGGTGTATAATCTTACACGGCGAGGGCCGCAGAAAATACAGTCGAAGCTCTCCTAAGCGACCACCTCGGGAATTCAGAAAAGTGGTCGCAATTAGAGCTGGTTGCTTACAAGAATGGGCTCTTGTAAGCCACCACGTAATAAAACTACAGATGGTGGTCGCTTACGAGAGCTTTTAGCAGAAAGCTTGGAATATGGTGCTGGTTAGCGATAGCATTGTACTAACAATATTAAATAGTGTTTTATTGCCTATCACAAAAGACATTTGTGTATGTACAGGCCAGCCAACCATACGCGCTTATGTTTTGTGTTACTCTAAATTTGATCAAGAAGTGGATACTTTTATTTAAGTGTTGTCTGAGTGGTCACTTACAACAATGTAAAAGCAAGGGAAAGGACCAGCTGGTAATTCACAAAAGTGATCACGGTTGCTTACGGGAGCGGTCGCTTACAAGAGCTTTTAATTACAGAGTTTAAGTGACAATTCAAATGGGTCTCACAATGCTGGTCGTAACTAGAGCTGGTCGCTTACGAGAGTGGTCGCAAGGAGAGCTTCAACTGTAATTTGTCAGCTTTCAACTTGCCGCTCCTGGATGTCAGAAAACATTCGTCATTTTTGTTTTATTTACTAAATGTTTTCCTTATTTCAATCCATATTAACTCCATGTGTCAATTACGGTAAAATGTGTTATGAATATTTCCTGTAATGCTGACCAGGTTGATAAAGATGCTGAAAATCGGGGCAAAATCCAGGGAAATCATCAATGCAAACACTCCTCCTGTCAATGAAATGAGCCCTGATCGCTCTCTGCCAATTCACTGCCCATTCTTTGTCAAGGGCTTTCTTTTCCTTCAGTTTTGGTTTGGAAGATGAAAACAGACACACCCATTTCCTTTAAGGATACATTTAGGTAAAAGAAAACTCTCATTTCTTCGTAAAAAAAGCTAATATAAACCACTTCGTAAGAATTGCTTGAGATCACTTTAAATGTGAGTGCAACCCCGGGGGGGAATGGGGGGGGGACTCCCATATGAAAGTGACGGGGATGCCCGTCGTCTCGCTTAGGGGTGTAAATTGCAGATTTTGGTCTCACTTAGGGTGTTCAGGACAGAAAGCCAACATTTTCACTCATACAGGTATCGCTTAGGGTAGACTACATGCATGAACGAAAACTAAAGATTTAAGACAGTGCTTCTAAAATCTAATAACAGAATACTGCATTCGATGTAAACATCTTGAGCACAATTTAAATCATTGTAGCTCTTATTTGGTTGTCTGTTTAAGCATGGTCTCCTTTAGGGGTCAAATAAAGCCTGAGCTACGCCCAGATTGGTCTCTTTTAGGGTTTTAATTCTAATTTTCCGACTAGCATCCCCGTCCCTTTCCTATGGGAGTCCCCCCCCCGGGGGTGCAACCAGCATTCACAAGATCAAGTTAATCAGGTGTGATAAAACCTGTCAGCCATCAACTACCATAGTTAGCAAGGAAAAATCTTTTACTCCTAATGACTCTCCTCTGAGCCATTATTTTCTTCTAATTTTTTGTTTGAAAGAAAGCTCTCGAAGAGATTTATCTGAGCACGTAAAAATCTCATTTACCAAAAATGACACTTTTTCCGTGGCTGATACCTTACGCAAAAGTATTAGGCGAATTTTTCAAATTTAAGCTCTCAGGTCAAGATATAAATTCACAAAATTGTTTCTTACATGAAACCAGCCTGTGTGCAAAAGTTGAGCTCAATTGGAACAATGTAGATTTTCAACCTCAAATAATATTGTCACTTGCAGCATTTTTCCACCAAGCCCTTTCAATTTATTATTCTTATGATGATAACCAATGACAGGGAGAGGGGAGATGGGGGGGGCTACAACCCATAATATACACTGTATGGATATGATGAAGGTTATCGTTTTCAAGGGCCAGGGTATAGAAATCAGGGAGTTTTGGTTGCGAATAGGGATTTTTGGTCTCTAGCCCAGACTGAAAGGTTTTCAAAATTGTAGCTGAACATGGTCTGGTATAGATAACACATAAGGGTTTCAAGGTCCCAACAGGAAGCACAAATGTACATACACCTCTACCAAAAAAATTCATAGGGTCGGCTCCGTCCCCTCCCCTACCCAGGAAATCAACCAAACATACATGTAACCCAGAGAGTCAAAAGCTTTGAAAGGACCCAACTGAGCTTGACTCTTTGTTCACTGAGACATAATTCTAAAGCCTTACCCTCAAAATGACATTCTCATTGTCCAGAGGATATGTAGTATCTTCATAAACTAACTTTCCTTTGAATTTGTCCAATCTGTTGTTAGGAGGATCACAACTTATTTCCACTATAAAAGGAACAAACAAAGCAAATATTTGATTTATTACACTGCACGTAGTTATTAGGTACCATCTGAACAGCAATGTAGTAGTAAAATAACTGGCTCCCCATAAATGTATACATATTGCCTGCAATGTTTCTCAGGGACGGATCCAGGGGGGGGGGGTTGGGTGGCTAGCCAACCCTCTCTTTGGGGTCCTTTTAGCCTGAAATTATGAAAGGGAACAGACCTATCCCTGAGGGGATTTAATCTTTGAATGTTCCGATATCATTCAGTCAGGTCAGCCACCCCCCTTTCAAGATCCACCACTGTTTTTGTATGCTGATGTCTGATCTCAGCATGCACCTGTGAAGCAGATTTAAATGTGCTACTCAAATGCATTTACATGTATTTTACCATTTTAGGCCAGCAGTTGATTGGATCTGGGTGTATCTACTGACAGTGTATCTAATTCTATTCAAGTTTGTTCCCTATTCTCTCAAACACTGGTACAAAACCTTAAATTAATAAGAGCTGCTAAAGTGTTCCATCAGACTTACATTGTACTCTCTTAAGATATTTGCAGTATTTCAAACCAATGACTGTTGCTACATGTAAAAGCATGCAAAAACTACTGGAAATTTATCCCTTATCCACTTATTAGTTACTTGTATTCCTGCACATTGCAACAAGCATTAATGGTCATACTTTTAACTTTCGAAAGTTGGTCTTCGTCATCTCCAAGCTCGCTAGTTTCTGGAAGTGGTTGGCGACATTTTAAATTAGTTTCTCTGTGGAACGTAGAGACAATTGAATATTAGTTGTGAAATATCACCTGCTAAAAAGATGAAGAAGATTGCTAGCATAAATTACATGTTGATCTGGAGTTCAATGGCTCAACTCCTGTTTGAAAAACACACCTGCACACTGAGTGGAAAGTTAACACAAGTAGCCCATGAGAGAAGGACAAACTTAAGAATATTTTATTTACAGTTGATTTATCCTGAATCTCTAGTCATTGGCCCATTGTACAGATGCTTAGTGTTTAAGTCATATTGGTATGATGGTATGGTATATTATAGTGAAAACAAATACAGGATGTTTTGCAGATGTTTAAGCAATCTACAGTGGCAAGGTGGCAATTCAACTTGGCAGTCAAAATGTAGTACACAAGGCTTCAAAAATGACCTTTTTTATTAATGAAGCTCAAGTCTAAAACATATGTTGCAGTTAATTTTTGATCTCAGTTAATTTCTTATTTTAACTAGTTGATTTTTTTTATACTACTAGGTAAATAATAGGGTTAGGGTTAGGGTATGGGTTGGAGTCATATATTTTTAAAAAATAGTGGTTCACCCAACATTTCCTATGTGGCAAAGTGGATAAGGGGTTGGACAGCAAATCCAGAAGTTGAGAGTTCAAATCCAGTGCAGGTTAGTAAAAAGAAAAAAAAAAAGATGATAGTACTTAGGGGAGGGGGATACATGTAATAGCAGATAGTAGGGGAGGGTTAGTACGGATGGTTGGGAGGGTTATGACACATCAAGGGAGGGAAGGTGTTTTACTTTTTCTACTTATTAACCTAGTATATAAAAAAAAAGAAAAAAAACTAACTAGTTAAAACAAAAAATTAACTGAGATCAAAATTAACTGCAACACATACATGTACTGTAGACGCTGATCAGGGTTTTCTGTAACGGTGCCTTCTTTTGTTGCTGCGCATATGTTCTGCCCATTTCGGGATACTCGGGTTTCTTAAGGAATTTGCCCACCACTACAACAATATTTTTGTGTGGTTTAAATGTGGAAAAAGCAGTTCTTAGCAAAGGCTATCAGAATCCAAAAAGAAAATTGGGGGTAACCATGCATTTTTCAGCTTTGATACCTCTGTATTAGGGGGCACTGTCCTTCAGTGAAACAAGTGGACGTAAGTGTCATAGGAGTAAACATGGGTGCCGAAGGCATGAACTTCTAGGGGTGTCCGGGGAAGTACCCCCTTGGGAAATTTTTGAAATTGGACTCTCTGAAATGCCATTTTCTGCATTCCCTAGACATAAGTGAGATAAGGCTCAACTCTATCTTTGATTTAACCATCCAAATACAATATAATCTATTGATTTTCACTTCAGAAAATAATACTCATTTTGTGTGAAAGTGACAGACCTTACATGTCTAACAACCCGATGTTACATCCACCCTCTGGCCTTATGAATGAAACCTCTGGTTGATAAATGTTACAACAAAACAATGACAGTGATACTTACACAGAAAGCTGTGACTTACCCATCCAGCTCAGCTGTCTCAATGTAACACAAACCATTTTCTTCACTTGTACTGAGTACCACTATATCAGCCTGTTGAAAATCATACAAAACTGGTCAACTGGTCAAACAGAATTGTGCAGAATGACTGTCAAATGCAGCCAAGATAAGTACTATAACTTACAGGAATTTGGTCATTGTTATCTATTCTGAGAACATCACCCACTTGGAGTTTCATCCACCTCTCTTCCACTTGTCTAAGAAAAAAAGGCAAATATAAAAACAAAGTAACTGATTTTGTTCAGTACAAAACAAAACTTACACTTTTTACTGTACTCAGCCAGATAATAACCGACCTTCAGATCAGAACTTACAACTACATGTATGTGATTGAGGGTGCATATGACTAGCCAATGCGTAGCCATAACCTCCCCACCCCAAAGAGAAAATGTTTTCTCCTTGGAAGGGGGGGGGTATGGCTACAAATAGGCTACACATATGACTTTTCCAAACTGGTGTGGTACATGGTGTGGTTGAAAGAGTTGTGCTCATATTCAACCTCCCATTTGTCCTTCAATCTGAAGGTCACTTTCTGGCCAAATACAAAACTGTATGGTCATGACTGTAAAATTGCCATTTAATATCCTATGCTCACAACATTCTGAATATTCCACCTTTCTTAAAATAAATCTCACTTGCAAGGACTGCCGGCTGTTTCTCCTTTATCTTTAAGAACCTTTGCCTTTCTGTTGTTTACTTCATCGTCACTTCTGTGTCGTTTCTGTAACAGGGCAAGACAATCAGTTTTATGGTATTAACATAAATACTGTGAAAAAAATGCCCACAATCTACTAATTTACGCTTATTAAATGCTGCTTGTGGGAGAGTTGGTCCCTTACACCAGGCTTTTGTCTTCAAACTGATTCAAATGGTTTCATGGTTTGTTAAAGGGGCTGTGTCTCGACATTCCAGTCCAATTTGTTTAATTTTTTGCCAATTACTCACTCTTACTCGCTATGGAACTTACTATTAGCAAAGAAATTACTTGTAACTGACAAAATCACGGCTACATGACAAACATATAGTGTATCCTGACCATTATATTTAAATTGACAAACAACAGAAAAAAACTGTTTGGTAGGATCTTATTTGGATCCTATTAAGATCCTGCATAGAAATTATTTCCACCAGGGAAAAGGACCTTAAAGCTTTAAGCTCTGATATCAAAATACATATTCTCCTTACTGTTCTCTATACATCTTGAATGGAAATAGCAAGGAGAATTTGTCTAAATATCAAGACATCGTATCCTTGGTGATGACTTCCTTTATTCTCATCACTTAAATGTTTGAACAATGGTGATAAAGTAAAAAGAAATTTCATTTTCATCACTGTTAGGGCTCAAAGGGTTAATATTACAGAACTGTTTAACCCTTTCACTCCCAGAGTCAGTTATGGAGACATTAAGGTGGTTCTAACTTTTGAGTCTGTGGATGAAATCCTACGGTGTGACCATTCAAATGACTCCTCTTCAGCCTTACTTTCACATGGTACTATTTATGTTTTACTATTTTACAAAATAAAATTTGGGATTTGTCTTGAATTTTGACTTCAGGCACTCTTGGGAGTGAAAGGATTAAGGGTGGTTACAGGATTGAATCTTGACTTACTATATCATCTGCTGCATCTTTTACTCCAGTTGCAGCCAAAACACAAATAAGCGGGACAGCTGTAGCTTCTGGACTCAATGCAGTGATTTTAGGAATGGACTATGACAAAAAAAAGAACACTCGATCTCACTACTGAATGGATGTAGTAGTACCAAATCTATCAAAAACTGATAGATTTGCTCATTGATAGATTACTCATTGGCATAATGCTTGGCATAATAATGCTCTTTCAACTCCTCCCAGCCATCTCCACAGCAGGTCCTCTCTTACAATCTCCACATATAGTTTTTGCTGAAGTTATCAACTCAAGCCTGCAGTCGTGATTAAGAAAATGAGCACAGCAAACAATGGAGGTGCCATGTGTAGCACTGGCATGAAATATGTTTGTATTTTTCAAAGTGTATGTGAGAGCAATGTGAAGTGAGCTAACATGCTATTGAGTTTCCCCTGGCCATATGGTCCAGAAAAGGAAATATCAATAAAAGATTAACACTGAGGTACAAAGAAAAATCTTTGACCTAGGTAGGATTTGATACCACGACCTCCAAATCGGAACACCATCACTTTATCCAGCTGAGCTACAAGGCCAAGCTGGGAGCACTTCACAGCACTCTCACATACACTTTACAAATAAGAAAATGCCCATTACTGGGGGCAAAACTGTACTTGATGCTTTAATTTGCTTTAAATTGCTTTCATCTAGATGTACATGTATGTATCCTCAATTTTCTTTCACATAAGAGAAATGTTTACCCTTACCATAATTTGATGTTTATCACTATAAACATTGGTAGATAAGCTTCATACTTTTACTTAAAACTCTCACTCCAAATCGGGGGTGTGGTTTACCCAAAGAACATCTAGACGACAACTCATTCATAAAACTTATTTAAAGCCCTGGCCAAAATGAGTGAAGAGTTATTGCAAGTTGAAAATATGCAGTAGCTTACGACTCTGTTTGGCCGTGACTTGCGTGTACTTGCAATGGCTTACAATGACTTGCATTCACTTCAATCAAGCTCGAATTTGCATGCAAGTAAACATATCTTTTTGACCGAAAAGATGCCTGTTATTTAAAGGAGGCAATTACTTGATATAGAGGGCACATGAAATGTTTGATCGATACAGAATTCAAAAGTTTTTGGGACAATTGACAGAAGTTTCTTCAAATGGGGAAAAGGGGGGAAGTAAGATTATTAGAAGGGGGTGATTGTTGATATTTCATTTAATTTAAACTTGTATGTAACTTCAAAGTTGTACGTAATGAATGAATGAAAAGGATTAGCGAAAAAATACAATGTTTTGAAGTCATCTTGAAGTTTAAAAATAACAGTTGTTGTAATAATGTAGTGATGTTGTAATAATAATGGATGTTGTGGGTTTATTTATACTCGTAATGTGTCAGAATAAATGAACACACTCAACTTTTGACACCCTTGAATGCTATAATTAAGAAGAGTCTATATTCCATCACATGTTAATTTATTCTACATCGCATAAGGAGTATAAATTTATCCACAAAAATTTGACAGTGAATTCAAGATGACTTCGAAACATCATAAAAATGATTGTATTTTCTCGCTGATTTTTTGATCACTAATTGCATTTTAAAATGTTCCCTTGTTAAAGTTGTGCATGTACTTACTTACCATGATAATGATCTGCATAAGAAAATATATGTTGGCAATCCTTTGGAATTGTTCAAACAAGTTGAGAGGTAAGAAGGTAAGCAGAGTGTACTTGGATGTCCTGATGTAATTGTTGACATATTGGAATGTGGAATTATGTTCGTGATCATTAGTTCGAAGCTGTCTGTCAGTTTCTGAAAGAAAAAATTCAAATAAATCAAACAAATCAGTGTTAAGATGAGGATGAGGAAGCACAGAGAAGAAGTTGGTTAAGGATGTACATCTGAAGTTGTGTTCAAACTAGCACTGAAGCATATTTAAATGAAACACGTTTTCCTGAACATATTTGTTATTGCATTGTTCACATAAGGTGTCAATTTTTAACATGCTTTATAATTTATGTGGTTTACATGTGTATGCATAAATAATGACACCTTTAGTACCGAAAAACGGAGCTGTTGCATTCATTCTGTCGTTTATTCACACTTCCCAAGCCCTTTAGAGGTGAACAGCCTTTCAGATCATTGCAAGAAGAGAGGATTTGCAGGGTTCAAAATAAAATCAGAACTTTCAGCCTGAATTTGACGGCTTTTTTTTTCTCAAGGCTGATTTTAGCCGGCTGTCAACAAGAAAGAACAAGCACCTATCCCAAGTACGGAATAAAATGTTGACAGGCCCAACGTGGCTCATATGCTCGTGCTTATGTGTTTGTATATTTCTCTTAGCAATGGTT
>Ga0126336_10000328_pt1 | contig 17715 bp, 7 predicted proteins | sample SidCmetagenome_FD_92530 | JGI IMG/M metagenome (GOLD analysis project Ga0126336, IMG submission 92530) | Coral microbial communities from El Islote,Puerto Morelos, Mexico - Siderastrea C C metagenome | ecosystem: Host-associated > Invertebrates > Cnidaria > Coral | place: El Islote,Puerto... | reverse complement strand
AGAATTAACATCCTTTACCCCTTCTTGGTATGGATAGTAATCAACAAAGATAACCAAAGCTGTGTGCAAAAGTCTGACTTTATTGAAGGTCTTGAACTAAAAAAGTAAGCTGAAGTTTATCCAGCTACCCCAAGTGGGCATGGTGATTGTGCTACTGATCTCTATATCTGAGTGCCTTTCTTCCTTTCTGTGTTTGTTTCAACGAACACCCTGGGACAGTTATGGATGTTAAGCAAGACATGGTAATAAGAACAAAAATTTAAAATCAAATAAGTTCAGGCTCCAAAGACACACATATAAGCTAGATCAGATACAGGGACAGATACTTTCACAGTTAGCCCTTTAAGCCCTAACAGTGACTAAAATGAAATTTCTCTTTACATCATCACAACTAGTTCAAACATTCAAGTGATGAGAATAAAGGAAGTGACCACCAAGGATAAGATGTTTTGATATTCACAGGGTGTCAAGTTCTTTTGGGTGCAAATTTTATAGTACTATAGGACACTTCTCTTCAAAACTATAGGACAAATTTAACCAACACATTGAAAATATAGGGCAAAGAAACAACCAGACTATCAGCTCACTTATCCAGTTTATCCAACTATTTCTCTGTTTCCAAGTTAATTTTCAGTATCTGTAGCATGGAAACAAGGGAAATACTGAGAACGTAACCTAAAATGACAGTCAGATAGACTTTGATGTTACAGACACATTTACTTTGACCTTGTCTACTAGCACTGTAGCTGCAGTAGAAATGCATGTCTGCAGTACTGATACTATGCAGTCTGATCATGAAAAATGTAAAGGATGCAGGAACATGAATATGAGCTTGACGTTTTTTTTTTTGCCTTTTGTTTCGATGTTTTTTAGCACTTTATCCTTATTTGACTACTGTACCTCTGTAGCTCCGCCCGCCTTGATTAGCTTCTGCTTTTTGTGGCAGAACCGAACCTTCAATTATCCATATTAGTACTTAATAGTTTTTGTACTTAATAATTTTATGTATTTTTGTGAATTTGTGTGAATAAATTGCGTATATTGTGTAACTTTTGAAGTAAAAAACCTAAGCTGGACATTGCCACTTGTCGCTTCTGAAAATACGATACTCTAGCTTGTCAGTTAGATCTTGTCATTTTTCTGCTTCCTCTTCTTCTTCTTTGGAGATTTAGAAGTGTCACTGGATTTCTTGGTCAGGGAATCATGTCTGGTTTCTTTCTCAGAGGGCTTCTCTAAACTTCTGTCAAGAAACTTACGTTTGCGAATCTCCACCTCTGCTTTTCTCAAACCTCAGCCAGCTCCCTGGTGAGTTTGTCTGTGTTGTAGCGGTGTCTATCATGAGTTGGGCAGCGCTAATGACTGCCTTGTCATTCTTGTTGATTGAGTCCTTTAGCTTTACATTTCTGTCTTTGAGGAGTTACCCAACACTAGAAAGTTTGTCTCTAATGCTGCTTTCTTGCTCACTTAAGGAGGTTTCTTTTGCAAGAAGTGTTTTTTTTTTGCTTTCATTGCCTTCATTTCCTGCTTTCTTCTGGCAGCTTCAGCTCTCTCTGCTTCTTTTGCCTTTCCCTCTCTTTCTTCTTCTTTTTCATCCTCCTCAAGTTTTCTTTGGTTAAGACAGAATATCTCTGGCTTTTGATGTTGAGGATCTGAAAACTTTACCATGTCTTTCATTGCTCTCAATCCATTGATTGTATCCTCACCTAGTTAGTTCCTTTCAGCAGTCACTACTCTATTATTCACAGAAACATCTCTCTCTACATCTGTGTTTCCATGTGGAAGTACTAAAGCAGCTTTTACAACGTTTGTCAGGTGTGGATACTTGGTGTTCCCATTAGATGTCTTGAGCTTGAACACGTCTCTCCAGTAATGATCCACTCTGGTTTTCTCATCTGGTTTTTTAACGTCCCCATCATGATGAGTACCATCATGTGAGTACCTCGATGACACTTGCTCAATATGGCGGATGCAAAGAACTCATTCCTAGGCCCCCTTGTCCAAGGAGGAGAATCTTGAACAACCCTGTCTCAAGGTTGCATGACTACCAGTTACTACCCACATACCAAAGGTTCATTTTCGTCAGTTTTGTTAGCTTAAGCAAGAACTAATATTTCTTCAAACAATTTCTTTCCTTAGCTTTAAGTGCTAATACTCAGAATACAGGATTTTATAGGACACTTTGCAGAATTATAGGATTTTATAGGACAATGCCAAAAATGTAGGATTTCATAGGATTATAGGACACACTTGACACCCTGTATTCAGAGAAATTCTCCTTACTAGTCCATAAGAAATATACAGCGTACACTAAGGAAACTATGCATTTTTATATCAGGGCTTAAAGGGTTAACAAATGATAGTTCTATCCATGGTACAACTTACTCAGTGCTCTTGAATGGTCAGGGTTTCTGTAGCCGTGTGCCTTTAGTCTTTGTATCAAACAGCTCGATGTTACAGCTCTAACAAGTTTTGCTGTTACCACATGCCTCTGAATAACAGAATAAGAAATTTCACTTAAGTTTTAAGATGGCCAAAACTATACAGTTGATGGCTAATGCAGCTCAAAATTATTATTTGATTGTTTTCTACGTCAAATAAAGCAGTCCCATAGGGAAGTCAACTAAGGCAAGTAGACGTTGCATCTCAGATGATCAAAGTTTTTCTTTTCTCTCGTCTTTGTAGCCTCCACTTGCTCCAATGTGTGGTTCCAGAAAAACATCCATAATATCAACCACAAGGATGGTAATTAGAAATTCCAAGGGAATGAGGGTCCCACAACCCAAACTTATTTAAGGAAAGTATGAAGCTAAACTGGAATTTCCAGAGGGCTGGAGGGGAGTGGGGGTTTAAAGTGAAAACCTTTCATGGGGGGGGGGTATGGATATTTCTTAGAACAACACAATTACAGCACCATCCCCTCCCTTCCCCTCCCCCTTCCCTGGGACCTGAGGATTCAAAATAACCACAAAGCTTAAAACCAAGGGAATTAGATTTTGCTACAGACAACAGGCATTGCCAGAGAACACCTGGACAAACTTGTGCAAGTTTGTTCATAAGGACAAAAACAGATTGTTGTAGTTTAAAATGATTTTAGATGGTGTTAGGTCAAAATGTTTTCACACTAGTTTGATTCGTATTTTGCTTTGTCTTAGGACTATGGTAATCTAATCTGAAACAAAGGAAAATTCAAATCAAACTAGTTTGTAAACAATTGACCTAACATCATTTTAAACTTCAACACAGACACAAGACACATTACATCATCAGATCAGTGGTGGCTTTTTCATAAGGGTAAAGGTAATCAATTTAAAAAATTCAATCATTCATGTGTCCTTTGTAAAAAGATAGTCACTTCCCATTGAGTCATCTATGCCAGACGTATAATTTGTATGAGGGTTTAGTTCCTACTTATACTGCATTGCTGCATTGACGGCGGAGTGAAACACTTAAACCTTTAAGCCCCAATAGTGACAAGCATCTAATTTCTCCTTACAGTATCATTACTTGATCAAATATACAGGTTATGAGAATTAAGGAAATGATCACTAAAGATGAGGTGTCTTGATGTGTAAGCAAATTCTCCCAACTAGTACCATAAGAAATATATGGAGAACAGTAAGGAGAACATGCATGTTGATATTGGGGCTAAAAGGGTTAAGGTAAAAAAGGTAAAATGGCCACCATAAAGAGATTCAAAAGCTGATGTTTCAAGCATCAGCCCTTTCACAAAGCAAATAGGTTCCCTCAGTTGGAAAGGAGCTTATGCTTGAAACCTTAATCAGCTTTACATCGATGTATAAGCTGTATATCTGTTACGTGTTCTTGTATGAAGAGTTTTTTTTCTCCTAAGAATGTGAAAGCTTAAAGATCTATTTGGTAAACTACAAAAAACTTCCAAGTTTGGTAAAATTGAAAACCAAATTATACCACATGTAAGTTCCGCTAGCCAGCATTCATTTAAGTGGTCACAATTAAGGATTTTTATGACAGACTCAAATGTTAGCACCAAATAAAATTTACCGCTAGAATCTTATCATTTCACTCAAGAAAAAAAAGGAGGAAGTGCTCAATAAGGGAGAATCATTTATCATATCCTAAGACTTATCAATAAGAACTTCACCCTTACCTGTCCAAATTTTGGTGTCCATGATATGTGAATGTGATTTGCTACAGTTGGTGACAGCCGACACGATGGTGTTATATTAACTGGCTTGCTGGGCCGTTTAGATTCCGCATTAGGATTACATTGTTGCGACGTGTACCCCTAGAAGAAAAAAATCTCAACTAATCAGTGTAGAATAATACCAAATATTCCTACAACAACGGCAGATATATGACACAGGGTTAGTATCATCTTCAAAAAATTTATTATGAAGTCAGTATTGTAAAGTGGAGCTGTGATTAGTCTTGATAGTTTAAAGAACATCACACTTAGATCAGGACATTCATTAGCGTGGGTTGTTGCTGCTGTGTTGTGAAAGGAGGCACATCCCTCTCTGCAAACACCAGTGTCCCACTAAGCACGGATAGAAATACCCTTCGAAACTTATTCTTTCAAACAGTTGGGAAAGCTGGAGTGCAAACAGTGTAGTCCACTAAGCTAGTTTTTCCTTTAGCAATTTCAGCCCCAATAGTGATCGGCATCACATCTCTCCCTATCATATCAGCGCATTATAATACATACAGACAGTGAGAATCAGGGAAATGATCACCAAAGATGAATTGTTGTGATGAATAAACAAGTTCTCCCATCTGGTATTCAACAAGATGTATGGAGACCAGTAAGGAGAATCTGTATAGTGATGCTGGGGCTTCAGTAGGTCACCCATCAGGATGAACAGAAATTCCTGCCTTTTCCAAAACAGAACTCAAATGTATTTCATAAATAAGTTTTGAGATGACATCTTTAATTGACTTTAGCAGGACTTCACAAACCATAATTACTGTTTTGATACCTTCACCATCCGTCAAGTTTGCCTTGTTAGAACAAAGAAATTTGCAGCATAAGAGTAAGACCCAAAAGGGGTGGAGCATGGAAGGGACTTAAAGACCCATACATGCCCCCCCCCCTCCCCACCCCCAAATAACAGTAAGAAATATCATAGAAAACGTAATGCAGACAAAAAATCTACACAAACCATCTACATAATAAATCTATGGAAAAAAAGGCTGCTAAGACAGCTTTTCCATAACCTTGCACATGCAAAAAAAAAAATGAAACTGTCTTCCCCGACTTGTCCTGACTGTGGAAACCCTGTTATACATTCAATGGCTTTGCATTCTTAAGAAGTGTCTACGTAAAATTCACTTTCAGAGCAGCAATAGCCCACAACATACCGGTAAAGGACATAATTTCCCATTAACTTTGATACAAAGAGCTGAAGGAAAGTGGTCCTCTTGTACACAGCTTGTTTCAAACAAACAAAATCTGCAAAAAAAGAAAACATTTTAGGTAATTGAAATTAGCAAAATTTCTGTTTCTTGCAAGGGCAACTGAATGACAATCAAACCACATACCTTAACTGAACTTGTACTGTAAATTCATTCCTAGAATTTGGCCGGTTATCCCTAAAAAATAATGGATTGAATTCGAAATGTTAGAATCCCCTTAGCCATACAAACTAGGACTCAAAATTGCGACCAATATGGTCGGCAGTGCAACTAAAACTTTTATCGTGGGTGACTAAAAATTCTGCTTTAGTTGCCACATTAGTGAGTGAATTCCTCTAAGGGAAAACGCTGAAGTTGAGTTTTGCTGTGCTGCATACGGTGCTTGCAAAAAAATGAGTTGTTTATTTACCTTCTAGTAATATCTTAACCAGATCCAAGACAGATACCAAAACATATAAAAAACCTAGGCTTACCTTGAATTACTTATAAGTTGAACTTGACTCGGCGTAAAATGGAACATGACCCATGCCTCTTGAAACTGTGACATTCCATGAGGGACTAAAAAGGAGTGTAAGAAGCTATTATGATGTAGCCCTCTCAAAACGTTTTTTAGTAATACAGACGAAGCTCTCTTTGCGACCACTCTCGTAAGCGGTCAACTCTAGTTTAAACCTGCATTGCTATCAGCTGCTCATTTCAGAGGGCTGACAATGCTTAACTAAGGGCAACTATTTTAAGCTTTTTCTTGAAAACTAACTAATTTCAGTACTTGCTATCTGTTTATTTGTTTCAAAAAATTGAATTTTTTGAATTACACCTAACATCCCTAAAGCCCTTCCAGTCTGATGGCGAAATCTTTTCTTTGAGAAAAGACTGAGCCCACGATTTTCGGCATTTGGCCAGTGGGCTACTCAGATATGAATCTCAATCACCTCGAGTCAGGAGCGAGTGAAATACAAAAAAGGGCTCCATTTTTAAAACTATTTAACGTTAGGACCAGTTTATTCTGTTGCTTCGAAAAGCGGCTAACTCTCAACTTGGGAGAAAAAGCAGACCATTTGAAAATATTTATCAGGACAAACTACGTGCTTGCTATTAAATTTGGGTAACATCTATTTACAGAATTGTTTGTGACGGGTCGCATAGCACAGGTAAGGGCCAGTAATGAAGTCGGCTGGACGAGTGGTCTCTAAAATATCTTGAGCATGAAACAAAACTACTTCTCAACAAACACTGATTGCTACCAACGACAACGATTTCACCGCTGTGCTATTACTAAATCTGTCAGTAATCTGTTGTTTGGACAAAACTGATTGATATGCTTATGGATTCAGATTCTTATTCTTATTCTTTTTAATTTTCCACTTTATCACCATTTCAGTCTTGATAATGATGTCAGCAACATCAAAACGTTGTCTGGTCTTGCTTTAATTTTTGTTTTTATGGCAAAATGCTTGAGCAAATGAGAAGTAGTTCGACTTGAAACGAAGAATTATGAGCGCTTGGAACCGCATAATAATACTTTTAATTAGTTCCAGGTCGGAATTTGTGGATTTCTTGTGGTTCTTCAATGTGAATTCCTTCTGAGCTTGAATAATAAAGAATTACAGATGTGTTTGTCTTGGAAGGCATTTCTCTGTGGGTCATAAACGAAGCCAGTAATACTAAAAACAGTTGAGAATTATTGACGAGAAAAATCAAAACAACACGCGGACCGCTGAGGAAACAGCAAGTTTAGCTCTCGTTTTTTGTTCAAATTAAAGAGGCGCGTTATTTCAGCAGTTTTATTCTAGTACAAAATTAACCTGGATCAGAACAATGGTCACTGGGAATAACACAGTGTTAATAAGGCTTTGAAAATGGAGAGTTCTCCGGCTGGTAAGTGGAAGAAGCTCCGTATGTCAACTGTTTCTTCAGGTTATGCATGGGTGTGAATAAGGACGTGGAAAATATTTAACTAGTCCAGGATACTCTCTTCTCTTTCGTCAAGAATACTTGCTTCATCACAGTAATCAGCGAAGTGTAAATCAGAGTTCGAGGCACTTTTAACATAAGCTTAATTATTTTTTTCTCACGTCTTTGTGGAAAGCTGTCTTGAATCATGTCAAAACCCGAGTGAACCGCGTTTAACCCGAGCTTGCCTGCCTTACTTAAGATCAGGTAATCTTCTTTTCTATCGGATCTTTTAACGTGCTTTGAACAACGCTATATTTCAGCCTTGGAAAGAAGTGAAAACAAAATGGTTTTGCAATTCAGTGTTGCGTCCCGGCGAGATTAATGAAGAACAATCTGAATATGTAACCAATTAAGCTTCAATAGACTATCTTTAACCATTTTTCAACAGTAACGCATAAATACAGCCAAACTTCTCACTGATACTGCCAAAGCATATCTGGAAGTGAGCGAATGGCCTGCAGATAGGGATGCCATGTTTAAAACTTGAAAACATTCCGTTTCATTTTTCTGCGCGAGTTTGTAGTTCTTTCTGATTGGACAATATAAATCAGAGCTTCTTCGGACCCCTTCGGGCTTCTTTGGGCATAGATACAAAAATTGGCCAAAAGATGTATTTGTTCCCCCGACTGTTCCATCAATCACTAAAAAAGTGCCTGAAGTGCTAGTGAAGTGAAAAAATGTTACGATAATTCTAAAGGCCTTTCAGAATACCGACAGATGCTTTCTTTCCTTTTATCCTTTCTTTCCTTTCTTTGACCTTATATCTTCTCTAATTCCTCAGTTTTTGTATTACGTAAATTACATTTTTGAAGTGATGACATCATAAGTAGTCCCAGCATGGAGAGAATATCTCTGGAAAAATAGGGCAATATAACTTAAACTTGGCACCATGTACCTTTGCCAGTTGTACTTAGTACTTTACCAACTGTGCATTGAGAAGAATGGTCATCACGTGACAAGAAATGACTACCCTCAGATCAAGTCTCAAACAACCACTTCACAGCCAGATATGTGATGGTTTTTATCAATCTACTGGAACTGGACTGTATTGTATCTCATACTGTTACCACAGTAAAACCCCTATTATTCGGTCCTTGATTATCCACACTGCTCGATTATCTAGACTTTTTTAGGTTTTCACAATATATTTACAGTGGAAACACCAATATAATGAACTCCTTTTAAATGAAGTTGCTGCTATAACAAGCGATTTTCTTCAGCCCAGTCAAAGTTACAGTAAAATGTATGGAAAAGAATCCCGATATACCAGGCTGCACTTTATGAGGCCTACACCGAAGATCTGCGGCATGGGTTTCAGTTTTTGGCGTACAATGTTCTAAAAGACTTTAATATTTCTTCGGTATGGGACTGACAAGGAATCCATCTAGGCCGATATGACAAAATCCCCAATATAACAACACAATCCCAGTGCTTTCAATAAGCACCGACGGCCAACAAAAAGCGTCGGCTATTTTGCTCAGAAAATGTCGGCTACTTTTTGCCCTACATTAAAGTAATTAAAGGAAGATTGTTTCAAACCCCTAGTTAATACAGTCGGTTACTCTATTCAGACGAGCTGCCTACTTCAAATTTTATTGAAACCCCTGCAATCCAGAAGCTCAAACTTAAAATTTACCCTAATGTAGTGAACCAATGTCATCACAAGAATGATGTTGACTAGCTAACAGATCAACAGAGATGCATGTACACTGTAGATCCTAAATCACGTGAGTTTATTTAATTGTTCAAATCTGGATAGTAATTACATGGTTAACCCTTTAAGCCCTAACCCCCAATGAAAATGAAATTTCTCTTTACATGAACACTACTTGTTTGAATATTCAAGTGACAAGAATAAAGTGATCACTGAGGATAGAACGTCTTGTTATTTAGACAAGTTCTCCTTGCTAGTTCCATATGAAATGCATAGAGAACAGTAAAGAGAATATGCATTTTATATCAGGGTTTTAAGGGTTAAACCAAATGCTGAGTGGTAGAACATAATGCTGTTTAGTAATTTAAAGCAAAATGATCATAAGCCAAACCCCGACATAACCTCCCCCAAATTCGTTATAACGGGGTTTCATTTATAACAAACCCCCAACATGTCCAATATGACAAACAAATTTTTCCAGTCCCGTGGCACTTCATTAATTATGTCAGGTTCCACCATGTGAACCTCATTTTACAGGTGATGGTCGTGACGTCTTAGATCAGAGAAAGTTTAATCCATGTTCCCCACTATGGCCATTTTAGCCATCTGAATACAGTTTCCTCTCAAAATAACCTCCATGATTCCTCACCTGTATCTTGATCAATGGCTTATTGAAGTCAATAAGATATTCTGGATTATCAGCACAAATTATTATCCAGACTATTCTCAGTGGTTACACTAAGCCTGGACAAAAGACAATTAACTTATACTCTTCAGAAAAGAGCATTAACAAAGGAATTGACCAAAAGCAGTGTAGAGGTTAATATGCATATTGGATTTGATTTGAATCACAACGATTTCTTTTTTCCAGGCTTACAATGACAAAAGAAATGCATGACACAATATAAGCTTACTTACTATACTGGCTCTGATTTGATTTTGTAGCAAAGTATGGGCCATTGTTCTGTATTGTTCAGATATAGACAGATAAGATCGTAATCGTAGCTTTACTTAATTTCTAATTTCTATACACCAACACAACAGTCATAAATCAGTAACGGCACATGTTCAAACTGGTTATCCCGAGAATAAAGTAAACACAACATAACATGTTAAAGAGAACAGTGCCCTTGATTATATTTCGAAGGTTTGGAATTGCCTCAACACCGTTAAAACAGTACTTGCTTTTGAATCAAATGAGTTATTAAAAAATACTCAGAAAAGTAATTTAAACAAAGGTACTTAATTTCTAGGTTTGACTTTCTTGAAATGAAGCCGGTAAAAGATTGTGCCAAATCGCTGCAAATCGCGTTTTCGTGTAGATTGTTTTGTTAGTGCTAAACTTTGGATTATAATTATATTTTCTTATTACATGTACATCTCACTTTAAAACCGACATTTATTCCTCCTCAAATAAATAAGCTTTAAAAGAATACTGTACAGACTATTTCATTTTGTCAAATCTAGAGACGGGAGAAGAACTCGGATGTTATTATTCTTTGCCACCCCCCAGACGTGACAATACAGAACATTACGCATCAAAGAAGTCTCCAGAAAGCACGTCGTAAATGACAAAAAACCACCGGCTACCAACCACATCCGAAAAATCCTTAAAACTAAAAGCGGTAAAGGTAAATGAATTATTTGGAAGCAATGAAACTTACCTAAGCTTGTAGGTCTCACTAAATCGTCGATATGTTCAAAGAAAGGCAAATGAGAAAGTCGAACATCGGGGTGGACAGGAACTCCCGTTGTATCCGAATTCATCGACGGACGTTGTACTGGCGCAGGAATAACTGCCCGAGGTTGAGGTGGCGGTACAACGATTTTCCGAGGACCACATCTTCTTTCATATAACTCCCTTAATTTTTTTCTAACGGCATGGTTCCCCTCGCCTTTTAACATTTGAAGCGCTCGGCCCATAAGTTCATGCTTTCTTCCCGATTTTGACCGTCCCGCAAAACCGAGCAATGACTGAAGTTCAGAGACGCGAAAACTCATCAACATATGCTGTGAGGAAAAAAAATACGTTTAGCATTCAAAATCTAAAACGACTTTGGTGAATATAAGGTAAAAAAGACACATTTTACGCGTTTTTACCCGAAGCTCCGCAGTTTCCTCCATGTTGAAAATTGTGTTTCGAAAACACTGAAACCTCGTCCCAATCCTCGCGCGAGAATTATGCAACAATGTGACGTCACAAAAACAATGGCGGCAAATTATCTAAACAGTGATATCATAAGTATCAGGTCATGATTGTGGATAGTCTCGTATGTACTTCCTTTTACAGCAAAACAAATTGTTATAGCTTATCCGTGCCCTTGCGAGGAAGCTATGGTCATAACAGATTCTGGCCGCTAGACAATTTCTCAATATTTGTTGCTATAACTTATTTTCCGTTAGTTTCCTTAGGGAGCGGTCATTATTTAGAGCAGGGGAGGGGGTGGTTGATTCTTTAACCCCAAACACCGTAAGTCTATAACCCCTCCTTTAGCAGATAGTAATTTTCTGTTACCCCTCCTTGAAGTGGTTGAAAAAATTCATAGCCCCTCCTTTCAACAAAAACACTTTTAATAGGCCATTAATGCTTGAAATTGACTGGACTGAAGAACCATGAAGATGTTAAGCGCTTTTGGTTAGAAGTTTTGGAGCTACTTAAACGAGTACAAATTGCCAAGTGTAAAGCCGAAATGGGCTGACTTCACCAGATGTAGACCCCGGTGTTGGTGTCAGCAACAATGAAGTAAAATTCAGATATGCAGAATTTGCAAGGATCTTCAACTCTGACTATCGAGTTAGGGTCCATAGATCGCGTGGAGATTCGGAGCAGAGAGAACTAATTCTGGATGCGGGGATGCACTAGACTTGCCCACAAGTCGAGCTCAGAGTTTTTTTTTTTTTTTGGAAGCGCGATTTCGGAAGCGTGAAACAGGGAGCGGAAGCTCGAGCCCTTTGCGTGCGGGCCTACCACCGGAACCCGAAATGAGAAGCGAAGGACGTTTGAGAAAGTCTAGGGATGCACTTGCTGATGGAGGTACCTTAGAATGGGAGAAGTACCAAAGGTTTGAGTGAATGTCAAATGAGGACATAAAGAAGATGGACATGAAGGAGTTTGAAGGGTACGAAAGCAATCGAATGGAAAAGAATGCTTGGGCTGTGGCTGAAAAGCTTCAAAGACGACTTGACGATGCGCCATTACTTGGGGAGTACATCGATGAGGCGTTCCTGACCAAGAAAAGTAATGATGGCTTTTTTTTCTTAATCGGGACTATCTGGCAAGGTATATGGAAGCTTCGGAGGCAAAACGTAAAGATATTCCAGGGCATGCTTATTTCAAGAAGATATGGGATTTCTACAATGCTCATTATAATACAGGTGAGCTGTTTGTGGAACACCCGAAGAAAGACTGCATTCATAAGGATGCAAAACTATGCAATGTCTGCCGGGCACATGACTGGGTGGGACCAAGCCAGGAAAGAATACCTCAGCCAGTTCCAGTTCCCAATAACCCTGGTCACTATATGAAGCCTTTTGAAACCCCAACGAGTAGACGATTTCCGGATGACTGGCAGCCCAGAGCTAATATTAAAAAAAGAGTTTAGTAATGGCAATCTGCAAACAGAGACTAACACAGACCGCTTTGCCACCACATTTGCCGTTGATCCGAAATAGTAAAGGAGTATGTGCAGCATATAAATGATCTTAAACAAAGATCACAGACGAGAGCTGCTCACAGAGGAAGGAAAAGTCAGCAGCTTAGGCAGAAGACATTCGAGGAATATGACCGGCTGAAGACAATTAGTTCTGGGAGGAGAAATCAGCAAAATGAAAGTATTCGAACTAGACAAATGTCTGGACAAACACAATCTTCTTACCGGGTTAAACTGAAGGACGATAAAGTAAAATGCATAATAAGGCATGTTCTTAGAAACGATTCTTAGAACGCTGTCGCTTGTGCCAGTTACAAACAAAGAGAATGCGTGGATGAATGACGACGACGACGACGATGATGATGATGATGATAATAATAAGAGGTCGGATTCAGAAGAGGACCTAGCCTGGTCCTGAATGTTTTGGATGAATCGGCAGAGTTGGGGGACAGTGAGATAGAAGAGAATGACGATCAACCAGAACTACTTGATCACGTTATTCTCAGGTTTAAAAGACTGGTCACCACGTGGCAAAGCCGATTTCTAGTGCGAAACTAGAACAATAAAGCCATATTCCTTGGAATGATCAAAGTGTTCATTGATTTCTAGTGACCCCTCCTTTTTTCACTGTGGATATTCCATAACCCCTCCTCCAGCACTTCTTAAAAATCCATAACCCTTCCCTAATACCATCTACCCCCTCCCCTGCTCTAAATAATGACCGCTCCTTTAGGCTCTTTCTGCAAGGCACTTTGGCGAAGTACTCGGGTTATCACTGCGAGTTATCTACGAAAATTTATTATTATTATTATTATTAAGCTTATTCGCGAAAGAATCTCATGATTGATGTGGACAGAAATTAAGGCAACAAATCTCTTTACCTCAAATAGAAACGATACTTTCCTCAACTGAACCAGTTTCTTATTAATAAATGAGCTTACTTCTGCACTTAGCTATGATAACCTTGTTTTCAAAGACAATTAACGAAGAAAGCTTCGTTGCCAAACATGCGCAGGTAACAGTCCAACAGCGACACACCTGAGCAAGGACACAAAATAACATGCTGACATAGATACCAAGTCTCGCGCTTGTGGCGTGAGTCTCATGATTTCGGCGTGAGATGCGGCTTTTCTACTAAATCTCTTGAAAACTGTAGCCATCTGCATAGGTTTGTAGACCAACACAAAACTTGGCATCTACGCGGTAATGAACTTTTCTACGCTTTTGATTGGTTCCCACTAAATTGATTTTTATTTTCACCAATCAAATAGCAGATCTGCTTAAAATGTTTGGACTCAATTTTACATGGAACTTATCGGGACATAAAACTGCTTGAAGATCACCAGTCTACACAAAGCTGCGCGAAAACATAGAACTCTAAATCCTTCAGATGAGGAAAGGAATAGGAGTCTATGTAAACTAATAAAGGGACGAGAACAGAAAGTGGTTTGCCTTTTCAGCAAGTACACCTTGTTGTTGTTATGTACAGTAGTAAGACAAGGAAAAGTTTTCCTTTATTCCACAGATCCTGTGCTTAAGTGATAATGTATTGTGCTATTCCCACTATCCAAAAACTGAGACTGATCAAACTCTCTCAAAAAGGAGTCCCAGATAAAAAAGGATTGTTTTAAGTCTTTCGAAGGCCTTAATAAGCAACAACTGACGACAGTATTCTTCCTATTGTTAATAGCCTTTTTTAGGGTTGTACGTGTAGGTGGATGGGCGGAAGGGGAGGGTGTATGCCTTTCTTGTGATTACCCTCACTCACCATATACTCAGATACAACCTGCATTTAGGCTCTATTTTTTCTTTCTCTAATCGCAGTGACTCAATGTACAAGAGAAACGAGGGTACTGAAAAAATCGGAGCTGATCACAGTTTTCCAGTAGGAATAAGAAAACCATGAACACTAAAAATTATTTTTGGAATGTGCATTGTGCCGTGACCAGTCAGACATGAAGTCAAACCACAAGAAAAAAAAACTGTTATGTTTTGTAGTTTATTCATCTTGTATATGATTGGTTTTCTATTCCAACACAATAAACATTCCAGAAATAATTTTAGTGTGCACGGTTTTCTTAGTTGCACTGTATTGTGTAGTTAACCCTTTGAGCCCCAATAGTGACAATTGTCTAATTTCTCCTTACAATATCCCTACTTGATCAAACATACAGGTTACAATAATAAAGGAAATGATCAAAAATGGAATGTCTCGATGTTTGTGCAAATTCTCTCAACTGGTACCATAAGAAATGATCAAAAATGGAATGTCTCGATGTTTGTGCAAATTCTCTCAACTGGTACCACAACAGTGGGGAAAATATGCATGTTGATACTGGGGCTTGAAGGGCTAAGAAGTGAAACACTGAAGCGAGTGCACAACCTTTTGTTGTCCATCTGCCCTTTCCCACTTGGTTTACTTTGCTTTAAAATAACCATGTGTATTTAAACCTTGGCTTCTTTTTAAAAGCAAAACAAACTAAGCAACATATCTGTATAATAGTCAACTTTTATTACCCAAGAAACAACATCTTAAAAATAAATTTTCCAAAATGTCATATTTCCCTTTGATATATACATGACTTATTTATAAAATTATTGCATTACAAATTTTCCAAAATTTTTAATTAATTTTAACATATATTTATAAGTTTTAGAAATTTGAAACAAGCCCACATCATTATTTATTGAATAACAACTTACTTGATCTTGAATTACTGGTATGAGTAAGTTTATCCATACCAGCCTTGTTTTGGTCAAGGACGGTAACTCCTTTGTTGCTGCGCATACGTTCTGGGCATCTCGGGATAGTCGGGCTTCTTGAGGAATTTGCCCACTAATACAACAACATTTTTGCGTGTTTTATGACTATGTGGAAAAAGCAGATCATAGCAAGGGCTATCAAAATCAAAAAAGAACACTGAAGGTACCCCACCCATTTTTCAGAAATAATTGAGCATAAATTTGGAAAGAAATTGTCCTACATTCTTTGTATTTTAACGCTTTTTTAGAATTATGGTTGCTTAGTTATCTCTGAAAAATGCATGGTTACCCAAGTTTTTCTCTTTTTGGATTCCAATAACCCTTGCTAAGATCTGCTTTTCCCCATAATCATAACCTTTGCAAAACTACCTTTGTAGTAGGAGGCACCATCCTTATAAATTGACAAACAATCTTGAACAGAAGTACCCGTATACACAAAGTAATGTATACACTTGGTTTCTACTGGAACTCATCACACCCATTTTATGTTCAAGCACACTGAATTGTGTCTCTTTTTCTCAAAACAAACCAAAACAAATTAGGAAAAGTAAATTTTCTGACCACGGAACATGGACAAAGCACATGTTTCTACCCCTTTTACATACTTGACCATTCAAACCCTGAAATCTCTTTTTGGAATAGAAGAACTAAAAATAAGTTAATTCAACTTATGGATGTGCTCTCAACACACCAATCCTCTTAAAAATCCTTTTTGTTAAAATAACCACCATAACTGTATTATTCTGTAATAATAAATAAAACAGTCCTTGTGCAGCCAAGTGGCAACAATTTTATAACCCAGTGGGCAAGAGTGATTTCTCTCACCAGATAACTTTGCAAACAAAATAATCTTACTTCTTCTTTCTGTGTATGCAAACTATTAATTATATTTTACACCAACAGAAGCCATATCACTTGTTTTCAAGTATTGACAACAGGAGCTCCAATGGGTGGACAATATCTTGAGTGACCATTAACTTTTCTTCTTGCCATTCCAGGCCCTCCTGCGACTGGCAAAGCACACTAGGGCATTGCCTGGATATAGTGCGTTCTTTGTGGTACAGCTAAGCTCTTATCTTGAACTTTAGCTTTTTAACCCAAGTTCTGTTGAAAGCTGTGAAAAAATGGCAAGAAATTCTGATAAATACAAGCTAGAGAAAAATGTTACCAGCTTACAATACAACTAGAACTTGTCCAGCCCTTTATCCAAACACTATTTTACCACTGAAATTCCCAACAATCAGTAACAACAGAAGTCAGCACACAAATGCGGATGATGGCTTTCAGTTTGTTTTACCTGTGCCAGGTCACACACAGGTTTGTGGAACCAGTCAAATGTAAGTTGATGGTGGCAGCTTTGTACTCACAAGAATCAGGAATCAAGGATAGAATTGAGCCAAGAATCTCTAAAGTTGACTTTCAATTCTTAAGAGAACTATCAAATCTTTCATATTAGACCTGTGCAATTTTGGTTTTGAGAAAACAACTTGTTGCTCTAGGAAAGAACAAAAGCAGCTTTGCTTTAATAACAGAGGTTTGCAACTTCCTTTCCAAATTCAAATGAGGAGAGGAGATGTCAGATTGACAGGTTTAAGGCACATTATTTGAATGTTGCTCACTTTTATACTTTCTGTGTTTTATATTAAACAGTTATTATCCTGAGGAGAATCTGAACATAACTAGGAAACACTGTTTTTTCCAAGCCCATTTCTTAAACCTTACAGTTTTCTTACAGTTGAACATGTTGCTTAACCCTCTAAGCCCCAATAGTGACAAGCACCTAATTTCTCCTCACAATATCCAGGGTCCGAAATTAACTTTTTTATGCGAGCGCCATTAGTGGCGACTGAAATTTTTTTTTCAGTCGCCAGATGGAAAATTCTGGTCGCCAAAAAGTGTCCGTAAAATTGTTGCTTCACAGCGAATCACGAAGCTTTTAAAGACATTTCTTCGCTCAAAACATAATCTTACTCGTGAGCGATCGCAAGAGTCAGACTGTCATGAAAAAAAGGCATTAAATGATCGTGTAGCTTACATTGTAGTTGAAAACGAGTTTTTGTTAAATAGATAGCTCTTTTAGTTTGAAGACTGAACATGACGCCACTTCTTCTGACTGTAAAGCGTTATCGAAAATTTGTAGAGCATTTCGTTGAACATTCAATGGCGAAAGGAAAGCCCGTGTTTATGCGATGCGCCCACGGTATGGTTGTCAGATGAAACTGCTGAAAACATGGCGGCCACTAAATGTCGATTACATTGCGTGGATTACAACTGTTGTGGAGGTCATTTAACAGGAATCTT
>Ga0126336_10000327_pt1 | contig 17719 bp, 9 predicted proteins | sample SidCmetagenome_FD_92530 | JGI IMG/M metagenome (GOLD analysis project Ga0126336, IMG submission 92530) | Coral microbial communities from El Islote,Puerto Morelos, Mexico - Siderastrea C C metagenome | ecosystem: Host-associated > Invertebrates > Cnidaria > Coral | place: El Islote,Puerto... | reverse complement strand
TTTGGTTGGCTGCTAGTTCCACCCGGCTGAGTGTAGGGGGGTGGGGGGGGGGGGGGGGGGGGGAGGGAGAGTCAAGTCAGCCTATGAATTGTTCAATTCATGCTTTATTACAGCTCAGGGTGGCTTATATACAAGATAAAGCACTTTGTTATAAAATATCCTCATTTCATGAATTCTCAGCAAAAAGCAAATTGTGCTGGACTGATATCTCAATTCTAGCATCCTGTTCTTCTTGCCGCAACTCACGAGCCACGGTCTCCCCGTCAATCGTTATGTCCTTGTACGTGTACATTAGAGCAACAGCTAAGAGTCGCTCTGTCTTTATGGTTGCCCGTAGATAAGTCTTGACTCTTCGCATCGTGCTAAAACTGCGCTGAGGAGTTGTGGTGGACATAGGTATCATGAGAAGGATGGTGAGGATGGTGTTAACGTTTCGATAAAGAGTTGAGGGTGTCAGGCAGATTTGCTGGTCGTGGAGCCACTCTGTTTTCCATCGCAACATCTCGTTGTCGTACTCTCTCTTGTCGGTCAGATCGTTCTTGTACGCCGCATAACCTTATTTTGGACGTCGTTGCTTAATCCTTGCACTTTTGTTAGGAGAAGATACTGGCCTAGGAAGCGATCGTAATGTGATAACAGCTTGTCATTCATTTCTTGAATTAGGTGAAATAGGAAGAAGATACACAGCTCTTTGACAGCAGGACTCCGGATTTGTTACTGGGACGTCATTCATCCTATGTTGCTGCCTTCCAGTTGTCCTTGGCATGCTTGGCTCACTCTCAAACTCAGCTACACCCCTCTCAACTTCCTTCCAAGCCGACGGATCGCCTCTCTCAGCTCGCACGATATTTATTACCACTCTCGCTTCGATTCTTGGGATGCCTCGATGAAATCTACGCTCTTTCCTTGCAACATAGCTGACAAGGCAACTGTGTTGGAAAGGACATGCTCTGCTGCACATAGAGCAATAATAAAATCAAACTGCTTTAGAAAGGATAAGTAGCCCTTTGCCTTTCCATTGTCATCCTGGGACAAGGTCTCGAGCGCCTGAACTAAGAGTGGGAACGCTGCACGGAAGGTATATGAAGGTATATGAAGCATAATAAATATATACTAAGAATAGTTTGTAAGCCCGGGCTTACTGGCTTAAAGGAAGCTACGCCCCTGGTTGTAGCACACTGAACACACATAAGAAGTATGCTGATCAACCCAAACTGTGGGAAGCAATATCAACACTGACGCATTCAAATTAATTATAGGGGCCTGTTCACTTCGGTTTGAAAAACTGACAAGCTTCTGAAGAGAAATACTCGCTTTTGTAATTTACCGCGTTAACTGAGCGTAGGCCCAGCACATGTCTCCAAATTTTGAAGACGTTATAGTAGAAAGAATCCCTAATAGCATTCATAGAAACAGAGCTTTTGCCTCCGTGAATTTTGGTGTTCGGCCATAAAATATAATGGTAAACTTTACATGCGCACTGAGATAGTATTTAGGTACTCATGCAAAGTTATATGGTTTCTTGTGTTTGAATTTATGTGCCCTGTAAAATTCTGACCTCAGTTCAAACTAAAAATGTGCACCTTGCGCATAGCAAAAGCTGAGGAAGACTAGCAATACAGTAGACTCCAGCTCCCTTGAACACGCGGAGTCAACAAAAACTTCTAAAATAGCAGGATGCATAATTTTGTACAAGGTAAATGGGTTTCAGTTTCAACTGACATAGCGGAGGATACTTTATTTATATTGCGCCATTTCCATTGCTGTCCAGTGGTGCTTTCGAAAACAATTACCTACTGTATTAAATTATAAATTTAAATCATGTGTGCTAAAAATTTACAATGTTGTTAACATGAATAATAATAATAATAACAACAATAATAATAATAATAATAATAATGATAATAATAATAATAATAATAATAATAATAATAATAATAGAATAAAAAATAAAATAATAAGAATAATAATACTACAGGAAGATTTTGAAGCGGCCGAGCACTGAACCGAAATTAAAGGCCTTTTTGAAAAGAAGAGTTTTTTCACTAAGCGCTTAAATTCATCAAGACTCTCGGGTAGCTCATTCCCTACAGAGCAGGGGCTGCTCTGTAGCCATACGTCCTTAAATTATATGTCACAGTAACGAGAAGATTGCTATTAGAAAATCTAAGATTCCTACTCAGTACATACTGATTAACTAATCCAGAGTGATGAGATGGAGCAAGATTATTCAGCGCCTTATAAGTTAGTAATAATATCTTAAATATAACACATTCTTCAACTGGTAGCCAGTGAAGCTTTTCTAAGATAGGGGTGAATTCGCGGTGACCACCCTTGCTGCAGCATTCTGAACTGACTGGTCTTTTAATTAAGCACGTTTTTAGGTATCCTATATAGAAGGGAATTACAAAATTCTAACCTTGATGTTACAAAAGCATGCATTAAAATTTCTGCGGTATGAAAACTAATATATTTCCTTATGCGACTAATGTTCCTTAAGTGATAGAATGCTGATTTGGCCACTGCGGTAACATGTTGCTCCATACTCATGTTAGTGTCAAACAGAACTCCAATATTCCTTGCTGCACTTGTTGGGCTTATTGCTTCATCTGAAACTGCAACAAACTCCAGTGGTGGGGCGGGCGGTGGTGAGCATTCAAGATAAGTGGCTCAGTCTAGATATAAGCGGGGCTCGACATAGCTGGAGATTCAAGATAACCAGACATCTTTCTCCTATTACTCTTCCTTTTGTTCCTTTACAAATCTTGTTTTTCGTGTTTAAACTGGACCTTTTGGAGACAGGGTCCAGAATAGACCTAAATTGAATCTCCTTCTCACAGTTTTTTAGCCTATCCCGCGAATCGTCCCGCGCCAGTCGGAAACCACACCTCGAACCCGTTTGATAACATATGCGAAAGTGACAGTGGCTGTTATGATCCTGTCATCGATATAAAAGCATAACAAGATACAAAAGAGTGGTACTTTCATCTTGTAAGGTGCCCTTTTAAGTTCGTAATATTCCGCAATCCCGCATCCCGCATGGCCAACATCCCGCCAATCTCATGTAGAAAACACAACTAAGAAATACTTTGGACGTGAGATCATTATGCATGAGCATGACACGTCCCATCCTTATACTCAATATTTCAAAACGTGGGCACGAAATTCTAGTTGCAATTTTCCTGAGAGAATGAAATCCCAAAAAGCTATTTTCGAATATAATATATTAATATCAAAATATTACCACCATCTTAAAGTCAAAGACAAGACAAACGTTTTCTCGACGTCGAGGTAAATGAAGGTTGTGTGATTAAATTCAGCGAAATTTCTCTTGATGCTTTTAGTATCTTTGGCATATTCTGTCATGAGAAAATTATGTAAACTCGTTTTTACAAATTGCTGCGTAGTAACAACTGGCAAGTGCTCTTTAAGAAAATATCTAACTGCAAAACGTGAATAATGATCAGTCAGTTTGTCAGTGTAGAGTGTTAGTGGGTGAAGTCTGATCACTGACTCGCTGTCTGTTTAACACGGTGTTGTCGAAAGGACAAACATTGGAAGGTGAGCTCTTCAGTTTGCTTAACACTGAATTTATTTTGCTCAAACTTTTAAGTTTAAAAGACAATCAGACAATTTTCTAAGCCAATTCTGTTAAAAGGCAATCTTCTATCTAAAACTCGCTCAGCTAAAATATTATTGAATATCTGATGCACCTTTGAAAAAGTCCGTTTTTTCAGTGGTCAGGAAGAATTTCCCTCCAATGCGCAATGGCATTGAGTTTATAGTGAAACATCCTTGATCAAGATAGATCAGTTATTAGCCCATGCTGGCACCAATTACGAATAGAAAAAAAGGAATCTAACTGCCTTAGGTGATAACATTCACAAGCGTGTATTCATCCATGCGTTGCAGTGGAGCCCGACAAACGGTTTTATACTATTTATTTCTTTGGGGGGTGATAAGAAATACAGGAAAGTACAGCCAACACATCTAAAGAAATTTCGCAAACACTTTACTGATCATCTAATACAATGAATAAATTTCATGTCATTTCGTGTACAAGCGCCACATAACAACGATCTTGGTTTCTGTTTTGAAAACTCGTTCCCAGAGGACAATTGGCAAAGGAAACTGTTGGACGCTTTTCGCAGTCTTAAACAGTTCTTTTCTGAAATAAAACAGAAATTCGAGAGGTTTTGTTTTCCCAAGAGCGAAGGCGAATGCGAATACCACGAATACATTAATCATCTTATCGGGCCTTTCCCTGCTTCAGTTGCAGGGTATAGCCAGGGTGTGAAAAAAGTCTTCAAGTGTAATAAAGAAATTTCGAAAATTCAGCACTCAGTAGAACGTTTGGATTAAAGTTTAAGTCATTGCTAAGAAATGATATCCAAATTCAACCATATCTGGCACGTGAAACACAATTCACAAGTAAAACAGCATACGTAAGATAACTGCCACATACGCATTCATTTGTCTAGACCAAAGAAAAAGGAGAATTATTCAAGAAGAGAATTGTCATGATTAAACCGAAATATTCTATTCAGGAGTTTACTAAATCCATCTTTTAGCTACGGCAAAGAAAGGTATGAGAGAATAAAATGCTACAAATGCTACAACGCTCTCGTAATTAGGATGCATCAGTGCCAATATTGCCGTTTTCTTTCGCAGTGATAATAATTGATATCCACGTTGATAGTTCGGCGTGATCGGCTATGATTGATGGTGAACATTGTAGAATTCAGGAAAAAATAAACAAACACGGGGAAAAAGGCGATAATTTACAAGATAAAACAGCAAATAACAGTCTTTTTTAGCGTTCTTTGTTTTCGTTTTCAAAACCTCAAATTGAGAAATACCTCGCAGACCCCGCACGTGCCACACTGCATGGGCATAAACTGAGGTCCACCTTTGTACCCAACTGACTTGTACACATCATCTTTGTGAGCGGATAAAATTCCACAAATCTTTTGTCCATTTGGGCTGGATTTACATTTATAAGTACTAGCCAAACGAGGTAAATGATACAGATTTATTTCATTCTACGATTTTTCCAACATCAAGATAAACGGGAATATATTCAAAAATGTCTTATTTAAAAGTTCAAAATGTCTGTTAAAGCCCAAGATTGTATCTTTAAAATGTCTTCATATATGGACACCTATTTGAAGGGTGTCCTTTAACGTCAGATTGGAAAGCATAACTAATAATCTGCCACGTAGAAGTGAGATCTTCGTGCTGATGAGTAACAAAAATACTGAGGCCTAGCAGTCTGTCTTTTGAGCTCTCGAAGGCAAGAAGATTTGAAGGTGAGTTTGATGACTGAATTTGTTTTCCTTAAATTGAAGACCCATCTGTACCAGTTCTGCGATTTTCTTGAAGAAAGGTTTATTTTCTAATTTTGGTGGGTAACTTGGCCATTTTTTCTTTACTACTGGTGTCTAGAATACATGCAGAAATTAATGTGGAACTGGAAAGCGACCTTAAATCATGTAACGCTAACTGGAAGTTGGTGGTTTTTCTTCAAATTCCTAGCAGACTGAAAATAACTGTCTGTTTTGTTTTCGAATGAATGAATGAATAAAAAAATGTAACTATCATATTTTGATTAATCTGTAAGAAAAAAGTATATTTATTCCTATGGTGAACTAGAATAACCGTGTCTATCAGAGTAGTTTAGAATAGAGAAAATCAAAATAGAGCTTAAAAGTAAACAAAATTCTTGGTGAAAAAACGTGGACGTTGGGTTTTTGCTCATTGCTAAAATTTTTTTCGAATTTTCTTTATCAATACAATGCAGAGTCGAATCGTCAGATTTTTTGGGCGTGCCCGTCAAATGAATGAATGTGAGTGAACATATCTTTTGGAATCTCTGGGGGTATTTGCTGCCTTTTGAGCTCACTTTTTCTCGTCTTGTGAGGACATACATGAAACTTGTTGTGGCTGTTCTTTCGAGAACCGCTGGGTTGTTGATGCCCTTATATTCTTAGCTTGCATGGTGCTCCGTGCCCCTTGACCATGCATTTGAACAAAGTCTTTGAAAAAAAGTCTTCATTCTAATCTTCTACATAAAAGCTGAGAGCCTTGGTAGTTTCGCGCGTGTTCATGATATGGCTCAGTATAAAATTGCTTCAAAATACAAGCCCCATGTACATTTCAAATCAATGTGTTTTTCTAATGTCTGGAGATTTGGTGTTGTTAACCTGATCTTCTGTAAGGTAACAACTAAGAAAACTGTTTACCAAACGTCTCCTTACACTTTTGAAACACGGTTAGGAAATTGTTCAAAAAATCCAACTAACAACAGGGTGCTTCTCGCCCTTGTCACTCGAACAAGATGTTGACCGATACTTGTGTCTTGTCGCCACATACAGTGGAATATCCTCTGTAATTTGCGAAACGTTGCAAAATTTGGTGACGGATTTTACTGAGATATCAAACAACCAGAATATTCTTCGCATCTTCAGAACTATCCAATGGTTTACGCTGGCGTCTGTTGTTCTTTCAAGAAACCGACTTCCGCATAGCTTAGAATACACGCGTCTGATCGAAAGCCTTGGAACATTGAGGAAACAGAAGATTGCTACTTGTTACTGATCAATATCAATCACTGCTAGCTCCTGAGCAAACAATTCTTAAGCAAAATACCGTTTCCTTTCAGAATTCACTTGAAAATCATTTTAATCTAACTGCTGTCATCTAACTTTCGAATTCCTACCGTACACATCTCCCATCCATGTTACAACGAATATTTCCGTAGTTAGATAATACTAAGCCATACAGACGCGATAAATTTGACGGCTGCATTGAAGATCTGAAACTGGCGTACGCGTTTCTTCTGCTGATTGATAAAACGGTCTTATTTTTTCCTTTTGTGGCTCATGCCGAATCTTCTGTCTTTTCAGTAGTAAGGCAGAATTTCTCTCGAATCACATCGAGTTCGTTAAACAAATTGCATGTTCTGATTAGTCCATGTTGGAACAATTTAGGAACAAAAAACAAGAATTTAGCTGCTTTCATAAGTCACAGCATTCACAAGCGAGTGTTGATAAACCCATGGAGCGCGACATTCTTCCTCTGAGATCTGCTGCAAACGTTGGAAAGGCGCTATAAAATACTGAGCTTCTAGCTCTTGAAGTCTTCTTGAGCTCAACGGTTCTCGAAGGAGAAGAGGAAGGGGATACGTTATTTTATCAGTTTGTCCATTTCGTGCACACGTGATGATCTGTCCACATCCACGTATGTAGTCTATATATAGCACTAGCGCGGACAAACGGTGGAGTGTTTAAGGTTTTTTAAGCAAAATTATTAAAGATGGATATTATCAGGAAAAAAACGAAATATTCCATTTCGAAGTTGATTACTGGTAATTTCATTTTTTATCCATGAAAAGGAAAGGTACCAAGAAATGCTACAACACAGTAATTGATGTACCAGTATTGCTCGCCTTTCGCCGAACGATGATATCCACTAAGTCATTAATAGGTCAGCGTGATCTGAATAAATAAATTAAATAAATAAATTGGAATTTGCAGTGGCACCTCCACAGAGTGGCTCTTCGACCACTGATTCCAGATGGAATTTGGAAGAGTTGGTTTTTGTGGAGGGAGGAAAACCGGAGAACCTGGAGAAAAACCCTCGGAGCAAGGACGAGAACCAACAACAAACTCAACCCATATATGACACCGGGACCGGGAATCGAGCGCTCTCACCACTGCGCCATCCCTATCGACAGTAAACATTGTAGCATACAGGCAAAAATAAATAAACGACAGAAAACGATCGATAATTTGCAAATAAAACAGGAAATTACTCTTGTTTAGCATTTGTGTTTTCGTTTTCAAACCCACAAAATGAGAAATAACTGGCACGTGACCGCCTCATAGGCACAACATGTCTACCTTTGAACCCAATAGTTGCAAACGTGGAAACGAAATCCAACACATCATCTTTGCGAGTGGAGAAAATTCCACAAATCTTCTGTCTGACTGTATGGGTTACTTTTAGTAGCACCACTGACAAAAATGACAAATGAGGAGACAAGATTTATTTCATTCAACGGTTTTTCCATCATCGAAGTGAATGAAATATATTCAGGCAAATTCTCTGAAAGCTGAATATTGTATCTTTAAAATATCATGTCATGGATAACTGTTACGTGCTCTTTAACATGGTCTGGTTGCAAAGCATAATTAATAAATTTGCCACGTAGAAGTGTTAGATCTTAACGCTGTTCAGTAACAAAAAAACTAAGGCCTAGCAGCCTGTCTTTAACGCCCTCGAAGGCAAGAAGACTTGACGGTGAGTCTGTTGAACACTGAATTTCTTTATTTAAATTGAAGACTACTTCTAAATACATCTACAGCAGTTTAGTCTGCTCATGAGTCTCAGGACAATTTGATATTTCTAGGAAAAGGTTCATTTTCAGGAGCACCCAGCCTCAGAAACGCCTCGGAAATTCGGATTAATTGTGATGAAAAACTAGTTTATTCCTTGACGGTATGTCATCTCAAACGTTCGTAACATGGAAGGAAGCGAAGTATGTCTTTTAGAGCGCGAACTCAGGTCAGCTAACATTTCGCAGAGCCAATAGCAGCTGGGAAATTCTATATACCTGCTTCCAAAATTTTCTGTGACACACATTTTCAGCTGAAGAATCCAACTGTGTTAGCTTACACACATAACCATTTCGAAAGCCCTGAAACAATCTGAGAAAACAGTAACGACATTTACGTTATTTCCCTTAACTTTTCTCTCTTCTTGTCCACTGGTATTTAGAGTACAGAAATTGCTTGGAAGTTGAAAGCGACTTTGACTCGTCGAGTTTGAGTGAGGAACGCAGAAACGTAGTTCGTCAGCGAGAAGTTGATGATTTTTCTTTTCATTCCTAGCAAACTGACAATTTTCTGTCGAAAAGGAACAAGATCAGTTTGACGGTAAGTTTTATCCAGTTTGATAACCAGTGTTATTTGTAAATTACATGAAACAAGAGATGATCCGGCATCAATCTGCATCAACTCTGTAAAAATTTTTATTATATTTTGATTAATTTTTAAGAAAAAAGTATATCTGTTCCACTGGTGAACTGGCCTAATTGCCTTCGTGTTTTCAGTAATTTAGAAAAAAAATCAAAATACAGATTAATAGTAAACAATTACAATGTTCAAGGTGAACACAAAACATGTACCTTTTGCGTGGTTTTTCGTGCATTTCTAAAATGTTGTTCCCCTCATCAGTACAAAGATGTCGTGAGACTTTGGTGCGTGTCTATCAAAGGAATGAACGCGAGTTTATGTATTTATCGAATCTCCAGCTCGGGATATGTATTTGCTACCTTTTTATATCACATTTTTTGAACGCCTTCTGAGGAAATATGTGAAACTTGTTGTGACTGTTCTTTCGAGAACCGTTGGCTTGTTGATCGATAATATCTGAGCGCAAAGCTCGAGAGCTTGAAGGGTACTTTGAACTTATTAATTTACCACGCATTCGGATTGTGGTCAAATCATCTTCGTCCTCAAGAATCTTCGGAAGTCTTAGATAACCTTCAGGAAAATAACTAGGTGATTTTTGGTCGGTGATTTGCGGCATCACGGAAGTGCGAGGTTCGCTTTGATCCCGCCGCATGTTATGGAACTCGTTTGCTAGAAGATATTATTTTTTTTCCGGTTTATCGCTAAAAGGAATGACGCAGTTATAGCGCTTTGAAAGTCAAGATCCCACAAGAAGATACAAACTAGCTAATAGCAGAAGAGTCAGACTTCCTACAGAAAAACGTTCGCTTGCCATTCTCACCTTTCGTCGTGAAAAAGAGAACGACACAGTATGTAAGTCCAAACGAGGGTTTATCCGCGTGGTAATTACGTTCCGAACCGAAATGATAAGTTTCGCTCTCGACTCGTTTCTTCTTTTAGGTTTGAATTTCATTCTTACACCTGTCAACTCGAGTAGCAGTCTTGTCAGCAATTTTTGATAACCTTGACAACATCCTTAAAATAAACTTAACATACATATTCAAGACAGCTTAGAGCGGAAGCCCGTGTTTTTCGTGTTACTATTTTTCCTTACTATTTTCTCTTTTTTATTTTCAGGGTTGGAATTCATTCTTCTCCATGAAAACTCTGTGGATTTTGGCCGTTGTTATTCTCGGCCTGTCTCTAGGTAAGAAAAGTTTCTGAAAGCTAACGTAGAATTATAGCTGTTTTCTGGGCCCGGAAAAGGGGTATGCTCATTTGAGCGTCAGTTTGTTGTAAATTACTCTCTAGCATTCAAAATCATGCTAATCAGCAAGCAACTTTATTTTCCTTTTGAAACCATTTAACGCCCTAAGTAAAATTGCACTGAAAGATCTGAAATTTCCATCGCTAAAAAAATTTCAAAAAGAATACCCGGTAAGCAGCATCACCGGAAATACTACTTGTAGTTTTCTTTTGAATGATCACACTTTGGGATTTCATCCATAGACTCAAACGATAGAATCACCATTCACAGCATAATAAACCTCACCAGAGGAAAGTACTGCTCAGTAGCTGTCATTTGAGAGGTCACTCTTTAGAGTTTTATCCTCAGACTCAGAAGTTAAAACCATCTTGTAAAGCATAACAAACCTCACCAGAGGAAAGTACTGCTTAGTAGCTGTCATGTGAGAGGACCCATTTTAGAATTTCATCCACAAACGCAAAAGTTAGCACCACCTTGTACAGCATAATTAGCTTCACCAGAGGAAAGTACTGTTTAGTAGGTTTCTTTTGTAAGGGCACAATTTAGGATGAAAGCATCATTTTCTTGTGCAAGATAACTATCATTTAAAATCACGCGAATGGTGCAGTGCTTCATTGTTTGAAACGCCGTACCCTCAAACCGTTCGCAATACCCTATAAATGGCGCTTTTTGAAACATCAGGGACCCCAAATGCAAATTTTTTGGTGAACTAATATACAAATACCACTGCCATTGAGTACTTTAAAATATTGCAGATCCTTTCCCATGAAAGTGAAGCTATTTATTACCGGTTTAGTGTCCAAATTGCCGAAGAGAAGAGGTATCCCTTACGAGTGGCATGGATCACACATGAGGCGTCCGAACGCAATAAAAGGTGCTCGTGACACGGCAAGAGAATAAGACAGTGCTATAACGACTATTAAGCTGTTTGATGAGCGAATGAGAGCTGTGTCACCTTTCTAGGCAACAGTTTTGTAACAGGGACTTTTTCTGAGTACATTAGCTCCGTGGCTGAGCGAGAGGTGCCCTGCTACTCACTGAAATCTTTTACATCAAGTGGATCAGTACTTCGCTCAGAAACATGTCGCTTTATCGCTGATCTTGACTCATTCAGTTACAAGCAGAACGCAAAGCTCTTACTGAAAGGTTAATCACAGTCATATACGATTTGTAGCCAATAGTGTTTGGACAACTCAATATCACTTACGACACCTTACCAAATAGAGGAAATGCTTAACATTAGCCGCCCTTTGCAACCTAAAGCTCATTTCATATTCCGAAGGCTTTGTTCTAACAGCGGGTAGAAAAACATCTATATGACTTGCTTCACAATGACAACGATTACGATATTTTCTAACTAGAGGAAAATGTATTTTTTTTTACCGAAAAATGCCCCGTAACAGTTTACATACGTTTGTGTTTGGTGGAGTTAAGATGATGGAGTCTAAGCAATGTGTAGTTTACTTATGTTTGTGTCTTGTGGAGTCATGACTCGCCACTGTACTTTCCTAAAACTGGTGAGCACAATCATATTTCTGTGAATGGCCCACTAGTAATCTGAGTGGGTGTTTTTCTAAAAACAGAATCGAGAACTGCTTCGAAAATATCTTTTTTCTGCCTTTTCTGTTCTTTATGCTATTTTACGTCATTTTTGAAACACTGTTTTGGTAACACCTTCAGTTTTTTTTCAGGCACTTGCCAAGAACAAGGTTGGTTATTTGTTTTCCTTTTTTCTTCTATTTATATGTTGTTCCGTTGATGTGAGTTTGTGAATGCTGGATCATAAAATTTCTCTTTCATAAAAATTAAATAACGTCGGGACTGTGTCCTTGGGTACAGTGAACACAATCAATCATATGTCCTCAATACTGAGACATTTTGCTTTAAAATGCTTCTCTACTCCCAGGTGCATAAAACGACGAAAGCAAACGAAGAAGGGACCCCTTTTCCCCATTGCCTTAGCAAACTGAATTCATTCTCAATCTCAATCTAAATCTCAAAGTCAATCATCAACCTCTTAATCCATTGAATTAGTGGAATACTGCTTTCTATTAACGCCTAGAAAAAATAACTATTGTGCACTTTTCAATAACTTAAGACTAGTTGAGGTCTAATCTTTGCTGAGATTGAACGAGCTCAAAATTGGAAAAGTAAATTAAAAACTGCGTTTTATTTTAAATATTTTAGCGAAATCTAAATGGAGTTCTTAAGCAAAGTCAGACAACTAAATGGATAGCAACCTCAAATCAAGCAAATGTAGTCCTGTTGCCAGTACTTACCTAACCCCATCCCTTCAAATGGGTTGAAACCCTGGGTATGGCTTGCGCAAATTGCCCCCTCCCCCTTGTAATGTTCGCAACTCAATGAGCCACACCAGAAACTCATAAAGAGTCCTTATGAGTTTCTGGCCACACTCAGTATTTGACTTCTTTGACAGGGTCGGGTCATATGACCTCTGGTAACAGGACTGCACGCAATAAGAATAAAAATAATTCTAAGTCATTGTTTTGTCAAAATCGTGATCAATGAAACAAATTGTTCTTAAAACCTGGGCTACTGTTTTTACAAAGCTGTCAATCAAGAAACGTTTAAGGTGGGGGAGGCAAAAAAACGTTGTTGTGAGCCCCTTTGCTCTAATACCTTGCGTGATATAGGCCATCTGTATAAAGAATTGTATTATTAATAATAATAATAATAATAATAATATTATTATTATTATTATTATTATTATTATTAATACATCATGGCGTCGGTAGCTAACAGTCATGAGAATTCTAGATGAAAAACTCCTGTTGTATTTTTTAAATTCAGGCAAATGCGTGTGCCCTAATAAGATCGTGGACATGGCAATTTTGATCGACACCTCACATAGCATGAAGGACAACCATCGCACTCAGCTGAATTCGATCCTTGATCAGTTGATTGACAAACTGGGCGTGTCTCCCGAAGGCAATCACTATGCCGACATCACCTTTGACAAATACGCAACGATTCACCACGACCTTAAAGACCCACTGTTCCACAATCTAGACGACTTGAAGAGAGACTTGAACAACAGTATCTTTCACTACCCGAAACGAGGAGATTGGGGAACTCGTGCAGATTTGGCATTGGATCTGGCAGCCAACCAGTTGTTTACCCCAGAAAAAGGAGACAGACCCGAGATTAAGAATGTCTTGCTTGTCGTAACAGATGGAAAGCAGCTTATAGCCAAGAAAGACAAGAGGCCCCTCATTCCATTCTCAAATTCGACAAAGTTACTGGAAGTAGGTCAATTTGTATTTAAATTATGTCCCCGCTAGTAAAAATCATTGAAAGATGCTTTTTTTTTAAAGAAGCTATCCTTAAATCTGTCATTCTTTACGGCGCATTGCAAATTACCTGAAGAAGTTCGACTGTTGTCCGAAATTTATCGGAAATCAGTTAATTTTAATAATAAAAATTAATAATAAAATTTCTCGGCATTTTCGTCACAAATTATCAAAAAAATTAAACCTTTTAACACGTACGTTAATTTCCGTTCTTAAGGAAAAAGGTGTTGACATCACGGTCGTTGGAGTCGGGGAAAAAATGTTAGAGCCAAGTGTACAAGAAGACATGAAGGCGATGGCTGGCAGCAACGGAACAGTGCATTTTTATGAGAGTTTTGCAGACCTTGCCAAACATTTTGACGACATGTTAGCAATTGCTTGTGGTAAGTTTGTTCACTGTCTTTAAACATGATGCACATTGTGACGTTTTCGTTCGCAAATTTGTCCCCGTGAACGAGTATTCCTGGACAAGTTTTTCTAGACAAGTTCTATTTAACCATGTGAATGAGGAAAAAAGATTTCCCGTTCTTTTATAGGGCGTTTCATTAATCATCAATAAAGTTTTCCCTTGACGTTTATCAACTTGATAAGGGAAATTGGCCACCGTGAAGTCTTTTCGAGCGTTAGTCCTTCGTCTGAGCGAATCAAGGAATAATAGGGTTTTATATGCAGAACGGTGGAGACACACTATTGGTGGGAAAGCGTTATTTGATCAGTTCTGTGGGGATAAAGATTGGCTATCTAAAAGATAACGGTTCCCTCTAAATTTTACGGTTTTTCGCTGGAGTTGCATTAACATGCCAATATTTGTCAAGAGTTGGTCGGAAAAGTGTCATTTACTGTATTTTAAATCGTCCACATTTTAACAAACACAATGACATAAGCTTTTGTCTGTTTCACGAAAAATATTGTATTCTTTGACTTGAAGCAATTGACGGTGGCTACAGTGAGTGGAATATTTCTGAGTGTAGTGTGTCGTGTGGAGGAGGAGTACAGATACTTACAAGAACCTGCACCAATCCCCCGCCATCCTGCGGTGGAAAGAACTGCAGTCACCTTGGACCAGCCATGATGACAAGAAAGTGTAATGAATGTAAGTATTTGCGAGAATTTAACGTGTAATCATGCTCCAGTAACTATCTGTTGATTTCACTAACACTTCTTAATTTTTTTGCTCCTAAAGAACTATATAAGGCGCATCAGCACTCTGCAGTAAAATCGGTTACGGATCCGTTCAAATGGAGGTACAAAGCGCGTACTTTTGGCCCGTGTAAACACTCTCCTGGACCCATCATTGCGGCTTGTTTTAAACTCTTCTCCGGTCCATACTTGCTTGCTGACAATTTCCATAGAAACTGGACCATACACCGCAAAAGTAGTGTAAACCGCGCGTTCAAACTTGGTCCGTAAAAATTTCAGCTGTATAAATTTTATGATAAAACATGTTTGTAATCCCTATCAATTTTTCACGGATTTGGGTTTCAATTTTTCTGTAGTAAGCAGTGTCTGGTAAATGGACTGTAGCAAGAATTTTTATTAGTTTGCGAAGAGTTAAGTAAAAACTATTTTCCAAAGAATTTTCAACAAGAAAGAAAGAGAGAAAAATTTTTCTTGTCCAATTTAGGTCCCTGCTTCCTGAACCTGGATGTCGCCATTTTGGCTGACATATCGAAAAGCATGAATAAAACTCACCGCGCTCAGTTGACCACGTTCGTTAATGATTTGGTAACAAAACTGGGGATTTCTTCAGGAGGCAAACACTTTGGTCTTATCACGTTTGGTCCTAATACCACCCTCCACAACGACTTCAACGACGCAAAATTCCACAATGAGACCAGCTTCAAGAATCTAGTGAGTCAGGCAGTTGGGTATGTTCCAGACAAGTGGGGAACTCGTATAGATCTCGCCATGAATCAAGCAGCAACTCAGTTGTTTGTCCCGGCAGGAGGAGACAGGCCAGATGCCAAGAATGTCTTGCTTCTCTTCACTGATGGAGAACAGTTTATCGGCAAGTGGGATACAAGGCCATTGATTCCATCTTCAAATTTAACTGCAACACTGGAGGTAACTGACTTCATTGTATATTTCAAAACTATTCCAGTATAAATTGAGTGACGTAGTTGTGGTTGTTGTTGTTTTTTTTTTAAATTTAAATACCACCTTGAAGATGATTCAATGAGCCTAAAAAGTAAATATTTTGTAAGTAGCCCTTCAGCAGTTCTCGAGCTTGGTACTGAGATCCAAGCTATCTCTGGCACGTGCTTTGAATCCTAAATATTTTCAAACAAATCCTTCATATTAACAAAATCACCCATGATATTGAAAGTATACAGCATGCTTACGCCAGCCAAGATAAGCCCTTGCCAATCGAGGAGGCTGTGACCTCGAGTTGTACCGTTTCTGAATGAAAACGGGACTTAGCCTGAGAAAACACCTGACGTTTCGCGAGGTCGCCACTTGTGTCCTCGCAAAACGACGTCTGAGTAACGAGCGCAGACATTCCATACTGATGACGTTCACTACCCAGATCTTGGTAATGCTTCTGATTGGTTGAAAGAAAATTCCCTCGCGGCACAACCAATCAGAAGCACTACCAAGATCTGGGTAGTGAACGTCATCACTATGGAATTTCTGTGCTCGTTACTCAGACGTCGTTTTGCGAGGGCTCAAGTGGCGACCTCGCGAAATAGTCTGGGAGCATGTGTAATGCCGTGGGAATTTCGTGAAGAAAGCAACTTGTTCAGAGGGGATTTATATGGGGTCAATAATGTGCTGTGTATATCCCAGCATGGAAACGAGGCTCAAACATAAAATTATCCGTAGCATTCCATTATTTGCGTAAAGATGCACTAAAATCACCACAATTATGCAAATCAATGTTTCAAATATTAATATAGGATTTTAAGAGGTTATTGGAGTCACGTGACCAAGCTAGCACGAAAACGAGGCTCACACAGAAGCTGCACTGGAAAGCCCTTTTTTTACCCCATATAAATCCCGTCTGAGCAAGTTGCAAAGTTGCCACCAAAACTTTTTATGTTATTTAGGGTCCCCTTAACACATTTAGTCTAGTGGTTTGCTTTCCTCACGAAATTCCCACGGGGCTTTATTTCATGACATTTGCTGCCGGACTAAAACGTCGGCTGTTTTCTCAGGCTGAACGGGACTAAGTAGTAACATTAAACAAGCACAAATAATAAATTATTTTGATACAGAAGTGAACAAAAACATCCCGATTGAATAGAAAACGGTACCAATTTGAAGTTGAAACATTACATATATGTGGGGACAGTTACCGAAACGAGGAATTTTAAGAACCCTTGGCCAATTCCATATTACCCCGCATCCAAATGAAAATTACGGGGTATGAGCTAGATCCCCTCACTTCTTATGAATTTGTTATTAACTTTGTTAACCAGGCGAAAGGCGTGAAGATAACCGTTACTGGTATTGGCCCCAAACCGAAGGAGTATAAGAAGGAGATGATAGAGTTAGCAGGCGCTGAAGGAAAGCTGTTCCTTGTTCCAAATTTTGATGCGCTGGAATGCTACATTGAAGACCTGACGAAAGCCACCTGTGGTAAGTCATTAATAAAAGCAAGTTTGGATTTTGGTTAGGCTACGTCAAGATACCCAAGGGCTACAAGTTCAGCACAGAGTCATCAACATACACGTTGCTAAGCAACTGTGGCTGTGTTTATTTTATTGAACGGAAAGAGAAACGTTGAATCACCATAGAGAAAGACAACTACTTCAATCAAATAATTCTCGTGAACCATTTTTGTCTCAAGAACACGCCGCACACTTTTGGTATCAAAAACAAAAGCAAGAATTGAATCCTGATTCCAAGGGATCCTCCGATGGACACAATTCAACTTCTGTAGAGACGAATAAGCAGGAGAGTCTCCCAGCCTAGGTGCACATCCTTTCACATGAAATTTGGTTTTATTTCCACGTGAATGAAAGCTCATTTTTACATTAAAGGTTGTGCAACTATCGTCGCTTTGACGGGGAGGCTAAAAGCAATTCGGAAATGGTCCATTCACAGCTGATATGTCCTTACACGATTAAAGGTTTAAGCGAGTACAATAATAGATCAAACAAACAAAGAAACAAACAGGACAGGGATAACTTTAGTTAGCTACTTTGGTTATGTGACCGCTTCTATGTTTGCTCTAAGTGTAGTCA